>Ga0208564_1001466_pt1 | contig 19791 bp, 15 predicted proteins | sample AD_UKC073_MetaG_FD_184439 | JGI IMG/M metagenome (GOLD analysis project Ga0208564, IMG submission 184439) | Active sludge microbial communities of municipal wastewater-treating anaerobic digesters from USA - AD_UKC073_MetaG (SPAdes) (version 2) | ecosystem: Engineered > Bioreactor > Anaerobic >... | reverse complement strand
TCTGGCCATGGTCGATCCCCGCGTATGCGGGGTAGCCTCTTAGGAGCAATTAGATCTAATCTCAATAATCTAAATTGTATGTTGTATTTCGGCTGTCTTTTGTTTCTTCATCGCTCGAATATCGTCTGGCCAGAACCATACCATCTACCTCGACTAAATCAATAGGTGGGACTCCTAAGACTTTGACGGATAGTCCTCCAGGAACTTGTCTGTCCTCGAACACCATTACAATACTTCCATCAACACCAACGAACCAGGATTCCAATACCTCCCAAATACGTTCCCGTACTGCGACCGTCAGATTAGGGCTTGTATAGACTCCTGGCCCTACTTCCAACATAGATGATGCTAGGAATCCACGCATCCGATCTGGAACATTACGGGTTACCACCACTGTCAGTGACATAGAGTAACTCCTTTATTTTTTCTATCATTCTCGGTATCAGCTTGTACTTTTTAAACCATCTGGCAGCTTCATAGCGAATATGCCTTTCCAGCATACCTGAAGGCACATTATTCTTTGGCGATACACATGAGAAAGCCAGCGGAAGCGTGATTTCTGCACGATATAAATCAGCGATATCCAGTGTAAAAGCATTGCTCGAGCCTTCATGTATAAACCCGAGTGGTGGCAGAGCACCTACTGAAGCTACTGCAATGTCAGCGGCTGCCTCTACAAATGTTGCAGCATGGTTGATTGCTTGATTAGGTAAATCAGCATTTTCAGGATTCTGTCGATCATAGAGGCGCCCTTTCCACTCTACTCCATATTGATGAGCAATTATCTTGTACAGCTCTTTCAATCTAGCGCCCTCCATTCCTCTCAAGACAGAAATGTCCTCATGTGGAAAAGCGCTTTGGAATCTGATTGCGTACATTCTTCTTGCTACTCGGACTCTCGAGTTCTCATCAGCCCACAAACGTGCATGTGCACGCGCAATATCAGATCTTCCTGTTCCCATAGGAGGAGCAGTGTAGTATTTGACACCACCCTCGCCGATCGCTGCCAACAATGTCCCGTGATTTGCCAGGATTCTTAGGACATCATGAGTTACTGTCGTCCCCGGTCCTAATAATATCATCGATATTGTCTGATAAGGTATCGCATATTCACCGGGTTCCATTACATCATTTCCAGCAGCTCGGAAACAAAGAGTGCCGTCTTTTACATACAGATTGCCCCTCGACAGCCATAGAAGCCCATGTCGATCGACATGGGGAATACGCGATTCAGCCAAACCCAATCGACCTGCAAACAAAGCGTTCCTCATGACATCGGCCTCAAAAGCAGCATGCCATACCCAAAAGCGCGATGACGCCCTAAACCGTGTGCCAAAACACGGTTAAATTCATCAGGATCCCGAATTGTCAAGACACCTTCAAATAATGCTTGCGGGCGTATGATTTGACGGATATTCCGCTGCCGATTCATTGAACGAGTTTGACGAGCCAGCCGGACTAGCCTAAAACCCGCTAGTTTGATTGAATCAATTGTCATGGCTTTGCTTTCCAGTTTCTGTTTAGCCCAGTCGCAGTAGACATCCTCGCGATTCAGTCGTGAATTCTCTTGTTCAGCATCTGCATGAATTAAAAATAGATCTTTTTCAACTCCGGACCGGGACTTCCGCCCAACTGGGCAGCACAAGACCTGAAATCGCAGTTTTCGCCCTGTTTGCCATTTCGGCATAAGCCGGCTCGCAATCATCGCTGCAGGTTCTGGACAAACTTGCAAAACACTGGGTTCTGCAAATTCTATCATTCTCCGGCTAAGCTCAATTGCATCACAGGTTGAGTAGCCCAATATACGCGGAGGCCTGCGGTTGTCAACCAAAAGACGCCATGGTTTGGGAGCCATGTCACCGAAAGCTGCTTTCAGCCAAGCATGCATTCCATAACCCAGTTCTGTTTCATCATCGTAGCCTAAAAAGCCTTGAAGATACAGAAAGTTATGGAGAGCAGACATATCGAACTGGATCTCGATCATGTATAAGGAACTCATTTCCCTATCATCCCCTCTGTCCTCCACCGGCTGCCTGCCGGAAGCTGGCTTGACCATTCTCGCATGTCATAAACCAGGACGCTTCTCCCACTATAGCCACTTACAGAAGAACTCCAACAAGCTAATGTTTTTCTAGATGCATGTGCGGGGCTACCATCGCGATCCCATAAAGGAATTCTGGTCAAGATATCCAGTAGATTATCTCCCTCAAACACAGGCATTTGAGGATCGAGCAAAGGCCGGGCAGGCAAACATGTTTTTCTTCCTAGAAACAGAGGCCTCGCAGGTCTTTCAAATGCTGCTCTCACGTCAGCTACGTTGGGATATACGTCCCCTTCTATTGTTACTGCCACTGTCATTAATCCATCCGCAAGATAATGACGATACCTCTGATGTGTACCGTATTTTGCCGAATCGCCACCCTTGCGGTGCTCAGGAACCCCACGCGTGGTCCATCCAGGATTACGCATTTTATCCGATCCCAATTCTACAGTATGGTAATCCACGATTGGTTGGGGTGAAACATCCCATCGCGCTGCAAAATCAATTCTATCCTGCAGTTTTTGAAGTTTATCAAAATCGCCGTGCCCCCACCCCAGTGCATTTGCAATTAAACCTGTTAGCATGGCTAACCCCGGAAAGAAGTCTGTAAACCCATGGTGATCCACGATAGCTTTGCCGAAGCTTAACAATGGTGCATCAAGGCGTAGTATTAAGGCCTTCATGTGTTATCACCAAATATTGCTTCTAAACTGGACTTGATTGCATCTGGTAACGGTATGGGGCTTTCTTCTTCCCGCGGCCACTTGTATATTGGTAGCAATGAAACAAAACGCTTCTCATTCGTAGAACCGTACATGGCTTCCATATAGCCAATATAGTCTGCAATTGCCTTTACCGATAGTTCCATCGGATTGCCGTCTCTGCTCTTTAAGTTAACTGGTTCTAAGAAAGCATTTGCCAAACTGCGAGGTTGAGCCTCACCAACTTCAAAAACCACACATTCGGCTTTAGCATAAGGGGCTGTTGAGCCAAGTTTTGCACCCGGAGTCACCTCTGCGATTGCGTGAATCAACAGTTCCAACAAACTACGGGCGACCTCGAAGTCTTGTTCCTTCCATTGATTTCTATCACATCCTGTCAGATTAGACAACAGCAGTGGAATATCGATAACAACATATCCATAGAAGATCCCTGCGCCAAGTTCCATGTCGTTCGCATGCGCTGCACCAGTTTCATCTCCCGCAAGATCATCCACCACTGTAAAGAAATCCACTTCTGTGTCTAAACTATGTGTCGAGAAGGCATGAGCCACGTGAACTGGAGCATCCACCCTGGCAAGAATATCCGAGGTTACAAACCGCCCGAACAAAGCCCCATCGAAACCAACCGCAGGATTGGATATACCTGCTTGCTCAAGCAATGCTTTAAAGTTTTGCTTACCTTTTTTAAGCTGCTCATCAAGGTACGCTTTGGCTTGATCGATATTTCCTTGATCCGCGGCTTCTTGCAGCAACTGTACGAAATAGTCTGCTTCTGGTTTACCAAATAAAGCAGGCTGCTTCATCGCTAAAGTACTCTCATCAATAGATTTTTTATCGCCAGATGCCGACATCAGACTGCTACCTAAATGGAGAGTCAGATCGTGGGCTAACTGTTCATCCATACCGGAGTCTATCAATCGTTTTTTCACAATTCTGCCGAAAAAATGCCTCGTCCTGTACCCTCTCGGTATGTCGGTCCTTTCCAGCATCCATTCCCGCCAGTGCCGTTTCAGGCATTGGCTTGAGACTCTCAAGCGATCATGCCCTCCGAATCTAATCCGTTTCGCCAGTCCCACATCATCGCGATTCAACAGACTCGCATGATAACTTGTGAGAAAATGGATTTGTAAAAACATGTCATTCACTCCTTTGCAGTTTTGCTGTAGAAATCTCTCGCAATACTCAGTTTAAGCTCCTCAAGCTTTTCATCATCCTTAGTAAGCAAAAACCGAGCCCCATCAACCCAGTTAAAGGCTTTGGCTTTTGCCGCCAAGAATCTCACAGCGCGTAGAAACAACACACGCCTTGTTTCATCTTTTGCTGCAAGAAGACGCTCAAGCCTAGTTTCCGAGTAATTTGTGTCTGCCAATGCTGTTCCAAATCCGACTTCTAAGTTGTGAGCATTTGGACTCATTATCGCGATTCCAGCCACAATAGTTGCCCAATCATCCGGGAATCGCTGCCAGTTTTCAGGCAAGTTTCTAAGTGCGAATCGGTAGAACGCAAGAGGCAAACCCTGGCCTGGAGTCATCCTCCTTAAGGCCGCTCTTTCTTCGGTTGGAAACCTGTCATTTCCCAGGATTGATGCAAGCCGCCCGCATAGTTGGTACAGGTTTTCACTAGGATTCTGCGTCAAGCTCATGGTGATCCCTCCTCATAAATGGGAAATTTGCAAAGAATGACCCCCAGAATCTACGTCTAATCTGATTCTGTGCCTTGTATTTGCGTCCGGTTCTCACCGGCAGCGCACTATCAGCTTCCTCTAGCACTGTCAGGGCATGGTCTTGCAGAATATCCACCCAACTCCGCAATCCCTCCATTTCGTTAAACCCATCTGGAACCGAAAACAACCACCGGAAATAATCGGCAGACCACAAGACGTCGAATTTACGAGACAACCCTTTCCATACATCATTGGCAAAGTCCCGATCAAACCTCAGCTTATCTGGTGCTCCAAGTAGAAAAGCCAAGATTGATGGTTTTAACACTTTATCTCGCATAATTGCCACATATTCTAATGCTCGCCGACTAAGCGAAACAAGTTCGTCCCGCTCCTTCGACCTGTCAAAAATACTGCGAACTTTTCTTTCCGGTATTTCCACCTCCCATTCATAGAACCCGTCCGTTGTTCCCTGACCGCGAATTAACACACTTGCTGAAAACAAATAGCTACCATGCCAATTGGGCAACGGTTTTTGAAGAACTGTGAGTTCCATTTGTTCTTCAAAAATCAGGCGCTGCATATACTCAGCTGTAATGCCTGTTGGCGGAAAAGTAAGAGCCTTTGCAACCCCTTTTTTGCCGCTGCCGATATCCTTTAAATCAATAGGCAACCAAGGATCTCCGACCACACCAGCAAGTTCTTTTGCAGCAATACGAGGGCTCTCTGCAGGAAATGATTGAGCGGAAACCGACCCCCCATCTCTTGATAACCTGATACGCCTACATATCTCTATGTAGCACGGATCAAGCTCACTCAACTGCAGCGAGGTTTTTCCATCCCAAGGCTCCAACCACACTAAAACCAAACCGTCGGGTTTATAACCAAACGAACCTTTAAGGAGTGCGCTTCTGTGCTCAAGCAGTCTAGTAACAGCATCAATCCAACGTTGGCCAGGCTGCCTGCTCCGAATGAGTTCAACAATAGGTCTGTTGCCAAAACCACTGTTCATTCTCGAGATCCCTTGGTTACCTTTTCCGAGGAATCCGCTCATAGTCTGAAGGCTGATTAGGGCATATACCCATGCATCGAGCGGAGTTTCCGCTGCCCGCATTCTCTTGATATCATGGTTTTTCGCTGTCTGAAGCAAATCTAGTTCATCTGGAGTTGTAAAAACCGCTGATGATCTTGGATTATTGTCTAGTATTGGAGGCTGCATGAAAGCAGGGCAGGAGATATCTTCTGCAACCAATTCCCAAGCGTCCTTTCCATATCTCCCGGCCAGCCGCAGCAAGCCATTTCGCCAGAACTCCTCATTCTGAACAGGGTCCTGGCAGTTGGTTCTTGCCAAGACTGCACCCGCCAAATAACAAAGGAATACATGGAATGCATCGTGCTGGTGTTTCTGAAGCCCTTCATAATGGTCAACCACATTCTTCCCCAACAATTCAAAGAGAGCAGGTAAACTCAGTGACAATTGCTGTTCTGAAGTCTGAACTCGGAAAATGGGATCATACAGCAGATTCAAGATATCGCCTCCAATCCGTATCGTCCATACAAATAGCGATTATCAGCATAATGCAGCAGAATTGTCCCGTCATCGCGCAGTGCTTCAACTACTATCGTTGCATCGTCGCTGCGCATTGAAACCATGTGTTCAGGTATGGTTATTTCTTTTAGAGTTGAACCAAATGGGCTTATAACCGGATTGCTTACTGTAAGCTTAATCTGATCCACACCTAATCGGGTGGAAACAGATCTCCCTGCTTCCACGAACTCAAAGTCCCTGAAATAAAGGTCAAACTTGTTTGATATTGTGGCTGCCGTTATTGCTTCAGCTAGGCCCATGCCAGAGATGCGGTTAGCGTGTTCCTGCCATCTTTGCCCTTCGAATTGGGCAAGCGCCTCGGGATGAGTCGATCTTTCTACATAGAACCTGTTGTCTTTTGGAATAACGGCATGAGGTTTTTCTCGCAAAACACGAAGCGTTAACTCCAATATGCGTAAATCCTCATATACGCTGCCGTAACCTAAACGTTTGAACTTCCCCTGCACCTCTCCATTATTTAAGAGTGCATTTTCCATTTCTTCATCAGGAATAAGCACTATGCATCTAGCTTTTTCACACCCAGCAGGCCGCGGGCGTTCATGGCGGTGTAATCTGCCTACTCGCTGCAGTAAAACATCAGTAGGCGCCAAATCGGTTATTATAAGGTCCGCATCTATATCTAGACTCTGCTCCAGTGTTTGCGTCCCTATCAACAACATTGTTTTGGAGGGACTTTCTTTACCAAACTGAGCCACAACTGCCCTATCTAAAACTGCCCTGTCTTCAGGAGCAAATCGACCATGATGAGGACATATCCGCCCTCTGCACTGAAAAAGCCAGTCTTTGTTTACCGACGAGTTGTTTTCAATTTCTTTAAGCAAGGTTACTGCGCGGTCAACCGTGTTCATAATGACCAAAACTCTTGCTCCGGCCTGAAGTGCCGGAACAATGGCTTCGTCAACTATCTGTTCTGGATGAAATGCATATTCCTTCAGCTCAAAAGTGACTTCCTTCGTTGCTTGGGAGACGCCGGAAGGTACTAGAGACCCATCCGAAAGTGTTACAGCTGGATACGGCTTCGTTGATGCCTGCTGAAGCGATTGCAATTCGACATGAGGATTGGATATCTTGACATATTCATGCAATGCACCCGATCCTAATGTGGCTGACAGAAGCATGGCATATCCGCCCACGCTTATATGATGATCCAAAAGCGTGCGTAATAAAACCGACATATATTGATCTGATGCATGAACCTCGTCAACTACCAGCAAACTACGATTAAGACATGCTGAGCGTAAATGGGCATGGCTTGTCTGAACAACCGAGAGCAAGGCCTGGTCTATTGTGCCAACTGCCACTGTTGCCGCCAGGAATCTCTTTGGAATCTCAGCAGCCCAAAACCTTTCCCGCCATACTGTATCTTGGTCTTCATTGGATATGTTTGCATCTATATAATCAGGCATAAGACTTCTTACCGGCAGTCCATCTACTTGTGCATAACCTGGTACAGCCAAAACTGTGACTGGTCGGCATTTTGGATCAGGAAACCAGGTTTTTATGAAGGAATTGATTCGATCATAAAGACCAACAGCTGCTACTCGTGTCGGTAATGCAAAATACAAGCTGTCAACTTTCCCGGCAACAAACAGTTTGCAAAACCAACTGAGAGCCGCCTCTGTTTTGCCGGATCCTGTTTCCGATTCGGCAACTACTATACTGCAATGCGGATCGTTTATATCCAACTTGTCGATGATCTGCTGTAGGGGTTTTGGCTTGAAGGTAGTAAATAGATTCTCAAAACGGTCGCCTCTTGAGGCCAAAACCGGACGCAGTTCTGAGACTTCCAATCCGATCTCTCTAAGCATTTTGAATACAACTGCTCGATCGCTGGCAATTCTCTCTTCAATAGGCGTCTGCTTGATCGGAAACCAGTGAGTGTGGGAGCCTAACCAGTCTGCTAACATAACCAATCCTGCGAAGATGTGATGAAAGCGCGGCTCATCTGGCAATGTGCTTACAGTACTTTCAAACGCTCTGGGAAAGGCCCGTTGAGCCCAGTATGATATATCCGCAATTGCTGCAAACGGATCCCTGGTTGTGTCTGCGCGCCACCACTTTTTGCTCGCAGTCCAGTAAACACCGGTTTTTATGTCAGGAAATCTGATCGGACGTCCATGATGCGAAAATACAGCGTAGAAATAACTGTCTGCTGCCGCTGGAACAGAAAACCAAGTAATAATGTTGTGAGGCAGAGATTCTATAAGTTTCGCAGCTAAATCGTCTTCGCCGAACAGTGGATCCAATTCAGAAATATGCCCTGCTTTGGGTGCATCCGCTATAAACACTTTGTCCTGAAACCCTAAATTGGCCTTACCAATATCGTGGAACATCGCCAAAACCGCCAGCCGATCAAAATGAACATCATTCAGTTGGACTATAGTGGAATTGACAAGCGCACGTCTTATATTAGTGATATTGCACAATTCACGAAATACAACGGCGACATCGATACAATGCGCTGTTAAGGACAGGGTTTGTCCAGTCTTGGCATCATATTTACCCCAAAATTGACTCGCCTGACTATTCTCTGAACCACTGACAAGGCTCACAGGTCTTCACTCCATGTATTTCGGCACATTTAACTTCTGTAGTACATAAATGCTTATAGCCTAACAATAACTGCTACTAGTATATATTTCGATTCTTTTCTGATAATTCCTGCTAGATGTATAAGAATGCCGGGAAGACAAAGCGCTTTGTTGGACATGGGTGCGGTCAATTAACTAGGTCCTAATGTGGATATGCATCAATGGCATTTTTATATGTGTAACCCGGTAACTGCGCTGTGTTCTGTGCCGACTCATCCCATAATGGCATTACTGGACCTGTCTCTAGATTTAAAAACCACACACCAGTGCTACCGCACCAGCATGTGGCTGAATATCCACTCAGGAAAACCCATTCTTTATCCGATAAACCCCACCAAATTCCACATCCACAGATACACAAGGAATCCCACCATCACCGCACTCACGCAAAAATGATACAGCCTCAGCCCAAGCGGCCAGCGCCGTTTGTTGATGCTCGAACCGATGATGAGCAGCATCGCCGTCAGCACAATCGAAACCCATGGCAGAAGCAAAAGCACCAACAGAATGGGGGATATCCCAAACAACAGCTCCAGCGGGCAAGTACCGATAAAGAACACCAATCCCCCGAGGAACACCAGGTTCACTAGGCTGATCAAAGCCTGCATATTCTGATGGAACTTGTCTTGTGTGCGGATCCTCAACCTCCGGTTGCGGATCTTCTTGATCACCCACGTGATTAGCTTCACCACAAAGAACGCCGCGAAGGCCGCGCCTGCAATCAGCGTCACTTCCGTGCTCTTGTGCCACGGCACCTTACTGTAGTTGTAAATGCCTCCGGCGTATAGATGCGTTATTTCCCCATAATCATTGTCAATAAACGCCACATACTTCTCCTCATCCACTGCCCTTAAGAGCAGCGGTTCAACCTCGATCCACTCTGTCGGCAATCCCAGTTCGGGCGGGAACTCAATGTGGATGATGCCGCTCTCGTCAGCAGTGACATATATCTGCGTGAACAGCCTCCTGATGCAGTCCAGGCTGTGACACGACGGATAATCCAGTGTATACTTCCCCACAAACCAGCGCGCCCTGTCCGCACCCAAGGCAGGGGTAACCGGCTGCACAGCCTCAGCCGTTGGATACCGCCACTTCATGAAGTCGTTGATCAGGTTGTTGCCGAACTCCGGTAAATAGCGGTTGATGGACACAATCATGCCGAAATCCGCTTCAGGAAGCATAAATAAGATATTCGAATAACCAAGCTCACTGTCGCCGCCGTGCAGGATCACCGGCTGCTGGAACGTGTTGTTCTCGTAAAAGCCAAAAGTCCAGCCGGGCAGTTTCGGATGCTGTGCAAACTGCTGATTCTGCATCAGCCCGATACTGCTCGATGCCAATATTCTTCGGTTGTTGAACACTCCATTGTTCAGCTGCATGGCGATGTAGTTGGCCATATCATGAACCGTGCCAAACAGGGAGTTCGAGGGCTGGTTGTGGGCATATCCAGGCAGATTGGGCCTCAGCTCTTCTCCAACATCTATGTATCCCCGGGCGGTGCTCGCCAAAACCTCGTCTGTCAAGACGAAGCTCGTATCGTTCATCCCAAGCGGTGCCAAAAGCTGCTCCCGCATATAATCGGCGAAAGCCGTGCCGCTCACTTCTTCAATAACCAGCCCAGCGACACCGTACCCATAGTCACCATACGTGCTTGTCTTACCGGGGGGATAGATTTGAATCGGGGCTTTGTCCGTCAGATACTCCTTGAGCGGCTGCAGTTTCTCTGTGTTTTCTGCATACACCCCGAGCCTGCTCTCGGCGAAGCCGGTGGTGTGAGTCAGGATGCTTCTCAAGGTCAATGGCCTTGGATACCGGTTGGGCACGCTGAAGTCAGACAAATACCGGCTCACATCCGCATCCAAATCCACCGCCTTGGATTCCGCAAGCTTCAGCACGGCTGTGGCGGTGAGCACCTTCGCAAGGTCCTCCATGGGAAACAGCGTCGTATTGGGATCAACCGCGATCCCCTGCTCTATGTTGGCGAACCCAAAACCCCGGGCTACCATCTGGCCGCCGCTGACAAACGCATACGCCAGCCCGGGGATGTTGTGTTTCTGCATCTGCTCTGCAAAGTATTGATCGAAGTAGCCGGCCAGCGTGTCCAATTCCCTCTGGGGCTGCGTCTGCTGCGGGGTTGAATCCACCGCCTCCTGTCCAATACCTTCTGTAACCGCATCCTCATTGTCCTGATCCTGTGCCACAACACAAAAAGCCGTTCCCAGCACCAGCAAAGCTGCCAATACAAGCGCCAATATCGCCCTCGGTTTTACCATTTCGATGGTGACCTCGCCTTCTTTGGCATAGTTACCTCTGAAGTTCTACATCAAGCAAAATAATTCCTGCGCTGATGTTTTTTGCCAAAACCTGCTTGACTTGCCTTAAAAACCTGCTATACTGTAATTAGATATATGAACATTTGTTCACATGTATACGTATAGATATAAGGGAGTGATCAAGTGACTGAGGAACTGTCAGTACTTCACCCCGATGTGGTGGCAAAGGTGAAAGCATCTATGGCCGCGGAAGAAACGCTCTACGATCTGGCGGAGTTGTTCAAGGTCTTCGGCGATTCCACCCGGATCAAGATTCTGTCGGCACTGTTTCAATCAGAGATGTGTGTCGGGGACATCGCTGTGGCGTTGGGAATGACCCAGTCGGCGATTTCCCACCAGCTTAGGGTTTTGAAGCAGGCCAAACTGGTCCGCTACCGCAAAGAGGGCAAAGTGGTCTACTACGCCCTGGACGATGACCATGTCAAAGAAATCTTCCATCAAGGATTGAACCACATCAACGAAGACCGCAGATAACACTGTCTAAACTGAAATTGTGAGGGGTAACAATCATGGAACACATTCACGCAGCAGTCAGCCACAGTCACGCAGGTGACGCGGCGTGCGCCTGCGGCAGCTGTGCCCAAATCGTCAACTTCCACAATCACGGGGAAGAACCGGAACCGGCATTGTCCTGGTGGCGGAATCCCCAGCTTTTGGCCGTCTTTGGCTCTGTCCTGCTTCTCGCCCCGGCAGCGGCATTCAGCCTCACTCCTTTCATGAAGTTCGGCCTGTTTCTCGCTAGCTATCTCTTGGTCGGGAGCGAGATCCTGATCAAAGCCGGCCGCAACCTTGTCAAAGGCAGAGTCTTTGACGAATACTTCCTGATGTCCGCCGCCACCATCGGCGCCTTTATTATCGGAGAATACCTGGAAGGCGTGGCTGTCATGCTCCTGTTCCAGGTTGGCGAGTTCTTCCAGGATTTGGCAGTCCACCGCTCCAAGCGCTCAATCAGAGCTTTGCTCAACATCCGCCCTGATTATGCCCATGTGCAGGTCGGCGCGGAACTAATAACTGTCTCGCCGGAGCAGGTCCAGGTTGGCGAACGGGTGGTTGTCAAACCCGGTGAACGGGTCCCTCTCGATGGCGTTGTCGTCGAAGGCGTTTCCACCATCGACACTTCCGCCCTCACCGGAGAATCGATGCCCCGCCACGTCCAAGCGGGCGATGAGGTTTTAAGCGGCAGCATCAACAACAGCGGACTGCTTGCCATTGAGGTGAGGAAGAGCTATCAGCAGTCGACGGCAACCCGGATCATCGAACTGGTGCAAAGCGCCGCCAGCAAAAAGACTACGACTGAAAACCTGATCTCCAAACTGGCCAGGTACTACACCCCCGCCGTTGTCATTCTTGCCGTGGTCTTGGCGTTCTTGCCGCCCCTCGTCCTGGCTGGCGCCTCTTTCAGCGAATGGGGTTACCGGGCGCTGGTCTTTCTGATCATCTCCTGCCCGTGCGCATTGGTCATATCGATTCCTTTGAGCTTCTTCGGCGGTATCGGCGCCGCCTCCCGCCACGGAATCCTGGTCAAAGGCAGCAATTATCTGGATGCTTTCAATGAACTGGGTATAATCGCTTTTGACAAAACCGGCACTTTAACCCAGGGTAAGTTCAAAGTGACACAGATAGTCCCGGAAGGCATTTCCGAAGCAGAGCTCCTGCATTACGCGGCATATGCCGAAAGCTATTCCAACCATCCCATCGCTGTTTCCATCCGGGAAGCTTACGGCGAAGCGATCGATCAAAGCTTGATCACAGACTACCACGAGATCCCCGGCCTTGGGATCACGGCATCGGTCAAAGGCCAAGCAGTAATTGCCGGGAACGAGCGGATCATGGCTCACCACGGCATCCCTGTCCCGGAAGTCATCCCGTTGGGATCCATCGTCCATGTGGCCGTCAACGGCAAATATGCGGGGTATATCATCGTCGCTGATCCCATCAAGCCCGAAGCGGTCACCGCAATCGCCCAGCTGAAGGTAATGGGGATCGATCTCGTGATGCTCAGCGGCGACAACCACGCCCATGCGGAAGCAGTTGCCCGGGAGATGGGCATTGGGCAGGTCTATGCCGAGCTGTTGCCTCAGGACAAAGTCCGGATTGTGGAAGAACTGCTCGAAAAAAGCAAAGGCAAGCTCGCCTTTGTTGGCGACGGCATCAACGACGCGCCGGTCCTGGCAAGAGCGGACATCGGCATCGCCATGGGTGGTTTGGGTTCGGATACAGCTATTGAGGCGGCGGATGTCGTGTTCATGACCGATGAAATCGGCAAACTGGCCGCCAGCATTAAACTGGCGAAGTATACCCGGAAGATTGTCTGGCAGAACATCGCCCTGGCATTGGGAATCAAAGCTCTGTTCCTGATCTTGGGTGCTTTGGGCGCAGCCAGCCTTTGGGAAGCGGTGTTCGCCGATGTAGGTGTGACTTTGATCGCTGTGATCAACGCTTCAAGGGTACTGAGAGCGAGAGTTTGAAAACAATAAACAAGAGGCGCTTCTCCCAAGCAGGAAAAGCGCCTCGCTTGATTACCGCAGGCTCTGTTACGGAGCTGTTTTATTATATATCATACCCGGGCAGGTACTCTTTCGTGTTCTCCAGCATCTCCATGAACAACGCCCGAGCGTCTTTCAGATCGATGGTCACCAGCGGATCATTGACAAAGGCTTGGAAGGCCAGCTCGATATCCCGCTCGAATGCAGCTTTCACCACTGTTTCCTGATTGAACACCTGACGCATCACCAGGTTCCGGATCGGGATCGGCATCTCGCCGGCAAGCACCGGGCGGACACTGTCTTTGGTGAACACAGCATTGGTTTCCACCACAACATCCTTCGGCAGGTCAGGCGCTTGGCCCCGGTTCGGCAGGTTGACGTTGGTGATCAGGTCGCCGAGCCCCAAGAGCGCCTTGATTTGACGCACCCCTTCTTCTCCCGAGGGCTTAAGCTCAAACGGCTCATCATCGTTCACCAAGCGCCGGCTCTTTTCCATGCGTTTCTCCAAATCTTCAATACGCGACTGGACGTGGATCAGCGGGAACTTCCAGAACGCCACTGTCTCCCTGTCCTTCAAATACCAGGCGCCGGGCAGAAACTCCACCAAGTGGCGGTCGCCGGCGGCGGCGATCAATCCATAGCGCTTGAACAGATCGAACTTGACCCGGTGGGCGCCGCGGAATCCTTCTTCATAATATTTATCCACAAATCTGGCGTAGATCGGCATGATATCCTCGCCCTGGTAAGTCACCCGGTCGATCCAGGTGAAGTGGTTAATCCCCAGCACATTGGTGAGGATATCAGTCCGTTTGGGCCGTTCCACACCCAAGAACTCGGTGATGGCGGCGCCGATCAGTCTTTGGGTGCCGAACACTTCGTGGCAGCAGCCGAATGCCTTGATTCCCGGGAACACCTCATACAAAGTGCGCATGAGCACGGTCATGGGGTTGGTGTAGCTGATTACCCAAGCATCCGGTGCGTATTTCTTGATCGCCTCGGCAATCTCAATGTACATAGGGATCGCCCGCAGCGCCCGGACAATCCCGCCGGGGCCGGTAGTGTCGCCTGTGGGCTGGAGAATACCGTATTTCTCCGGAGTGTGGACATCAGAATACATTTCCTTCAATGTGGCCGGCAGAATGGAAATGACTACAAAATCGACGCCGGTCAGCGCTTCTTGCAGCGACTCGACCGCTTTGTAATTCCACTTCCCTTTCACATCATCTCGATCATAAAGCCGATTGCCGATGATCTCATTGTTCTTGGCAGCCGGGATGTCGATATCGTAGAGTTTGACTGTTCCTGACAGGGCTTCTTCCCGGGCCAAATCTCCCATCAAAGTCCAGGCCCAACCCCGGGAACCGCCGCCGATGTAGGCTAGATTGATGTCGGTTACCTTGTCCCCTTGATATTTCAAGTACTCCTCCTCCATTCGTTCGCATTATATTTCTTACTATAAATCACCAGGCACCGGATTGCAAATCGTCTCACGGCCGGCTGCCTGCGTAGTCCTGATACTCCAACCGGAAATTGTCGAAGTAGTATTCCATTTTATGGGCCGTTTCTCTACTGTCCATGTAAATGACAAAGTACAGCCCGTCGGCGAGGTCTGCCTCCCCAGGATAACCTGCGCTGCTGCCTGACGCGTCAGGCGCGGCGATGGTGAAGGCTTTGCCGTTGAGGACGCGGTTGGCGTCCCGGTTGTAAAGGGTGGTGGTGATCACCTTGTTTTTCAGATCAATGTCGGCCACGACTCTGAACCATTTGCCGGCCATGGCGTCATTGGCGGCGAACTCGGTCCCGTAGCCGTTTTCCCGGATGTTGCCGGCGTTGAACATGTTGATCTGAGACCAGCTGCCGTGGACTCCCCACCTGATAAACCTGGTGGAATCAGATTTGCTGTTGCCCTGGTTGTCCAAACTGGTGACCAGGTCGAAGAAGCTGTAGTTGTCCGGCAAATAGTCGGTGGTTTCCAGAAGGAAGTCAAAGCTGAAGCGCAGGGTTTCTGTGACTTCCAGTGTGCCGCCGCTGGCTTTGACAGCCTCTGCCAGATCCCAGTAAGCCCCGGCGTTGGCAGGCAGGATCACGCCGTCGGCTTTGGTGAACCTGTAGACAGTGTTGCCGCCAAGATCATGCGGCACAATTTCGAACCCTTCCTGGGGCGAAAGCAGCTTAGGTGCTGCCCACGGTTCGGTAAAATCGGCGGTTTCCACGGCGGCTGTCTCCAGGATGGCCGCTGTGATCTCAAGTGCCGCTGTTTCCCCTGCTTTGGCAGATAAAGTGACAGTGTCGCCCGAGACGATTATGTAATCCTGTTCTGCCGCGACGGCAATCTCATAGTCCCCTTCCGGCAGATGCTCGATTAGGTAGTCCACCTTGGTCTCTCCTGCCGGGATTACAACTGCCGCTTTCTTGACTACAGCGCCGTTTTGGGCAAAGACCAGATCCACCCGGACATCTTTGCTCGAGGCTGGCTTGAGGTTCACTGCCCCTTCAAGGTTGAAGCTGTTGTCAGTCCTTTCCCAGGCGGCGATGGGGACAGTCAGCGCTTTTTTGTCACCAAATCCGGTCTCCAAGTCCTTTACATAAAGGGTCAACGCCGCGCTGACCGCGGGCTCGCCTTGGGCTGGCCGGACAAGGATCAGTTCTGTGCCGTCGCCGCTTACCGCGGCATATTCACTTGCCGACACCCAGTAGAAGGTGTAGCCGTCCGGCGCCGGCGGCAGAGGGACGGTGCCTGTGTCTGTGTTGGTATCGACAATGGTTGTATCAAGGAGCTGATGGATGCCTGCATACTTTGGAGTAAGCCCCATCGGATCCCACCCGTCGCTTCCACGGAGATAGTTGTAGGGGTTGAACTCCAAGCTCTGCCATTCTGTCAGAACCGTACCCATCGGCGCCAGCCTGTTGACGACCCGGTTTTTGGTGTCGATGGGCGCGCCGTTTTCGTCGACGGAGCCGTATTCATAAAACCTCGCCTCTTCCCGCATGGTGTTGCCCATGTCGGTCCAGGCATCGGGCGAGATCAGGAAACGGCCGTTGACCTGCTTGATCGTGGTGCCGATGAAGGTGACCTGAGCCCCCAACGGGCTGCTCCAAGGCCGGCCAAGTGTCCCTGGGTTCGGGGTCTGGTTGTTCAGGCGGTAATCCACGATGCAGTTCCAAAACAGAAAGCCGTACTTGGTGGACTGGCTCTGCGCTCCGGCTGTGATGGTGCCGGTCTTGCCCCCGTCGGTGTACCCGGCGAACACCAAGCTGCAGTTGTTGAAGACCGCGGTGGCGCCGCCGAAGATATAATCGGTCCCGCCCATGATCGTGCAGTTGTCGAAAAGAGCGCGGTTGGTGCCCACGTACAAGGTGTCCTGCTTGCTCCGGATAATACAGTTGCGGATGATCGTCTTGTCCGAATCGATGTGCAGGGCAGCCGCTCTTTCGGTGTAGTTCTGTTTTTCCACTTCCGTACTGCCGACCGGCAGCACCGCCCTGGGCGGCTTGGGATCTGCCTGCGGCTCGGGTGTCACATCTGCGTCCAATTCTTCCTGAGTGATGTAGAAGTTGAAGCTGCTTTCGAAAGTCAAGTTTTCGGCAATGAAGCCGACGGCGGTCCTCTCAAGCTTCACAGCGCATCCCCAGCGGTCTGGTTTGCCCAAGACCCCGGTTTTGACGGTGCGGTACCTGTGGAGTACGCCGTTTTTATCGTAGTAGGTAATCGAGCTGACGCGGTCACCGATGTTGTACCTGGTCAGGCCTTCCCAGGTGGCATCGGCGCTCCAGTCCACATTGGGATCAAAAAAGCCGTCCGGCCCTACATTGTTGTACACATAGCCAATACCGTAATACCAGGTAATGACCACTTTTGTCGGATCACCGGAGGCGCTTCGCATTGTCAGATATGGCTTGTCGATCCGGATCTGTTCCCGGTAGGTGCCGTCGGCGATTTCGATAATCACCCTGTCTTCTTCCCGGCTGACAACCGGTGCCGCGGCCACTGCTTCTGTGATGGTTTTATACCGGTTCTGCGTGGGATCGGTCTCCCGGCTGCCGTCTACATAGATGGTTGTCTCTGCCGCTTCCGCAATCATGTTCTGGCCGCCTATTCCTGCCGCGATCAAGCCAACCAGTAAAGTTCCTATCAAGATCTTTTTCTTGCTGCGTCCCGCCATACGAATCGTCCTTTCTTTTTGCGTTCAGCACGGCCTGTGTGCAAGTTCGTACACATACAGATTACGTAAATACCGAGTCATTTCCTTCCACTTTTTTAACATATACAACACCAATTTTCACATAAAATGCTTTAGATATGCGTTCAGAAAAAGAAGGAACTCGGCGTTTGACAATGAATCCCATTATCAGGAATGGGATCGGAAGGAGCAGAGAGATGAACAACATATGGGAAGCAGCACTTCTAGGAACGGTCGCCGGATGTTTAGGTACAGGGCTTGGCGGGTTGATCATCAGTGTCCTGCGGACGCCGAAAAGCAGGACAATCAGCTTTATCCTGGCATTTTCCGGCGGTATCATGCTTGCGGTTATATTCAACGATCTTATCCCTGAATCCATGGCCTATGGGAACCTCTCCACCATGCTGATTGGCTTTCTGGTGGGGTGCGTCGCACTGTATTTCCTGGATCATGCGGTCCCTCACGTGCATGTTTCGGCTGTCGGCAACCATGACAAGAAAACGATGCGCTTGATCCGCACCAGCATTTTGATCGGCATCGGCATCGCGGTGCACAATTTCCCGGAGGGTTTGGCCATTGGGGCTGGGTACGCCGCTTCCCAAACCTTGGGCATTGGGTTGGCGGTGATTTTGGCGCTCCACGACGCTCCTGAAGGAATGGCGATGGCTGGGCCGATGAAGGCGGCCAATTTAAGCCCGTTTCGGATTGTGGCCACCTGTACTTTGGCGGGAGTGCCCACTGGGTTGGGAGCGCTGCTCGGCGCATATCTAGGCGGTGTTTCGGATCTGTTCTTGTCCGTTGCTCTCGGCTTTGCCGCCGGCGCTATGATTTACCTTGTCTTTGACGAGCTGCTGCCGATTTCACAGGAACTCAACAGTGAGCATTCGGCGACATTCGGAGGGATAGTTGGCGTGGTCGTGGGAATCCTGTTCATGACGCTGTTGGAATGAGTGATGAGCAGGGAAAATTAAGCGGGCGATCGTGCTTGACAACTATTCCAGAGTTCTAGTATAATTAGTGATGTTCCTGACTAAGACTACAATTGAAGACTGTGTGGACCTTTAGCTCAGCTGGTAGAGCACCTGACTCTTAATCAGGGTGTCCAGGGTTCGAGTCCCTGAAGGTCCACCATTGAAAATGCCAGCTAAAGACCGCCAAAGCGGTCTTTTTGTTTTACTCAAAAATGAAAATCAGGTAGTCTATTGGGCAAAACTGGGCAACAACGTCTTTTTTAGCTATGCAGTTTCTCATGCATCTCCATCGCTGCTCGCTTCATACTGGCGTGGTAAGTGCGAATATAGTTATCCTTAGTCACTTTAGAGTTCGCTGCATGGCCTACTTGTTTTTGTATAGTCGGTAGCGGCACACCGAGATCGTTTAGAAGAGAGATATGCGTTGAGCGCAGGTTCTTGGGGGGTATAGGTGACACTCCGGCCTCTTTAGCTTTGGCCAGCATGTATCTCCGTATATATTTGAGATCGGGGACGTTCCCCATCTTGTCGGCTACTACAAGGTTATTCTCTCGATTGTAACCCTTCGTTTTTAGTATCCTCCGGTTTTGTTCGGCCTTGTGAAACCGCAACCTTTCAGTCACAAATGGAGTGATTACAGGGTACCGCGCCTTCCTATCTTTTGGTGGACCGAGCTCAAACACCCCCGGAGCTCGCTCAATCACCGCTTTTTCTATGGCCAGATGGTCCTCAAAGATATCATCCCACGTTAAGGCCAGTGTCTCCTGCGGTCTTAACCCGCACTCCACTCCCAGGACAATGAAAATGTCATACAGATTTTTGAAGGTCAAGTGCTTATACATCTTCTGCACTTCCTCCCAGCTCCAGATATCATCCTCCGTTTGTTCCTTGGGCGTTGCTTGGGTCTCCAGGTCTCTGCAGATGTTTTCCCGGACCTTCTTGTGCTTCTTGCACCAACCCCAGAAGGCCGACAGGGCACGCTTGTTGTGCTTGTCTTGGTAGGGTACTCCTTCATTATTTTCTGGAGGTCAGACAGTTTAATATCCTTGAGCCTGCGATGCCCGAGATCATTGGCAGAATGTCGCTCTCAAACCGTTCGCGGTAGAACCGATGAGTGTTCGGCTTCCGATATTCCCTAATGAACTCTATCCACTCTTCATAGGCTGTAAACGCTAACATAAAACTGATCCTATAGAT
>Ga0208564_1001465_pt1 | contig 19796 bp, 23 predicted proteins | sample AD_UKC073_MetaG_FD_184439 | JGI IMG/M metagenome (GOLD analysis project Ga0208564, IMG submission 184439) | Active sludge microbial communities of municipal wastewater-treating anaerobic digesters from USA - AD_UKC073_MetaG (SPAdes) (version 2) | ecosystem: Engineered > Bioreactor > Anaerobic >... | reverse complement strand
ACGGGAGCGGGCCTGGGAGCCTTATGCGCGCGTGGTGGTGGCCACCGACTTCTCCCCCGCCGCGCGGCACGCCCTGGTCAAGGCCGCGCGCTGGTATCCGCAGGCCGAACTGGTGCTGTTCCATGCCCATGGCGCCCCTTATTCGCTGCGCGCGGGCATGGACCCGATGCAGGCGCAGCTGGCCGGCTTCCAGCAGGCGCGCCAGGAGGCCGACGCCTTTCTGCAGGACGCCGCGCTGCCGGACGACGTGCGGCAGCGGGTGCGCCTGGAGCTGGAGCACGGCGACCCCGCCCCCCTGCTGCACGCACGCGGGCAGGCCCACGGCCACGACCTGCTGGTGCTGGCCACCCGGGGCCACAGCAAGCTGCTGCACATCCTGCTGGGCAGCGTGGCCCAGCGGATCCTGGAGGTGGCACAGAACGACGTGCTGCTGGTGCCCGCCCCCGCCGCCATGGAGTAGCGCGTAGCGCTCCCCCGGCTACTCCAGGCCCAGTTCCTGGATCTTGCGGGTGATGGTGTTGCGGCCAATACCCAGTTTCTGGGCGGCTTCAATGCGCCGGCCACGGGTGTTGGAGAGTGCGGTGAGGATCAGGCGCGACTCGAACCGGCGCGACAGCTCGTCCCACACATCGTGGCGCCCGGTGGCCAGCAGGTCGAGGGCCTCCGCCTCCAGGCCCGCCTCCCAGGTCGAACCGGCGGCGGGTGCTGCACTGCTACTGCCGCCCGCCACAACGACTGCCGGGACAGGGAATTCAGGGATCTCGCGCACTTCGCCATAACCACCCAGCGGGCGGTAGGTCGGCACTTCCGGGGGGGGCACGAAGGCAACTGCAGGCTCCGATGGCACCGGGGCCACCGCTGCCGCAGGGGCTCGCAGTTCCACCGAAGGAGCCGCAACACCCAGCACCTCAGGCGGCAAATCCTTGGCTTCCACCACCTGGGCCGGAGCCATCACGGTGAGCCAGTGGCAGATATTCTCCAGCTGCCGCACGTTGCCAGGGAAGCTGAACTGCCCCAGCCGCGCCAGGGCAGCGTCGGCGATGCGCTTGGGCTCCACGCCCAGCTGCTTGGCGCTTTGCTGCAGGAAGTGCCGCGTCAGCATGGGAATGTCTTCCAGCCGCTCGCGCAGGGCCGGCAGGCGCAGGCGGATCACATTGAGGCGGTGGAACAAGTCTTCGCGGAATATGCCGTCCTTGACGCGCTGCTCCAGGTCCTGGTGGGTGGCGGCGATCACGCGCACATTGGCCTTGACTGCGTTGTGCCCACCGACGCGGTAGAAATGCCCGTCGCTGAGCACCCGCAGCAGCCGGGTCTGCAGGTCGAAGGGCATGTCGCCGATTTCGTCCAGGAACAGCGTGCCGCCCTCGGCCTGCTCGAAGCGGCCGCGGCGCATGGTCTGCGCGCCGGTGAAGGCGCCGCGCTCATGGCCGAACAGTTCACTCTCCAGCAGGTCCTTGGGAATTGCTGCGGTATTGATAGCAACAAATGGCCCATTGGCGCGCGGGGAGTGCTTGTGCAGTGCGCGGGCCACCAGCTCCTTGCCCGAACCGGACTCACCGGTGATCATGACCGTGACGTTGCTCTGGCTGAGCCGGCCGATAGCGCGGAACACGTCCTGCATGGCCGGTGCCTGGCCCAGCATCTCGGGGGCTGCGGCCATGCGCTCTTCGGCTACCTCTTCACGCTGGCTCTCTTGCACCGCGCGGCGGATCAGCTCCACCGCCTTGGGCAGATCGAACGGTTTGGGCAGGTATTCGAAGGCGCCGCCCTGGAAGGCAGACACCGCGCTGTCCAAGTCGGAAAAGGCCGTCATGATGATGACCGGCAGGCCCGGCAGGCGCGCCTTGACCTTTTCCAGCAGATCCAGGCCAGAACCACCCGGCATGCGGATGTCACTCACCAGAATCTGGGGGCCCTGGCTGTCGTCATCACTGCCGTCCTCCAGTGCGGCCAATACTTCGCGGGGGTTAGTGAAGCTGCGGGTGGGCAGGTTCTCGCGCAACAGCGCCTTCTCCAGCACGAAGCGGATGGATTGGTCGTCGTCTACTATCCAGATCGGCTTCATGGATTTATCGCTACCTCAGGTCAGGTTCTTCGGTTGAAAAGTCAGGGCAACGGGATCAATAACTTGAAGTCCGTTCTTCCTGGCTCACTGTCACACTCAATCAGGCCATGGTGTTGCTGCACAAAGGTCTGTGCCAGCGTCAGCCCCAATCCCGATCCGCCATCCCGTCCCGACACCAGCGGGAAGAAAATGCGGTCTTTGATCGTGTCTGGCACACCTGGTCCGTTGTCGATGACATGCAATTCCAATGCCAGTCGGTAGCGTTGTTTACCGAATGTGACCTGCCTTGCAATCCGGGTGCGAAAAATGATCTCTCCATCTCCTTCTGCGATGCGGTCCGACAGTGCCTGCGCGGCATTGTGGGCGATGTTGAGCAGCGCCTGGATCAGCTGCTCACGGTCGCCCCGAAACTCGGGGATGGAGGCGTCGTAGTCGCGCACCACCCGCAGGCCCCGGGGGAACTCGGCCATGATCACCGAACGCACCCGCTCGCACACCTCGTGGATGTTCACGTCGCCCACCAGGTGTGGCCGGCGGTGCGGCGCCAGCAGGCGGTCCACCAGGGTCTGCAGGCGGTCAGCCTCATGGATGATGACCTGGGTGTACTCGATCAGATCCTTGGACTCGATCTCCATCTGCAGCAGCTGCGCTGCGCCCCGGATGCCGCCCAGGGGGTTCTTGATTTCGTGCGCCAGATTGCGGATCAGTTCCTTGTTGGCCTGGGCTTGGTCGATCAAGCGCTCCTCGCGGTCCTGCTTGGCCTGCTGCTCCAGCAGCAGCAACTCGACCACGATTTCATCGGGACGCTCGGTCTGCGCCACGATGACGTGCACCGGCACAGCGTCGTAGTTCAAGCGCTTGAGCCAAGCGTCGTAGCGCACTGCCGCGAACTCGTTACTGCCGGCACCGTCCAGTGCGTTGCGCAGCAGACCGGGTTCGGTGAAATAGTCGGACAGGGGCGAACCTTCGATAGTGCGACGCGAGGTGCCAATCGCATCTTCCAGCGCCGCGTTGGCGAACAGCACAGTACCATCGCTGCGCACCACCGCCACCAGTGTGGCCAGCAGGTCGAAGGATTGGAAGTGCGCGGCGTTGAAGGTCACCTTCTTGGAGGCCTTAGCGGGTCGCAGGAACACGACCCAACTCCCGTTTGATGCCTGCAATGTCGCTCTCGTTGCGGGTGATGGCAGCCTTGAGCTCGGCGACACGGTCCAGGTATTTCTGGTGGTTGCGCGTCTCGGGACCCAGCTTGTCGGGCTCACCGTTGTTGTATTCCTTGAGCAGTTCAGCTTGGCGAGCTTCGGCCTTGCGCAGTTCCACCTCCAGGATAGCCCGTGCATCGGCATCGCGGGCCTTCTGTTCATTGGCTCCCACACGGGGCGCACCCGGCGGGGCCGTGACCACGGGGGCTGTGGCACCAGAAGCCGCAGCGGCCGACGCGGGTCGCATGCCTTCAACCACGGTGACATTGCCACCCTCGACGACCCTGCAGCCACCACGCCGCTCGGCCTCCTTGGCGTTGGTGTATTCGTTGCCGCAGCGGTAGATGACGCTGCTCTGGGCCACTGCAGCGCCTCCAGCAAGCAGAAAGCCCAAGGCTGCAAGGGAAATTTTCAGACAGTGTTTCATAGGTCTTGCGCAAAAAAAATGCGCCCAGGGGTATGGAGACAAGTATCCTGCAATCGTTCCACGCATGCAAAACGCCAGCCCTTGCCGGCCGCCGACACCCCCAAAGAAAAAAGCGGCTTGCGCCGCTTTTTTCGAAGGTTTGCACCGTTCGCGGATTAGAGCGAATAGTACATGTCGAATTCGACAGGATGTGCAGCCATGCGGAAACGCGTGACTTCCTGCATCTTGAGGTCGATGTAGGCGTCGATGTAGGCGTCGGTGAACACACCACCCTTGGTCAGGAAGGCACGGTCCTTGTCCAGATTTTCCAGCGCTTGGTCCAGGCTGTGGCACACGGTGGGGATCAGTGCATCTTCCTCGGGCGGCAGATGGTACAGGTCCTTGGTGGCGGCTTCGCCGGGGTGGATCTTGTTTTCCACGCCGTCCAGGCCGGCCATCAGCAGAGCCGAGAAGCCCAGGTAGGGGTTCATCAGCGGATCGGGGAAGCGTGCCTCGACGCGGCGGCCCTTGGGGTTGGCCACGAAGGGGATACGGATCGAGGCCGAACGGTTCTTGGCCGAGTAGGCCAGCTTCACCGGGGCTTCGAAGCCGGGCACCAGGCGCTTGTAGCTGTTGGTGCCAGGGTTGGTGATGGCGTTCAGGGCACGGGCGTGCTTGATGATGCCGCCGATGTAGTACAGCGCGAAGTCGGACAGGCCGGCGTAGCCGTCACCTGCGAACAGGTTCTTGCCATCCTTCCAGACAGACTGGTGCACGTGCATGCCGGAGCCGTTGTCGCCCACGATAGGCTTGGGCATGAACGTGGCGGTCTTGCCGTAGGCATGGGCCACGTTGTGGATGATGTACTTTTGCAGTTGCACCCAGTCGGCGCGCTGGATCAACGTGCTGAACTTGGTACCGATTTCCAGCTGGCCGGCGTTGGCCACTTCGTGGTGGTGCACTTCGACGGGGATGCCGACCGACTCCAGGATCAGGCACATTTCAGAGCGCATGTCCTGGAAGCTGTCGACCGGGGGCACGGGGAAGTAGCCACCCTTGACGGCCGGACGGTGGCCGTGGTTGCCGTGCTCGAACTCCTTGTCGGTGTTCCAGGAAGCTTCTTCGGATTCGATCTTGACAAAGCAGCCGGACATGTCGTTCTTCCAGCGCACGCCGTCGAACACGAAGAATTCGGGTTCCGGTCCGAAGTAGGCGGTGTCGCCCAAGCCGGAGGCCTTCATGTAGGCTTCAGCGCGCTTGGCCAGCGAGCGGGGATCGCGTTCGTAGGGCTTGCCATCGGCAGGGTCCACCACGTCGCAGGTCAGGATCATCGTCGTTTCTTCGAAAAACGGGTCGATGTTGGCGGTATTGGGGTCGGGCATGAGTTGCATGTCCGAAGCTTCGATACCCTTCCAGCCAGCGATGGACGAGCCGTCGAACGCGTGGCCCGAGCTGAACTTGTCTTCGTCAAAGTGCGACACGGGCACGGTGACGTGCTGTTCCTTGCCACGGGTATCGGTGAAACGGAAGTCAACGAACTTGACTTCGTTCTCTTTCACCAGCTTCATCACGTCTGCGACGGTCTTTGCCATCAGTTTCTCCTGGTTGGGCACTTGTTGAATGGAAAATGAACTCTCTTGGGGGGATGCAGTTTCTGTGCCACGTCATGCCCCACACGGCGCGACAGCGCACAGTATTTTGCACCGCTTGGGCGCCATAAATGCCCGCTGGATGCGTAATTCAACACCCTAAGCCATACAGCGATGCAATAACACCAATATGGTGCAAATAAATGCCCCATATTGAAACCTAATAATTTCGCACCAATTCGGGGCCTATTTTCAGGTCGAACTGGTGGAGCCCGGCCAACAAGGCCGGATAGGCCAGGGCGACAGCCTCGGTCGCCCCCTTTACCCCCAACTCGATGTGATGGCCATACTCCGGATGGTCCACGCTGGGCAGGCTGAACACCTTGATGGCAGGGAAGCGCTGCTCCAGCGCCACCATGAGGGGGGTAAGCGTGGACTCCATGCCCCCAAAAACGACCACCGACCGCTCTTCCCAGGCCGCACGCTCGAACCAGTGCCCGTAGTAGCTGTCCAGTACCCACTCCGCCATGGGCCAGGCCATCACCGGAAAGCCGGGCACGAAATGCACGGCGCCCCCACCGGGGCCGCTGCAGCTGAACCCGGGGATCTTGTTATACGGATTGGGAATGATGCGCGCGCCCGCTGGGAACATCCCCATGTTCAGCCGATGGACGTTGTCTGCACGCGCGGGCTCATAGGGCACACCCTGCTCCCGGGCCATGTCCTGCATGCGCTCCAGGATCAGGGCCTCTGCCTGGGGGTGCAGGGCTAGCTCCAGCCCCAAGGCCTGCGCTGCGCACTGGCGGGTATGGTCGTCCGGCGTGGCGCCGATGCCACCACAGGAGAACACCACGTCACCCGAGGCAAAGGCACGCTGCAGCACCCGCGTGATGCGATCAGGGTCGTCCCCCACATACTCGGCCCACGCCAGCTGCAGGCCCCGGGCACCCAGCAGCTCGATCATCTTGGGCAGGTGTTTGTCGGCCCGTTTGCCCGACAGGATTTCGTCACCGATGATGACCACGCCGAACGTGGGGCGGCCTTTAGCGGGGGCTGTCGGCAGAGGGGAGTTGTCGGGTTGGGGTGTCATGGTGCAAGGGAGGGGAGGAAGGTGGTGCGTCAAGCACGATGTCCGGCTCAATCGCTGTGGCCTGTGCCGCACGTATGTCCTCTTCGGCACGCAGGGCCTGCAGCGCAGCCAGACCGTAGTGGGAAAACCAGAGTGAGGAGAAGGCAAAGATCAGGGCATAGATCCAGATCGCCACCGGCACCAGGATGACAAACGCCGCAGCAAACAGCGCCCCCGAGGCCCACACGATGCTGGGGGCCGCCCCCAGATAACCACACAGCACACCCATGCCGAGCAGCCAGCCCCGGTGCCGGCGCACGAGTGTGCGGCGCTCTTCACGGCTGGCGTGTTCGGCCAACACGTCGAAGCTCATCACCCGGTAGGTCAGCCAGCCCCAGATGAGGGGAGGCAGCACCAGGATCAGTGGCGGCACAAACCACAGCGGGATGGATACCACCAAGGCCAGCAAGGCCAGCACGGTGGAGCCCAGCGACCAGCCCAGGCTTTTCAGAAACGAGCCGCCGCGCTTGCGCTCCAGTGCCGGAAAGCGCCGCTCGGCCACCAGCGCCAGCAAGGTGGGCGTCATGAACGTAGAGACCAGCAGCAGCGAGCCCACCACGATGAGCGGTGTCACGGCGAAGATCACGATCAGCGGTGCCAGCACTGTCTTGAGCTGGCCCATGCCCACGGTGTCAAGCCAGTTCCAGAGCATGGTGAGCAGCGCGGCCGACTCGAGCCAGTCACGCACCGCCTCCAGCGCGCCATCCCAGAAGAAATAGCTCAGGCCCAGCGCCACACCTACCATGATGAGCAGGGGCAGGAAGGACAGCGCAATGACGCGGGGCCGGACGCAGTAAGCCACGGCGCGCCAGAAGGAATCGAGCAGAAGACCCATGGGCTGCAAGGATAACTGCGAGCGGAACTTCCGTCAGGCCTTGCCGAACAAGCGCAGCACACCCCGCCACTGCTGCTGCCAGAAGCCGCTGCCGTAATCCCTCAGCCGCCCCCGGGCATCAGGCTCCACCTGGTCGCGGATGCCGGTGGGCTCATAGCGCAGCTGGAAGTCGGCCGTGCCAAACAGCATGTCCCACCAGGGCAGCAGCACACCAAAGTTGCACCCGCCCAGGGTTTGGGGTCCCTCAGATTCGTGCCCGATGCCAATACTGTGGTGCCGGCGGTGAAAGCGCGGGCTGATCCACAGCCGCTCGCCCACGGTGCCAAACCAGAGCCGCAGGTTGGCGTGCTGGAAGTTTTCGCTGAGCTGGGTGAAAGCCACCACCGCCACGAACTGGGCCGGGGCGATGCCGATGAGCTGAGCCACCACGGCGATGATGACGTCGCGCAGCACGTCGTCGAACAGGTGGTTGCGATTGTCGCTCCACATGCTCATCTGGCGCTGGGAATGGTGCAGCGCATGCAGGCTCCACCACCAGTTGAACTGGTGCTGGCCGCGGTGGATCCAGTAGTTCACGAAATCGAACACCACCAAATACAGAGCGAAGCTGACCAGCGGATGGTCGGTCACGCCGGGCCACCAGGCACTGAGCCATTCGTCCAGATGGAAGGTGCGCAGACCCTCGACACGGGCCATGCCGAAAAGGGTGTCGAACAGCGGGTCTAGCGCGAAGAACAGCACCAGCCGGAACAGCCCCAGGCGGTGGATCAGGGTGTAGAGGATGTCGGTGCGGATGGCGGCACGGTCGGTCACCGCTTCCACCGGGCGCCAGCGCTGCAGCGGAGCGATGAGCGCCAGCATGACCGCAATCTGGATCAGGCCCACCAACAGCCAGCCTGTGGCCCTGAAAGCGTCTTCGAGCAGATTGCCCATGCCCAGCGCAAACACCACGGGCTGCACCACGGCCTCGAACAGCCACTGCTGTGCCTGCGAGAAAACATCTGTCCACCACTGCAGCACTGGTGCTTACTCCTTGTGTGCCGCCAGCCAGCTGGCGTAATCGGGGTGGCTGCGCAGCGTGGCAAAGCAGAACCCCTTGGCCTTGAGCCCGGTGATCAACGGCTCCAGCACCGCCGGCGCCCAGGGGTCTTGGCGCGACCAGATGCCCAGATGCGCCAGCAGGATGTCACCCGGCCGGATGTCGCGCAGGGCTTTTTGCAGCAGCGCGGCATTGCTGAACTTGTCGCTGGGCAGTTCGTCGCCCAGGAAACCCGCCGGCGACCAGCCGACATGGGCATAACCACAGCTGCGCGCTGCCGCCAGCAGGGCCGGCGAGGTCTTGCCGCCGGGCGCGCGAAACAGCGGCAGCGGCTTCTGGCCGGTAATAGCCTGCAGCCGCTGGCTAGCCTGCTGGATCTGACGGCAGTAGCCGGCCGCATCCACCACCGACTCCTGGCCCTCCCTGGCCCCGGCAGAGGGGCGGATGCGCAAGCGGGTGGCGCCACCCTGCGGGTCTGCCACGTCACCGCGCCAGTAGGCGTGGTCCATGGTGTGCGACGCAAATTCGTGCCCCTGCCCTGCCATGGCTTTCCACCACGGCGCCCAGTGCGCACCCAGGCTGCCGTCCCCTTCCTGTGTGCGCTCGTTGGCAGCAAAGAAGGTGGCATGCACCTGCTGGCGTTTCAATACGTCCGCCACCAGAGGGGCCACGGCCATGTGGCCGGTGTCGAAGGTCAGGTAAACCGGTTTTTTGCAGTCATTCTGGGCATACGCGCCCAGAGGAGCTCCACATGTAGCTATTAAAAATATAGCAAACGACTTTGACAGGCGCATACAGCCCCGGATGGTGCTCAGCGGGCGGCGTGGTCCAGCGTCCACACACCGTGGGGCGACTTGCCGACGTTGACTTGGCGCACCAGCTTGCCGGTCTGGGTGTCGATGACGCTGAGCTTTTTGGCCCAGCGCGAAGTCACATAGATCAGCCGGCCATCGGCAGACACATCCATACAGTCCGGGCCGCCCGGCGCGTTGTAGCTCGCCACCACCTGCATGGTCTGCAGGTCGATCTTGCTGATGGTGTTGGCCACGCGGTTGCTGACGTACACGTGCCGCCCGTCACCCGCCGCGCGGAAGGCGTGTGCGCCCTTGCCGGTGGGGATTTTCTTGGTCAGGCGCGGCTCTTTGCCGGTGACGTCGTACACCTCCACCCCGTCGCTGCCGGTGAGGCCCACCAGCAGCTGGCGGTCATCGGCGGTGACGAACACGTCGGCCGGCATGGGGCCGGTCTTGCTACGCCATTTGATGGCCTGGGTAGCCAGGTCAAAGGCCACCAGTTCGTCGCTGTCCTGCATGGACGCATACACCGTGGTGCTCTTGCTGTCGATCCACAAGTGGCTGGGCGTCTTGCTCGATGCCACGCGTTTGGCCAGGGTGAAGTTCTTGCCGTCCCAGCGGTAGAAGTCCACATGGTTCAGGCGGTTGGCCACCGTCACGAACCATTTCATGTCGGGCGAAAAACGCAGCTGGTAGGGGTCCACGATGCCCGTCACCGTACGCTGCACCTGGGCCGTGCGCGGGTCCAGGAAGGTCAGGGTGTCGGAGGTGGCATTGGCCACCAGCAGCGACTTTTCGTCCGGCGTGAGGTAGATGTGGTGCGGTTCCTTGCCGGTGGGGATGCGCTGCAGCTCGGCCCAGGTCACCGGGTCGATGACACTGACATTGGCGTCCTGGGAGTTCAGCACGAAGAGCGGCGCGGCCGCAGCGGCCACACCTGCGGCCAGACCGGCCGCAACAAACATGACACTGGCGGCCAGCCCGGGGAGACGACGGGCAGTGCGGAGGCAAAACGGTTTCACGGCAGGGGCTCTTTCTGAAGACCCCATGAGTGTATCCCGGGCCACCCCTGGAATCTGCGTCAGCCCGCCGCCCCGGGGGCACGCAATAGCGCCAGATCAGCCGGCAACAGCCAGCGCCACTGGCCTGGCAGCAGGTCTGGGGGCAGTACCAAGTCACCGATACGCGAACGGTGCAGGCCCTCAACCCGGTTGCCTACTGCCGCCACCATCCGTTTGACCTGATGGTATTTGCCCTCGGTGAGAGTGAGGTGCAAGGCATGTTCGCCGGCCTCCACACAGGCGGCGGCACGCACCGGACGGGGGTCATCGTCCAGCACCACGCCGTCGAGCAGGCGCTGCGCCTGCGCATCGGTGACCGGGTGTTTGGTCACCACCTCGTACACCTTGGGCACATGCTTCTTGGGTGAGCTCATGCGGTGGATGAACTGGCCGTCGTCGCTGAGCAGCAGCAGCCCGGTGGTGTCCTGGTCGAGCCGGCCCACCGCCTGGATGCCCTGCACCGCACTTTTGCTGGGCCGCAACCGCAGCGGCGACGGCAGCAGCGTGTAGATGCTGGGGTAGGTGGATGGCTTTTGCGAGCACTCCGTGCCCGCCGGCTTGTGCAGCATCACATAGGCCTTCTCGGCATACGGCCAGTCCACGCCATCCACCTGGAAGCGCAGCCCCTCGGGCTCGAAATCCTGTGCCGAATCGGTCACCAGCTGCGGCGCTGCAGCGGCATCATGCGGCACATAGACCTTCACGAAGCCCTGCTGCACCAACCCCGCGCAGACACGGCGCGTACCAAACCCCTGTGAGAAAAGAATATCTTGAAGCTGCATGCCGGCAGTATCGCAAACCGCCCCGGATGCTGTGCAAGAATGAGAAAGCAGTTCGCACCAGACAACCCGTTCATCCGCTTCATTCACCAAGGAACACCACCATGATCATGCGCAGAAGACCCGCTGCCCCCGCCCCTGCCCGTACCAGCCTGCTGGGCACCATGGCACGTACCGCTGTCGTTGTCGGCACGGCCAACGCCGTCACCAACAAGATGAACGGCCCGGCACAGGCAGCCCAGCCAGCCGCCCCCCAGGCACCCGTGGCAGCAGCACCCGCTGCCCCGGCAACGCCTGCAGGCATGACGCCGGAAAAAATGGAATTGCTCAAAGGCCTGGCCGACCTGAAGTCGCAAGGCATCCTGTCGGAAGAAGAATTCGCAGCCGAGAAGGCCAAGTTGCTGGCCTGATACGGTTACTGCCTGGCCACCAGGAAAAAGGGCGTTAACTGGAATCCAGTGAACGCACTTGGACGAACGCCGGTTCAATTCCGTCTCTGCTCGCTTGAATAGCAATGCAGCGGGAGTAAGCGGCAATGGGCGGATCAGAGAACAGCTTCCAGCCCCTTGCGCTCGAGGATGTCCAGCAGCTTCTGCGACGGCCCGCTGGGGCGCTTGTCGCCCACCTCCCACTTACGGACGGTGGACGTACTGGTGTTCAGCACGCTGGCCAGCACAGCCTGACTCAGGTGCAATCGCTCGCGCAGCGCCTTGACCTTCGTGGCGTCGTAGTCCTGCACCGGCTCCAGGCACAGCGCTTCGTATTTCTGCATCTTGCGCTTGTCGATGAATCCCAGGCGATGCAGATCGCTGGCCGATTTGTGAACGGCTTCGAGGATGCGGCTCTTGGTCTTGGTGGTCATTGGCAAATCTCCTGCAAAGCGCCGTCGGCAACGGCTTCATCAAGTTGCGGGCCTGTTCGAGCCAGCAGGTCGGCGGCGATGGCCTGCAAGCCTTCGAGTTCCTCGTCGCTGACGTTCGCCCGCTCGTTCTTCTCGAAGCCGAACACGAAGAACCAGCGGTTGCCCTTGTTGGTTGCGACCAGAGTTCGCACGCCGCCACGCTTGCCGCGCCCCGCCAAACCGACGCGCTTCTTCACCACGCTGCCGCCGAGGTCAGCATCGATCAGGCCGGCAGCCATTTCCTGAACGGCCTTGCACAGGACGGCATCACTAAGCTCCGTCTTGCGCATCCATCGCTGGAAGTGGCGCGTTTTGAATACTCATATCATCAAATTAATTATGCCACCCAGTGGCATATTTTTTCCACCCAACTATCCCGGCCCCTACCCAGCTGACATCACCATTCAAAACTTCCTACCGTCGGCGCACCCGAACCGACGCGATAGCCCATCGCCCGATAGCCCCGTTGCCGCTTGTCCCACATCCGCAGCAGGGCCGGATGGCCGGTGTCCACGAAGTCGATGATGCGCACTTCGGTTTTGCTGGCGTGTTGCCTTCCAAGCGGACCGGATAAACATCCGAGCGACCGCGAAACAGCGTGCGGAACAACGCCACCTTCGCGTCGGTCGTCAGCCGAGAGGACTCCCCAACCGTCGGTGTTTGGGCCTGCGGCGGCAAGCGCCACGCGATGCCGTGCGCGTCCAGCAGTGCAGTCAGGCGCGCGTTCTCAGCGCGAAGCATTGCCAACGCATCGGCGTCGGTCATGCCAAGACCGCTTCTTGGGCAGCGTCCCTGCCTGCCAATGCAGAAGGCCCACGCAAAAGGCACCCATCGAGACTGCCGCAAGCAGGCAGGATGAGCTGACGCCGCTGTGGGCAGAAGTACAGCACCCCAAGCCAGCGATGACGCCCGCCACGTGCCCGTTGAACGCCTGCAGTACTACAACCACGAAGTCGAGCAGCGCGTGCAAGGCTGGTTTGCCAGCGGCCAGCCGCTGGTCTGGATTCCCATCCTCAGCCAAGAAAACTTCCCTGACGTGCCGCAGCAACTCCTGGAGTTTGCCGACCACTATCAGGAGGCGATGCGCTGGCCCATCCACCGGATGGAAGATCTGCTGCAGTTGCACCATGGCATCACCGGCTGGTTGATGCCTGCCACGGCTAGCGACACCGACATGGCCTGCGGGGTGTGGGACGGCGAGATCTACATCCTGGGCATCAAGGACCGGCGCACCGGCAAACCGCAGACGCTGCTGGGAGATCGTGTCGATGTGGCGACAGGTCAGGTCGATGACGTTGACCAGAGCGCGGTTTGACTTGGCTTCTGGTTGCCACAGCGCGTTCATGGACCTGTCTCAACAACAGGAGTTTGTGCAATGACAGATAGCAAGAACACGGTTGGCCCGGCCGCACCCATCTCGGCCCAGTTGGCGGCCCTGCCCTCCCTGCAAATGGTCGACCTCTGGGCGCTGTGGGATCAGCACTTTCCACGGCGACCCAGCCACCGCAACCGCAATTACGTCGAATCGCGTCTGGCCTACCGCATCCAGGAGCTGGCCTATGGCGCAATGCCCACCAACATCCGCAAGATGCTGGTCGAGGCCGGTGCCAAGCATTCCAAGATCAAGTCAGCTGCGGGGCGCAACGCGCAGACCCTGCTGATGCCCGGCACCACGTTGATCCGGGAATGGGATGAACGCGAATACCGCGTAACGGTCACACCCGATGGTCTGTATGCCCTGGATGGCCAGGTGTTCAAGAGCCTGTCGGCGGCAGCGCGCCACATCACGGGCACGCAGTGGAACGGGCCGAAGTTCTTTGGTCTGCGCGGCGGAAAGGGGGAAGCTCAATGAACGCGCCGTTGCTCGTGCCACCCAAGCGCTGCGCGGTGTATTGCCGCGTGTCCAGCGACGAACGGCTGGACCAGTCCTTCAATTCCATCGATGCCCAGAAGGAAGCCGGACAAGCCTTCATCAAGAGCCAGAGCCACGAGGGCTGGATCGCCGTGGCCGACGACTACGACGATGGCGGTTTCTCTGGTGGCAATATGGAACGGCCTGCCTTGAAGCGCCTGATGGCTGACATCCAGATGGGCAAGGTCGACATCGTGGTCGTCTACAAAATCGACCGGCTTTCACGCTCGCTGGCGGATTTTGCGCGGATGGTCGATGTGCTCGACCGCCACAGGGTCAGCTTCAGCGCGGTCACCCAGCAGATCAACTCGGCCACCTCGATGGGGCGGCTGATGCTCAACGTGCTGCTGTCCTTCGCGCAGTTCGAACGCGAAGTGACCGGGGAACGCATCCGCGACAAGATCGCCGCCAGCAAGGCCAAGGGGATGTGGATGGGCGGGCCGCTGCCGCTGGGGTATGACGTGCGCGACAGGCTGCTGGTGATCAATGAAACCGAGGCTGCCCTTGTGCGCCGCATCTTTGATGACTTCGTGACCGTGCGCTCGGCAACGCTGATGGCCAAGGCCTACGGCGCAGAAGGTGTGGTCACCAAGGGCGGCAAGCCCTTCACAAAGCAGACCATCTACAAGATGCTGCACAACCGGATGTACCTGGGCGAGATCGTCCACAAGGGCCTGAGTTTCCCAGGCCAGCATCAGGCCATCGTGACGCAGGCGCAGTGGGATGCCGTGCACGCACTGATCGACACCGATGGCATCGAACGGCGGCGCGAGACCAACGACCGCCAGCGTGAGCCGGTGTTGTTGCGCGGCCTGTTGTTCACGCCTGATGGCGAACGTCTGGTGCCCAGCTACACGGTCAAGAAGGGCAAGACTTACCGCTACTACACGCCGATCAAGCACCGGCGCTTCGGCGCGTGGGCCAGCAGCCACGGGCCTTTGCCAGCGGCACCCATCGAAGACCTGGTTTCGCAGCAGATCGTCGCCGCGCTGTCAGCGCCGCACATCGTGCAGTCGGTGTGGGATCGGATTCGGACAACCCGCCCAGACCTGTCGGAGCCTGAGGTGGTTTTGCCGATGCGAAATCTGGCTGGCCTGTGGCAACAGTTGTTCCCCGCTGAACAGTGTCGACTGGCACAGCTACTGATCGACCGTGTGGTGATTGCCGACGGCGGGCTGGAGATCATCTGGCTCGACCACGGCTGGCGGGAACTGGCCGGGGAACTGATGCCCGGCACCATCGGCGCAGAACTGCAGGAGATGGAGGAGACCGTATGAAGTCGAAAGTGCAGCCATTGGGGGCGGCAATCGCCCGCGAACGCCGGGATAACGGCCAGGTCAAGCTGTCCACCTTCATCCCGCTGAAGATCCGGAAGCGCGGCGCCAGCAAGGTGGTGGTGCGGCCAGATGGGGCGGTCGAGTCGCCAGGCAAGGTCGCCAGCCAGATCGACCAGCCCTTGCTGGTGGCCCTGACGCGGGCCTACTACTGGCAGCAACTCCTCGACGATGGTGTGGTCGGCAGTGGGAGCGAGATCGCCCAGCGCGAGGGACTGCACCATTCGACGGTCAACGAACTGCTCCGCCTAACCCTGCTGGAGCCCGCCATCATCCAGAGCATTCTGGCCGGGCAGCAGCCCAAGTGCATGAGCCTGCTGTGGTTCCAGCGGAACCCGCTGCCGACTGACTGGGTGGCGCAGCGGGAGGTGGTGGTCGCGTTCGATTCGTGAACAGGGCTGCCGTTCGTCAGCCCGCTTCAATCGCTGGGTGCGGGCAGCCACTTGATGCTTGCCACCCCCAGGTTTTTCTGGCTGATGTGGTCACTGAGGATGGGCACGAGGGTCTGCACATTGGTGTCAAAGCTGTGCCTCCACATGGCCTGCAGCTTCTTCAGCGCGTTTTCGTTCCGGTAGATGCTGCCGTCCCAGTCGATGACCATCATCGCGACATCGCCGTCGTCGGCCAGCATGCACAGCAGGGCGTCATCGGCGTCCTTGTCCAGCGACGCTTTGAGTTCGTCCTCATAGTCGGCCAGAACTTCCACGTACAGATCGATGCTCAGTGGGCTCTGCCCAAACAGCGCAGACTGCAGATCGGTGGCGATTTTCTTCTGGTTGGTCATCGTCGACATTTTCGCTGCAAGGGCCCCACTTTCACACGCTGACCACCGGTTGGGGGTGCTGCGGGAGATGCTCTGACTGTGTTCGATGCCTGACCGGTGGTCATGGTTGACGATGAACTGGCGCGCGTAAGGTGTTGATTTTGCTAGGCCATCATCTGCGCCTACCCGCAGGCCAAACGGAGAACAGAGACGGCTCTGGCCGAGAAAGTGGCCGATTTCGGGCGTTTCGGCTGATGGCCACCCGCAGCACAAATGGCCGGAACCCCGCGTGGCACGGGGATTTCAGGCAAGAAAAAGGGCCCGGAGATGAGTCCGAGCCCTTGTGTATGGTGGTGGGATGGTACCCCGCACCAAACGACTATTGAAAGTACGGAATCGAAGCTCTGCGGGCTGCTGCGAACCGGTGCGAACCGGATCGAAAAGCCTGCCGGTACGGCCATCGACCGTGGACGATCAAGCAGGTTTTTCGCTCTGATTGGTGCCCGGAAAGGCTACTCAACCTCGTCTGCTTTCTGGGGCCAGTTCAATTCCCGGTTTGGGAATCGAACCCGCGTCCGTCAGATCGCTACCTTCCACTCCCGTAACTGGCCGACGGTCTGTGTCAGTCCCTGCTTGAGCAGCGTGTCCAGGTACTCATCAACCGTCTTGGGTGGGTTCTTCAGCGATCGGCGATGGTTGGCAGCCGCCTCGCACACCCGGGCGGCGTGCAGATCCAGCAGATCAAAGATGAAGTCGTCCGGGTGCTGCGCGGTCAGGTTGTAGGGCTTGAGCCGCTCCGGCGGGAAGTCCTTCAGGTTGAAGGTCACGATCAGGCTGGCGCCGCCGTGAATGGCGGCGGCCACCACATGCCGGTCATCGGCATCCGGCAGCTCGACGGACGGGATCAGATGCTCGAATCCGGTGACCAGGCTGTCGCGGACGTGGGCGTTCATCAGCGACCGCGTCCGCTCCAGGTCTTCGGCCTTCAGATCTGGCCGCTGCTTCAGAACGTTACGCGTCCACTCGTCGTGGATCATGTCCGTCCAACGCGCCCGATACAGATCGGTCAGCGCGAGGCGCATCAGCAGGTCGCGCAACGGTGCCGGGTAGAGCACGCATGCGTCGTAGATGACGGTGAAGTTCGAACTCATTCATTCGTACCCCATCTTGAGCGCCTGGGCTTGCTCGGCCAGTGCATCGAGGGCCTTGCTGCGCTCAGCGTCGATCCGCTCCTTGTACGCGATCACGTCCTGGTAGCGGACGCGGCGGTGCGTGCCGATCTTGTGGAACGGGATCTCGCCGCGCTCCAGCAACTGGACGAGGAACGGTCGCGAGACGTTGAGCACATCCGCTGCGTCCTGGGTCGTCAGCTCGGCGTGGATCGGGATGATGCTGACCGCGTTGCCCTCACCGATTTCGGTCAGGACATCCACGAGTAGCCGCAGCGCTGACACCGGGACGCGAACCGGATGTGCCGCACCCTTGTCGTCGAAGATCTCGATCTGCTGGGTTTCCGCGCGGGTCTGCAGGAAGGCGGACAGCGCCCGGCCGCTCTCGCGGGCGATGGCAACTTCTTCGGCCGTCGGCAACGAATGGGTGGGAGAGAGTGTGATCATGGCGGCCTCCTGGGAGCTTCAAACAGCATCATGGGAGGGAGTATAACCGAAATAAACGAATAATCGAAATATACGAAACCTGGTGGCATTGCCTGGCTGACACCCAAAAAGACACCCATTTACGCCCATTCCGCCGCCAGGCCGCGCTGCGCCTTGGCTCGCGGGCGGAACAGCGCCTTCATGGACTCCTGCCAACTCATTCGGAAGGAGACCAAGATGGAAGTCGCTCACCTCAACCAGAAACAACTCGCCGCCCGCTGGTGCATCAGCGAGGCCACCCTGGAGCGCTGGCGCAGCGAGGGGCTCGGGCCCAAGTTCCTGAAGCTCTGCGGCCGGGTGCTCTACCGGCAGGTCGATATCGAGGCCTACGAGGAGTCGTGTCTGGCGACATCGACCAAGACCGTGACGGCCCAGGTCAGTGCTGGCTGAGATGTTCCGATTCGTCGGTAAATATCGGCAAGTACCGACGATTTGCAACGTGGCGGCACCGGCGATCGTCGGGGCGAGCCAGATTTCCAGCCCATTGAACGTCCGCAGTCCGCAAGCGCGGACCGATCGAGCAGTTTGTTGAAAATCAACGGCCTGGCATCGGGCCGTGCGGGCTGGTGAGGGTTCCTGCGGGTTCGTGCGGAAAGATTCGAACTCCTGCGGGGTCTCGGTGGGGTGGAACCCTGCGCCAAACCTATGTAACTCAGCGCCTTACGACCGCTGCGAACTCCTGCGGAAAGGTGCGGAATCCAGCTCCTACTGCCTTCAACCCTACCAGTTCTGCCCTGGCCGGGTCACCAACCGAGCGCATCAGACAGAACGCCAGTTCGATTCCCATTTGAGGAATTGAACCCGCGTCCGCATCCACTCACCCAACTTTCGTTCAGGCGGTGACGAACCGCTCCCGAAATGCTCGCCGACCCTGGTCGTAAGGCACAGGGTTGGTGGCGTGCGGGATCGGCGCGCTTCTGTCGCCGATGAGGTAGTTGATCCGGTAGGTGCAGTTGCCGGATGGGTGCAGCATGCCGCCCATCATCCGGTCGGGTTTCAGGACCCGCTCCTGGATCAGACGATCCAGTACCTTCTGGACCTGCGGCCCGAGCCCGACGAACACGGCATCCTTCAATTCCTCGACCTCCGCCGCGAAGTTCTCCAGCAGGTACTTCCTCAGCAAGGGGTGCTTGGTCATGTCTGGTGAGCCACGGTAATCGTCGTCCTTGACGAACACCGGATAGCGCAGGAGGGATGTGGTCTGCACCAGGTGGCGCGACGTGGAGAACAGGTCGGCCGAATCGGTCAGGCCGAGCCACTTGTGAAAGCCCCAATGGTTGAGCTGGTTGATGAGGTTGCTTCGCAACGGCTCGCCACTGAATGCGCCGACGCTCTTGGCGGCCTGGATCGCTTCCGTGCTGGACTTGCCGGCCTGAAGCGCGCGCCGCGCCTCGTTGTTGGCATTGACCATCTGGGTGGGGCCCGGTGTGATTCCGACCAGAACGATCCGCGCACTGGGGTTGATGTACTCGAATGGCGCGTAATAGATCTTCACGTCGCCGCTTGTATCCATCAACAGGCGCGGGTCGCGCACCACCGGAGGCGTCGACCCACAAAGAATCGGCGCGTACTTTTCGATCAAGTCTGTTTTCATTATTTGATGTGTCCTGGTCTACGACTGGTCCGCCAGCCTGCTGGAATCAGTCCGAAGCCCACAGCTGATCGTCATCCTGGGTCGCGGCCCAGAAGTCATCGAACAGCGCCAGCTTGGCTTCGTCCTTGGTTGCGTAGGTCTTGGTGCCGAACCGGCTGCCGATCCGGTAGCCCCAGCGCTTGAACTTGTTCATATGGATGCCGAGGTTGTGGCCATCAACGTTTAGGAAGCTGTTCCCCTTGGCGGACACCCGCCACTTGCGCTGCAGCCATCGGGTCCTGCGTGCTGCCCGGTTGCGCAACTTGGCCTCACGCCGTCTCGGCCCCTCGTAGTCGCCGCTCATCTTCTCGGCGCAGACGCAGCCGACGTCGAAGTTCTCGTCCAGGTCCGGATGCTCCATGATGTGGACGTAGCGGATCTTCTCGTTGCCGCACATCTGGCAGGTCGCGTAATCGGTTTCGTCCGCCGACTCGCCGTCCGCCCGCAGGTCGACCACATCCACGCAGTGCCATCCTTTGTGGGGCACGCCCGGCTGGTCCCATCGATTTCCGCTCATGCCAGTTCACTCCAACTCAGAATCCCGGGTACTTCCGCCAGATCCGCTGGTTCACCTCTTCGTTGTCGCTGTACTCGCCGATCGCCCAATCCTTGAAGGCGTAGAGGTCTTCGGCCAATTCGGTGATGACGTTGCGCAGTTCCAGTGGCTCCAGCCAGTCGGCAGGGATCGCCTTCACGCCG
>Ga0208564_1001459_pt1 | contig 19826 bp, 12 predicted proteins | sample AD_UKC073_MetaG_FD_184439 | JGI IMG/M metagenome (GOLD analysis project Ga0208564, IMG submission 184439) | Active sludge microbial communities of municipal wastewater-treating anaerobic digesters from USA - AD_UKC073_MetaG (SPAdes) (version 2) | ecosystem: Engineered > Bioreactor > Anaerobic >... | reverse complement strand
GATCGCCGTATTCAGCAAGACGACCTCGACCAACTACCCCTGTTCCTTCCGGATCTGGACCAGCAGCGGCGTATCGCGGACTTCCTCGACGACCGCGTCGCCCGCATCGACCAGATCATCACCGCCCGAAATGAACAGAGACGCCAACTTGGCGAGTTGAGGACGGCCAGGCTTCAGGCCTTACAAGACTCGTGGGTGCTCAGGCACGGTGAGATCCGACTGGCGCATGCTCTAAAAGGGATGGAACAGGGGTGGTCACCCCAAGCCGATGCAGGTGAGGCGTCGCATGACGAGTGGGGCGTTATGCGCGCTGGCTGTGTGAATGGGGGCGTCTTCCGTGCTTGTGATAACAAGCGCCTGCCAGACAGCATGGATCCAGACGCCCGATACGAAATTAGGGCTGGTGATCTACTGATGTCACGGGCCAGCGGATCGCTGGACTTGATCGGAAGTGTCGCCGTGGTCCCCACCGATGTCCGCCCCCGTCTGATGCTCTGCGACAAGATCTACCGGCTCTTCCCAGTGCCGGGCTGGAGCGCGGCGTTCCTCGCCCCAATGTTGCGTACCCACAGAAATCGCGAGGTGATTCGTCTTGGCATTAGTGGTGCCGAGGGGATGGCGAACAACTTGCCGTCGGGACTCCTGAAGGGCCTCCTTATCCCAATGGTCCCCCCGGATCTCCAGGCAGCGTGCGCGGATGCTGCGGGCAGCATCGAGGCCGAGGCACGCACTAGCGAGACCAACCTGGCGTACTCCGTCGAGCGTCTGCAGGAATACAAGCAGGCGCTGATCACGGCGGCGGTTATGGGTGAGTTGGACGTGACGACGGCGGGGAGCGGCATACCAGGCTGAACCCGCGGTGCTCCGACGGTTCAGCCGCCCGCCCAGCGACCACCCTTCCTCGGGCGACCTGACATCCGTCCATGACGCACCCACAGAGCCATTCGCCCTCTGGGTCGTCCGGGCTCGACTTATAGGATTTCGGGGTTTCCTATAACGCACCCCGCTCGATGTATAGATTCCAACAGGCTCAGTAGACCCCCAGCGGGCTAGGGTCGGACCCGTCAGCCAGTAGAGCGGCAGGGAGCGCAGGGTCCGTGAGCATCACGCATGAGGCGACGTTCGAGGCCAATATCGAGGCCCACCTCCTCGGAGACGGCTGGCACCCACTGGCGCCCACGGCATACGACCGGAAGACCGGTGTGTTCGCCGACGAGATCATCGCCTTTGTCCAGCAGTCCCAGCCCAAAGAGTGGGCGAAACTGGTGACACGCCACGGTGGCGAGGCCATCGCACGTGAGAAGTTCGTCAACGCCGTCGTCGCGGCGCTCGACCACCGAGGCACGATCAGCGTGCTGCGCTCCCCCGTCAAAGACTCCGGGGTGAGCGTGCGCCTCTGCTACTTCAAGCCGGCCAGCGGCCTCAACGAGCAACAGACCCAGCGGTATGCCGCCAACCGGCTCAGCGTCGTCCGACAGTTGCACCATTCTGAGTCTCGTCCCGCCGACTCCATCGACCTCGCCCTCGTGGTCAACGGGATCCCGATCGCCACAGCCGAGTTGAAGAACCCGCTGACCGGTCAGACCATCGAGCAAGCCATGGCGCAGTACCGCTCGGACCGCAACCCCCACGACCTCATCTTCCGGTCCCGGACGCTCGTGCATTTCGCGGTCGACCCCCACCGGGTCGCGATGACGACCCGACTTGCCGGGCAGGACACGGTCTTCCTTCCCTTCGATCAAGGCACCGGTGGTGGAGGCAACACGGGGACCGCCGGGAATCCGCCCGCGACCGACGGTTACCAGACGGCATACCTCTGGGAGCAGGTGTGGCAACGCGATTCGTGGTTGGACCTGCTCGGGTCGTTCATCCACGCGACGGGCGACAAGGTTCTCTTCCCGCGGTTCCACCAATGGCACGCCGTGCGCTCGCTGCTCGAGGCGACCTACCGTGACGGCGCTGGCGTCGACCGACTCGTCCAGCACTCTGCGGGGTCCGGCAAGTCGAACACCATCGCGTGGACAGCGCATGCGCTCTCTCGCCTGCACGGGCTCGACGACGCACCGATCTTCGACAAGGTCGTCGTCATTACCGACCGCAAGGTGCTCGACCGGCAACTGCAAGACACCGTGTCGGGGATCGAGCACACTCCCGGGATGATCGTGCGGATCAACGAGGACTCCGCGCAGCTCAAGGCGGCGCTGGAGGGGCACGCGGCGCGAGTCATCATCACGACGCTGCAGAAGTTCCCGGTCGTCGCCGCGCTGGCAGCCAAGGAGGTGGCCGAGGCTGGTGGGGCTGAGCCCGCGAAGGGGGTAGCCGGGCGGCGGTTTGCGGTGATCGTTGACGAAGCGCACTCGTCCACCTCGGGTGACTCGGTCTCCAAACTCAAGAAGGTGCTCGGCTCCGCCGGCGAGGAGTATGCCGCCCTCGCGGCCGCCGAAGAGGAGGAGGGCACGGCATACGCGGAGAATGCGGACTCGGCCGAAGCGGCACTGTGGGAGAGCGCGCGGACCCGAGGGAAGCAGAAGAACCTGTCGTTCTTCGCGTTCACGGCGACACCGAAGGACAAGACGCGCGACATCTTCGGGCAGTTGGGGCCGGACGGGACCAAGCGGCCGTTCCACACCTATTCGATGCGGCAGGCGATCGCCGAGGGGTTCATCCTCGACGTGCTGGCGAACTACACGACCTACGGGGTCTACTACAAACTGGCCAACTCCCATCCGCGCAACGACCCGGAGATGGAGACGCGCAAGGGACGGGCGGCGCTGGCACGCTTCGCGTCGCTGCACCCTTACGAGCTGGACGCCAGGGCCGAGGTGATCATCGAACACTTCCGGCAGAAGACCGCCGGCAAGATCGACGGCTGCGCCAAGGCGATGGTCGTCACCCGCTCGCGACTGCACGCGGTGCGGACGCACGCCGCACTCGCGGCATACATCTCGAAGAAGGGGTACGACCTCGGGGAGCGGCCGTTGCGCACCCTCGTGGCGTTCTCTGGCGCGGTGATCGACCCGGATGCGCCGGGGGACGCGGCGGTCACAGAGGCTGGGATCAACGGATTCTCCGAGGCGGCGCTGCCCAAGCGGTTCCACGGCGACGAGTTCCAGGTGCTCGTCGTGGCCGAGAAGTATCAGACCGGGTTCGACGAGCCCCTGCTGCACACGATGTACGTCGACAAGAAGCTGTCGGGGGTGGCGGCGGTGCAGACCCTGTCGCGGCTGAACCGAACCCATCCGGGGAAGACGGAAACGTTCGTGCTGGACTTTGCGAACACGGCGGAGGAGATCCAGGGGGCGTTCCAGCCGTTCTACGAAGAGTCGTTGACGACGCCCACTGAGCCGAACGTGCTCTACGCCATGGATCACGAGCTGATGGCGGCGGGGGTGTTGTCCATGGCAGAGATGGAGGCTGGCGTCGCGGCTCTTCTGTCTGGTGAGGCTCGGTTGCAGTCGGTGGTCTATGCCAGCCTCGGGCCGGCGGTGGGGCGGTTCGTGGCGATGGGCGACGAGGCGCGGGAGGCGTTCCGCGGGCGGTTGGAGCACTTCTGCCGCGCGTACGCCTTCCTGGCTCAGGTGATGCCGTGGGTTGACGTCGACTTGGAGCGGCTGTTCCTCTACGGGCGGTTGTTACTGGTTGAACTGCCGCCGGGCGAGAACAGCCCGATGCCGCAGATCAGCAAATCGGTGCAGATGACTCACTTGAGGATTGCCGTGACGTCGGACGCGGCCATCATGCTGAGCGGGTCCGATGAGCCCGGGGTCGCGCTTCCTGGCGAGGGCGTGGGCGCCAAGACTGAGCCGATCCTGGATCGTCTGTCGGCGCTGATCTCGGCGATGAACGAGCGCTATGGCGCGGACCTCGGCGAGGCCGACAAGGTCTGGGTGGACCAACAGTGGGTCGTCGTCAAGGAAGACGACGAGATGCGCGAGGTGGCGCTCAACAACGACCGCAGCCAGTTCGAGATGGTGCTGGAGCAGAAGGTCAAGGACCTGCTGGTCGAGCGACACGACAAGAACGGGGTGCTGTTCGACCTGTTCTTCTCGAACCCCGACTTCCAGGTGTCGTTAGTTCGGTACCTGGCAGGCACCTACGACGAGTTCCGCAAGGAATCGGTCGGCTGAACGCAGAAGGTTTAGAGAGGTAGGTGACCGTACTCATCAACATCCTCGTGTGGCCCGGACTTCGACCAGCGCGAGTGGCCTAGAGGTCCGTGTTTGACGTGTTCTGACGGTTGGCCCTCATGAGGATGTCGTCGGCGGTCTTGGTCCATACGAAGGGGTGTTAGCGGTCGTTCCAGCCGTCGATGAAGGCGCGGCTCTTGGCGTTCAGCTCGCGCACGGATCATGTCGGGGTGAAGTGCACGCGGATCTGGGGTTCGCCTCAAGCCGAACCCGTTCGGGCCTCACCCTCGGCAAGGTCCTGCTCGGTTCTGTTCAAGTCCTTAACTGTCATGGGCTACTACTCCGATCCAGCCCCATCCACGAGGCATGTCACGGACGAGAAGCACCGAAATTGAGATGGTCTTGTCGCCGGACGGGCACTCTGGTGCATCCCCGGGGTGTGTCAGCTCCACAACCATGAGCGGCCGAGGCTGGTCAGAGAGAGTGACTCACGTCATAGAAGCAATGTCACGAACCCCCTTGGTAAGAAGCCTGAGTCGCCGCTAGTTTCGTGATATGCAGACAACATGGGTACGCCGGATCGCGATGTTTACGATTCTGATGGCCACGATCGCCTGTCTCGAAGTCAGCGGCAGTGCGACTGCGTCTGCCACGCCGTGGAATAACGCGATTGTAAAGCAGGGGGCGCGGCCATCGGATGGCACTTCATGGCTGTTGATTCAGGGCCAACGATACTGGATACCCGATGGCGGCACATATCAATGTCTCCAAGCCTCTGGCGTCCCCGGCCCATACTACCTGTCGGACGCGGAGTTGAACTCGCTTCCGGATCAGGCGGGGCAGCGTGCATCTTGCGGTGCAGGAAACAGTCCGCGCGGCTCCTTTGACGATGCGCAATCAGCATACGCAAATAGACTTCAAGTTCGAGGATGGGCAACTGACCCCAACGTTCGTACACGATCCATCAATATTCATATATACGTGGGTGGCCAAGCTGGGACGCCAGGTGCTCAAGGATTCGACCTCGGGCCCGCAAGGAGCTACCGCCCGGACGTCAACAACGCTTACCCCGGCGATGGCAACTATCATGGGTTCGACGCCACAATCAGTACGAGCAAGACCGGCAATCAACAGGTGTGCGCCTACGCAATCAACGTGGGGCCAGGCGCCAACGTTCTCCTAGCTTGCCGGAACGTCTACGTATTGGAGCCGCTCACCAGCGCGTCTACTGCAATTGTCAGGCAGGGGGCGCGGCCATCGGATGGCACTTCATGGCTGTTGATTCAGGGCCAACGATACTGGATACCCGATGGCGGCACATATCAATGTCTCCAAGCCTCTGGCGTCCCCGGCCCATACTACCTGTCGGACGCGGAGTTGAACTCGCTTCCGGATCAGGCGGGGCAGCGTGCATCTTGCGGTGCAGGAAACAGTCCGCGCGGCTCCTTTGACGATGCGCAATCAGCATACGCAAATAGACTTCAAGTTCGAGGATGGGCAACTGACCCCAACGTTCGTACACGATCCATCAATATTCATATATACGTGGGTGGCCAAGCTGGGACGCCAGGTGCTCAAGGATTCGACCTCGGGCCCGCAAGGAGCTACCGCCCGGACGTCAACAACGCTTACCCCGGCGATGGCAACTATCATGGGTTCGACGCCACAATCAGTACGAGCAAGACCGGCAATCAACAGGTGTGCGCCTACGCAATCAACGTGGGGCCAGGCGCCAACGTTCTCCTAGCTTGCCGGAACGTGTTCATCAAGTACGGTCTCGCGAATCAGCAGATCGTAGACATTGCTCGGAGTTATGCGCTAGGGAGCTGGGGCGATCAGTGCAAGGTCTGGGCAGGAAATGTCGTGAATCGCGCCCTTTCGGCGAACGGCATCAATGCGTCTGTTGGTGGCTACTCCACCCCCGGAGGCGCATATTACGGAGCGTATGAGCTAGCGGGTGGAGTGCTAGTCGACGTCAAGAATGCCAAACCGGGCGACCTCATCCAAACGATAAGATCGGATCAGAAGAATCTAGACTACCCCTCCTTAGTGGGCTTGCATACTGCAATAGTCGTCGGACTAACGGACAGATTGGGCGTTTTCAATGTTCGCGACTCAAACTACGTCGGCAACGACATCGGCGTCTACGAAAAAGTAGGTGAGCACGAGTGGGACACTGGCAAGTGGGCCAAAGACAAGAGCGTGACCGTTTACGTTTGGCGTTTCGGCGGCTGATCGGCTGACAATTGAGCCATGAAGGTTCATAGCGCCCCCCATGGCCGAGGCCCTGGGGGGCGCCCCAGGGCCTCGGCAAAGTAGGGTCATGACTCGGCCAGGAGCGTCTGCCCCGGGTGGCAGTCGCACTCGCCGCGTCGGAGCGAGCTCCCGCTGGGGGCGGCGGGTGATCGCGCCGATATCATCGGTGCGGAGCCGCAGCGCCGGCGCCGTGACCGCGACCTCGATATGGTCCAGCAGCGCGCCGAACGGCAGGTCCGAGTCGAGGCTCAAGCACCTCCGCGATCAGGACGACCCTGAGGCGTCGTTACCGACCAGCAGCCGCGTTCCGCGCGGGTGAGCGGGTTGTCGCGGCAAGCCAGTGACCCATGATGAACGCGGCGTCCTCGCGAATGGACGAGCTGCTCTGCCGGGCCGAACACCGCGGCGAGGGCGATGAGAACCCGGGAGGTGACTGTTCAGACGCGAGGCGTGACGGGTCAGCGGTCCAGCATCGACAGGCCGCCGTCGTTGTAGCGCTCGCCCTGTACCCCCATGCGTGCCGCCAGCCCGGACAGGTCATTGACCTCGTCGGCGCTCAGGCTCACCGTGGTCGCGCCGGCGTTCTCGTCGAGGCGCTCGCGGCGACGCGTGCCGGGGATCGGCACGATCCGCGGCCCTTGCGCCAGCAGCCAAGCCAGCGCGACCTGCCCAGGCGTGCATCCCTTCGTGTCGGCGAGGCTGCGCACCCGCGCCACGAGCGCCGGCGGCCTCAGGTGGTGGACGCAACTTCCTTGTTGGAGGTTGTTGTGCTGGCTGAGGCTGTCCGTGTCGAGGCGTTGGGGTTGTTGCTGTCGGGTGAGTCGATCGGGGAAGCGGGCTGAACGGCACGAAGCCGATGCCGAGCTCGGCACACGTCGGCAGCACCTCCGGCTCGGGGTCGCGCGTCCACAGCGAGTACTCGCTCTGAACAGCGGTGACCGGGTGGACGGCATGCGCGCGTCGGATCGTGCGCGCACTCGCCTCAGACAGCCCGAAGTGGCGCACCTTGCCGGCCGCGACAAGCTCACCGACCGCGCCAGCCACCTCCTCGATCGGGACGTTCGGGTCGACGCGGTGCTGATAGAAGAGGTCAATGACCTCCGTACCCAGCCGCTGCAGCGACGCGTCCGCGACCTGACGGATCCGCTCGGGCCGCGAGTTCAAGCCATGGTTGCCGCCGTCAGCGTCGATGTCGAAGCCGAACTTCGTGGCGATGACGACGCGATCGCGCAACGGCCGCAGCGCGTCCCCGACGAGCTCCTCGTTGACAAACGGCCCGTAGACCTCGGCAGTGTCGAAGAACGTGATCCCCGCCGTTTCGACGGCATACCGGATCACGCCGATCATGTCGTCCCGGTCACTGGGGTTGGGGCCGTAACTCTGGGACATGCCCAAGGGGCGGGTCGCGGCTCTGTTAGAGCCGACCACCCAGCGGACGTGAGGAAGGGGCTGGTGGGCGGTGGGGGCCCATACGGGGACATCGCGAGCGCCCGCGGCATACAGGGAACCGAGCGTCGTCTCCGCCCCGGGGTCGGCGCGCTGCACGCACGTGCCCGCGGTCACGCAAGCGGACTCCCGCAGGCAACCCGTCGAATAGCCCGGACGGCATACCTCCCTCGATCGCGACGCCGCACTTCGCGATGCGGTGGCGGCGCTACGCGGTGATGTTGTACGTCCGCAGCTTCCGGTAGAGGCTGCTGCGCGACATCCCGAGATGGCTCGCGGCCACCACCCGATTGCCGTGGTGCTCGCGCAGAGCGGCCACGATGGCGTCGCGCTCGGCGGTAGCGAGCGGCGAGAGCAAACGACGGGATGCGGTGTGGCAGTAGGCCGGGAGGTCTTGGTCCTGGATCTCGCCGACGGGCCGCGTGCGCAGCGCATGCTGCAGCGCCTCACGCAATTGGGTGACATTGCGCGGCCAGGAGTAGCGGGCGATGGTCCGCTCGGCGCCGGGTGACAATCGCACCCGCCGCGCCGGAGCCAGCTCCTGCAGGAGCCGGCTGGTGATCGCGCCGAGATCATCGGTGCGGAACCGCAGCGCCGGCGCCGTGACCGCGACCTCGAAATGGTCCAGCAGCGCGCGGAACGGCAGGTCCGAGTCGAGGCTCGAGTCCGACACGGTGGCAATGAAGGTGATGACGTCGCGGTGGTCGCCGAGCGCCCGGAACAGCGTGTCCAGTCGGTCGACGCCTTCGGTGCTGGCCGCATCCATGTTCCGCACGATGCACAGAGTCTGCTCGCGGGTTTCGCGCAACAGCGCGTCTAGGTCGGTTCGCGCGTCGGAGTTGAGCTGGCTCGCGTCCACCGAAATGCTTCGCCCGCCGGGGTGTTCGGCGTGGAAGAGCTCGGCGACCAAGGTGAACTTTCCGCTTCCGGTCTCCCCCAGGACGATCGTCGGTATGCCGTCCGCGATCGCCGAGCGCAGCTCGGCGCACGCCCGCACCCACGCGGGTGACGAGCCCTGAGAGATCGGCACGTGGGGCCGCTCGAGGTCATCCAGCAACAGCCTGGTCCGGTCATTCGCGACAGCGGTCTGGGGAAGCAGATGGTCGGCGAAACCCGCTTCGGTGGAGGGAAGGTGCAGTCGGGCAAGCTCACCGCGCTGCTCGATCACCTCCGCAATCACCACGATCCCCGAGGCGTCGTTGCCGACCAACAGCCGCGTTCCACGCATCTGGACCACCTGGCCCGTGGCCAGGGTGAGCGTGTCGTTGGCGGTATGCCGGTGTCCCATGATGAACGCGGCGTGCTCGCGGATGGCGAGCTGCTCGGCGGGGCCGAACAACCGCCCGGCCGCGGCATTGGCCATGAAGACCGACTCGGCAAACGCGAAGACCGCGCGGCGGCCGGATCGGGCGTCGGCTCGCAGGTAGGTGTCGAACAAGGCCCGTTGAGCCTGGCTGCGGTCGGTGAGCAGGTTGCGGCCGATGTCCTTGGCGGCCGACTTGACCAGCGTGTGCATCAGCGGGCTCCACGCCTCGGCCATCGCCGAGATGTCGAGGATCCCCTCGCAACGGCCCGTCAGTGGATCGATGATGGGTGCCCCTGTGCACGCGAACGGCTGAAGCTGCTCAGTGAAGTGTTCGGCGCCGACCACGGAGAAGGGCTGCCCGGACTCCAGCACAGTGCCGACCCCGTTGGTCCCCATCGTGCTCTCGGCATAGTTGAACCCCGGCGCGAAGTCGACCCGGTCCAACAGTCGCCCGACAGCCGCCGAGGAATCCACCCGGCGCAGGATGCGCGCGTGGTTGTCGGTGAGGGCGATGACCAGCGGCAGTGACGAGGTGTCCTGACCCAGCTGTTCGATCACCGGTGCCGCGCAGCGCACCAGCCGACTGCCCGTGTCGATGTCGGTGAGGTCCGAGCGCGGATGCATCGTGTCGACCCCTGCGGCCTGGCTACGCACCCAGGATGCGGCGAGGGACTGGGAGACGCCGGCGGCACCCGCGGCCCCGCTCTCCAGAAAGTCGGCGCGGGCAGCGGCAACACGGAGGTTCTGGCTCAATCGATCCGGCAAGCCGCACTCCTTCCGTCGCCCGAGGGGCGCCTGAGTTTGCGGCACCACCCCCATGGTGACGTGTGACACACAACTCCCCAAGCGCGGGAGGTGTCCCATCTTGGGACACCCATTGTACTTGAGACATCAATCACATTGAAGTCCTGCCGCTGACACACCCGCCACTGGCGCGATGCGTCTCAGCTCACCGAATCCACGGACAAGGAGTGGCATGGACACGCTCATCAACATCGACAACGGTGGCACGCTCACCGATATTTGCGTCTGGGACGGTGGCGACTTCACCTTCACCAAGACCCTGACGACACCGCACGACCTCTCCCAGTGTCTCTTCGACGGCATCGAGAAGGCGTCGACCGCCCTCTATGGGGCGCCGGACACCGAGCGGTTGCTGCACGCAACCCAGCACATCCGCTACTCCACGACTCAGGGCACCAACGCCCTGGTGGAGCGCCGCGGGCCCATGATCGGGGTGCTCACCTCGATCCCCGACCTCGCCACCGGCATGAAGACAACGCCCGACGAGGAGCACCTGTTCGCCTCCCTCGTCGACGATCGTTTCGCGGTCGTCGACCTGGCCGGCGACGACGTCGAGTTCGAGGTCGTCCAACTGGTCAACCGACTGGCGACCCTGGGCGCGGCCCGCGTGGTCGTCGCGTGTGCCACCTCCGAGGAGGAGCGGGCGCTGCGCTCGATCCTGCTGCGCAAGTTCCCGCGCCACCTGCTGGGCTCGATCCCGCTGATCTACAGCTGGGACCTGGCCGGAGACCGCAACGCGCCGCGCCGCGCCTGGTCGTGCGTCATCAACTCCTTCCTGCACCCCACGATGGAGCGCTTCCTCTATGGCGCGGAGCACCGGCTCAGCACCTACCGCGTCGCCAACCCGCTGCTGGTCTACCGCAACGACGGCGCCTCCTCGCGGGTGGCGAAGTCCGTTGCGCTGAAGACGTATTCGTCCGGACCACGCGGCGGTTTGGAGGGGACCGCCGCGCTGGCGCGGACCTACGGTCTGAGCCACACGCTGATGATGGACATCGGCGGCACCACCACCGATGTCGGGACGGTCACCGACGAAGCCATCCACGTGGACGAGCACGGCACGATTCGGGGCGTCCCGATCTCCTACCCGATGAGCAACGTGCACTCCAAGGGGGTTGGCGGCTCGTCGGTCATCTCGGTGCAGGACGGCAAGATCGTCGTCGGTCCCCGCAGTGTCGGTGCCGCCCCCGGGCCGGCCTGCTTCGGCTTCGGTGGCAGGGACGCGACGATCACCGACGTCAACCTGCTGCTGGGCATCCTCGACGCGAACACCTACATGGACGGCACGTTCACGCTGGACCCGCAGCGCTCGCGCCAGGTCGTCACCGCCACCATCGCGCAGCCGCTCGGGCTGACCTTGGAAGAGGCCCTGGTTCAGATGGAACAGGCGTACTTCGTGGCGCTGGCCGGTGCGTTCTCCCACCTCGTCGGCCCGGACACGACGCTCGCCGCGTTCGGCGGTGCGGGTCCGATGAGCGCCGCGGGCGCCGCCCGGCCGGCCGGGGTCAAGCACGTGCTCATCCCGCAGATGGCCGCCGTGTTCTCCGCCTTCGGCATCGCCTTCTCCGACATCGGCAAGACCTATGAGGTCGAGCTGACCGAGCTGACGACGGCCGCGGCCCAGCAGGTGCACGACACCCTCGTGGCCCGCGCCGAGCGGGACATGTTCCAGGAGGGCTACGCGCTGGGTGACTGCGACACCTCGTGGCAGCTCACGGTCGAGGACGCAGCGGGTGCTGTGCTCAAGCGGATCCCGTATGCCGTGGGCGAACCTGTCCCGGCGACCGGGGCGCGGGCGTCGCTCCAGCTCACGGTCACGGCGCGCCTTCCACACCCGGACATCCGCGCCGATGTGGAGGTGCCGGTCACGTCGATCGCGGTCACCACGACCCGCCAGGTGCGGTCGGCCGCCGACACGGTGGACGAGGTTCCGGTGCACGTGCTGACCGAGCTGGCGCCCGGCGCTGGTGGCAGCGGGCCGGCCCTGATCGAAGGGCCGTTCTTCACGGCCCGCGTCCTTCCCGGTTGGGACTTCCGCGTCACGGCCGCGGGCGATCTCTTCCTCACCGACACCCTCTGACCGCGCAGGCTGCGGCTTCCTCATCCCTGAAAGGACTCACCACCATGCGAGTTCCCATGACCGAATACCTGGTGATCGACCTGGACACCGAACGGTGGACCTGTCGAGTGTGCAGCCAGGACATCGGCGATGCCCATGACTCCTACAAGAAGGGGACCCTGGTCTACGACCGCGACCCCCGCGAGATCCACCAGCCGATCATCGACCCGAATCGGTACGAGTACACCTTCTCGCCCGACCCGACCTACTGCCGGATCCTCGAGTACTACTGCCCCGGCTGCGGCACCCAGATCGAGACCGACTACCTCCCCCCGGGCCACCCCCCGACGATCGACATGTTGATCGACGTCGCCGCGCTGCGCGCCCAGTGGGAGAAGTCCGGCCTGGACGCCGAAGAGGTCTTCAACTACGGCCCCGGCGACGACGCCCAGAAGTACACCGCACATCACAAGGCCACTGGCCACATCCGCTGACGACGAGAGGAACACCACCATGAAGCGCATCTCCGTCGACATCGGCGGCACGTTCACCGACTGCTTCTTCGTCTGGGACGACCGGTACGTCGAGGCAAAGGCCCTCACCACCCACCACAACCTGGCGCTCGGCTTCAACGAGGCGCTGGACCTGGCCTGCAAGCGGGCCGACCTCGACCGGGTCACCGTGCTGTCCGAGGTGGACTCGGTGCGGTACGCCACGACCCTGGGCACCAACGCCCTGATCGAGCACAAGGGCCCCAAGGTCGGTGCCATCGTCACCCACGGCTTCGAGGACGCAATCCCGCTCTCCCGTGGCCGTGGCTATGGCGAGGGCCTGGACTACTCGATGCAGCAGAACCTTCCGGCTGCCGAGCGCCCCGACCCGATCGTCCCCCGGGCGATGATCCGCTCGGTCAAGGAGCGCATCAACTCAGCTGGCAAGGTCGTCGCTCGGCTCGACCCGGACGATGTCCGGTCAGTGGTTCGGGAGCTGGTCAACGCCGGTGCCGAGGCCCTCGTGGTCTCGCTGGTCAACGCCACCGAGAACCCCGAGCACGAGCTCGCCATCCAGGAGATCTTCCTCGACGAGTTCCCGCCGCACGAGCTCGGCGCCATCCCGCTGCTGCTCGGTCACCAGGTCTCCGGCCGCAAGGGCGAATACGTTCGCGCCACCTCGACCATCATCGACGGCTTCCTGCACGAGACGATGTTCCACGCGCTCAGCCAGCTGTCGCAGAACCTGCGCGACTTCGGCTACGACAAGCCGATGCTGGTCATCCACAACTCCGGTGGCATGGCGCAGATGAACTCCACCGACGCGCTGCAGACCATCCACTCCGGCCCCATCGCCGGGGTCGGTGCGGCAGAGCACCTGTCAAGCGAAACCGGTGTCGGCCACGTCATCTCCACCGACATGGGTGGCACGTCCTTCGACATCGGCCTGGTGCCCGAGGGCGGCGTCAAGCACTACGACTTCCTGCCGACGATCGACCGTTGGCTGGTCTCGGTGCCCATGGTCCACCTGGACACCCTCGGTGCCGGCGGTGGGTCGATCGCGTCCTACGACCGGATCCACAACTCGATCAAGATCGGGCCGGAGTCGGCCGGGTCCAGCCCGGGCCCCGCGTGTTACGACCGTGGTGGCCTGCGCCCCACCGTCACCGACGCGGACCTGCTGCTGGGCTACCTCGACCCGGACAACTACGCCAACGGGTACATCAAGCTCAACCCGAAGCGGTCCCGGTTCGCCGTCGAAGAGACCCTCTGCGACAACCTCGACATGGACGTGATCGCCGTCGCCAAGGCGATCAAGGACGGCGTGGACGAGCAGATGGCGATCGGCATCGGCAAGGAGCTGCGCGTGCGCGGCTACCTGCCGGAAGACTTCACCATGCTCGCCTATGGCGGCAACGGGCCGTTGCACGCCTGTGGCATCGCCCGGCACGCCGGCATCAAACGCGTTCTGGCGCCGCCCTTCTCGTCGGTCTTCTCGGCCTGTGGCGCCGGGAACATGAAGCAGCTGCACTTCCACGAGCGCGGCGTTCACGTGACGATGTACAACGCGACGACCCGAGCCCTCTACGACGGCTACCAGGAGTTCAACACGGTGGTCGAGGAGCTCGAGGCCATGGGCCGCGAGGACCTCATTCGCCAGGGCTTCGACGGTGCCGACGTGAAGTTCCGCCTCGAGCTGGACATGCGTTACGGCAACCAGCTGCTCACCCAGGCGGTCACGCTGGACGAGCTCAACCGGATGAATGGCGTCGGCGACGTGCTGGCCATGATCAAGACCTTCGGTGATGTGTACAGCCACCGGTTCGGCGCGAGCAGCGCGGCACCGGAGGCGGGGATCCGGTGCAACACCGTCCGCGTCGCGGCATACGTCGATGGGGACGTAGTCAACTTCGAGCCGCTCACTGGCAGCGAAGGGCGCACCCGGCCGGCCTCGGTCGGCTCCCGTTCCGTGCACTTCATCAATCACGACAAGCCGCTGGAGACCCCGATCTTCGACCAGTCCGCGCTGACGGTCGACGCAGTGATCGCGGGCCCGGCTGTCGTCACCACGGAGAACACCACCTTCCTCGTCGAACCCGGTTGGCGGCTCGAGCCGACGTCGCAGGGCGCCGTCTGGTTCCTGCAGGACTGACCGGCCGCCACCACGCTCAAGGAGACAACGACATGACTGCCATTGATGAAAGCCCCGCCACCAAACTGACTGTGCAAGAGCAGGAATGGGTCGACCGCTTCATGGACGACACCACCCTATTCCTCGGCCCGGACCCCGAGATCATGCGCGACCACAGCATCGCGCCGCGCTCGGACCTCGAGGAGATCGTCCTCGCGGAGGGTGTCGACCGGATGCAGGTCGAGCGGATCCGTAAGCGGATCGCCGGGGCCCTGGACGAGGGTTACGAAATGTGCGAGGCCCAAGGGGCCGCACCCGGCGCGAAGTGGGGTGACCTCACCACCGCGATCTACACCGCGGCCGGCGACGTCGCCTACCTGTCCTGCCACGGGGTCATCGCGTTCAGCGCGATCCTGCACCACCCGATCCGGTACATCAACAAGTACTGGAAGAACGAGCCGACCGTGGGCGTCAACCCCGGAGATGGCTTCATTCACAACGATGCTCGCTTCGGCAACGTCCACAACACCGACCAGTCGATGATCATGCCGATCATGCGCGACGGCGAGATCATCGCCTGGGTGGCGGCCACGATCCACGAGGGCGAGAACGGTGCCTGCGAGCCCGGAGGTATGCCGTCCGGTTCCGAGACGCCGTTCGACGACGGTCTGCGGATGAGCCCGTTCAAGATCGTCGAGGCGGGTCACCTGCGCCGCGACCTGCTCACCTTCCTGCAGCACTCGGTGCGTGACCCGAAGCTGCAGCTGGCCGACCTCAAGGTCAAGATCACCGCCGTGCGCAAGATCATGGAGCGCATCGACAAGGTCATCGACGAGGTCGGGGTCGACACCTTCGTCGGCGCGCTGCGCACGACGGTCGAGGATGTTGACGTCGAGGTGCGCCGGCGGATCGGTGAATTGCCTGATGGCACCTACCGATTCGACCAGTTCATGGACTCGACGCTCAAGGAGAACATCCTCATCAAGATCGCCTGCAAGGTCACCGTCAAGGGTGACTCGATGGTGGTCGACCTGCGCGGCACCGGCCCGGAGATCCTCAACCGGGCGATCAACTCGCCGTTGTGCTCGGTGAAGTCGATGATGATGCAGGCGATCCTCGCCTTCTGGTGGCCGGACCTGCCGCGCTGCACCTCGGCGATGAGCTGCATCGAGATCATCTCGGACGAGGGCACCTGGGCGGATGCGTCCTACGACGCGCCGATGGGTCAGTCGCTGCAGGCCAGCTTCCGCGGCTTCTCTGCCTTCCAGGCGCTCTACAGCCGGATGTCGTTCTCGACCCCGCACAAGTACAGCAACGTGGTGGCCAACTGGTACAACCAGATCAACACCTTCCTCTGGGGTGGCATCACCCAGCACGGCGACATGGTCGGCAACCTGTGTGCAGACCTCAACGGTATGCCGGGTGGAGCCAAGCCGTTCCGCGACGGCGAGGACGCGGTCTCGCCGCTGTTCTGCGCGATGGCCGACACCGCCGAGCAGGAGGTCATGGAGGAGGAAGTTCCCTTCATGCAGCTGGTCTCCAAGCGCCTGGTCCGCGACAACATGGGCTTCGGCAAGTTCAACGGCGGCATGGGTTACGAGATGATCGTCGCCGCCGAGGGCACCGCCCAGTGGGGCTTCATGACCGTGACCTCGGGCTCGAAGTTCTCCTCGATCTACGGCATGTACGGCGGATACGGCTGCGGCGCCTACCCGCTCGCGATGGTCAAGGGCACGAACGTCTACGAGCACATTCGTCAGGACAACAAGAAGTTCGACCTGTCGATCGAGAAGGTCATGAATGAGCGGCCGTTCGAGGACGGGCGTTACATGACGTACCACATGGGTCTGCAGTTCGACATCGCCAAGGACGGCGAGCTCTACATGATCAGCCAGGGCGCCGGTGGCGGCTATGGCGATCCGCTGGAGCGGCTGCCCGAATCCGTCGTCAAGGACGCGGAGCTGGGTCGGATCACCCAGCACGTGGCCGAGTCGATCTTCGCGGTGCGTTACGACCCGAAGAACTTCCGGCTCGATGTCGCGGGCACGCAGCAGGCCCGAGCGGAGGCCCGCCAGGCGCGCTTGCAGCGGGGCAAGCCGTTCGACGAGTTCTGCGCCGAGTTCGTCACCACGGAGCCGCCGAAGGACCTGCTCTACTACGGGTCGTGGGGTGACGTGGAGGAGATCACCGCCACCGAGTTCACGATCGACGGCCCCAAGCGCGTCGTTGGCCCGCTCAAGGAGCTGCCGATCATCATGGTGCCCGACCGCCGCGAGGTGAAGATCGAGCGCCTGGAACGCCAGCTGCGCGAGCTGGAGGCGAAGCACGGCGAGGTCGTCAACCGCCTCACCTGATCGGGAAGCGTGGGCGGGCACCCCCTCCCCGGCCCGCCCACGCCTCCGCAGTCCCACCCACGTGTCCGGCATACGCCGACGTCGGAAGGCCGACCATGACCATCACCTCCCTCAGCGGACGCGCCGTTCCGCTGATCCTCGACCACGCGGACTACGGATCCGCGGTGCTCCTGCAAGGTGCGCCGATTCCGTGGACTGACCTGCCCGCGTTGGTCGGCTACCTGCGGCAGGTGCAGGCGCTGCTGGATCCTGATGCGCTGTATCTCGACGCCGGGGCCCTGCTGTTCGCCGGCGCGGCGCGCGTGCCGGGCCTCATCGGCGAGATGGCGGCCCGATCGCGCACCGGTTACGCGCTGCGCACGCTGTTGGCGAGCCCTGAACTGCTCGACTTCGCCTCGGTCACCATTCGCACGGCGGCCGACGCGGTCCGTCGAGAGGTCACGCTCGCGGTGCCCTCCCCCGCGCGATTCCTCATGCGGGCACACGCGATCGCGGGCACCGACGTTGCGAATGTCAGTCCAGATCAAGCCGATTCGGCGTCGATGTACCTCGCGGAGTGGCTCGGCAAGCTCGGCAGTATGCCGCTGAGCCTGGTCCTGCTCGATGCGCGGCATACCGAGGGGGACACCGCCGAGCTCGAAGCGGCCGAGCGGTTGGCGGACTACTCGGCCATCACGAATGTTGCGCGCCACTTGGCGCTGGATCTTGCTCTGCGCACGGACGAGGGGCTTGAGGTTGACGGCGATGCCTCCGCGGCCGTCATACCGGACAGCTTCTGGTTGGCCGAGGACCCCGGCGCCCCGGCCCCGGCCGAGCTGTGGCTGACGCACGTGCCGGCGCAGGCGCACCCGGAGACGGTGCTGGAGCGCATCACCCTGTTGAACTCGGATGGGTCCTGATGGACAAGGTTGTGGAGTCGGCTGCCGACGCGGTCGCCGACATTGGTGACGGGGTGACCCTGGCCACCGGCGGATTCGGCGTGTGCGGCATACCCTCCGTGTTGTTAAAAGCGTTGCAGCTGAGGGGATCTCGCGACATCACATTGATCTCCAACAACTGCGGCATAGCCGGCGTGGGCAACTCGCTGCTCTTGGAGAACCGGCAGCTGTCGCGGCTGATCGCGTCCTACGTCGGGGAGAACAAGGAGTTGGAGCGGCAGTATCTCTATGGCGAAGTGGACATTGAGCTGACGCCGCAGGGCACTCTGGCCGAGCGGCTGCGCGCCGGGGGCTCGGGCATCGCCGGGTTCTACACGCTCACCGGGTCGGGCACTCAGGTCGCCGACGGAGGGCTGCCGATTCGGCACTCCGCGACCGGCGCCGTGCTGGTGGCCTCGGAGCCGAAGCCGACGCGGACGTTCACTGTCGACGGGGTCGAACGCGACTGGGTGTTGGAGACCGGCCTGCGCCCGGACTTCGCCCTCGTCCGCGCGTGGCGTGGGGACCGGCACGGCAACCTGATCTTCCGCAAGGCTGCGCGCAACTTCAACCCGCTGTGTGCCATGGCCGCGAAGATCACCATCGCCGAGGTCGAGCACCTCGTGGAGCCCGGGGAGCTGGACCCCGACGAGATTCATCTGCCGGGCATCTTTGTGCAGCGGGTGCTGGCCCTGACGCCGGAACAGGCGCAGGACAAGGGAATTGAGCGGCTCACCGTGCAGCAGCCCGCAGGAGGTCAGAACTGATGGCGTGGTCTCGAACCGACATGGCGGCCCGAGCGGCGGCAGAGCTGAACGATGGTGACTACGTCAACTTGGGTATCGGGCTGCCAACGCTCGTGCCCGGCCAGGTCCCTGCGGGTGTGCACATCGTGCTGCAGTCCGAGAACGGGATCCTCGGGTTGGGTCCTTATCCCCTGGAGGGCGATGAGGACGCCGACCTGATCAACGCCGGGAAGGAAACGGTGAGCACGACCGTTGGGGCGTCCTTCTTCGACTCGGCCGCCAGCTTCGGCATGATCCGGTCCGGCAAGGTCGACGTCGCCATTCTGGGCGCGATGCAGGTGAGCGCCGACGGGGACCTGTCCAACTGGGTCGTTCCCGGCAAGCTGGTCAAAGGCATGGGCGGCGCGATGGATCTCGTGCACGGTGCGCGGCGGGTCATCGTGCTGATGGAACATGTGGCTCGAGACGGGAGCCCGAAGATCCTGCAGACCAACACGTTGCCGCTCACGGGTCGGCGGGTTGTGGACCGGATCATCACCGATTTGGCCGTGTTGGACGTGACGGCGGATGGGTTGCGGTTGGTCGAGCTGGCGCCGGGCGTGAGCGTTGATGAGGTGCGCGAGAAGACCGGCGTCGACATCGCGGTGGCTTGATAGACGCTGCCGAGTCCCCCGTGCTCAGTCCCCCGTGCTCAGTCGCCCGGGTGAGTCGTCCGGGGCGTTGCAACGGCGCCACGCCCCGGACGACTCAGACGACTCAGCTCAGCGGTCCAGCATCGACAGGCCGCCGTCGTTGTAACGCTCGCCCTGTACCCCCATGCGTGCCGCCAGCCCAGACAGGTCATCGACCTCGTCGGCGCTCAAGCTCACCGTGGTCGCGCCAGAGTTCTCGTCGAGCCGCTCGCGGCGACGCGTGCCGGGGATCGGCACGATCCGCGGCCCTTGCGCCAACAGCCAAGCCAGCGCGACCTGCCCAGGCGTGCAACCCTTCGCGTCGGCGAGGTTGCGCACCCGCGCCACGAGCGCCTGGTTGGCCGTGAGGTTGTCCGCCTCGAACCGGGGGATGGTCCCCCGGATGTCACCCGCACTGAAGGTCGTCGACGTGTCGACCGTCCCCGTCAAGAAGCCCTTGCCCAGCGGGCTGAACGGCACGAAACCGATGCCAAGCTCGGCGCACGTGGGCAGCACCT
>Ga0208564_1001449_pt1 | contig 19903 bp, 19 predicted proteins | sample AD_UKC073_MetaG_FD_184439 | JGI IMG/M metagenome (GOLD analysis project Ga0208564, IMG submission 184439) | Active sludge microbial communities of municipal wastewater-treating anaerobic digesters from USA - AD_UKC073_MetaG (SPAdes) (version 2) | ecosystem: Engineered > Bioreactor > Anaerobic >... | reverse complement strand
CTCCCGCGTTCGACACGCAGCGGTACAAGAACCGCAACGTCGTCGAACGCAGCTTCAACACCTTCAAGCAGTGGCGGGCCCTGGCCACCCGCTACGACAAGCTCGCCCTGACCTACCGAGCCGGAGCCCTCCTACGCGCCGTCCTGATCTGGCTCGACGCGTTAGGAGACGCGCCCTAGAGGCACTGCCCTTGCGTGCGTCATTTCGCCGCGAGGGCGACCTGGGTCCCGGAGGCCGTTCTCCGCGTCCCTGATGGGCGAGAGGTGGGCGGGCGGGTCAGTCGAGGCCGAACGTCCGCTTGAACCGCTCGAGGAACTCCGTGAGCCTCCTCGCCTGACTCTCGTAGGACGCGAGAATCAGGTCTGCCTGCTCGCGCGTCAGCCTGCCCTCCCCGACGGCGGAGTCGAGCGTGACCACGGCTGCGTCGTGTCCTTCGATCGCGTCGTCGAGTTGCCGCTGCAGGACGACGACCTGCGCCTTGGCGAACTCGACGTACATTGCCCACGAGGCCATCGAGGTGAGGTCGATGCCGTACATGGAGGCTCCTTCTCTCTTACGGCAGTAGGCTGCGGCCGCCACGTTCCTCCCTGGCCTCGGTCGTCACGCGCGGTTCGGGTGCTCCCACCATTGGTTGCACTGGCTCCAGTCGGAGTCCACTTCGCAGCCGTGGATGTGGATCTCGACCGGGCAACCACGTTCGCCCGTGCAAGCACGGTCCGCCCGAGGCGGGTCGTTCAGCATGTCCCGGCTCACGACGCCGCCTCCATCCCATCAGCCATAAGCCCAAGGTAGTCCAGAATCGCGTGCCGCGATGAGCGCATGCCGGCGACGGATGAACCCCCAACGCAGTCGCACAAGTATCCGGTCGCCCCGACGCGCGTCCTATCGCCGCGTGGCGGGCATCCTGTGCGACGAGCGCGCTGGCCGCCGCGCTCCTTGGCTGAAGTACTGCCTCGAAGGGGTGCGGGCGGCCGCGGGCAGTCGACGATGGGTCAGCGCGGGTTCGTTTCTGGCAGGACCGTGCCGACCAGGTAGTCGATGAACTCGTCGGGTTGCTCGAACAGGGGCCGGTGTCCCGATGTTTCGAGCACGGTGACGTCCTTGATCGGGGCGTTGACCGTTGGGTACCACTGCTCGAAGAGCTGGGCTCGCCCGCGTGCTTCGTGGGCCCCTTGGACGAAGTACATCGGGATCTCGAAGTCCGTGGCGGTCTTGCGGAAGTCGATGTCCTGCAGCTGAGGGTAGAGGGCTGCGAACGTGTCCATGAATGAGCCGAGGACGTGGACCTGGTCGATGAAGCTGTACTCCTGCACGAGCAGGTTCTCGGACATCTGGCCGGCACCTTCTGAGTTGCCGCTGTGGTCGTACGGGTAGACGTCGCTCTCGTGCGACAGGGCCGTCTCGTACGGGAACATGGCGGCGTAGGGCGGTGGACCGTCCGCCTTCAGCTGCTCGACCAGGCCGTTGTTGCCGGTCCGGGCCGCCCAGGCCAGGGTGTCGTTGTAGAAGATCTGGTCGGTGGCGCTCTGGCTGACCATCTGGCCGGTGCCGATGAATGCTCGGTAGAGCTGCGGCTCCTCCTGCACAGCGAGCACGCCGAGCGTGGTTCCCCACGACTGGCCGAGCAGGTAGATGTCCTTCGTGTCGAATCTGGCGCGGAGGTAGTTGGTCAGTGCGATGGTGTCCGAGACGTAGCCGTCGAGGGTGACGGTGGCCGTGGGGTCCAGCTGCGCGTAGGAGGTGCCGGCTCCGCGCTGGTCCCACGTCACGACGGTGAAGTACTTCTCGAGCTCGGGCAGATGGCGTCGCATCGCCCCGAGCTCGGAACCCCCCGGCCCCCCGGCGAGGAAGAGCAGGACCGGGTTGTCGATGTTGGCTCCGCGGATCATCAGGCCCAGCTCGTGGCCGCCGAGTTCGACCGTCGTCAGCTCGGCCACGGAACCCGGGATTGGCTCTCCACCGGACGCCGTGATGGCAGCGGTCGTCGCCGGCCGCGCCAGCCCCGCGGTCAGGGCCACCAGCGCGACTGCGGCGATGACGGCACCGGCGCGCGGGAGCACCCGTGCCGGCTGATGCGGCGCGGTGCCCCGGTCGCCTGCTCGTGACCTGGCCACCCCTGCGCCCACCGCCGCGCCGAGCGCCATGGGGAACAGGGTCAACAGGGCATGGAAACCGCGCCCGGTGACCAAGGCGATGGCTCCATAGAAGCTGGCGTGGATGCCGTCGACCATGGGGCCGTCGACGCGCAGCCGAGCGAGCTCGAAAACGGTGGCGAACGCGGCCGGGGCCAACACCATCGCCCACCGGCTACGCACGGCGAACCCGGCCGCGGCACCCACAGCCAAGCTGATCGCGATCGACCAGATCGCCGCGCTGGAGGTCAGTGGCCCGCGCGGCGTCCACCAGCCCGCAGCCAGTCCCCACGCGACAGCCAGGGAGACGGCCACCAGGAGGCCGAGTCGACGGTTGCGGCGCGCTGAGCCTCGTGCGGGGAACGGCGCGGGACCGCTGGGCTGCTCCTGCTGGGCGCTGCCGGTCACGGCCTTGTCGTCTTGGACGTGGGCGCTCATGATGGTGCTCCTCTACCTCGATGGGGTGTGCTTTCACGCTCGCCGACCGGCGACCCTGCGTCGTCCCCCTGGCCGCTCGAAGTCGAGGCATCCTGCGGGATGAGAGCGGGTCCCCCCGTGGGGGGACCCGCGTCCTCGGAGGCGGCGGTACGGTCGGAACGTGAATGGTTGGACCCACCCCGATCGAAGGCACCCAGCCGGGATGCGGTGGGTGGCCGCCGATGTCGCGGTCACGGCGCTGTTCACGTGGATCACCGTCGTGTCGTTGCGCAGCGACGCCTACGTCGACCAGTACGGCGCCATCGAGGGCGCTGGGTGGCTGCTCGCCCTGAGCCCGAACGCGCTGCTGCTGGTGCGTCGCCATGCGCCCGTGACGACGCTGGTCGCAGCCACCGTGCTCTACCTGCTGGCCAGCGCCACCCAGGGTGACAGCAACGCCCCGCTCGCTGTTCCCCTGTTCGCCTATTCCGTCGGCTTGACCCGGCCTGTGCGCGTCTCGGCCACCATCGTGGGTCTCGCGGCGCTGGCACTGTCCACCTCCACCTTCTACGGTCCCGGTGACCCCGACCCCCTGGTCATCGTGGTGTGGTTCCTGCTGTTCGGGCTGGGCTGGGCCGTGGCGGTCTTCGTTCGGCGCACCCAGGACCGCACTCAGCAGCTCAGCCAGGCGGTTGACGACCTCGAGGCATCCCAAGCGCAGCTGACCGCAGCCGCGATTGCCGAAGAACGCACCTGGATCGCTCGTGAGCTGCACGACGCTGTGGGTCACGCTGTCAACGTCATCGTCCTGCAGGCGGGCGCAGCCAGGCTGTCCAACCGTCCTATGGCCGCGTTCGCCGCGCTCCACGAGATCGAGAACCTCGGCCGCAGCGCCCTGACCGACCTCGACCACATGCTCGGCCTCCTCGACGACACCGAAGCACCCATCCGCGCACCTGCCAAGACGAGTGCAGACATTGCCACAATGGTTCAGGAACTTCAGACCGCCGGCGCCGACATCACGCTGCACGACAACTGCGAGAGCCCGGTCGGCCGGCACGTCGGTGCGGCGGCGTACCGCATCGCCCAGGAGGCCCTGACCAACGCGCTCAAGCACGCGGGCGTGGCACACGTCGACGTCGTCCTGTCGTGCACCCGCACCGAGCTGCACCTGCTCGTCGCGGACGACGGCCGCGTCCCGCCCGGGCGGAGCCACGCCATCGGTGGGCGCGGCATCGCCGGGATGACAGAGCGCGCCAAGGTCCTTGGCGGCCGTCTCACCGCGGGCCCCGCCACCGGCGGCGGGTTCCGGGTCGAAGCGGTCCTCCCTCTGGAGCCCGGCCACGGGCACGGTTCTGGTGTGCCGGCGGAACGCCACGAGGTCGGGGCACGATGACGATCAGCGTGCTCGTCGTGGACGACGACACCCTCGTGCGCGCCGGCCTGCGAATGATGATCGAGACCCAGGACGACCTCGTCGTGACGGCTGAAGCAGCCAACGGGAGCGATGCTGTCGCCCTCGCCAACGCACTGCATCCCGACGTCGTACTGATGGACATCCGGATGCCCGGCACCGACGGCATCGAAGCCACCCGGCGGATCGCCAGCGCAGCCGTCCCAGGCGGTGCGCCAGAACCTCCCCGCGTCCTCATCCTGACCACCTTCGAGATCGACGAGTACGTCTATGAAGCGGTACGCGCCGGCGCCAGCGGCTTCCTGCTCAAACGCACCCCGCCAGAGGAGCTCCTCGCCGGCATCCGCACCATCGCCGAAGGCGACGCCCTGCTCTCCCCGTCAGTCACCCGGCGCCTGATGCACGAGTTCGCCAGGGCAACGGCAACGGGCAGGCACGCCACCGACGTCAGCAACCGCGACCTCAGCCGCCTCACCGACCGGGAACGCGAGGTCCTCGTACACATCGGACACGGACTGGCCAACCGCGAGATCGCCAAAGAGTTGAACCTCGGCGAGAGCACGGTCAAGACACACGTCAAGCGAATCCTCATGAAACTCGCCCTGCGAGATCGGGTCCACGCCGTCGTCTACGCCTATGAAACCGGCCTTCTAACACCGGGCAAGGAGAGCCATTGACCCATCGGGCGCACGAGGAGAAGGTGCGTCATAGCGCCGCCAGTGCACCCGGCCCGCTCTAGATCGGCAGGGCCCGAATCCGGATGTTGTCGTTGGTGAAGACGACGATGGCGCCGCGATCCAGGTCTTCGGCAACCTGCTCGAGGTTCGCCAGCAGGGTCTCGGCTTGATGGTCTGGTGTTCGGTTACCCTGCCGGAACAGGATCAGGCTCGGAAGTTGAGCACCCTGATTGGCCAGCAATTCACCGAAGTCGGTGTCCGAGGAGACCAGGACCCGACCCGCGGCGCGGGCTGCTTCCAAGACGTCATCGTCGACGCTTCCGGCAAGTGCGCTACTCACGACGTGCACGACATCATGGCCGGCCTCCTCGAGTAGCGACACCACACGCTGGCTGAGGCACTCGTCGAGAAGGAACTTCACGCCGAGGTGCGCAGCGGAACCTGCCGCTCGCTGACCGCTGCTGCGGCGAACTCCAAGGCCGCGCGGACGTCATCAGCGGTCAAGGTGGGGTAGTCAGCGAGGATCTCCTGGGCCGTGCGACCCTGAGCCACCAGCCCGACGATCACGGCGACCGGGATCCGAGTTCCACGCACGCAAGGGACCCCGCCCATGATGCGGTGGTCGGCGGTGACTCGGGACTCTGGCATGAGATTGAGTGTAGGCCCGAGGGGTGCCCGTGCGCCGGGCCCGGGTTCCGCATCAATTCGCCCCAGTGGTCCGAAGCGATGGACCCCGATCGTCAGAGCAGGCCTTGGCGCTTGAGCATCAGGTAGTGGTCGGCCAGGCGCACGGGCAGTTCATCGGGCCCGACGTCGATGACGTCGACCCCCAACTGCTCCAGCGCGGATGCCGTGCGGCGGCGCAGCGCCACCGTGCGTTCCGCGGCGGCTGCGTCATAGACCTCGGACGTCGTGGAGCGTGCGGCTGCCATCCCCACGAGCGCCGGGTCGCTCACCGAGGCGACGACCACCCGGTGGTGGGCCGCAAGGGCGGGCAGCACGGGGAGCAGTCCTTCCTCGATGGCCGCGGACTCCAGCGACGTGATGAGCACGACGAGCGCCCGGTGGGTGCCCAGCCGCACCACCTCAGTGGCCAGGGCCCGCCAGTCGGCCTCGACCAGGCGGGACTCGACCGGGGCGAGGGTGCTGATCGTGTCGTGCAGCAACCGGGCGCGGTCGGTGCCGCTGATCCGGGCGTGGACGACCCGGTCACCGGCCAGCACCTGCACCCGGTCGCGAGCGTGACCGGCCAGCGCAGTGAGCAGCAGCGTGGCATCCATCGCGGCATCCAGGCGGGGTGCGTCACCGATGCGCCCGGCGCTCGTGCGTGAGGTATCGAGCACGATGATGACCCGCCGGTGCTGCTCGGGTTGCCAGGTGCGCACGACGAGGTGCTGGCGCCGAGCCGTGGCCCGCCAGTCGATCGAGCGCACGTCGTCGCCCTCCACGTACTCGCGCAGGCTGTCGAACTCGGTGCCCTGGCCGCGGGTCCGCACCGCCGCCCGGCCGTCCAGCTGGCGAAGGACCGCCAACCGGCTCGGGAGGTGGCGCCGCGACGGGAAGGCATGCAGGGCTCGGAACGAGCCGGGCACGGGGAACGAGCGCTGCCGGGCCGCCAGCCCGAGCGGGCCGCGCAGCCGAACCGTCACCCGGTCGGCGCTGCGATCACCGCGCCGGGTCGGGGCGAACGTCGTCGTCAACCGCACTCGTTCGTGAGGCGGCACGGCAAGGTCGTGCACGGCATCCACCGCCCCTGCCGACGGTGGCCACGCGTCCCGCAGCTGACCACGAACCCCGCGCCCGGAGGTGTTCGTGATCCACAACGTGCTCGTCGTCCGCTCGCCGAGGCGAACCTGGGTCGGCGCGCTGCGCACGATGTCGAGCACCCCCGGGCGGCTCGCCAGCAGCACGTCGAGCGCGATGAGCAGGGCGACGGCGAGCAGCCACCAGCGCACCGTCGCGCCACTCGGCCAGAGCGCGACCGGTGCCAGTCCGAGCAGGACCAGCACGACCGAGCGCCAGGTGATCGTCATCAGCGGGGGACGGGCACCGACCCGAGGGCGCTGTCGAGCACCGCGCCGACGCCGATGCCCTCGAGCTCGGCCTCGGGGCGAAGTGACAGCCGGTGGGCCAGGGTCGCGTGCGCGAGGGCCTTGACGTCGTCAGGGGTGACGAACGTGCGCCCGGCGAGCCAGGCCCACGCCCGGCTCGTCGCCATGAGCGCCGTGGCCCCACGAGGGGACACGCCCAGGGCCAGCGACGGCGAGACCCGCGTCGCGCGGGCGATGTCGACGACGTACGCGGCCACCTCGTCGGAGATGGAGACCGCGCGCACCCCCGCGACACCGGCATCGAGGTCCGCAACGCTCGCGACGGGGCGGATGCCGGCAGCGGCCAGGTCGCGCGGATCGAACCCGCTCGCGTGGCGCCGCAGCACCTGCACCTCTTCGTCGCGCCCGGGAAGGGGCAGCACGACCTTGAGCAGGAAGCGGTCGAGCTGCGCCTCGGGCAGCGGGTAGGTGCCCTCGTACTCGACGGGGTTCTGGGTCGCGGCCACCATGAACGGACTCGGCAGCGGGTGGGGGTGGCCGTCGACGCTGACCTGGCGCTCCTCCATCGCCTCGAGCATCGCCGACTGCGTCTTCGGGGGAGTGCGGTTGATCTCGTCGGCGAGCATGAGGTTGGTGAAGACCGGCCCCGGGCGGAAGGTGAAGTCACTCTCGCGGGCGTCGAAGACCAGCGAGCCGGTGAGGTCACCGGGCATCAGGTCAGGGGTGAACTGCACCCGCCGCGTCTCGATGTCGAGCGAGGCGGCGAGGGCGCGCACGAGCAGCGTCTTGGCGACGCCGGGCACCCCTTCGAGCAGGATGTGGCCGCGGCACAACAGGGCGACGAGCAGGCCGGCGACCGCGGCATCCTGACCGACGACGGCCTTGGCGACCTCGGCGCGCACGGCGAGCAGGGCCGCCCGGGCGCTCTCGGCGCTGGCAGGGTTCTCGGCGCTCACGGGGTTCTCGGCGCCCGCTGGGCGCCAGGCGTCGGGGTGTGGTGAGTCGGTCATGGGTGGTGGGCCCTCTCCTCGAGGTCGGTGAGCTGCTGGGCGAGGTGGATCAGGGCCGCGTCGTCCTGGGGCGCAGGCCCGAACAGGATGCCAGCGACTTCGTCGGCCGGGCGACCGGTCGCGACGGCCACGGCAGGAACGAGGCCCGCCGGGCCGGCGCCGGGGGAGACGGCGAGCCGACGGCCGAGGCGTTCAGCCGTGGCGGCCCGCAGCACGGCGGCGGCCCGGCCGGGGTCACCGGCTCGGCGGTACAACCGTCCGCGGCTCTCGGTCGTCTCGATGGCCCGCACGACGACGGGCAGTGGTTCGCGCACGAGCCGCCCGAGGCGGCGTCCGCGCACCAGAGCGAGGGCGAGAATCGCGACCGAGACGATGGCGAGGGCAGACCCGGTCCACGCCGGCCACACATCCTCTGGCCGCTCGCCGCCAGCGAGCGCGAGATCCTGGGCTCCGGGGTGGTACCAGACCAGGCGCGGGGACGAGCCGAGCGCGCGCACCGCGGTGCCGGCGTTGCTGTTCTCGGCGATGTACTCGTTGCTCCACGAGGACCCGAACCCGATCAGGACGACGTCCGGTGCTGTCGCGGTGCCCCCCAGCTCGACCATGCCGGAGCCGTAGACACCACCGGGGGCGGGCTCGCCGGTCAGGCTCTCGGGGTCGGGCAGGGCGAAGCAGGTCCGCACCCCGCTCGCTCCGTCCTCGACGAGGTAGCGGCTCTCGGTGACCGACACGACGTCACTGTCACGGGCAATGCTCGAGGAGCAGCGCGCCGCGAGGTCGCCGGCAGAACCGCCGAACGCTCGCACGGGCAGCCCGAGCTCGTCGAGGTGGTCGTTGTCCACCCCGAGCAGGACGAGCCGACCGGCCGTGGTCGTCGCCTCGCGCAGACGTGCGGTGGCTCCCGGACCGAGGTTGGCGGGGTTGCTCATCACCACCGTGGTGTCGGCGTCGGGGCTGAGCGCCTCGAGGTCTGCGACCGAGCGGACGACCTCGACGTCGACGCCCTGCTCGCGCAGCACCTCGACGAGCGCTCGTGCCCCGTTCGGGCGTGGGCTCTGCGGGTCCAGCGGCTCTCCCGGCCGCTGGGCCGTGAGGGCCAGGAGGGCGATGAGGGTCAGACCGAGCGTCACGGCGAGGGCGTAGGCGCCCATTCGACGACGTCGCCGTGCGCGCGGCGCCGCTGCACGCGGCATCCCACCGGCGTCGCCAGCCGAGAGCACGTCGGCGGGCGCGGACTGGGTGGTGGGGGCGCCGGCGGTCATCGGCCGGCCCCGGCCTGCGAGGGCACCTCGGGGAGCACGGGCCGGGTGGTGGCCAGCGTGGTGTCGAGGGCGACCAGGTCGCGAGCGGCCTCGGGAGCGGCGGCCCGGCGCCCATAGAGCACGGCGTCGAAGGTGTCGGCAGCATCGCGCAGGCGATCGGCGGATGCCGGGAAGGCGGGTGCCAGCGCGATCGCCACCTCGTGGGCGGTGCGGCCGGGCAGGTCGTCGAGCAGGGTGCGCTCGACGGCCGAGCGGGCAATGGCGCGGTAGGACTCGACGACTGCCGTGGCGTGATCGCCCGCTGCCAGCGCCCGGGCAGCCTCGGCCCGGTGTTCGGTGGCCGTGCGCGTCGGGCCGTCGAGGACGCCGTGGGGTCGGTCGACCGTCATGCGACGCTCGGCCCGCACCGAACGCGCCACCACGAGGGCGAGCACGGCCAGGGCGATGCCGATCGCCACGGCGATCAACCACGCGGGCAGGCTGCCTGACCCGGTGCTGGACAACAGCTCCATGAGCCAGTTCTGCAGGCGTTCCAGCAGGCTGCGGTCGTCGCGGTAGATGCCCTTGCTCAGCTCGTTCTCGAGCCAGGTCCGCGCCTCGGGGGACGTGGGGTCGAGCGGTGGATCGAGGCGCACGGGCTCAGCGGTCCTGGACGGCGCTGGGCCACGGGGGCGGCCCACCGTGCTGGGCGGTGTGGATGAGCTGGACGTCCAGCCCTTCCCGGCGGATGCGCTGGTCGATCGTCAGCAATGCGTCGACACCTGCCGAGAACGGCGTGGTGAGGACTGCGCTGATGATGCTCGCGAAACCGGTCAGGATCGCCTGCCACATGAAGGCCTGAGACTCCCCGCCGAGAGCGAAGATCGCGAGCACCCCGACGAGCGTGATCGGGATGAGCACGATCTGCGCCGCCATACCGACGAGGAAGCTCGTGAGGAGGCGGATCCCGAGGATCCGCCAGAACGGCGTGCCGGACGTCAGACGCCACGACCGTGCGAACGCATTGAGGGCACCACGACCTTCGAGGACGATGACCGAGGTGACGAAGGCCGTGCGCGTCCAGAGGAAGAGGTAGGCGACGACCAGCAGCAGGCCCGCGACGAACAGCAGGATGCCGGTGAGCGGCGTAAAGCCCTGGCTCACGATGAGCGCGATGGGGGCACCGAGGATAGCGGCGACGACGACGAGGGCACCGACGAAGGTGAGGAGCACAGCACCGGCGAGCGCCGGGAGGCGCCGCTTCGTGCCGTCCCAGGTCTCACCCATCCCGACCTTGCGCCCCAGGACCGCCTGACCGATGACGTAGGCGAGGAACCCGGTGAGGGCGATCGAGGCGAGGACCGACCCGACGTTGGGCAGGTAGGTGCCGATGAGGCCGTAGACCCCGGCCTCGTCACTGTCGAAGCCGACCGTCTCCTGGTTGGCCACCCACGCGCCGAGCGCCGTGAACGGGATGAGGCAGACGAGGGCGGTCAGCAGGGCCAGGCCCATCGTCGCCGCGACGTTGCCGCGAACGGCCTTGGTCACGGCGCCGTAGACGTCGCCGAGGCCCAGAGGGCGCAACGGGATGATCCCGGGCCGGAACTCCAGGCCCGCATAGGCCGGCGCAGGCGGCACGGCGTACCCCGGTGGCGGCGATGCGTACCCGGGTGGCGGGGAGGTGTACCCCGGTGGCGTGCCGTAACCCGGTGGTGGGCCGTAACCCGGTGGTGGGCCGGCATGGCCCGGTGGTGGGCCATGGCCCGGTGGTGCGGCGGCGTACCCGGGAGGTGAGGGTGCGTACGGCGGGGGCGCGACGGCATCCGACGGCGGTGCCGTGGGGTCAGGGCGCGTCGGCTCCGGAGGCGGCGTCGAGCCCGGTGCCACCCATGGATTCTCCGTCATCGTGCGTCCCCTCCGTCACCCATCGGATCACCCTAGACGACGCCGCTGACGTCCCTTCTCAACTGGCGCTCGACCTCGGTGGCGCGGGCGGGCAGGGCGCCGAGGTCGGTCTGGCGGCGCACGATCTCGGGTTCGGCCCGCATGAGCGCCAGGCCACGGCGCACGAGCGTGATCGGGGGCTTGCGACGCTCCTTGAGGTCGCGAGCCAGGCGTCGCACGAAGGTCACCGACGGCCGGTGGTGCACGCACCACGCGCTGTGCAGGATGCCGACCGACTCCAGCCGCGCGACGACCTCGGCGGCGAAGATGCCCTCGGCGAGGACGAGGTCGTCCTGGGCGGCCGTGAGCTCGCGGTGGCCCACGGCGCGGCTGGTGGAGATGTCGTAGTCGGGGGTGTCGGTGCGGCCGGTGTCGACGAGCTCGAGGAGCGCTGCGAGGGCGCGGTCGGCATCCCAGCTGTCAGGGTGGTCCCAGTCGACGATGCCGAGCTCCTCACTGCGGGGCAGGGCCGGGTCGTCGAGGTCGCGGTAGAAGTCGTCGAGCCGGAAGATCGGCCACCCGTGGGTGCTGTTCAGGCGCGACGCCAGGCGCGACTTGCCCGATCCGCTCGGCCCGGCGAGCACGACCACCCGCTGGCGGGACGGTGAACCCGAGGATCCGGAGGCAGGGGCGGTCGTCGGGTCGTGGGCCACGGATGACCAGTCTAGGACCAACCCCCGCTCGGAACTTTCTCGCCCGGTGCTACTCGTTTCAGGTTGACACCACAAATGAAGTGGTGCCGAGCTGAAGGTTCTGGCATCGGGCGAGAAAGTGCTGCGGGGTCAGCGGCCCTTGGGGTGCCACACCGTCTTGGTCTCCAGGAACGCCGTCAGCCGCGACAGGTCGGGGGTGGCCGAGAAGTCGGGCTCCACCGCCTCGGCCCCAGCACCGCCCGGGCGCAGCACCCGCTTGAGGTTCTCGGCGGCCGCAGCCTCGAGCGCTCCCCACTCGACGCCCTCGGCGCCTGCTGCGCCGGTGAGGTCGATGGCGTTGACGTCGCGGTGCGAGGCCAGCCACGGGGCCATCTCCCCGGTGCGCCCGGTGACGAGGTTGACCACCCCACCCGGCACGTCCGAGGTCGTCAGGCACTCGGCCAGCGTGATGGCGGGCAGCGGGCGGTCCTCACTGGTCAGCACGACCGCGGTGTTGCCGGAGACGATGACCGGAGCCACCACCGACACCAGGCCGAGCAGGCTCGAGCGCTGCGGCGCCAGCACGGCCACCACACCGGTCGCCTCGGGGGCCGAGATGTCGAAGTACGGCCCCGCGACGGGGTTGAGCCCACCGAGCACCTGGGTGAACTTGTCGGCCCACCCGGCGTACCAGACCCACCGGTCGATGGCCGCGCTGACGGTCGCCTCGGCCGCGGCGGGGGACAGGCCTTCGCTGTCACGCACGTCCTGCACGAGCTGGGCCCGCCGGGACTCCATGACCTCGGCCACCCGGTAGAGCACCTGGCCGCGGTTGTATGCCGTGGCCCCCGCCCAACCCGGCTGCGCCTTGCGAGCCGCGACGACGGCATCCCGGGCGTCCTTGCGCGAGCCCATGGCGGCGTTGGCGAGGAACTTCGGTGCGCGCGCCGCTGACCCGCGACCGGAGCCGGATGCCGTGGCGAACACCTCGTAGGAACGCCCGCTCTCGCTGCGGGGGAACTTCCCGCCGATGTAGAGCTTGTACGTCTTGCGAACATCCACCCGCGCGCTCACCGCTGCGCTCCCGTCGTGACGTAGGCCTCGAGCCCGTGGCGGCCACCCTCTCGGCCGTACCCCGACTCCTTGTAGCCGCCGAACGGCGAGGTCGGGTCGAACTTGTTGAACGTGTTGGCCCACACCACGCCCGCGCGCAGCTGGTCGGCCATCCACAGGATGCGGCTGCCCTTCTCGGTCCACACCCCGGCGGACAGGCCGTACGGGGTGTTGTTCGCCTTGGCCACGGCCTCGGCGGGTGTGCGGAAGGTGAGCACCGAGACCACCGGCCCGAAGATCTCCTCCTGGGCGATGCGGTGGGTCTGGCTGACCCCGCTGAACACGGTCGGGCGGAACCAGAAGCCGTTGGTCGGCAGCTCGCAGCCGGAGTCCCAGCGCTGCGCCCCCTCGGCCTCGCCGACCGCGACCATCTCCTCGATGCGGTCGAGCTGCTTGCGGCTGTTGATGGCGCCGACGTCGGTGTTCTTGTCCATCGGGTCCCCGACGCGCAGGGTCGCCAGGCGCCGCTTGAGCCGCCGGTCGAGGTCCTCGGCGATGTTCTCCTGCACGAGGATCCGGCTGCCCGCGCAGCACACGTGGCCCTGGTTGAAGAAGATGCCGTTGACGATGCCCTCGACCGCCTGGTCGATGGGGGCGTCGTCGAAGATGATGTTGGCCGCCTTGCCCCCGAGCTCGAGGGTGGCGCGCTTGCGGGTGCCGGCGATGGAGCGGGCGATCATCTTGCCGACGGCCGTCGAGCCGGTGAAGGCCAGCTTGTCGATGCCGGGGTGGTCGACGATCGCCTGTCCGGTCGGGCCGGCGCCGGTGATGATGTTGACGACACCCGGCGGCAGGTCGGCCTGCTGGCACACCTCGGCGAAGAGCAGCGCCGTCAGCGGCGTGGTCTCGGCCGGCTTGAGCACGACGGTGTTGCCGCACGCCAGCGCCGGGGCGACCTTCCAGGCGAGCATGAGCAGCGGGAAGTTCCACGGCACGATCTGGCCGACGACCCCGACGGGGCGCGGGTTCGGGCCGAGCGAGGCGTAGTCGAGCTTGTCGGCCCAGCCTGCGTGGTAGAAGAAGTGCGCCGCAGCCAGCGGCAGGTCGACGTCGCGCGACTCCTTGATCGGCTTGCCGTTGTCGAGGGTCTCGAGCACGGCGAACTCCCGGGCCCGCTCCTGCAGGATCCGCGCGATGCGGAAGAGGTACTTGCCGCGGTCGGCGCCACTCATCCGCGACCAGACGCGGGTGTACGCCGTCCGCGCGGCGGCCACCGCGGCATCCACGTCGTCGCTGCTCGCCTCGGAGATCTCGGCGAGCACCTCCTCGGTGGCCGGGTTGACGGTCTTGAACGGCGTTCCGCCGGTGGCGGGCACGAACTGGTTGCCGATGAACAGGCCGTAGCTGCTCGCGATGTCGACGACGGCGGCCGACTCGGGTGCCGGTGCGTACTCGAAGGGAGACATGGGATTCGGTCCTTTGGGCGCGTCGAGAGGGTCAGTACAGGCTGGGGGAGTCGTCGGCGACGTAGTCGCCCCCCGAGTAGGCGCCGGTGCGCATCCGCTGGCGCTGCAGGATGAGGTCGTTGAGCAGGCTCGACGCACCGAAGCGGAACCACTCGTTGGTCAGCCACGCCTCGCCGGCGACCTCGCTGACCGCGACGAGGAACTTGATCGCGTCCTTGCTGGTGCGGATGCCGCCCGCGGGCTTCACGCCGACCATCTCACCGGTGGCGTCGTGCCAGTCGCGCACGGCCTCGAGCATGACGAGCGTGACGGGGAGCGTCGCGGCGGGGGAGATCTTGCCGGTGGAGGTCTTGATGAAGTCGCCGCCGGCGAGCATCGACAGCCAGGAGGCGCGGCGGACGTTGTCGTAGGTCACGAGCTCGCCGGTCTCCATGATCACCTTGAGCCGGGCGCTGCCGCAGACCTCCTTGACCTGGGTGATCTCGCTGAAGACGGTGAGGTAGTCGCCGCTCAAGAACGCGCCGCGGTCGATGACCATGTCGATCTCGTCGGCGCCGGCCTCGACGGCGTCGCGGGTGTCGGCGAGCTTGACCGGCATGCTCGCCCGCCCGCTCGGGAACGCCGTGGCGACGGCGGCGACGTTGATGGCTGCACCGCCGAGGGCGTCCTTGGCGACGGCCACCATGTCGCCGTACACGCACAGCGCCGCGGGCCGTGGGGTGCTCATGTCGGTGGGGTCGGGCACCAGGGCCTTGGCCGCGAGGCCGCGGACCTTGCCCGGGGTGTCGGCGCCCTCGAGGGTCGTGAGGTCGATCATCGAGATGGCGGTGTCGATGGCCCACGCCTTGCTCGTGGTCTTGATCGAGCGGGTGCCGAGCGCGGCGGCCCGGGCCTCGCAGCCGACCTGGTCGACACCGGGGAGGCCGTGCAGCCAGCTGGTGAGGGCCTGGTTGGTCAGCCGGGACACCCCGAGCAGGTCGCGGGCGCGGGCGGTGGGGTCGACGTCGGTGGCGGTGCTCACCCGCGGAGTCTACGGCGGGTCTCAGCCCGAGTGGGCCCGTCGAGAGAAGGCAACACGCAGGGAACGGCGCCTCACGGCCTGCGTGTTGCCTCCTCTCGATCTGGGGACGAGGGTCAGAGGCGGGTCGCGGCCTCCAGGTCGGCCCGGATGCCGGCCAGTCGGCTCCCAGCGCGGGTCCGGGCGGTCTTGACCTCCTCATCGGCGCCGACCGGCTCGATGACCTCGAGGTACACCTTGAGCTTGGGCTCGGTGCCCGAGGGGCGCACGATGATCCGCGACTCGTCGGCCAGGTAGTAGCGCAGCCCCTCGGTCGGGGGCAGCCCACCATCGCCCTGCGCGAGGTCGTCGGCCCGGGCGACGTCGACCCCCGCCACCGAGGTGAGCGGGGTGGCGCGCAGCCGCGCCATGATCTCGCCGATGAGCGAGAGGTCCTCGACGCGCACCGAGAAGGCGTCGGTGGCGTGCACCCCGTGGGCCCGGGCCAGGTCGTCGAGCAGGTCGTCGACGCTGCGGCCCCCGGCCTTCAGGCCCGCGGTCAGTTCGGCGAAGAGCAGCGCGGCGCTGACGCCGTCCTTGTCGCGCACCTGCGCCGGGTCGACGCAGTAGCCGAGCGCCTCCTCGTAGCCGTAGCGCAGCCCGGGCACCCGGGAGATCCACTTGAAGCCGGTCAGGGTCTCCTCGTGACGTACCCCGGCCGCCCGGCACATCGCGGCGAGCATCCGCGAGGAGACGATCGAGTTGGCGAACACGCACTCCGCCGAGTCGGGCAGCACCCCGGCCGCAGAACCCTTGGCGAGCAGGTGCGCCCCGAGCAGGGCACCGACCTCGTCACCGCGCAGCATCCGCCAGCCACCGGGGCCCGGCACCGCGGCCGCACAGCGGTCGGCATCCGGGTCGTTGGCGATGACGACGTCCGGTCCGGTCTGTTCCGCGAGCTCGATGGCGGCGTCGATCGCGCCCGGCTCCTCGGGGTTGGGGAAGGACACCGTCGGGAAGGCCGGGTCGGGCTGGGCCTGGCTCTCCACGACGTTGGGCGCCGAGAACCCGGCCCGCTCGAAGGCGGCCAGCACGGTCTCGGTGCCGACCCCGTGCAGCGCGGTGTGCACGACCGACAGCTCGGCCGCGGCGCCGTGCTCGACCACGGCGGCGGCGTCACGCAGGTAGTCCTGCCACACGTCGTCGCCGAGGGTCTCCCAGCCGTCGTCGGCCCGGGCCACGCCCGCAACCGACGAGACCTGCGCGATCTGCTCGGCGATGAGGGCGTCGACCGGCGAGACGATCTGCGACCCGTCGCCGAGGTAGACCTTGTAGCCGTTGTCCTGCGGGGGGTTGTGCGAGGCGGTGACCATGACACCGGCATCCGCCCCGAGCCAGCGGATCGCGTAGGCGAGCACCGGCGTCGGCATGGTGCGGTTGAGGATCGCCGCCCGCCCACCGGCGGCGACGACGACGGCCGCGGTGTCACGGGCGAAGACGTCCGAGTTCGTGCGGGCGTCGAAGCCCACGACGACGAACGGCTCGGGGGTGAGCGTCTTCAGGTAGGCCGTGAGCCCGGCGGCCGCCCGGATGACCACGGCCCGGTTCATCCGGTTGTTGCCCCCACCGAGCTTCCCGCGCAGACCGGCCGTGCCGAACTCGAGCATCCCGGCCATGGCATCGGCCAGCTCCGTGGCCGCGCCCTCGTCGCCGCCCTCCGCGGCGTCGGCGAGGCCGACGAGCTCGTCGCGCGTCACGGCATCCGGGTCGTCGGCTGCCCAGGCGCGGGCGGCGGCGAGCAGGTCGGTCAGGTGAGCGCTCACGGCATCCTCAGATCTTGGCGACGACGGCGGCGAGGAGGCGTCCGCAACGCTGCGCGGCCTCGCGGCCGGCCTCGAGGACCTCTTCGTGGTTGAGCGGCGTCTTGGAGATGCCGGCGGCCGGGTTGGTCACGAGCGAGATGCCAAGCACCTCGAGCCCGCTCTGGCGGGCGGCGATCGCCTCGAGCGAGGTCGACATGCCGACGAGGTCACCGCCGAGGATGCCGGCCATGCGCACCTCCGCGGGGGTCTCGTAGTGCGGCCCGCGGAACTGCACGTAGACGCCCTCGTCGAGGTCGGGGTCGATCTCCTTGGCGATGGCGCGCAGCCGCGGGGAGTACACGTCGGTGAGGTCGACGAAGTTCGCGCCCTCGATGGGGGAGGTGGCGGTGAGGTTGATGTGGTCGCTGATGAGCACGGGGGTGCCCGGCGCCCACTCCTCGCGCAACCCGCCGCAGCCGTTGGTGATGACGACGGTGCGGCACCCCGCGGCCGCTGCGGTGCGGATGCCGTGCACCACCGCACGCACGCCGTGGCCCTCGTAGTAGTGGGTGCGGGTGCCGTAGACCAGGGCGCGGCGACCCGTGTCTCCGATGGCGACCGAGCGCATGACGCCCGAATGGCCGGCGACGGCGGCCTTGGCGAACCCGGGGACGTCGGTGTTGTCGATCGTCGCGAGGGTCTCGCCGATGAGGTCACCGGTCTGCCCCCAGCCCGATCCCAGCACGAGGGCGACGTCGTGCGCCGCCACCCCGGTGCGCTCGCGGATGACCGCTGCCGCTGCATCGGCGACGGCGAACGGGTCGGTCGCGGGGTCGGACAGGGCGTGGGCGGCGGCGTTGTCGGTCACGCTGCGCAGCGTACCGACCCGAGCCCATCTGCACCTACGTCAAAACTTTGTCGAAGAAGGTGCATCCAAGCCCGGGGTCCCCGCGGAAGAAGGGGTGTCAGACCAACCCAGAGCTTCACCCCCCGAAAGGACTCCTCCGATGCGACGCATCCTTCCCGTGGCCGCCGTCCTGGCCCTCGCCCTGACCACCGCCGCCTGTGGGAGCGACGAGGCCGAGCCCGCAGCCTCCAGCGCTTCCGCGGCCGCCACCACCGAGGCGCCCTCCCCGTCGCCGAGCGAGACCATGGCGGCGTCCGACATCGTCGACACCGCGGTCGCGGCCGGCGACTTCACGACCCTGGCTGCCGCCCTGACGGCTGCCGAGCTCGTCGACACCCTCAAGGGCACCGGCCCGTTCACGGTGTTCGCCCCGACCGACGCCGCCTTCGAGAAGCTGCCGGCCGGCACGGTCGACACCCTCCTGAAGGACCCCAAGGGTGACCTGACCCAGATCCTCACCTACCACGTCGTGCCCGGCAAGGTCATGGCCGCTGACGTCGTCAAGCTCGACGGCCAGAAGGTCGCGACCGTCCAGGGCGGCGAGCTGACCGTCAACGTCGACGGCGACAAGGTCTCGCTGACCGACGTGGCCGGCAATACCGTCAACGTGACGGCGACCGACGTCGAGGCCAGCAACGGCGTCATCCACGTCATCGACGCGGTGCTCATGCCGAAGTGACCCCCTGAGGTCTCCGCAGCACCCAACTGACGGATGCCGGGTACAGCGACAGTCGCTGTACCCGGCATCCGCCGTCTGCCCCCTCACCCCGACTTCGTGCGACTTCCGTGCGGGTTTCGCGCCTCCTGAGCCGAAAACCCGCACCGAAGTCGCACGAAGTCGTTGCCTCTAGTCGGCGACGGCGAGGGCGGCGTCCCCACGGGGCGACAGGGTCACCCGGTCGCCGGGGCGGAACGTCGTGACGTCGGTGTTTGGCACCTGCACCGTGACGAGCGTGCCGTCGGGGATGCGAGCGATGACCCGGCCGTGTCCGCCGAGGAAGCTCGCGCTCACGACGGATGCCGTCCCGCCGTCGTCGTGCGCGATGCGCACCCCTTCGGGTCGCACCAGGACCAGGGCGCTCGGCCCCGAGGAGGAACCGGGCAGCAGGGGCACGGAGCCACCGAGCAGGTGGGCGGTCTCGCCGGCCACCTCGCCGCGGATGCGGTTGGTGAGCCCGACGAAGTCGGCGACGAAGGGGGTCTTCGGCGCCGAGTAGAGCTCGGCCGGTGGCGCGAGCTGCTCGAGCTTGCCCACGCTCATGACACCGACCCGGTCTGCGACGGCAAGCGCCTCCTCCTGGTCGTGCGTGACGAACAGGGTGGTCGTTCCGACCTCGAGCTGGATGCGCCGGATCTCGTCACGCAGCTGGGTGCGCACCTTCGCGTCCAGGGCCGAGAGCGGCTCGTCGAGCAGGAGCACCTGCGGCTCGATGGCCAGGGCCCGGGCCAGGGCCACACGTTGCTGCTGGCCTCCGGACATCTGGTGGGCGAACTTGTCGGCATGCTTGCCCAGCCCCACGAGGTCGAGCATCTCGGCGGCGCGGGCCCGGCGTGCGGCCTTGTCCCGGCCGCGCAGTTCGAGGCCGAACTCGACGTTCTGCCGTGCGGTCATGTGGGGGAAGAGGCTGTACGCCTGGAACACCATCCCCATGTCGCGCTTGTTCGTCGGCACCTTCGTCAGGTCGTTGCCGCCGACGACGATGGTGCCCGAGTCGGGGTCCTCCAGCCCGGCCAGGCACCGCAGGGCGGTGGTCTTGCCGCAGCCGGAGGGGCCGAGCAGGGCGACGAACTCGCCCGGCTCCATGTGCAGCGTCAGCCCGTCGAGCGCCGCGACCCCGCCGTAGGAACGGCGCAGGTCGGTGAGCTGGACGGGGGTGCCACGGGGGGAGTCGGTCATGCGGCAGGCTCCTTGCGGTCGACGCGGGTGCGCCGGAATCGGGCGAGGGGGGAGGTGCCGGCAGGGCTGCTGCCGACGAAGGACATCGCGAACAGCACGACGAAGGCGAACACCAGCGAGACCAGTCCGACGGCGACCGAGATCTTCGCGTCGGACTTGCCGAGCTCGTACATCGCGACCTGGAGGTTCTTCTTGCTGAACAGGCTGGCGATGGTGAACTCCCCGAGCACCAGGGCCACCGACAGGAACGACGCCGAGAGCAC
>Ga0208564_1001439_pt1 | contig 20003 bp, 7 predicted proteins | sample AD_UKC073_MetaG_FD_184439 | JGI IMG/M metagenome (GOLD analysis project Ga0208564, IMG submission 184439) | Active sludge microbial communities of municipal wastewater-treating anaerobic digesters from USA - AD_UKC073_MetaG (SPAdes) (version 2) | ecosystem: Engineered > Bioreactor > Anaerobic >... | reverse complement strand
GCGCCAAATATCTTGATTAAATAACTCTCCAACTCTTCTTCAGAAAAAGTAGAGCCAAGGATGTTTCTACCTTCAGCAAACACAGCATTCCATACTTTGGCACCTATGTCACTACGACATAGGTTCATATGGGCCAACCATTGTGTAATTTCTTCTCCTAAAAACTTATCTTCCGCATAAACAGTCTTGCCAAAGAGAGTAAGGACAGGCTTTTTAATAGAACTGTTATTGTCTACAAGCTTAATAAGGCCCATGCCTCTGGCATAATCAATTATTGCCGGAACTTTACCGCTTGATTTACCCATCGGTATGCCGGTATCAGAAGATATTTCTTGATAGTTGCCTTGTTTACCCTTAGCTGCATAATCAAGAATATCTGCAATTAACCTTCTTTCAGGAATAAATGTTTTATGAAAATTTAAAGGTAGCATAAGAAAACATTTCCTCCTAGAACCTGTCTTCCAGAGCCCTTATTCTTATTTTAAAATACCTATTCACTTCAAATATACCGGTAGCCTCATTCACCGCAGGGCCCAATGAGTAGCACTCGCCACGCTTTAATGATGCTAAACGTCTAACCCATTCTTCATTTTTTAAGCCTGTTGCGTCAGCAAGTATCTGAGCAAAAGAACGAATCTCTGTATCAGCGGGTTTAAAGAAAAGCTTATGACTAGCTTGGAATAAACGATCTCTTTCATCCTTATCGAGATTACTCAAGGTTTGAGTGGCAAGAATCAATGATATTCCAAATTTCCGCCCTTCGGTCAGGAACTGTCCCAGTGGACTATCCAGGCGATGATCTAAGTTTTGAATTTCATCTAGAACGATCACCTTAGGTCTATCTTTACTTCCACTTGCCCGATAGTACCAATATAAGTCTATCAATGAAAACTCAGTAATTAATCGCGCGGCATCTTTCATGAAACCGGCCAGTTGTATAATATGGCACCTGGAAGAATCATCTTGAAAAAGCTTTTCCCAGCTTTCAGGATCTTCCTCGCCAAATGGATTCATATCAACAAAAGGTTGAATTTTACTAATTACGCTAGCTGCCGAGCTACCGGTGGGCCCTCCCTCGTTCTTGATATCCTCCAAAAGTAAGATCAGCTTGTTTAAGTTAAGGTTGTTACCATACTGAACTATACCGGTTCGGATAGCCGAGTATAGTGCAGATTTTTGCTGGTCACCCAGTTGATAAACCTCAGAAAAAACACCGCTGACACGCTGCGCAGTTGTAGCCGGGTCTTCAGGAAGTTCTTCGTTATCTACTATGTCACACTGCTGGCGGAAAGGGTTAACCGACAAGGGCACTCTCCGAATTAGGTGCTGTTTAGGTTTGAGCATACCAATTACAATTTTTTCTAATTGGTTGTTGGTAAAACCGTTTGTGTAATCGACTATCAAGCTATTTTGACCCGCTTTACCCAACTCACACAGAAGCGCTTGAATAGTATAAGTCTTACCCGTTCCGGAAGCACCTAAGACAAGGATATGCCTGTTGTAGAGATCCGGGTGCCCAAACTCCCAGTAAATATCCCTTCCCCCGGCTGTCCCACCGCCCAAGAGAATACGTTCTGGTATTCGTCCAGTCGTTACCACGAACTGATCACCTTCATCCTCTTTTTGAATATCGCGGGTATCGGAATCGGATTCACCTTTATCTTCGTCCTCATATTCCTCTTCAATAACAGATTCGTCAGAATGCCGGCAGACCTCACATTCAAAGCTGATCTTGGATGGGCTGCAGAATATCTCTCCGACGGCACCTTCAAGGCACACTTTTTTTATAAATTCTTTTCCTGCGCTTGCCACAGAAATGATCAAATTCTGACCTTCCAAACTAAATTCCCAAGCAGGCTCACAGTTCATGATAGCGCTGTCAATGTCAGTCCAGAAAGCAACCGCCGCCGCTTGCCAAGTTATGCAATAATAACCTTCGCTTAAACGCTCAAGAGCCAGAAGAGTTTCTTTATATTTAGACTTACCGGTTTGTCCTTTACTAGCAATGAGCCTGTGTAGTTGCATCCACCAGTAGCGCTGATCCGGTTTATCCTCAATACCGAGCGGTTTATCACCTTCTCTGGGTTTGAAATTCAGTATAAGTTGCCTTAAACCGCTTTCCAACTGCTGCCTGGCTTTCTCCAGAAACCCTTCCCCTTCTTGCGCAAGCTTACATTCAAGAATCTGTGCTTCTATATGAAAATAACCGTTTATTATTTTGGCGCGCAGCCTTAATAAGTCAGGTCGCATGGTAAGTGTTGTATCATCAAACCAGTGAAGAAAAGCATCTAAGGACATTATCTCATCACAAAATAATGAATCATCCCTTATTAAAAGCTTCCTTACCATAGCATTGGCTATCAATTCCCTAACATACCGGAGCGGACCGGTCGCTTTGACAATTGAGAGACCAGCAATTTGCGCTGCATCACGCACAAGTCTTTCCGCAATGCGATCGCATTCTTCCTGCCCCCATGGACCCAGCAGGCTGGAAATCTGGCTGCTTATTCTTTGCTCTATATCAGCCATGGCAAAATGCTCTGTAGAAATGGTAAAGTTGTTTTCACCGTGCGAGCCGACACCGGTTCCAAAACCTATTATTTCCCGGGTGTTAACATTATTCTCATCTAGCAACTGAAGCTGTCGCTCATCTACGGAGGGGTCTATACATACGACCCATGTACTACTCTTATGGGCAGCATCAACAATAGTAGACCACGGCTTATAATCACTTTGGCTGACAACTGCATGTCGGATTGTGGGAGGCTGGGGGCCTTTACTCATATGTGCCATAACTTCTGAGTGCAAAGACCCCAGTCGAAATCGCTGGTTACTTAAAATTCTTTCACGCTTTTTCTCTTTGCCTCCGCCGATTACCTTGCAACAAGCCTTCTCCAAAACCGGGAACTTCCGATAGTCGTCACTTATTCTTACATCGCCATCGAGCTGTTCAAATTTACTTGCACCTGCCTGGATAAAATCTGAAAAAATCATAATGTCCAACCCGATACCTTGTAAGAGGTTTTTAAATTGATTCCCGTTGTCCTCCATTGATACAACCCGGTATGATATAGATATACGACAATTGCTATAATATTGTTTGCCGCTGGATAATTCTGCTGCCTGCCACCTATCTTTCCAGGCATTCACCCATTGCATTATTGTTGTGTCATCCCTACTATCAGAAAAAAGGATTAGTTGTAGTGAATACTCCTTTTCTCTCTGTTTGGTAAGCAGTTCCACCAAATAGGAATCAATACCGGCGATAACTGGCTGAATCTCCTTGCCACAGTATGAGCCAATGCTAATACCGTCAGTAGCAAAAGGATACAAATCCTTATAATCATTTAGAACTTGCTTTATAAGTCTCGATGACTGTGTTTCACGAAACAGTTCGGTATCGGTTATCTCTTCATCTTCCATATCATCATATCGAAGTAGCAACCTTGATGTAATGAGTGATTGCGTATCTTGACTGTCTCCAACGAGATGAAAGTAGTTGTAGCTTCGCATATTAGTATCCAGGACTCTGTTGGCGTCTTTCAATATGCCGAAAATTGGCCAATGAATTTTTGAATGATCTGTTACACGGTCCCAACGTTTAATGGAAAATGCACCTGCACCTGATTCCTCAAGAGCTCTCTCTACGTAAAAACAAAAACTCTCGCAAAGATAAGTGTGCTGATGGCGAATCATTTCCAAGACAGCAGGGTGCAGCGGGGTTACAACCGCCGCTCCCAAATAGTCCTGCCATATCCAGCCATCTATTTCCTGCTCGCCTTGCATGGGAACAACCATAAAAGCTTTCAGCAAAAGGGGGGCAAAAGTGCTGTTAGCGCTCTCTTTTAAAAATGATTCAAATGTAGCGCAATATGCTTTTCGCAACTCATCATAGTTTTTATCCAATACGCTAAAAAAACCCGTTCTCTGAAACTCGCGTAAGTATTTTTGGTATTGTATTGACAAATCATCGACTTTGAGCTTTCTTGCTTCATCCCGTCCATCCGCATCAAGCACACTTGTTAGATCAATCATGTTACAATTTTCACTTTTTAAGGCAGTGCTAATAAGGCGATTTACTTCCTCTTCATCCCGGGCCATAAAAATTTCAGTAAAATAAGGGATAGAAAAAGCTGGCAGGGCATTGGCAGCGTTAAGATAGCCTTTTACTGCCAGATTATACAAATCGACAAGTAAACGGCACTGATGGTTCTGTGGTATGGGCCAGATAAACTCGCGACGGTATGACTGGTTATCTCCAAAATTAATCACTACCTCATACTTTAGTTGTGGTTCAGCAGTACTACTCTTTTTATATGACAATGAGTCATTTTTTTCACCGGGGCATAAGTATGAATTAAAAAGAATATCCTTTTTATTTCCTCTGTCCCCAAGCTGTATTCGGATTTGATCTTCAAGATATTGATCGACGCCTCCTAATACCCGGTAAAGGAAAGCCTGCGCCATTTGTTTATCATCGACAGAGTCAAGGTCTTCTTCATCGCCTGCATCAAAGTCATGCCTAAATACAAGACTGCGCAGGGTTATTTTGGTTAAATCTTCAGAAATAAGAATACCCAGCCTATTTGCTTCTTTTTTATAGTCACCAAGCGTAGACCACATGGCGCGTAGAAATATTTCGGGTGGCAAGCCGGATAATTTTGTTGGCTTTGGCGTCTTGCCATTTTTAGGACCTCTTTCTTTAAATCCGAGAATTCTTTCATATATATAAATAAAGTCAGCGTTCCGCAATTGATTGGACGAGTCAATAGAGCGATTTTCAATATAATCTCGCAAGGTATTGACTAAATCCTTTTTTGATGCTAATCCACCGAGCATTTCGCGATCAAGCTCGTCCTCGCTTTTTTGCAGGTAATTCGCAATTCTTAAAAGAAATTTTTTTCGGCTTGTTTCGTTAATGAACATGCTATAGTTGAAAAATTCCTGAGCTGGTACAATGTATTGGTGAAAGGCTTTATTTGAATGCTTTCTTGATAAGCCAATCATGACCGGTAGTTTAAAATGCTTAAGGTTGCTGAGGATAATTTGGTAAGCGTCCTTACCGCTCATGGCCGCAGAAAAGTCCTGGCTCTCCAGGTATCTACTGATATCCAACAGATCAGCAAGACCGTAGTCGTAAAGAGACTTAAAAACATCTGATATATTTAAAATATCCAATTCGCTGTCTTCAGGATTTACATATTGTTGCAACGCATTAACCACCCATTCTTTAAAAGATCGCTTTAGACATATCTCCCAAAGCGCTTCCTGGTCAAGGTGGAAAAAGTCTTGAAGACTTGCCCGATCATCAATGTGATCGTATCCGGCCAGCAATATTACTAAACCATCATCTTCCGGACTTTTCAGCTTATTGCGCAGACTTGTAAGATTATCTCCCTCGTTATACCAACCTTTTGAACAAATAATTGAAAAGCAATCTTTTTCAGCAGGTGTACCTGACTCATACCACTGCTTACCTAAACGGTACGCTACGCCGTATTCTAAAGGTATGCGATGGTCATGAATGCGTTTTAATTGCTCGTCAATTTCCTTTCCAATACCAAGTAATACCTCTGCGGGATATGACGGTAATACAAACCTGTATGTCCCCGGCTCAGCTGTAGATCGGCTAACAACATAATTTACTATTGTATTTATTAAGTGCTTCATAAGTTCTCACACCTCTTAATTAAAAGGATTACATACTATGGAGCAGGCATCGGATAATTCTGTCAGAAAACCGCCTGCCCGCAACATCTCGGTAAGCCAAGCATCTTTTTCCAGCTGAACGGCAGGGAGATCGCTCCAAGAAAGTGAGTCAGTTAGAGCTTCGCCTTCAACGGCAATCCCGTAATGAAGATAAAGCTTTCCTAAGAAATCATCATATGTGCAGCGCTCACCCGGTCTTAGTAACACTGTTACCAAGTAGCGCAGCAAGGAATCTGTCATGATGAAGCGGGCTCCAGGGCCTGTATATGGTGCTATAATACCCATTTTTTTACCTAGTGACAGGAACAGCTTGTGAGCGTATTTATTATCCGCCTCCCGGTAGAGTTGTTCTTCAGTTTTATTGGGACTCTGCCTGGCATTTTGGATCAATTTCTCAAAGCGCAGCGCTTTTTGAATTAGCGCCTGGACAACTTGGAGATTCCGCTGTGAAGCCAACCTTTGCTGACGAGAAGGCATGTTGGAAGGGGAAAATAGCCATGCATACCCAAGAACACTACCTCGCCCGCTATTTTGCCCATCAGCATAACGTACACTTTGTGCGCATAAACTCCTCAGCACCTGTAAGGCGCAACCTGTCATTAGCAACTCTAGATGCTCAACTGAATCCAGGGCAGCACTAAGCAGACGATTCATCTCCACTGCGAATAGGTAGCTTTCCGGCCAGCTTTCTTTGGGGCACCACTCACAGGATAAACCATCTTCATCTTTATTTGTAAGCTCCTGCGTTTCTTTGTCCAAAGAATCGATGAAGTGTACAAGTTTGTCCAGAACTGCGATGTATCCCCTGTTAAGCTTTTTAAACCCTTCCTGGAGTGACTGGTGAAGAACCGCTAAATTGCCTTCTTCGTAATTAAAACCTAATAGTGTGGAGAACTCATTTAATTTATCGGGACTGCCCGAAAATAGATTACACAATTGCAAGTATAACAGTTCTCCGCCCCTGGCCATAAAGCGATGCTTAGAAACACTATAATATCTGTGGAATCTTATTATGCTATCATACCAGTCTAAAGGTGGTTCTCTTCTCGAAATTGATTCATTCCATAAAGTCTCTTGTATTAACAGCGAAGGAGATATTGGGAAAAACGTTTGTGCGCACCAAGTTCGATTTGCACCGGCTCCGTAGTATCCGCGGAGAAATTGCTCAAGTTGTTCAATTACATCTTGTTTGTTACCGCTATTTATATTTATTTTTTTATATAACTGTTCCACAATCGACCGATAGTGAGCTTTATGTACTTCATGTCTTGTATCAACTCTCGAACTGCTTAGAAAAGCAAATAACTTCAAGTTAAGTTTTACGGGCAACTTGTAGTAAAGTTTTTTCCCTCTAGGCCAATTATGTAAATCTTCGATAGAGGGAAGCGGAGTAGATATTAATTTACTGTGATCGGCAATCCACTTGTTGGAATAAATTAGAGCAAGGAATTCCACCAGATATTCCACGATAGATTGTTCACTTATAAAGCGCTTGCCAAAAAGACGTATTCCCGGGTTATAATCACTGGAGACATCTAAAGCAGGAAACGGTGCCGGTAAAGAAACAGGCATTATAACACCTCCAGGCTCTTTTCATCCACAACTACCTTCATAAATTTGAACTTGCGATCAGTTCTAATCATTAAAAGCCGTAAATATAAATCTTCTTTGCCTTTAACTTTATAATAGTGCTCGATAAGTCTAACCTTGAATCGTTCCAACCTATCGGCATAAAAGGCAGACAACTCCTCGGTTATGTCTCCCTCGTAGCGCCGCCATACATAATCAAAGAAAGGCAAATCAAGCTCCATTTCTGCGACACCCTGTTTGAATCGAAGACAGAGCATGTTTTTTGCCTCGGTACCTACTGTAAAGCGAGGCTTTTTAACAAGCTCAAAATCAGAATTACGGAAGTCTGCCAAAACCATCTGCGACCCGGAACCAGCTATTCCCTGCTTGACGGTAATATACAGATCATCAGCGTGCGATCTATTTTCCGGCAACTTAACACCGATAAAGTATTCCTGCATTACTTGCAAAATTCTTGTACGAAGCATGCTCTCTTTTAATCGAGCTATATTTCTGCTCTCGTTTAGTAAATCTATATAGTTTAACAGCATAGGCGAACGTAAGAAAACTCCAAGAAAATGCCTGCCTGCTTCATCATTCAAAGAGCCAAAAAAATAAACTAGGCGCCTTAGCTGCCTGCGATTAGCGGGTTTTGACTCAATAAACAAATTGTGCAATTTCTCCATCAGATTGTTTGGAGCATCTACCGCAAATGCAGTTCCTTCATTCATCCAGATATTTCTTTCAAAAGTAGGATCAAGAATTACTCCAAACTCTTCTTTGAGCAACTGTTTGACAGGATACAATTGTATAGCTTCCGGTGATGTGTTTACACCATCATCGCCAAAAAACCGGTTGGAAAAAAGTGAACCACATAACTCTTTTTCTAGGGCTGTTTGTGACATGGCCATAATGTCTTGGCATTTCCGTCCGGCTGTAATTGCATAAGCCAGGTGGCCGATCATCTGCCGCATTGTCAGTCTAACATTATATTCAAAAAGTCGACGATATAGCAACATCACTCGCTCCTGAACAATATCAAACTTTTCTCGGAGCAAGGAAATGTTGAAAAATATAGGGCAATCTTTATTTATGGCACAACTAGTACATGTATTCCAGTTTTCAAAATCTATCATTCGCTTAAAAACTGCGCAAGCAGTATTAATGCTGTCTATTCGAGCAATATTCAAGACCAGGAAGCAATTTTTGAATACTTTTTTGGGGCTGTCTGCCTCCAGTGCCTCTAACAGTTCACTTTCATCAAGCCTTAAGCCCTTGCTTTCTAATCCTTTAAAACTTTTCAACAACTTTCCTGTATTGGATATAATTAGATATACCTTTTCTGATGAAGAGGAGGCTTCTTTCAAAACTGCTAATCTAACCGCTTCATCCAGTTCACTCATGTCTTTAATAATCTCTACACCTTGCTCAGCCAGAAATTCTCTGGGATTCAACAACCTGCGTTCACCGCTAAGCCTCTCAAAAATGTCGGCTGCTATAGTAGTTTTACCGTCTCCCGCATTTCCGGTAAGAATTACATTACACCGTTCACGCATTATTTTGTCATAAACAAAATCAGTCAAGGGGTTATCAACCGCTATCTTGTAATAATGCTCGTTTATTAATTGGGCTTCGGCAGTGGCGTTCTCGTTACCCGCTGAATCGTTGGATAACGTATTCAAATAAGAAACAAATGGATTGATTATATCTAATAGGGGAGAAGTAGCTTTTGACTCTGTATCTATTCTTTTCAGGGCATCTTGCTGGACAGAAGGCCCGGCAGAAATTACTTCAGTTAGTGGAATACCAGGCGTCTTATCTTCGACAGCAGGCTTCTCGTCTTCTGCTGTTTTCGTAAATGCCTTATGCATTTCTTCAATATTTGAAAAGCGACTTTCTGCCTCGGTAGCAACTGCCTTAAGTAACCATGCCTTAATAGTATCCGGTATAGAGTCTTCCATATCTTCGGGTATAATCGCAGTATCTCCGATCACTGGGTTCTCATATGGTTTGATGCCAAAAAGCCATTCCCACAAGGTTACGCCAAGAGCAAAAAGGTCACCACCTTCAGAAAAACTCATATCAGTACCACTTAAACAATCTGGCGGCACATAACCAGGAGTTCCTTTAAATGTATCAATTCGTGGTTCACCGGAAATACCGCAGTCTATTAAGATGCCCCTTTTATCCCTGGTGATAATGACATTGTCCGGTTTTATATCGCTATGAAGAAGAGGACTGGGGTTACCTTCAGCATCCTTGTAATAGTGAAAAGCTCTTATTGCTTCCATTAGCCCCAGAGCCACTGTTTTAAATGTTCCAAGATCAGGTTTAGTGCCGGAATCAATAATATTTCGCAACGATTCGCCCTGAATATATTGTAAAACAATAAAATAACGGTCGTGATTCCAGTGCCCAATTTTATTGTCGCAACGGACAACATAAGAAGAATCAATTAAACTTGTTATTTCCGCTTCTCTGAAAATCCTTTCGCGTGGAACCTCCTTGTTGAAAAATTTGAGAGCAACCATTTCGCCTCTGACTGTTCTTGCTTTATATATTTGCGATTCCCTGCCTCCCCCAATATACTCCACTATTTCATATATATCATGCGAACTGCCCGGCTCAAGCTTCTCATTGACAACCGAAGATTTGTGCATACTTTTTTCGGGTTTGTGGTCGTCTTTGCCGAATACTTCTAATATCTCGCTAATATCCACTAATCTTGATTTGCGATCCGCTACCAACAGGTTATCTATGATGTCAACTACATCCTGTGATATTCCCGCATTTTTTAGTCTGGCTAGTTTTTGTTCGTTTAGTTTTCCGTTTTGTGCAACGAATTGTTTAACGCTGTTAAACGGTTTTTCTCCCGTCAGCAATTCATATGCTATAACACCAAGGCTAAAAAAGTCGGTGCTTTCGTCAATGTCTTGACCAAATATGATATCAGGGGCTATATATCCATCGTCTTTAAGTTTCGAGGCATCCTCTATTACAGTTAAACGGTTGTCCTCCAACTGGTAGGCCAGGTCGAAGTTCATCAATTTAGGCATATCGTTCATCATGAGGATATTTTCTGGCTTAACGGCGCGATGAATCACACCAGCTTTGTGAGCTTCATTTAAGGCTCGTGCTATCCCGTAGCAGATATTTAACGCGTAGGCAGCTTGGAAAACATGATTGTTGTTGAGCATCAGATCACGCAAGGTGCCGGTTTCAGACCATTCCGAACCTTCAATAATATCTCCCAAATCATTTTGGATAACCCATACCTTGTGGATATGCGGATGATCCCCAATTTGTGCAACCGACTGAATTGTATTGTGGGCTTTTTTATTAAAGCGCTCTTTCTCTTTTTGAGGAACATTTTGCGGAGGCCGGAAAATACGAAAGCGGTACAAACCTTTGCCATGGCCCTGCAGTGGCCGGGCAATAAGCTCTATGCACTCTGGTTTTTGGGAAATATACTCTACAGTCTCATAGCCGGGAACTATATATTTAAAACTTTGTTTGGGTTTATCTAAAGAAGCAAAATAATTAATGATAGCATCAACTTGCTGGTCATCCAATATTTGATTTTTCGTGCTTGCCCTTCTTTTCTTTAAGTAAGTTATAAAATCCTCTATGGAGGAAAATGTCAGATTGCTTAACCTTTGTTCGACAGCAACCCCTGGCGAAGCAGCACCCTCGACTGTTACATCAGGATTTGTAAGAACTACCACTGATTCAACCCATATATTGGGGTAAAACTTAAAACGATGCTGATAGATTCCTTTAATAAGCTGAGATTTAAAGCTGTTTATTTTGTGAGGATCCGCTCTGTAACTAAAATCATTAACAACCCAATTATGAGGTTCAATTTTAATATGTCCGGTCCAATGCTTAAGCTCAATTACAAATATACCGAAATTAGTAACAAGCAGAAGATCAATTTCAAAGTAATTGTTTGATTGGTTGTCATATATTAGTACATTATTAAGGAACTTGCCTATATGATGAGCCTGGCTCTCAATCTTTTTAATTGCTTTTTCTTCATGTAAAAATAAACTATTTGCCTTATAAGCAGTAATTCTAGTTTTACTATTTTTATAGTCCCATAACAACATAATAATTTCTTCTTTAATTTTTTTAGAAGCAACCTTATCTGTGAAAAAGCCATAAATAGAATCGCTCAGATATGCATATTCAACGTTTTCAATTAACTCGTTCGGTCCGCCTACTGAAGTTAAACTCTTTAGTATCTCTTCTCTTGCAGGCTTCGCTTTTAAGTGCCAAAAACCTGAACTCCTTAAATGAAAAAAGGGTGTATAAGGTCTATTTCTATCTCCTTCATGTCCGTATTGTTTAATGTACTTTGTAAATCTATCTTTTACAACATCATCATAAACAATTTTGTTAGTTTTAATAATCTTTTCTTGAATTAAATCAAGAACTACAAGTAACAAAATAAATTTATGTGGTTTAAAGCTTTTTCCAGAGGATAATCTTTTTATTTTAATCAAAAAGTTTTCTAAATCCATAGATTTACTCACCTTTCTTACTTAAAAACATTAGACAATACTTCTGTTAATTTCAGTGCAGTTTTCCCATTATTTACACTGCTTGATTCATCTGACAGTATCTTATCTTTTTGTAGTAAAAGCTCTTGCAAGCTCATATCTTCACACCAAGTAAATTTTATACCCGCTTCTGGTATAATAGTTTCATACTTGCTAGCTTTCATGTACAGATTCGGGTGGTTCTCGTATAAACCTATCCATTCTCTTTTTGTTTGGAAGAAACAGAAGTAACATCCTGAGCGTGTCCGCCATTTATAGTAGCTTGGGAAACCTAAACCTGATTGGTTTAAAAGACTTTCAATATCATCATAGGTTAAGCCATCTTCTATAAAAGGAAAATGGGATATAATATCAGCTTTAGTAGATTTAAATCCTTTGCGTTCCCTTTTTTCATCGGCTCGTAAACCTACATAACTATGTATTATGTGATTTGGATATTTCTTCATTAGCCATTCATCATAAGGGATTAATTTTAATACTTCAGTACACCATCTATTTTTAGGAGTTGGTAAATAAGTATAGTTACCAAATTTAGTTCTTTTTACTTTAGCTAATGACCAGTAATTCTCCCAACTTTTTTCTGGCCGTATCACCGTAATATCTATATTTAGCACAGCCCTTATTCGATCTAGATACTCATAAGTTTCAGGAAGCTCACACCCGCTGTCTGTAAAAACATATTCCAAATCCAATTTAGGGTATTTTTCGCGCATGTAAACAGCCAATGCAGCGCTGTCTTTACCACCTGAAAGGGCAAGAATATGGCGTTCTTCTTTACCATCTCTATTCATTTTAAATATCCTCCAAAAGTTCTTCGGCAAGAGCTACCAGTATCGCTTTTGCTTGATCACGTGTTGCATTAGCAATAATTTCCTTTGCTTTCTTTATTATCTCACTGTCATTTGCAGCGCCTGCAACAATAGCTCGCCTAAATGAACCGTCAGGCATCATCATGCTTATAACCCTTGACCCTTTTTCTATTGATTTTGTCTTGACGGAAGCGATGGCCCCAAGGTGATTTATACGATCAGCATAATCATGCAATCTGCTCTCGAAAGTAGCAAGGTCGCTGTCATTCCATGAGTCGATCGGTTTCCCCATTACTCTTCCAGCGATACCGTTTACCCATTCAGCAGCATCAAGTGTGTCCCGTTTAAAGGCAAAGAGAATCGGTTTTAATTCCCAGTCATCGCAGATTTCGACTAAAGGTATGATTTTATTGCGCTGAATTTCATATAATGTTTCCAGCGTATCACAGGCAAAAACATTTAACATAGTTTTCCGTACCTTATTTTTCAGGTTAGGGAAAGCTTGTTGCAATTCGTATAAGGCGGATTTTAGGCGTTTTTCTAGTTGCTTATTTAATGACATACTGTCCTTATCTTTTAGATTAACACCGACAGCCTTGGGCAAGTCTTCAAAGATAAGGCGAGCCGGATCTACCGAGTTTTGAATTGCCAGACGAACCTGCCGTGCCTCTTTGGAAATTTGCCTTGTTTTTTTTGTGTAAGCCGGAAGATCCTCTACAAACTTAACCAGTGGACCTACAACACTAAGCAATGTCGTATTGCGTAAACCCGTTATACCTTCTATCCTTGCCGTTTTTAAAATACTCTCGTAAGTGTTAAAAACTGCGCGGTCTAAATCTGTAAAAATATATTTCTTTATTGTGAATAAATCAGGGCGCTTAATTAAAAGTGCCGCCACTGAAGCACTAAGATAAGGACGATAAGTCCCTTCTTGGAAAACTGCGATGTTGTCGGAACAGACAATTAAGTATAAACAGATATATATCGGCGCCGGGCCTTGCCTAAGCCCGAAGGGTGGCGCTTTAAGTCGGGCAATAATGTCTTCAACTGTTATTCCTTTTTCCGCTGCTTCATCTAAGCACTGGTCAATCTCCGACCATAATGCTTCGTATTTACTTTTATTTCTTCCTATCAAGGTAAATCTCCAGTAACCGGTTTGCTCATCTTTAACATGCAAGCCCTCGTATTGAAGCAAGGTCTTGAAAATGGCAACTTCAGGGCCAAACCCTTTTAAGCCAAGATTCTCTTCTCTTTCTTTGGTTACCATCGCTTCAATCAACTCGCGCCTAGCGCGAGTAGCGGCACTGGATAATTTTTCATAGCTGATCATTTCGTTTCTTACCGGGGGACATTTGTGGTAATAGCTGTCGCAGAGATCGGAAAGGGTAGCTGATAACATTTTTGTATTTGTTATGGGGACTATAATCCCTTCCGAATACCAGGTAACTTTTTCGGAACCGGGAGTATATATTTGCTCAAGGAAAGATCGAAAGTGTTCTTCAGCGACCTTAATTCTATACTTTATTTCTTTACGCGCCACGCTATCATGTTTTAATTCTGGTGATTCATCTAAAACAGACCGGGCAGCTGCTACTTCTAACGCAAGCTCGTGCAGTGTTGATTGCGAAGGAGTATAGGCAATTATTATAGGCCGTCCATCAGCGCAGATCTTCGGTACAAACGTTGGCTCTTTAAGTGTGCCAAAACAGTAAAGAAAGAGGCCATCAAACCCTTCCTGCGGCGCTATATTTTCATTTAAATTTTCCTCTGCCATCCACTTTCGTTCAAACCGTCTGACTGTACCTGTCTTATAAGAATGGCGGGAAGCTATAACGGGGTATAAAGGTAAGTATTTTTGTAGTATTTCATGCAGTTCTCCTATTTCCAGCTTTTCCTTCCTATCAGTTATTGCCTGGTAAACATTAAAGTCCGAGCCTTCCCATAACCTGTACTCGCCTGCATACTCACGATATAGCAGTATTCCTCTATTGACCAGGTTTGCGAGTTTTTCTTCAATTAATTTCTTATCTAAACCCGTAGTTTGATTAATAACGCTAGTAATTATTTCGGAGGTTGCTTTTAAACCAAGTGAACCTGATAACAAGTTTAGCACACCGATAGACTTCAATATTTTTTCCTCTACGTCTAAAAGTTCTCCGTTTTGATCAATAATGTCTTGGATTTCAATCCACCGTTGTGACTCCGCGCGGTTGAGATAAGCAGTAACACTAATATTGAAGAAATAATCATAGAGATAATCAAGGCCAACCGCTGGAAGTTCTTTGTCTTCTTCAATAGTAGTACGTTCTAAAAAGGTTGATAGCGCATATCGCTCACCGTTGCACATAAATGAAAGTAGAGTTCTGTCATTTTGGGCAAAACGGGTGCATAGCTCAATTAATGCAATAGCTGTAACGGGGTGGAGGGGATAAATGTTCAAGATGTTGTCGTAATTGAGATCTTTCTTGCCAACAATGTTCGTATTATGAATAAAGTTATACACATTATCTGCCCAATTCTCCAAGCGAACTTTATATTCACCGTTAACATTATATATAAGGGTTTTCCTAATTAAAGAGAGCATCTGGCTAGTAGATTCCACAAATGATATGTCTTCGAAACGCCCCTGAACTTTACTCCATTCATGTCTTTGTAATGCTGACAGACCCGATGCATATCCATCAAATGCTTGATGCAGACAAACCCACAGATATACAGAAGACATTTCTGCGAGTTGCTGCATTATAAAAATGTCCCCTCGGTCATGATGAGTAGACATATAATCAAGATTTTTACCAAACTCGTCTATAACAATAACCATTGGCATATCTATGCTGTCTCGGACATTTTGAAAAACTGCAAAAAGATCGCCGGATTCTACTGCTTTGCTTTGCAGTATATGGTTTAGCGTTGCCATAATCTTGCTTTTATTTTTGAACTGTTCACTTTTTATTGCATTATACAAGCCCCTCGCCAGAGAAATGTTTGCCGGTTCATAGGCAGCGGTTATCGGTAATCTTAGGAATCCGGCTTGTCCACCAACTTGTTCCAAACCTTTGGCAAGACGGTTATATAGCGGTTTATTGGACTGTTTGAGTTTTTCCAGGGCTATTACTGTAGGCGAATCATTTTGGGGGCCGGTTAATGTCAATAGATAGTTAACAAAAGCAGACTTACCCATACCGTAAGGACCGGTAAGTGACCAGGCGTTTACCTTTTCTCCTTCAAGTGAATCAGCAAATCGGCTTAGAATTTCAAGTGTTTTTGCAGTAACATGGTAGTCCTTGATTGTCGCTTCTTGTCTATAATCCCGGTCAAGATTAATAGAACGAGATATATTCATGTTAGGTTTTACGATGCTATTGAGGTTCATCCTATTTCTCCTTATAATACTTCTCTAAAGAAAGCCAGAAGAGCGATTTAGGATCCTGGTCAAAATGTAGCTGTTGAGTTCCCATGTCATCTCTCAAACTAACTCGCTCCAAGTGTTTTAATGCTGAATATAGATAAAACCCTACTACCGTCTCGGGTAACTTAAAAGCTACTCCTGGTGAGTTGAAGTCATAAGTTAACCTCTGAAGAGAAATAGTTCTCTGGGATGCTGGCACGTATGATGAAATATAAGAAAATGAAGCAGCAGCAAAAATTAAAGGTGGCAGAGTTTGCTTTTCCGTGTTGCTGAAAGATACCTCATTTTTTTCCTCAGCATTGCGAATAATACCTAGTTGTGTAAAGGGGCAATCAATTTCAGACTCTTTTTCCAGTATTTCTTCAGCATACATACGAATGATACAGGAGGCGTCTTTTTCAAAGGTGCTCTCAGAAACTTTAGCAAATCGGGGGTATTTTTGAGTAGCAGTATATAAAATTTTACTTAGCTGCTTAATATCAAAGCTCCAAACATTGCATTTATTGAAAGCCAAAGGCCAGTTTATCGTCTCAAGGCGCGGTACAAAAAGCTGCCAGTGCAACAACCACAAAGAAGCGATGTCTTCGAGATAAGGATCCCATCCGTTGTCATCAAGAAGCCTTTCTCCCAGTTGGGTTGTTTTCATAAGACCATTGCCTTCAGGACTAGGCTCAATTATATGAAAAGCAGTGCACCAAAAACGGATGGAGCTAACCATGTTCTTACCTACACCAAGCCGCTCTATTGCATCAGTAGCTTTGAATATTGCGCTATCCGCTTTAACTGCGTCGTAACCCTTTTTCAACCAACCATACCTTGGGGCGAAAGTTTCATGTCTTCCAATGCTGCCTTGTTCAATATGTTCATCATAGCTAATTACTTCAGTTTGCATAAGTAGCTACTCTCCATTAAAGATTTAATATCTCTACGGCTAGATAAGTTGACTACTATTATAAACAATAATACTGTCATAATAATGTCATAGTACAGGCTTTAAAGACTCCCTTGAGGCAAATAGTGATGTTAATTTCTGTACTTCGAATCACAATATATATACAAATTTTATCAATCATTGTCACATAAGGCAACCTTCGGAAGGGGTTTTGTTATCGGCCTGTGATATTGTCACCTATCAAGAAAGATACACTTTCTTGTTTTTTGCGTAAAGGATGAGATTCTTAGCTGTGCTGAATGACATATAAGGAGCTTAGAATGTACAAAGGGAGATGTAAAGACCCCGGCTATGCGTTTAAAGCATCATCCAATACGGGACAAATCTCCGCTGGGTCGAGTCCCATAGGAACAGCAGTGAGAACAAGGTCTACCCGGCGAGTTCCGGCGCGAACGGAGGCTTTATGAAACGGACGGTTCCGCCGAAGTAAAGAGTGCCAGGTGCTGGCGCGGCAGGGATAGGCCAGGCAGCAAACCACCCTCTTGCTTGCAGATAAGGTTGAATAGGCCAGTACCTGCAGCAGGTCGGTGCGGTGGCTTTCTTGCAGTTCTTTGTCTATGCCGAACCATCCTTCACGGCTCAGCTCTTCCCAATGGTTTTTATACTTGGCGTCAAAGATGATTGTTTCATCTTCTCGCTCCAGGATAATGTCCGGTAAAAGATAGCGTTGCGAACCTAAATATGGAGGCGACCAACTTAAGGGAGTAACGGTCTCCCGCCGGCGGCCGGTATTAATTATTCCTCCAGTCCGGCTGGCCAGCTGACCTACTATCGTCTCGACCCATGCCTCGAAAAATAAGCTCATAGATAGAATCCAAGGTAGCCCTTGCAGATCCCCTAAACCAGCCAGACCTCGTTCGTCTATGGTCCACTCCACAGCCTGTATGCCTTCACGGAATACCGTGGTAGTGAGGTTGGCCCGAAGCCACTTATTTAACGTTTTAGGGCTTGGTTGAAGGACGGGAACATCCCTCACTTTTTCCAGCAGCTCCTGGCACAATTTCAAAAGCTGCAAGACTACCACACCGGCTGTCCGCTGGCTTTGCAGGTTTGCCAGCTGTTTGCGTAAAGTAAAGTGAATGGCCCCTTTAAGCTCTCTATCATCGCGCAAATCTGGAAACCGACAGGGGACACTGAGAAAGTCTGCCCTGGGCAACTTGACCGTAGCATACCTTGCCCAATTTACTTGACCCCGGGGAGCGTTTAAAACATCCTCTGTATATTCGAAGCGCCGTTCTAACTGGTGCAGAAGCTTTTGAATCCGCAGCAGTATTGTAGTTGAAAGGACCCATGGCGGGATCTTTCGGTCTGACCGAGGCAGTAAAGGCAAGGGTAAGGGCTCAGGCAGGATTTTCCACCCCATAGTCCCCAACATCGGCCCGATGCCCTGCCAACCAAAACGAGGTTTAACTACCAGCCCGTAATCTGGGCGACCGCTGGTCGGAGATAGAAGAGGAAGGGCACCGACCTGCCCACCAGTCCGCAAGTTAATATAGACAGAAGATCCGTCGTAGCCCACAGCGCCCTCCACAGCAAAGTCCCGCAAAATTCCTTGGTTTTGCTTGAGAAATTGATGAGCCAGGCGGGCAGACTGTCCTTGAGGATTTCTAGGTAACGTCCCTTTGATCAGAGCGACTGCTGGAAACTTTAATTGGGAATAGTCCTCTGCCTCAAAACAAGCAGTTTCCCGAGCTGACTTGATAATGTTCATGGTGCCATGCTCTCCAGCCACTGGAGGTATGCTTGAATAGAGTCAGCAAAGGCAGCAACATAACCTTGGTTAAGATATTCTTCTAGCAGCGGAACCAGGTTGACGCGTAGCGAAGCCAGCGCCTGTTGTGGTTCCTTTTCAAGAAAATAGGAATGGCCGGGTAACAAATCCAGGGATTCATCGTTAGCATATTCCACAAAAATTTCGAGCAGCTCTTGAAAGGCACGCTGCATCAACTCACAGCCATGCTCTTCAACCACAGCCATCTGGGGCCACAGTTTCATGAAAGCAAAACGACGGCGCACGGCAATGTCTACAATGGCGATGCTGCGATCGGAGCTGTTCATAGTGCCTAGAATGTGAAGATTTTGAGGCAAGGTTAGCTGCGTATGCAGAGGTGAGCCAAAATCATAAGGCAGTTTAAGAACACGGCCGGTCTCCCGGGGTTCCAAAAGGAATATCGCTTCTCCCAGAACCTTGGCCAAATCTGCGCGGTTGATTTCATCGATAAGTAAAAGATAAGGCCTGTCCGGATGGGAAGTAGCTTCTATAGCGGCTTCCATCAAAAAACCCGTCTTGGGGGCAAACTGTAAACCCAAGTCACCTTCAGTATGTAGAGGAGCTAGACCTCCAACAAAGTTCTCGTAAGTTGTGTTGGGATGAAACTGGATGGTCATGCCGTTGTTCTGATATTTATTTTTTAGCAACTCCAAAGCCAAACGTGTTTTCCCCGTTCCGGGTGGCCCTTGGAGGATTACATATTTACGCTGCTCCAGCAGAGAAGCTACCTCTTCTGCGTTGCAATCTGGAAACATGTGTGAATAATATGCTCTTTGAATCCGCTTGGCGTCGGTTTCAAAGCCTTTTAAGGGCTGGTGGCCTCTTTCTGAAAACATCAGGTCTAGAAAAGCTTTGAGACATTCTAATGTAGCTTCACGATTTTCATTCGGAGCATAAAGACCGTAAATAACCCTGCTATACCGCTTAAAGACAGATTCATAATCAGAGAAAAGCTTTTTAATGTTGCCGGGCATATCCAGATCAATGCGTGCCGGATCCTGTTTAGCCCAGGCGAGCATCTCCCCTTTGCCGTATTGCTTATTGAGCCAGTTGCAAATAGCGGATACTTTACGGCCATGCCCAGGACGGGCAAGCACTTCTTCATCAGGACTAAGGCCTTGTGTGCCGATAACCATGCCCAGAAGAGCCGGCCGGCCTTCTACGGGGAAGATTACAAAGCTCATGCCGCCGTATGCTCCTGATTCTGGATTGGAAGGATGGA
>Ga0208564_1001433_pt1 | contig 20075 bp, 20 predicted proteins | sample AD_UKC073_MetaG_FD_184439 | JGI IMG/M metagenome (GOLD analysis project Ga0208564, IMG submission 184439) | Active sludge microbial communities of municipal wastewater-treating anaerobic digesters from USA - AD_UKC073_MetaG (SPAdes) (version 2) | ecosystem: Engineered > Bioreactor > Anaerobic >... | reverse complement strand
CGCGACCTGGTGGCGCAATGCGGCCTGCCGGCCGACCACTTCTTCGCGGACGCCTTCACCTCCGAGGCTGACAAACTTTGATCCCCCCGATGCGCCTGCGGCGCCTCCCCCCAGGGGGCGCCGCCAGCGGCCCGGCAAAGCCGGCTCCGCGGCGGCCGCCTGGTTGGGAGGCTGCATGCAGCGACCACGGCCCACCCATCGAGAGAATCCAGGACATGACCCGCCAGCTGATTTCCGTCGCCTCCCGCCGCCGCCTGCTCTGCACGGCCGCCCTCGCCCTGCTGCCGGGCTGGGCCGCGGCGCAGACGGCCGCGCGGCCGATCCGCCTGATCGTGCCCTACCCGCCCGGCGGCCCGCTGGACGTGGTCGCCCGCCTGCTGGCGAATGCGGTGAAGGACAGCCTTGGCCCGGTGCTCGTCGACAACAAGCCCGGCGCCGGCGGCAACCTGGGCGCCGACCTGGCGGCCAAGGCGCCTCCCGACGGCCAGACCATCGTCATGGGCGCAGTCGCCACCCATGCCATCAACCCGTGGCTGTTCAGCAAGCTGCCCTACGACCCGGTGCGCGACTTCACGCCCATCACCCGCGTGGCCATGGTGCCCAACGTGCTGGTGATGAACGCGGCCACCGCCGAGCGGCTGAAGATCGCCAGCCTGGCCGACCTGGTGGCGCACGCCAAGCGCCATCCCGGCCAGCTGAACTACGGTTCGGGCGGCAACGGCAGTGCCGGCCACCTGGCCGGCGAGATGTTCAAGACCCAGGCCGGGCTGTTCATCGTCCACATCCCGTATGCCGGCGGCAACCCGGCGCAGCTGGGCCTGCTGTCCGGCCAGGTGGACCTGAACTTCGACAACCTGGCCAGCGCCGCGGCCAACATCCAGGCCGGCAAGCTGAAGGCACTGGCGGTGACCACCGCCGCCCGCGCCGCGGCCATGCCCGACCTGCCCACCATCGCCGAGGCCGGCCGCAGCCTGGGCCTCGCGCAGTTCGACGTCGGCACCTGGTTCGGCCTGTTCGGCCCGGCCGGCCTGGCGCCCGAGGTGCTGGCGCGGCTGCACAAGGCCTTCAGCGAGGCGCTGGCCGCGCCCGAGGTCAAGGCCGGCATGGCGCGGCTGATGGCCGAGCCGGCACCGACCACGCCGGCGCAGTTCGGTGCCTTCGTCAAGGCCGAGCTGGCCAAGTACGGGCCGGTGGTGAAGGCCTCCGGCGCCAAGGTGGACTGATCAGCGCGGCTGCAGCCGCTGCAGCTCTTCCTGCGTGTTGGCGTTGAAGAACGCCGCCGCATCGTCGAACACCACCGTCGCGCAGCGGTGCTGGCCGGTCCAGCGGTCGATCTTGCGCTGGCCGCCCTGGGTGAAGGCGACCAGGCTTTCCATCAGCGACGCGGCCATCAGGCAGAACACCGGCTGCACCTGCACCTTGCCGTCTTCCAGCGTGGCCGCCATTGCGATCTCCGCGTCCTCGGCCACCATTGCGTCAGCCAGGCGCTCGACCAGGTCCAGCGGGAAGTCCGGCGTGTCGCAGGGCACGGTGACGAGGTACGGCGTCTCGCAGTGCTCCAGGCCGGCCAGGAAGCCCGCCAGCGGTCCGGGGTAGTCGGCCAGCGCGTCGGGCCAGACCGGCACGCCGAAGGATTCGTAGGCCGCCAGATTGCGGTTGGCGTTGATCAGCGTCGCGCCCACCTGCGGCTGCAGCCGCAGCAGCGCATGCAGGGCCAGCGGCATGCCCAAATGGTTCTGCAGGCCCTTGTCGACGCCGCCCATGCGGCTGCCGCGGCCGCCGGCCAGCACCAGGCCGGTGATGTGATCGGTGGGAATCGCAGCCATCAGGTCTCCAGCAGGTCGAAGCCCTGCGTCTCGACGTCGACGAAGGCCTGGGTGAAGCCCGCCACGGCGCGCCAGACTTGCGCCCGCGGATGCGCCGCCGTCGCCGTGCACAGCGCACCCACCCAGGGCTGCAGATGGGTGCGGAAGAAGCGGCGCTGCTGTTCCAGGTTGCACACCGCGGCATCGTCGCCGGCGATCAGGAAGCGCATCACCTCGAAGACGAAGGCCACGTGGTCCTCGGTCTCCAGCCGCTCGCCGTCGCGGCCCAGGCCCAGGGCGGCCAGGTCGGCGCGCAGCGTGGCCAGCGGCTGCTCGTTCAGGTGGCCGGCCAGGTGGTACGAGGCATAGGCGAAGACCTCGGGCCTTCCGACGCCGCCGAACAGCGCCTCGTGCTCGGCGGCAGCCGCTTCCACCGTGGTGGCGCGCATCGCCGCCACCAGGTCGCCCCAGGGCGCTTCCAGGTGGCCACCGGGCTGCGGCGCCTGCGTCACCGCCACCTTGAACTGCTGCAGCAGGGCTGCATCGGGCGGCGCCAGCCACAGGCTGGCCAGCAGGCCGTAGAGCTCGGCGCGGGCGACTTCCTCGGCGTCGTGCGGGGCGGCAAAGCCCAGCGGCTGCGCAGTCGGTGCAGGCGTGCTCACAGGTCGGTGATCCTCAGTTCGTTCGGGTTGCTGTGGATGTCGATCACCCGGCAGTCGCCGCACATCTTCAGCCGCTCAGCCGCTGCGCCCTGGAAGGCGGCATGGCCGGCCAGCTTGGCGATCATGCCCTCGATGGCACGCAGCGTGCCGAAGGGCTTGCCGCAGCGCACACAGGCGAACGGTTCGGCCTCGTGCAGCACCCGTGGCGCCCCGCGCGCCTTGCCGCCGTCGGCCAGCCACAGCCGTGGCTGCAGCGTGATCGCGTTCTCGGGGCAGGTGGTCGCGCACAGGCCGCACTGCACGCAGTTCTTCTCGATGAAGCGCAGTTGCGGCTTGTCCGGGTTGTCGGCCAGCGCGCCGGCCGGGCAGGCGCCAACGCAGCTCAGGCACAAGGTGCAGGCGGCGCTGTTCACCTGCAGGCTGCCGAAGGGCGCGCCGGCGGCGGGCAGCGGGATCACCTCCGGCTGCAGCGGCGCCTGCGCCCGCAGGTGCTCGATCGCCAGCTCCAGCGTGCCGCGCTTGTCGGCCTGGGCGGCAAAGCTGGCGGCACGCGCCACGCCCTGGGCCGGTGGCACCCGCAACGCCTGGTCCAGCGCCGGCAGGTCGCGGGCGTCGCGGACCTCGATCAGGCGCAGGTGCACACCGGCGTAGCCCAGCCCTGCCAGCAGGGCCTGGCCCACCGCCATCTGCTCGGCCAGCGCGGCCCGGTACTCGGGCGCTTCCTCGTCGCTCAGCAGCACCCACACCTGGCTGGCACCCTGGGCGATGGCGGCGAGCCAGAGGTCCAGCCCCACGCTGGCGGTGTGCCACAACGCCACCGGCAGCACCCGCGCCGGCACGCCGTGCAAGCCGCCGTCGGACAGGCTGCTGCGCCGGTCGCTGCGCGCCGCACGCCCCAGGTCGTCGACCAGGCGGCTGCCGGCGCCCTGGCTGTGCAGCAGCAGGGCCGCATCGCGCCCGCCAGCGTGGGCATAGGCCGTCAGCATGCTGCGCAGGCGCCGGCCCTGGTCGACCGGGCCCGGGTAGGCGAAGCGCATCGCGCCGGTCGGGCACACGGTGCTGCAGGCCCCGCAGCCCACGCACAAGTGCGGGTCGACCACCACGCCGCCACCCTGCCCGGCGGGCGACGACGGCACCGGCCCGCGGTGCTTGCCGACGAGCTTGCCCTTGAGCACCGCATCGCTGCGGATCGCCCGCGCCGAGCAGACGTCGATGCAGGCGCTGCAGCCGGTCTGCTGGTTGCGGCTGTGGGCGCAGAGCTTCTGGTCGTACTGGAAGAAGCGCGGCTTCTCGAACTCGCCCACCCGCTCACGCAGTTCCAGCACCGCGGCCATCAGCTTCTGCGGATCGCCGCCCACATGCCAGTAGCCCTGCGGCGGCTGGTGCTGGGTGAAGTGCGGCTGGGCCCGCAAGTCCAGCACCAGGTCGAAGTGCTCGGTGGTGGTCGTGGGTTCACGCTGGAAGTCGATGGCGCCAGCCGCCTCGCAGACGCGCACGCAATCACGGTGGCTGCGGCACAGCGCCAGGTCGACCTGGTAGCCGAAGTCGATGGCGCCCTCGGGGCAGGCGTCGACACAGGCATTGCAGCGGGTGCACAGGTCCAGGTCGATCGGGTTGCCGCTGGTCCACGCCGCCTCGAACTTGCCGAGATGGCCGCTCAGGCGCGTCAGCCGGCCGGCGTGCACCACATGCGCATGCGCCTGCGCCAGTGCACCGCCGGGGTCGCTCACCAGCAGGTGCAGGTCCAGCCGGTCGGCCAGCAGCGTGGCCGCACGTTCGACGGCATCGGCGTTGCCGATCACCAGGCAGCGGCCGGCGCTGCGGTAGCTGACCGTGCCCACCGGCTCCGGATCGGGCTGCTGGGCGGCGGCGATCAGGGCCGCCAGCTTGGGGCTCGCCTGGGCCGCGTCGCGTGACCAGCCGCCGGTCTCGCGCAGGTTGACGAAGCGGATCGGCCGCACGTCGACCGGCGCACTGCCCTCGGTGGCGGCGTTCAGGTCGAGGAAAAGCCGGCTTTCCTGGGTGCAGGCGACCAGCAGCGGCTCGGCCGCGGCGCCGGTGGCCACGGCGGCGCGCTGGAACTGCGCCGCCTCGCGCCGGCACAGGCCACTCAGCGGCTGGTCGATGCCGTCGGTGTGGCTACCCGGCGTGCGGGCCAGCGCCGCCGCCAGCGCGGGGCGGTCCAGCGGCATCGTGCGGTTGCAGTCGCAAAGCAGCGTCTTCATCGGGGCGGGCCTGGGCGGGTGGAACGGGTGGAAGTGGTACGGCGGCGACGGCGGCCGGGGCATCGCCGTCCTCCGGCACGTCGGTGAACAGGCCGAGGACTTTGGACTGCACCATCTGCCGCAGCATGCCGGCGGGCAGCGGGTCGGGCTGGCCGTAGTCGTCGATGTAGGTGTCCAGCCCGTCCATCACGTTGAAGTGCGGATCGCTGAACAGCTTCTTCAGCGCGGCGTTCTTCACCGTGGGGTCGACGCCTGGGGCGACGAAGCGCGTGTAGTCGCTGTCTCGGCCCAGCGTGGCGACATCGGCCAGCGTCGGTGCCGGGGGTGCGGGCGGTGCGGCCTCGGCGGGCTCGGCGTCAACGTGGACCACCACCGGCGCAGCCGGTGGTTCCACGGCGATGGCTGCGGCAGGCGCCGGCGGCTCGGCCGGCACCACGCCCTGGCGCACCTGCGCCTTGCGGCGCGACCAGCGCGAGAGAAAGCCGCCCTCGTCCTCAGCCATGCTCAGCGTTCCCCGGGCGCGCGGAAGCTCGCCGGCCGGCGCCGCTGCTTGGGCTCGGGCCGGTAGTGCGTGTCGGTGAAGGCCTGCAGCCAGGCGCGCACGTCGTCGGGCAGCGGCCGGTTGTCCACCCGCTCCTGGGCGTCGAGCAGGCGGCCGGCCTCGTTGTACGACAGCGTCACCAGTTCGGGCCAGGCGCGCGACGGATCGTCATTGTCGATGCGCCACATCACGAACCACACCGGCGCGCCGCTGCTCAGGTTCAGGTGGTAACCCTCGGCTTCGTCGGTGTGCAGGGTGACGCGCAGGCCGGTGTGCAGCACCTGGGCCACCCGGCCGTCGTCGCGCAGCGTGCGCGGCCCGGTGCCCAGCATGCCGTCGTCGACCTGCACCTCGGCGATGCTGAAACGCCAGTCTTCCCAGGCGTTGGGCGCGCGCTCGCGCTCGATCACCACCGCAACGGTGCAGCGGGGGCGATCGGGCGCAAGGACGTCGGCCATGGGGCAAGCAGTCTAGCGGCGGGGTCGCGACAGCTTGTCGCAGGACCGCCCCCCCGAAGTGCGACCAGGGTTTGTCCTGAACCGGCGGGTCAGGCGGCCGGCGCCGGCGTCTCCGGGTCACTGAGCAGCAGGACGCGCAGCTCGGCGCCGCCGCCGTCCTCGGCCGGCCGGTTGGCCGCGACGATGTCGCCGCCGTAGCGCTCCACCAGGCTGCGGCTGATCCACAGGCCCAGGCCGGTGCCGTCCTTCTTGCGCGTGACGAAGGGCTGGAACAGCTCGGCCAGCAGGTCGTCGGCCAGGCCCGGGCCGGTGTCGGCCACGCCGATGGCCACGCCCGGCCGGCCGCGGGCGTCGGTCCAGTCGGCGGTGCTCAGGGTCAGCACGCCACCCTCGGGCATGGCCTGCAACGCATTGACGATCAGGTTGACCAGCACCTGCTGCAGCTCCTGCCGGTTGATGCCGGCCGGCCGCGTCGCGGTGAAGCGCCGCGCCACCGTGATGCTGCTGCGCGCCAGCAGGTGGTTGGTCAGCACCAGGCAGTCTTCCAGCGTGCGCTGCGCGTCCACCGCCTCGACATAGCCGGCGTATTCGTTGGGCCGGGCGAACTGCAGCAGCTGGGTCACGATCAGGCGCATGCGCTCGATCTGGGCGTCGACCAGCTTCAGTTCATCCGCCACCGGCCGTGCGGCCTCGCCCAGCAGCTCACGCACCAGGTCCAGGTTGCCCTGGATCACCGCGATCGGGTTGTTCACCTCGTGGGCGATGCTGGCCGTCAGCTGGCCCACGGCGGCCATCTTCTCGGTGCGCAGCAGCTGGTGCTGGGCGACCTGCAGTTCGTGCGTGCGCTGCGCCACCTTGGTGTCGAGCTCGGCGTTCCAGCGCTGCAGCGCGGCGGTCTGGGCGGCGATGGCGTCGAGCAGATGGTCCAGGTGGCCGGCCAGGGCGCCGATCTCGTCGCCGCTGGCCACCGGCCCCACCCGCGCCTGCAGGCGGCCGGCCTCCACGTCGGCCATGGTCTGCGCCATCTGCTCCAGCGGGCGGAAGATCTGCCGCGCCCGCCGCGCCGACCACAGCGTGGCCGCGACCATCACCGCGAAGAACACGGCGCCGATGCCGGCCAGCACGCCGTACTTCAACCAGGTGAAGGGCCGCTCCAGGTAGCCCACGTAGAGCATGCCGACACGTTGTCCGTCGCCGTCGGCCAGCGGTGCGTAGGCCGACACGTACCAGTCGCTGACGACGAAGGCGCGGTCCAGCCAGGTGCTGCCGCGGCCCAGCACCGCCTCGCGCACCGCCATCGACACGCGGGTGCCGATCGCGCGCTGGCTGCCCTGCAGGCCATCGGCGCCGAACAGCCGCACATTGGTGGAGAGGCGCACATCGTCCAGGAACAGCGTGGCCGTGCCCTGGCTGCCGAAGGGCAGCGCGCCGTCGGGGTAGACGATGGCGTTGACGTGGTCGATCAGCGGCAGGTTCTGGTTCAGCAGCAGGCCGGCCTGCACCCAGGCCAGCACCCGGCCGGCAGCGTCGCGCACCGGCGCGCTGGCCTGCAGCAGCAGGGCCCGGTCCTCGTGGCTGCGGCTGGTGGGCTGGGCGTTGCGGGTGGGCACCAACGGCACCTGCACGCGCGCCCGCAGCGCCGGCGCCAGCAGGCCCTGCTGGCCGGGCGCCAGCACCGCCAGCGTGGCCGTGGTGCGCGCGGCGGCATCGGTGCGGCCCACCGGCAGCGGCGCGGCCGTGCCCGGCGGCAGCGCGGCACCCTCGAAGTCGGCCACCAGCAGCCGGCCGTCGGCCGTGCGCAGGTTGATGAAGTCCAGCGCCTCGCGCTGCTGGTAGCGCCGCAGCAGCAAGCGCAGTGCCACCAGGTCGTCCGACCCCGGCGCCGCCAGGGCCGCATGCAGCGCCTGCGAGTCGGCCACCGCACCGACGCTGGCCGCCACTTCGCCGCGAACGCGCTCGAAGTAGCCATGGGCCACCGCCAGGTCGGACCGCACCTTGGTGATCAGCAGCTGGTCCAGCGCCGCATTGCCCCAGACCAGCAGCACCAGGCCCAGCAGAGGCAGCACGCCCAGCAGGGGCAGCAGCACCATGGCCTGCAGCTTGCGGCGGATGGGCCAGTGCGCCATGGTCGGCAGGTGCGGCAGCCTGGCAAGCGGTCGCCGTGGAGCCGGCTTGGCCGGGCCACTGGCGGCGCCCCCCTGGGGGGGAGGCGCCGAAGGCCCTCCGGGGGGGATCAACCCCTCCATTCCGCCACGCGCCGCTCCAGCGTGCGGCGCGAGATGCCCAGCAGCTGCGCGGCGCGGGTCTTGTCGCCGCCCACGCTGTCGAGCACGGCCAGGATGTGCTGCTTCTCCAGCGTGTTCAGGTCGGTGGTGGCGGGCAACGCGGCGCTCGCTGCCGCAGGCCGCGCTGCCTGCGCCTCGTGCCGCAGGTCCTGCCGCGCCAGGCCCTGGTACAGCGCCGAGACGTTCAGCGCACCCAGGATCAGCGAGCGCTCGATCAGGTTGCGCAGCTCGCGCACATTGCCGGGCCAGTCGTACTGCCGCAGGTAGCCCAGCTCGTCGTCGGTCACTGCGATCGGCGGCACGCCCAGGCGCGGCGCCAGCGTGGCGATGAAGTGCGCCACCAGGGCCGCCATGTCCTCCTTGTGCGCGCGCAGCGGCGGCAGGTTGATCTCGACCACCTGCAGCCGGTAGTACAGGTCCTTGCGGAAGCGCCCGGCCTCGACCTCGTCGGCCAGCCGGCGGTGGGTGGCCGCGACGATGCGCACGTCCACCGGGATCTCCTGCTCGCTGCCCACCGGGCGGATGCGCCGCTCCTCCAGCACCCGCAGCAGGCTGGCCTGCTGGGCCGGCGGCAGCTCGCCCACCTCGTCGAGGAACAGCGTGCCGCCCTGGGCGTAGACGAAGAGGCCGTCGCGCCCGGGCCGGCCGCTGCCCGCCAGCTGGGCCTGGCCGAACAGCTCGCTGTCGATCAGGTCGGGCGACAGCGTGGCGCAGTTCACCGGCACGAAGGGCCCGGCAGCGCGGGGGCTCTGGTGGTGCAGGGCCAGGGCCGCCAGCTCCTTGCCGGTGCCCGATTCGCCGCTGAGCAGCACCGTGCTGTCCACCGCCGCCACCCGCTGCAGCGCCGCCTGCAGGCCGCGCATCGCGATCGAGTCGCCCACCAGGCCGTCGGCTGCGGGCGTGCGCTGGCGCAGCGCGCGGCGCAGCACCCAGTTCTCGCGCCGCAGGCCGGCGCGCTCCAGCCCCTGGCGCAGGGCGTTGTGGATCTGCGTGACGCGGAAGGGCTTGAGGATGAAGTCGCTGGCACCGGCGCGCAACGCCTCGATGGCGGTGTCCAGGTCGGCAAAGGCGGTGATCAGCACCACCTCGCCCGCGAAGCCGCGCTCGCGCAGCGCCTTCAGCCAGCTGATGCCGCTGATGCCGGGCAGCGCGATGTCCAGCACCACCAGGTCGAAGCGGTGGCGGCGCACCAGGTCGTCGGCGGCCTCGGCCGACGCGGCGCTCATCACCTGGCCGACGCGCGGCGCCAGCGTCTTCTCCAGGAAGTGGCGCATGCCGGGTTCGTCGTCCACCACCAGCACCGTGGCCAGCGGCCAGTGGTCGCGCGGCGCGCCGGCCGGGGCGGCGGCAGCGTCGGGGTCGTCGGTGCGGAGGGTGTCGGGCATGGGGCGGCGGATTGTAGGAAGCGTGATCCGGGGGCGCAGCGCGACAGCCTGTCCACCTTGGCGCCCGGCTTGCGACAAGTTGTCGCGCAACCGCCCGGGGCGCCCCTGATTGCAACAGGGTTGTCCCTGATCCCTAATGCAAGGTGTCGATATGCACGTGCCTGCAAGGGCAGCGTGCCCTGATTTCGCCAGGAGGCCGTGATGCGCAAGACCCCCCAATCCGCTGACACCGCTGGTCCCACCGCACCCGCCGCAGGCCCGCTGTCGCGGCGCCGGCTGTTCGCCGGTGCCGGCACCGCCGGCGCGCTGGCCGCTGCGGCCGCCGTGCTGCCGCTGGACCAGGCCCCCGAGCCGGTCGCCCAGGCTGGCGCCAAGCCCGACGACACCGCAGGCGGCTACCGCCTGAGCGCGCATGTGCAGCAGTACTACCGCACGGCCAAGGTCTGAGACCGGGAGACGACCATGCTGCTGACCCGCAAGAACGTCAACGCCCCCGCCCCTGCCACCCCGGCCTCCGGCCTGGTCGCCAGCCTTGCCCGCGGCGTCGCCCGCGCCGTGCCCACGCTGGACCGCCGCACCTTCCTGCGCCGCTCGGGGCTGGGCGTGGGCGCCGGCATCGCCGCCTCGCAGTTGCTGCTGGTGAAGAAGGTCGACGCGGCCGATGCCGCCAAGGCCGCCGACGGCACGGCGAAGAAGGTCGAGGTGCGGCGCACCGTCTGCGGCCACTGCTCGGTGGGCTGTGCGGTCGACGCGGTGGTCGAGAACGGCGTCTGGGTGCGGCAGGAGCCGGTGTTCGACTCGCCAATCAACCTGGGTGCGCACTGCGCCAAGGGCGCGGCGCTGCGCGAGCACGGCCATGGCGAATACCGGCTGCGCTATCCGATGAAGCTGGTCGACGGCAAGTACCAGCGCATCGGCTGGGACCAGGCGCTCAACGAGATCAGCGCCAAGATGCTGGAGCTGCGCAAGCAGAGCGGGCCGGATTCGATCTTCGTCGTCGGCTCGTCGAAGCACAACAACGAGCAGGCCTACCTGCTGCGCAAGTGGATGAGCTTCTGGGGCAGCAACAACACCGACCACCAGGCGCGGATCTGCCACAGCACCACGGTCGCCGGCGTCGCCAATACCTGGGGGTATGGCGCGATGACCAACAGCTACAACGACATGCAGAACGCCCGGGCTGCGATCTACATCGGCAGCAACGCCGCCGAGGCGCATCCGGTGAGCATGCTGCACATGCTGCATGCCAAGGAAAACGGCTGCAAGATGATCGTGGTCGACCCGCGCTTCACCCGCACGGCGGCCAAGGCCGATGAATTCGTGCGCATCCGCTCGGGCTCGGACATTCCGTTCCTGTTCGGCGTGATGCACCACATCTTCAAGAACGGCTGGGAAGACAAGCAGTACCTCGCCGACCGCGTCTGGGGCATGGACAAGGTGCGGGAGGAGTGCCTCACCAAGTGGACGCCCGACAAGGTGCAGGAGGCCTGCGGCGTCGACGAGGCCACCTGCCTCAAGGTGGCGACCATCCTGAACGAGAACCGCCCGGGCACCATCGTCTGGTGCATGGGCCAGACCCAGCACACCATCGGCAATGCCATCGTGCGCGCCAGCTGCCTGCTGCAACTGGCGCTGGGCAACGTGGGCAAGAGCGGCGGCGGCGCCAACATCTTCCGCGGCCACGACAACGTGCAGGGCGCCACCGACGTCGGCCCCAACCCCGACAGCCTGCCCGGCTACTACGGCCTGGCCGAAGGCTCGTGGAAGCACTTCGCCAAGGCCTGGGGCGTCGACTTCGAGTGGATCAAGGCCCAGTACGCGCCGGGCATGATGACCAAGTCGGGCATGACGGTCTCGCGCTGGATCGACGGCGTGCTCGAGAAGAACGAGCTGATCGACCAGGACAGCAACCTGCGCGGCCTGTTCTTCTGGGGCCATGCGCCCAACAGCCAGACCCGCGGCCTGGAGATGAAGCAGGCGATGGACAAGCTCGACCTGCTGGTCGTGGTCGATCCCTTCCCCAGCGCCACCGCGGCGATGGCGGCCATGCCTGGCGCCAAGGAAGACCTGAACCCCAAGCGTGCGGTCTACCTGCTGCCCACCACCACGCAGTTCGAGACCAGCGGCTCGTGCACCGCCAGCAACCGCAGCATCCAGTGGCGCGATGTAGTTCTTGACCCGCTGTGGGAGAGCCGCACCGACCACATGATCATGTTCCAGCTCGCCGAGAAACTGGGCTTTGCCAAGGAGCTGGTCAAGAACTACAAGATGGTGCAGGGCAAGGGCGGCATGGAGCCCGAGACCGAGTCCATCCTCACGGAAATCAACAGCTGCGTCTGGACCATCGGCTACACCGGCCAGAGCCCCGAGCGGCTGAAGGCCCACATGCGCAACATGCATGTCTTCGACGTGAAGACGCTGCGCGCCAAGGGCGGCGTCGACAAGGCCAGCGGCTACAAGCTGGACGGCGACTACTTCGGCCTGCCCTGGCCCTGCTGGGGCACGCCCGGCATGAAGCACCCGGGCTCGCCCAACCTGTACGACACGTCCAAGCACGTGATGGACGGTGGCGGCAACTTCCGCGCCAACTTCGGCGTCGAGCGTGACGGCCAGAGCCTGCTGGCCGGCGACGGCTCGCACAGCCTGGGCGCCGAGCTCACCACCGGCTACCCCGAGTTCGACCACCTCCTGCTGAAGAAGCTGGGCTGGTGGGGCGATCTGAGCGAGGCCGAGCAGAAGGCCGCCGAGGGCAAGAACTGGAAGACCGACCCGTCGGGCGGCATCATCCGCGTGGCCATGCAGGTGCATGGCTGCCACCCCTTCGGCAACGCCAAGGCGCGCGCGGTGGTCTGGAACTTCCCCGACCCGATCCCGCAGCACCGCGAGCCGTTGTACAGCACGCGGCCCGAGTTGGTCGCCAAGTACCCCACGCATGACGACAAGAAGGCCTTCTGGCGCCTGCCCACGCTCTACAAGACGGTGCAGGAGAAGAACAAGGACATCGGCAAGACCTTCCCGCTGATCATGTCCAGCGGCCGCCTGGTCGAGTACGAGGGCGGCGGCGAAGAGACCCGCAGCAACCCCTGGCTGGCCGAACTGCAGCAGGAGATGTTCGTCGAGATCCACCCCCGGGCCGCCAACGACCGCGGCATCCGCCACGGCGACTGGGTGTGGGTGAAGACCCCGCCGATGGCTGCCGTGCCCGACTTCAAGGGCCTGAAGCTCAAGGCCCTGGTCACCGAGCGGGTGGACGCCGAGACGGTGTGGATGCCCTTCCATTTCAGCGGCCGCTGGGGTGGCGTGGACCTGGCGCCTTACTACCCCGAGGGCGCCAAGCCGGTGGTCCGCGGCGAGGCCATCAACACCGCCACCACCTACGGCTACGACATCGTGACGATGATGCAAGAGAGCAAGACCACGGTCTGCCAGGTCGAAAAAGCGACTGCCTGAGGAGAGACAGCATGGCCCGCATGAAGTTCATCTGCGACAGCGAGCGCTGCATCGAGTGCAACGGCTGCGTCACCGCCTGCAAGGCCGAGCACGACGTGCCCTGGGGCGTGAATCGCCGGCGTGTCGTCACCCTCAACGACGGCGTGCCCGGCGAGAAGAGCATCTCGGTGGCCTGCATGCACTGCAGCGACGCACCCTGCATGGCGGTGTGCCCGGTCGACTGCTTCTACCGCACCGACGAGGGCGTGGTGCTGCATGACAAGGACGTCTGCATCGGCTGCGGCTACTGCAGCTATGCCTGCCCCTTCGGCGCACCGCAGTTCCCCAGCAACGGCACCTTCGGCCTGCGCGGCAAGATGGACAAGTGCACCTTCTGCGCCGGCGGCCCCGAGGACAACGGCAGTGCCGCCGAGTTCGAGAAGTACGGCCGCAACCGCCTGGCCGAAGGCAAGCTGCCCGCCTGCGCCGAGATGTGCAGCACCAAGGCTCTGATCGGCGGCGACGGCGACGTGGTGGCCGACATCTTCCGCACCCGGGTGATCAACCGCGGCAAGGGCAGCGAGGTCTGGGGCTGGGGCACGGCCTACGGCAAGCCGGTGGGCGGCACGAACGGTGGCGCAGCCCCGAAGGCGGGCAAGTCATGAGCGGGCGCTTCAATGCCGCGCTGCTGCTGGCCGTGGCCGCCTTGCTCGGCGCCTGCAGCGAGAAGCCGCAGGGCGCCGGCACCGCCCGCCACGACACGCCGCCCTGGCAGGGGCCGGCGGCCGGGCAGGCGGCCGATGCCGGCTGGAGGGCCGGTGACCAGGCGGCCTGGCAGGAGGCGTTGCGCACCCGTGCCCAGCGTGGCCAGAACGAGTACACCCGGTCGACATCGCAGCCTTGAGCCGCTGTCGCCCGCTGCACCAGGAGCCGCCATGTCCCTGACCTTTCGCCAACTGCTGGCCGCCGCCGCACTGAGCCTGGCGGCCGGCGCCAGCCTCGGCCAGGCGGCAGCGCCTGCCGCGGCAGACGCTGCCACCGCACCGAAGGCGCCGCCCGCCGGCTTCGTCGCCCCGGCCGAGCCCCGCGCCGACGAGAACCAGGCCCAGCGCGCCCGCAGCCAGCCCGGCAACAACGCGCCCGCCTGGCGTGCGGTGCGTGAATCGGGCATCCAGCCCGGCACCAGCAACCTGCCCGGCGCCGAGAAGGGCGTCCTGATCCAGCCCTTCGTGCAGTACCCGGGTTCGCGCCTGACGAATGCGGGCGAGGCCTGGCGCCAGGTGCGCAACCAGTGGCTGCTGCCCTACGGTGGCTCGCTGCTGCTGATCGTGGTGATCGCGCTGGGCCTGTTCTACTGGCGCAAGGGTGCGCTGGGCCATGACCATCCCGACACCGGCCTGATCATCGAGCGCTTCACGCCGCTGGAGCGCGCCGCGCACTGGACCAACGCGATCGCCTTCGTCACGCTGGCTGTCTCCGGCATCGTGATGGCCTTCGGCAAGTTCTTCCTGCTGCCGGTGATCGGCAGCACGCTGTTCGGCTGGCTGACCTTTGCGCTGAAGACCGTGCACAACTTCGTCGGGCCGCTGTTCGCGGTGTCCCTGGTCATCGTGCTCGTCACCTTCGTCAAGGACAACATCGCCACGGTGTGGGACTTCAAGTGGCTGATGAGCGGCGGCAGCCTGCTGGGCGACCAGGAGATTCCCTCGCACCGCTTCAATCCGGCCGAGAAGGGCATGTTCTGGTGGGGCATCTGCGTGCCGGGCATCTTCGTCGTCGGCTCGGGCCTGGTGCTGGACAAGCTGCTGCCCGGCCTGGGTGACCTGCGCGGCGAGATGCAGGTGGCGCACATGATCCACGCCGTCGCGGCCATCCTGATGATGACCTTCCTGCTGGGCCACATCTACATGGGCACGGTCGGCACCCGCGGCGCCTACAAGGCCATGCGCACCGGCTATGTCAACGAGGGCTGGGCGCGCGAGCACCACGCGTTGTGGCTGGACGACGTCAAGGCCGGCAAGATCCCCGCGCAGCGTTCGGACGTCGCCCAGCCCGCGGCCGGTGTCGGCAGCGCTGCACCCCAGGCCTGATGCGGGCACCGACCGCGCCGGAGAATCCCATGCCCACGCCCATGCCCATGACCACCAAGCTCGCCCTGCCCGCCCTGCTGTGCCTGCTGGCCACCAGCGCCGGTGCCAAGCTGCCCCCGCCCAGCGACGAGGCCAAGGCCAAGGCGGCCGAGGCCGCCGCGAAGACCGCCTACACCGGCAAGCTCGACACCTACAAGCTGTGCCTGGCGATGGACCGGGTGGCCGCCGGCTACCTGGCGGCGGCCAAGAAGGCCGGGAAGGCGGCGTCGGCACCAATGGAGACACCCGCCTGCAGCGACCCAGGCCCCTTCGTCTACACGCCGCCGGAGACCCGGCCGCTGGAGGCGTCCGGCGCGCACTCGCCTGCGGCCACCGCGGCCGCGCCGCCCAGCACCACCACGCCCGCGGCGGCCCTGCCGGCGAAGAAATAGTGCTGCCCCGCCCCCGCTCCCCGCAGGCCTTCGCCGAGCCGGCGGTCTTCCAGCAGGTGACCGGTGCGCCGCGCCTGAGCCAGGCCCGCGTCGAGCTGCTGCGCGAGATCACCGTGCTCGACGAGTACGGCGCCCGCCGCACGCTGCACATCCCGGCCGAGCGGCCGCTCACGGTGTTCGTCGACAAGCGCGAGCTGGTCACGCTGATGACCCTGGGCGCCTGCCCCGAACTGCTGGTGCTGGGCTGGCTGCTGAACCAGCGCCTGGTCGCCGACGTCGGAGAGGTCGAGTCCGTCACCGTCGACTGGGAGGTGGGCGCCGCCGCGGTGAAGACCCGCAACGGCATCGCGCATCTGGCCGACAAGACAGCGCGCCGTGTCGTCACCACCGGTTGCGGGCAAGGCACGGTGTTCGGCGATGCGATGGACCAGATCGACGCCATCCGCCTGCCCGGTGCCGCCACGGCGCGCATCCGGCAGGGCACGCTGAACGCGCTGCTGGAGCGCATGCGCCAGCGCGACAGCATCCATCGCAAGGCCGGGTCGGTGCACGGCTGCGCGCTGTTTGCCGGCGAGCAGATGCTGGTGGCGGTGGAGGACGTGGGCCGCCACAACGCGATCGACACCATTGCCGGCTGGATGGCGCTGCACGGCGTGCAGGGCGCCGACAAGACCTTCTACACCACCGGCCGGCTGACCAGCGAGATGGTGATGAAGTCGGCGCAGATGGGCGTGCCGATCATCGTTTCGCGCAACGGCGTCACCGCGATGGGCCATGCCCTCGCCGAGCAGCTGGGCATGGCACTGTTCGGCCGCGCGGCCAACCGGCATTTCCTCTGCTACACCGGCTTCGACCGCTTCGACGCCGAGCCCGACCTGCAGCCACCCCCGGTGCGCGTGGTGGCGGGCTGAACCGTCCCATCCCCGACGCGCTTCGCGCGCCCGCTCAGGGGCATCGCCCTCGGCCCGGCAGGGCCGGTTCCGCGGTGATCGCTGGCTTCAACCGTCGGTTGGGAAGCGTGTCGCATGCGAAGCTTTGCACGGCCCGGCTGCAAGGGCGTTGCGCGCCGCACGGGCGCGGTCCGCGCCCGCCTGCGAAAATGTGCCGGTGCACCTTCTGAACGCCGACCTGCACAGCCACTCCCGTTTTTCCGACGGCACGCTGAGCCCCACCGCCCTTGCCCAACGCGCCCACGCCAACGGCGTCGCGCTGTGGGCGCTGACCGACCACGACGAGACCGGCGGCCTGCCCGAGGCCGCTGCCGCCGCCGCTACGCTGGGCCTGGGCTTCGTGCCCGGTGTCGAGATCTCGGTCACCTTCGCCAAGGAGACGGTGCACATCGTCGGCCTGGGCTTCGACCCCACCGACGCCGCCCTGCGTGCCGGCCTGGCCCGCACCCGCAGCGGCCGGCGCGCACGGGCGCAGCAGATGGCCGACGGCCTGGCCGCGGTCGGCATCAAGGGGGCGTTCGACGGCGCACTGCGCTACGTCGGCAACCCCGAGTTGGTGTCGCGCACCCACTTCGCCCGCTGGCTGGTCGAGACCGGCGTGTGCAGCGACACCGGCGCCGTCTTCCGCCGCTACCTCAGCGAGGGCAAGCCCGGCTACGTGCCGCACCAGTGGGCCGGCCTGGGCGAGGCGGTGCGCTGGATCACGCAGGCCGGCGGCGTGGCGGTCATCGCCCACCCGGGCCGCTACAAGCTGACGGTCAACGAGGAATACGCGCTGTTCTCCGAGTTCCGGACCCACGGCGGGCGCGGCGTCGAGGTGCTGACCGGCAGCCATGGCCAGGCCGACACGGCGAAGTACACCGCGATGGCGCAGGAATTCGGCCTGCTCGCCTCGCGCGGCAGCGACTTCCACTCGCCCGAGGAAAGCCGCACCGACCTGGGCCGCCTGCCCGACCTGCCGGGCGCGCTGCAGCCGGTGTGGACCGCACTCGCCCGCGCCGGCAGCGCCTGGGCCGCCCGCGCCAGCCTGCCGGTTTGATCATTCCGGCACCGCCGCCGACGCCGCAGGCGTAGAGTGCCGTCAACTCCCCCGTCAACGCAACGCCGGCCCGTGCATGTCGCAGTACTTCGAAGTCCATCCCGACAACCCGCAGCCACGGCTGATCAAGCAGGCGGCGCAATTGCTGCACCAGGGCGGCGTCTGTGCCGTGCCCACCGATTCCAGCTATGCGCTGGTGTGCCACCTCGACGACAAGGCGGCGGCCGAGTCGCTGCGCCGCATCCGCCAGGTCGACGAGAAGCACCACCTGACCCTGCTGTGCCGTGACCTGTCGGAGCTGGCGGCCTATGCGCGGGTGGACAACCGCCAGTACCGGCTGCTGAAGCTGGGCACGCCGGGGCCCTACACCTTCATCCTGGAGGCGACCAAGGAAGTGCCGCGGCGGCTGTCGCACCCGTCGCGGCGCACCATCGGCCTGCGGGTGCCCGAGCACAGGGTGACGCAGGCGCTGCTGGGCGAACTGGGGCAACCGCTGCTGGCCACGACGCTGATCGCACCGGGCGAGACCGAGCCGATGAACGACCCCGACGCGATCCGCGAGCGCTTCCAGAAGCTGCTGGCCGCGGTGGTCGACGCCGGGGCCTGCCCGATGGCGCCGACCACGGTGATCGACCTGAGCAGCGGCGAGCCCGAACTCGTGCGCCAGGGCCGCGGTGACTTGGCGCGCCTCGGGCTGTAGGCCTGACTGACCAAGCGATCGCCGCGGAACCGGCTCTGCCGGGCCGCTGGCGATGCCCCCTTAGGGGGAGCGCCGCAGGCGCTTCGGGGGTGGGCTTACAACGCCGCGGTCACCACGATCTCGACCTTCCACTCCGGCTTGGCCAGGGCGGCCTGCACCGTGGCGCGCGGGGGCGTGTGGCCGGCCACCACCCAGGTGTCCCAGACCGCGTTCATGCCGGGGAAGTCGGCGATGTCGGCCAGGTAGATCTGCGCGCGCAGGATCTTGGTCTTGTCGGTGCCGGCCTTGGCCAGCAGGGCGTCGATGGCGCCCAGCACCTCGCGGGTCTGGCCGGCGATGTCGGGTGCGCCGCCGACGGCCACCTGGCCGGCGAGGTAGCACACCCCGTTGTGCACGGCCATTTCGGACATGCGGGCGCCGACATCAAAACGCTGGACCATGATCAGGACATTCCTTGCTGGTGGTGAGGGGGATGCGGTGGTGCGGCAGCGACCGGGCAGTCAATGGTCCGGACGCGCCTCGTCGTGCAGGCGCTTGATCTTGCGGCGCCGGCGGCGCTTCTTGGTCGGGTCGATCTCGGGCGCCTTCTCGCCGATGCGCGACTCTTGGCCGCGCAGCAGCTTGACGATGTTGCGCCAGTGGCGCCAGATCAGCAGCAGGCTCATCACCGACACGCCCAGCGCGATGCTGGGCCGGTCGAAGAAGGCCAGGGTGAAGAACGGCGCGAAGGCCGCCGAGATCAGCGAGGCCAGCGACGAGTAGCGGAAGATCGCCGCCACCACGCACCAGGTGACCAGCGTCAGGCCGCCGAGCAGCGGGTCATAGGCCAGCAGCACGCCGGCCGCGGTGGCGACGCCCTTGCCGCCGCGGAACTTGAAGAACACCGGGAACAGGTGGCCCAGGAAGGCGGCCACGCCGACGAAGGCAATGGTCGTGTCCTCGAAGCCCAGCTCGAATGCGTAGTACTGCACCAGCGCCGTCGGCAGGTAGCCCTTGAGCGCGTCCAGCAGCAGGGTCAGCACGGCGGCCAGCTTGCTGCCCGAGCGCAGCACGTTGGTGGCGCCGGGGTTCTTCGAGCCGTAGGTGCGCGGGTCGCCCAGGCCCATCAACCGGCTGATGATCACCGCGAACGAGATCGAGCCGATCAGGTAGGCGATGAAGAAGGCGGCGTAGCTGTAGACAAGGTCCATGGGGGGCACTGCGCGACAAAAGACCGCGCAGTGTAAGGGGGTGACCTGCCGGCCCGGCCGGCGCCGGACGCCCCGGCCGCATGCGCTCCTAGAATCCGTGGCATGCCTCTCGTCTTGCGCCACTGTCTTGCCCGGGTGCTGCTGTGCGCCCTGGTGGTCGCGGCGCTGGCGCCGGGCTTGGCGCGGGCGCTGGCCTTTGCGCAAGGCCAGGTGGCACCCTGGTCGGTGGTGTGCTCGGCACCCGGCGACACGCCCGGCACGACCGACCATGACGCCGCCCACCTGATGGAGCACTGCGCCTGGTGCGGCGGGCATGCCGGCACCCTGGCGCCACCGCCGGTGGCCGGTGCGGTGCTGCAGCACCCGGCGCTGCGGCATGCGGTGCCGGCGCTGTTCCTGCACGCGCCGCGGCCGCTGCCGGCCTGGGCGGCGGCGCAGGCGCGCGCGCCCCCCGCGCTGGCGGGATGACCCGCGCCGGCCCCGCTGCCGGCCTCCGTTGACGGACCACCCGCCGCGCCCTGGTGCGCTGCCGGGCGGCCGTCCCGTCATTCCGCCGCCCGCCACCTGACTGGTGCCGCCAAGCCGCGCGCGCCACCGGCCCGGTCCGGTGCCGCCCTGGCCCGTTGCCACTCAGGCCCGTTGCGGGCGCATGCCCTGCCCTGCCCCATGAAGTTCAAGCCCCATCCCCTGGCCGCCGCCGTGCTGGCCACCCTTGCGGCCCTGCCCGCTCACGCCGCCGGGCCTGCCGCCGACCCTGCCGACGCGGACGCCGCCGCACCATCGCGCAGCGCCGGCGTCGTCGTCGTCACGGCCACGCAGCCCACCTCGCTGCCCACCCGCATCCCGACCACCGTCGAGGGCATCAGCGCCGCCGAGATCGCCCGC
>Ga0208564_1001427_pt1 | contig 20118 bp, 20 predicted proteins | sample AD_UKC073_MetaG_FD_184439 | JGI IMG/M metagenome (GOLD analysis project Ga0208564, IMG submission 184439) | Active sludge microbial communities of municipal wastewater-treating anaerobic digesters from USA - AD_UKC073_MetaG (SPAdes) (version 2) | ecosystem: Engineered > Bioreactor > Anaerobic >... | reverse complement strand
CGTTGAAGATCTGCCAGATCGTGTCAGAACTGACCTCACCACCGGCGGAGTCCGTGTGGTGCTGGACGACGCGGCTGAACTCGATCTGCAGCCGGCGAGGCAGGTCCATGTTGTGGTCGGTCTTCATGATGTAGGCCATGCCGCCCTTGCCGGACTGGCTGTTGACCCGGATCACGGCCTCGTAGGTGCGGCCCACGTCATGCGGATCGATCGGCAGGTACGGGGCCTCCCACGCGATGTCGTGCATGGACTTGCCCTCGGCTTTGGCCTTCTTCTCGAGCGACTCCAGGCCCTTCTTGATGGCGTCCTGATGCGACCCCGAGAAGGCGGTGTAGACGAGGTCGCCGGCGTAGGGGTGGCGCGGGTGGACCGGCAGTCCGGTGCAGTACTCGACCACGCGGCGGACTTCGTCGATGTTGCTGAAGTCGAGCTGCGGATCAATCCCCTGGCTGAACAGGTTCATCGCCAGCGTCACCAGGTCGGCGTTGCCGGTCCGCTCGCCGTGGCCGAACAGGCAGCCCTCGACCCGATCGGCGCCGGCCATCAGGCCCAGCTCAACCGCGGCCACGGCCGTCCCGCGGTCGTTGTGCGGGTGCAACGAGATGCACACGTTGTCGCGGTTGCGGATGTGGCGTCCGAAGTACTCGATCTGGTCGGCGTGGGTGTTGGGCGTCGACATCTCAACGGTGGCCGGCAGGTTGAGGATGATCTCGCGGTCCGGACCGGGCTGCCAGATGTCCATGACGGCGTTGCAGACCTCGATGGCGAAGTCCGTGGGCGTCTGGGTGAAGATTTCGGGGCTGTACTGGAAGCCGAACGCCGTCTCGCCCAGGTACTGCTCGGCGTACTTCATGACCAGCTCGGTGCCCCGGCGCGCCATCGCGATGCACTGGGCCTCGTCCATGCCGAACACCACGCGCCGGAACATCTCGGCCGTCGCGTTGTACATGTGGATGTTGGCCCGCTTGGCCCCGACCAGCGACTCGGCTGTGCGCGAGATCAGGTCCTCGCGCGCCTGGGTCAGCACGGTGATCTGGACGTCGTCCGGGATGCGGCCCTCGTCGATCAGCTTCCGGACGAACTCGAAGTCCGTCTGGGACGCCGACGGGAAGCCGATCTCGATCTCCTTGAACCCCATGCCGACCAGCAGGTTGAACAGCTTGAGCTTGCGGGCCGGCGTCATGGGATCGATCAGCGCCTGGTTGCCGTCGCGCAGATCGGTCGAAAGCCAGCGCGGTGCCTGGGTGACCTTCTTGGACGGCCACGTGCGATCGGGCAGTTCGATGGGGTTGAAGGGGTGGTAGCGATGGTGCGGCATCGGGCTGGGCTGCTGCAGGTTGGCGCGGCCCTGGATCCGGGTGCCGAACTGAGTGATCTCGGACGCCGCGGGTGCGGTCGCGCTGGGTACGGGGGTGGCGGGCATGGTGTCGGTCATGGTGTCTTCCTTGTCAAGGTCGCTGGGGGACGCCAGGCGTCGCGAGACTCCGCAGCGAGGAAGCCTGACCGGCTGTCCGTCAGAAGCGGACGCCCTGGGCCTCGCTGCGGCGACCAAGAAGGAGGGTCGGCCGAGCCATGGCGAGCACTATACACATCCCGCCCATGGGGGCTCGTCCGGTACCGCGCGCATGCGGCGTCGTGGGCGGGCACCGCGTGGACTTGCTCCAACCAAGTGGCGATCATCGTGGCATCTGGTGCGATCCGGCAGATCACTTGCAGCGATGATCGCCCCACGGCGATCCGGACGCCTCGATCACCGCTGCTTGAAGTGATCGAAGAGCCGCTCCTCACGCAGGGAGAGTCCGGCCGTCTGGACGCCGAGCAGCGCCCCGAGCACCCCCGACAGCACCGGAAAGAGGCCCAGGATCAGGTTGGCCGTGCCGTCCCCGGGAAGACCGATCCGGGCGAAGGCCGCCGACACTGCACCGCCGGCCAGCAGGGTCGGGAGGGTCCAGACAGCGGACTCGGCCAGCAGCATCCCCTGCAGTGCGAGCCTCCCCACGCCGACGTGCAGGGCGGAAGTGAGTTCCAATCGGCGGCCGCGCACGGCGGCGAAGCCGAGGGCCCAGCCGGCGAGGCCGGTGGCGACCGGCGCCCACGCGGTGAGGCGGGAGGAGAACCAGCCATGAGCGTCCACGGTGCGGCCGAGGCGGTCGTTCAGCTGTCCGCTGAGGACGGCTCCAGGGTCGTCGGCCGTGCCGGGGGCCATGACGTTGCGCAGCAGCGGGGCGACCTGCGCCGCCACAGGCCAGTGGTCGACCCAGCACTCGTCGAACCGCCCTTCGGCCGGGACACGGCTCAGCGCCGCGTAGGAGAAGGCCTTCACCCGGCCATCCTCGGGGTAGGGATAGACGCCCGCGACGAGGGCGTCCCCTGTTGCGGTCGCGATCGATCCCCCCTTCGCAACTCCGAGGGTTTCGGCGGCTTCTGCGGAGACGACGAGCCCGAGCGGGCCGACGGGCTCGTCGCGCAACACCACCTTGGCCAGCCCAGGCGTGACCTCGTAGACGGGCACGGAGGTGTTGGGCAGATGGGAAGGGTGGAGGTCGGCCACCTTGCGCAAGGCTCCTGCCGCCCGGACGCCGGCGACGCCGTTCAGCGCCTCGCACAGGGCGCCGTCGATGCGTCCGGGCGCCGACAGGGTCGAGATGGACGCCCCGGAGTTCACGAAGTTCTGCGCCTGGGTGTCGAGTTGTCGCACCGCGGCCAGGTCGAGGCCCGTGAGCCCCAGGGTCACGATCAGGAGCAGCAGCGCTGAGCCCACCGCACGCGACGTACCAGACACCACGTTCAGCAGCGCCTCGCGAACGGCCGTCCCGGACCTCACGATGCCGCCTCGGTGAAGGCTGCGAGGTCGATCTGATCGGAACAGGCGTCACGGGCGTGCTGGTCGTGGGTGGCGATGACGACGATCGTGCGGGGTGAGGACAACTCCTGAAGCGCCGAGGAAACAGCCCGCGCCGTGATCGGATCGAGCTGGGCCGTGGGCTCGTCGACCAAGAGCAGTGCCGGCGCGGACGCCACCGCGCGAGCCAGCATCAGCCGTTGGGCCTCACCCCCGGACAGGTCCCGGTACGGCGCCTCGGCGCGCGCCGCGAGCCCGAAGCGATCGAGGATCGTCAGCGCCTCGCGACGGGCCTCGCCATGCCGCAGACCCCGGGCCAGCAGCGGCAGCGCGGCGTGGTCGACGACGCTGCGGCGGGCCACGCCGTGCGGGGACTGAAACACCCATCCGGTGGTTGGGGCCTCGTTGGTCACCGAGCCCTCGGCCGGTGCGATCCAGCCCGCCAGGATTCCGAGAAGCGTGCTCTTTCCTGAACCCGACGGCCCTGTGAGCGCGTAGGTGCGGTCAGGCAGCAGCGTCAGATCCAGGGAGCGGAAGAGCCATGGCTGATCGTCGAACCGGTGCCCGAGCCCTTCTAGCGCGATGCGCACCGGGCACCCTCGGGCGGCGTGATGAGGACGCGCGTGGGGGCGTCCCCGGTGAACGTGACGTACGACTGGCCTAGCTGCGAGCCCACCACGGAGACGCCAACGGCCGTGCGATCGTCGCCGAAGACGCACTGGGCGCCCGCGGCACCGGAGACCGCCGAGGCGGGCAACACAGAGATCGTGATCGGCTGAGCCAGCGCGTACTGGCCCACCAGCGCCGCCTTCGAGGGATCGGACGCCGCGGCCGCGAAAGCAGGGGTCGCGGCGATCTTGGACAACGTCTCGGGGTCGGTCACCGCGCCCACCGCGGTCACCGCTGCAGTGACGTCCCCGATCTTCAGCGTGCGCAGGCCGTCCACGAGCCTGCCCGGCATCGCGGTGAGCTTCAGACCGCTCAGCCGTGGGGGCAGGGACGCCAACGCCTCCCCGAGCGTCACACGCTGCCCGACTGCGCCTGTGCAGGACGTCACGGAGGTGGACGGCTCCGGGATCCAGGCGACCTGTGCGAGCGAGATGCTCGAGGCGGTCGAGCCGCCCGAGGCGTCCCTCAGCTTGGCGAAGGCGCGCAGCGTGGCGGGGCCGACCGCGTCCCCGTCCGACGAGGGATCCTGCCCGAGCCGTTTGAGTTCCTGCTGAAGTGCGCGGACGTCGTCGCCCTTGGCCCCGGTCGGAAGATCGCGCCACAGGGGAACGGCTGTGGCGAGGACAAGGATTCGTGTCCCGTCGATCGCGAGCGGGGACGTGCCCGAGGTCAGGACGCCGCCGGCCGCGCAGTCGAACTGCGTCAACGTCCCTGCGGAGGGAGCCGCCAGCGAGCGCGGAGCGCCGCTCACCAGCGTGAGTTGCACGGTGCGGGCATCGTCGAACGGCTCCGATGTCACCTCGATGTCGGACGCCGCGGGTGCGGTGCCCAGTGATTGCGGGATCGCGGGCTGGGCCACGCTGAGCGCGACGAGCCCACCGAGGGACGCCGCCGAGAGAACGCCCAGGCCCACGAGCCCGGCAACGGTGAGCCGCGGTCGCCCGGCCGTCATCGGCCTGCGTTCAGCGGATCGGTCATGCACTTGCCGAAGTCGGGTGAATCGACGTCGAACGGGGGCTTCCCGGACGCGGAGTCACGCAGGTACTGGTCGGCGGTGTATCCGGCCGGCACCAGCTTCATGCGCACCAGGCATTCCGCGATGGCCGGGGCGACCGGCTCGTTGTTCGGGCGTTGCTGCGTCTGCCAATAGAGGAAGTCGACGTCGCCCAGCGCGCCCTGTTGGCACCGCTCCACCACGCCGTGGCTCTGATCAGGACCATCGGGAAGGGGGAAAGAGAATGCGCCATTGCCCTCGAACGTGACACCCGGGTAGCCAGCCTGGCTCATACAGTCGGCGAAAGCGTCTTCGACCGCCTTGTCTTCGGCCGCCGTGATCTTGCCGTCGGCGAGAACCCGGCGTTGAAGCTCGCTTGTCGCCGCGCGATATGCCCTGTCGAAGTCGCTTGCCCATGGGCCGGTGAATGCCGGAACCTCGCCCACGGGAAGGGGTGTGAACCATGCGCTCGGCGCGTGCACCTGGGGCGTCAGAACCGGCGAGGACGTGGACGTATCCGCCGCTCCCGGAACAGACGCATTCGTAGTGACGGCGGCGCAGCCGGCTTGGAGCACGGCGACTGCAACCGCCAACCCGAGGAGTGCCACCCCTCGGGGTTCGCGTGACGTCGTCATGTGGCCTTTCGTGACCGCGGTGCCGCGAGGACGCGATGAATCTCGTCCGCGCGGCACCGTTAACCGGCTGATGGACGATGGTGACCTGGCTAGACGGCAGAACTCCGCACGCGACTGCTGTCCGCGCCGTAGTCAGTCTCGCTTGCGTAGCAGTACCGCTGAGTCGACCAGACGGACGGCGGCACTTTTGCGCCGAAGTGCTTGGTTCCGTTGCCGATCAGCCAATGCTGGGCCCAAGTGCAGTTCACGTTGTAGGCCGAGTGCAGGTAGATGGGCGAGACGTAGCAACTGGCAGCCTCGGCCGCCGGGGCCTGTGCGATGTTCATGCCCACGGCTGCGCCAAGGACCACAGTGCCCAAGACGACTGAAACGAGACGATTCTTCATGGATGCCTCCAAGTGATGCGGAACGGGTGGGTGCCGGCTGTCGTGAGCCTAGCAGCCTCTTCTTCAGCGAAGTCCAGGAGCAAGGCCGGTTGCAAGGAGACGTGTCGCATTCGGTTGCCCTACGTAGTCACGCGAGGCCCAGCGCGAGAGTCTTCGGCTCAGACCTCGCCGCCCCAAAGCGCCGAGGCCTCGTCCTCCGGTGACGGCGGCTGGTCGCTGGCGTAGGGGGCGCCGTGCGTGGCGGCGAGCTGGGCGTTGGCGTCCGCCCTGGACAGGCCGGTCATCTGGAGCAGGTCGACCGTGAACGCCCTCATCAGCGACATGAGCGCGGCCGGACGCCAGTCGTCGGTGTCGATGTCGACCGGCGACGAGTGCGAGGCCAGGTCCTGCAGCAGCACGCGCGCCCGGTCGGGGCGGTGCCAGCCCCCCACCGAGGCGGCGAGGCTGCGCGCCGCGGCGGCGGCCAACTCCACCCGCTCGGCGGCCCCGGGGATCGTCCCGGCCTGCTCGCTGAAGCCGATCGACTGGCGGACGATCATCATCAGGCTCGTCTGGGCCCGCCGGAACAGGTGCAGCAGCCGCTTGAGTTCGTCGAGGTCGGGCTGTTCCGAGCGCAGCGTGGGGTTGAGCGCCGCCACGTCGAGGGCGGCCTGGAGCGCCTTGTCCCAGTCGGCGATGGCCTCGCGGACGGCGACCATCTGCTGGCGCGCGTCGCTCATCGCCTCGATGTCGTGGGTGCCCAGCGCGGGCGCGAGCATCTCCAGGGCGACGGCGAGCTCCTCCAGCGCCGAGCGGGCGTAGCGGCGCGGGCGCTCGGCCACCGTGCGCGGCAGCGCGACGGTGAGGACCAGCGCCACGGCGCCGCCGAGGAGGGCGTCCGCCCAGCGGCCCATGCTGCCGCCCGCCGCCGGGTAGGCGGCCATGCCGACGATGATCACGCCGTTGCCCACCGACTGCATGGTGAAGGTCATGCCCCGGTCGAGCAGGCGGCCCAGCAGCGCGCAGACCACGAGGACCGTGCCGACCTGCCAGGCGCCCGCGCCGAAGGCGCGCGCGAACAGCTCGCCGATCGCCACGCCCACCGTGGCCCCGAGGCCCAGCTCCGCCACGGCGCGCGGGTCGCGGTTCTTGGTGAAGCCCAGGCAGATCCAGCAGGCCATCGGCGCGAACATCGGGGACGGCTGGTTCAGCAGGACGACGGCCAGCTGCCAGGAGATCGCGGCGCCCACGGCGGCCGTGAGCACGGGGCCGAGTGAAGTCCGGGCGCGACGGACGCCCTGGCGCAGCCGCGAGCGGAGGGCGACGACGGCGCGCCGGACGTCGAGGCGTCCACCCGGCTCGAACCAGCCCGGATCCTGCTCCGACATCTAAAACCCCAGGCGGTTCAGCTGCTTGGCGTCGCGCTGCCAGTCCTTCATGACCTTGACCTTGAGCGCGAGGTGCGTGGGGCAACCCAGCAGCTCGTTGATCTGCAGGCGGGCGTCCCGGCCGACCTCGCGCAGCCGCTCGCCCTGGTGGCCGATGATGATGCCCTTCTGCGAGTCGCGTTCGACCACGATGGTCGCGAAGATGTCGAGCAGCGGCTTGTCCGCCGGACGCCCCTCGCGCGGCAGCATTTCGTCGACGACGACCGCGATCGAGTGCGGCAGCTCGTCGCGCACGCCTTCCAGGGCCGCCTCTCGGATCAGCTCCGCGATCCGCACCTCGTCCGACTCGTCCGTCACGGCGTCCATCGGGTAGAGCGGCGGGCCGTCCGGGAGGAGCTTGACGATCTCGTTGACGACGACGTCGACCTGGTCGTTCGTCACGGCCGACACGGGGATGATGGCCTCCCAGCGAATCCCCAGCCTCTCCTCCAGCGCCTGGATGCGCATCAGATGCTCGGCCAGCCGCGTCGGGCCGACGAGGTCGGACTTGGTCGCCAGCGCCAGCAGCTTCGGACGCCGCGGCAGCGCGGCGATCTCCGTCAGCAGGAACTCATCACCGGGGCCGACGTGCTGCGACGACGGCAGGCAGACCCCGATGACGTCGACGTCAGCCCACGTCTCGTACACGAGGTCGTTGAGCCGCTGCCCCAGCAGCGTCCGGGGTCGGTGCAGCCCGGGCGTGTCCACCAGGACCAGCTGCGCGTCCGGACGCGTCACGATGCCGCGGATGACGTGCCGCGTCGTCTGCGGCTTGGACGAGGTGATCGCGATCTTTTCGCCCACGATCGCGTTGGTCAGGGTCGACTTGCCGGCGTTCGGACGCCCGACGAAGCAGGCGAAACCGGAACGGAAGCCCTCGGCGGTCATGGCTGCTCCTCGCTGGTTTCGGACGCGGCGGCGTCCGGTGAATCGCCGACCGCAGGCTGCAGGTCGGCGTCGCTGAGTCGAGACACCAGCACGGTCTGGATGTTGTGACGGCGTCCGGCCGCCCGCTCGGCCACGAGCTCGAGGTCGTTGAAGCGGACGACGGCTCCTGGCAGCGGCACCTTGTTCAGCTCCTTGGCCATCAAGCCCAAGACGGTGTCGACGTCGTCCTGCTCGAGGTCGGCGTCGAACAGCTCGCCCAGGTCGTCGAGGGAGAGTCGGGACGACACGCGGAAGCGTCCGTCGGCCAGCTCGGTGACCGGCGGCACCTCGTCGCCGTCGTGCTCGTCGACGATCTCGCCGACGATCTCCTCGAGGATGTCTTCGATGGTCGCGAGCCCGGCGGTGCCGCCGAACTCGTCGACGATCACGACCACGTGGCGGTGGTTCAGCTGCATCTCGCGCAGCAACTCGTCGATCGGCTTGCTGTCCGGCGTGAACGTGGGCGGACGCATCAGGCTGTCCACCGTCTCGGACGCCTCGGCCCTCGGGTTGTCGTAGATCCGGCGGATGGCGTCCTTGAGATAGAGGATGCCGCGCACGTCGTCGAGGTCCTCGCCGATCACCGGGATGCGTGAGAACCCCGACCGCAACGACAGCGACACCGCCTGCCGCAGGGTCTTGCCCAGCTCGATGTAGACCATCTCGGTGCGCGGCACCATCACCTCCTTGACGATGGTGTCGCCGAGGTCGATGACCGAGTGGATCATCTTGCGCTCGCCGTCCTCGATGAGGTCGGTGCTGCCGGCCCGGTCGATGAGCTCGCGGAGTTCGGCCTCGGAGGTGAACGGGCCGTCCACGTAGCCCCGACCCGGGGTGATCAGGTTGCCGATGACGATCATGACCTGCGGGATCGGGCCCAAGACGGTGGTCAGCAGCGACAGCGGCCGCGCGGTGGCCAGGGCGATCGAGTCGGCGTGCTGCCGGCCCAGCGTCCGGGGAGCGACGCCCAGCAGAATGAAGGAGACGCCCACCATGATGGCGACGGCCCACACCACGCGCCACAGCGTCGGCTCCACGAAGTCGATGACGACCAGGGTGGTCAGGACGATGGCGACCACCTCGAGCAGGACGCGGATGAACAGCGATGTGTTCAGGTAGGGCGCCTTGTCCTGCATGATCTGGACCAGCCGTGCGGTGCGCGCGCCCGGGTGTTCCTTGGCGAGCGTGTCGGCGCGCGACTTGGAGAACGCCTGTAACGCGGCTTCTCCGGCCGTCATCAGACTGGCGAGGAGCACACAGACGACCGCGACGACAATCTCGGTCACGTGGACTTCAGACAACGCGGCTCACTCCCAAGCTGCCGGGCAGGAGTCGTCAGTCTATCCCGCGTGGGCGTGGCGCCGACCGAGCGTGTCGGGCGGGCCGCTGGCGTGGCCCGCACGTACGGTGGACGGGTGAATCGAAGCCTCCGGACCCTGGCCGTCGCCACGCTGGCGGCCGCGAGCCTCGCCGGCTGCGCGACCGTCAAGCCCGCCTCGACGGTGCCGCCGACGGGCTGGCCGGACGCCCCGGCCACCAGCCGCACCCCGGCGCCCGCCACGCCCACCGCGCCGGCCAAGACGCCCGCCTTCGTCGAGCCGACCCAGAAGATCACCCGGGCGGGCTTCGTGATCCCGGTGCCCACCGGCTACGTGGACGCCACCGCCCTCGTCAGCGATGCCCCCACGACGGGCGCCACGCAACTGGTGGCCTTCCTGCGCAGCCCCGGGCAGCACACGATCACCGTCCAGACCGTGGCCACCGACAAGCAGGACTTCGCTTCATTCCTGACCTGGTACGTGACGGCCCAGAACGCCGGCACCGAGGCGTCCGTCACCGCGCAGAAGGACGCGAAGGTCGGCGGCCTGCAGGGCGCCGAGATCACCCTCAAGGCGTCCGACGACGGCGGCCTGAGCACGCTCTTCGTGGCCATGCGCAGCCCCGGCTCGCTGATCACCGTCACCGGCGCAAGCGACAGCGAGCCTCAGCGCCGTGCGCTGGAGGCGGTCGCGACCTGGCTGGCGACCGCCTAAGCAGCACCCCCGACAGAGGGCGTCGACGCTGCCGGCGCATAGAACTTCGACAAGCTCAGCCGACGAAGGTCCCCCGCCGCCAGCGTTCTAGCGTTCGGGCGGCGCCCAGGTGAAGTCCGGACGCCGCCGGCCGGCGAAGGCAGCGATGCCCTCGGCGATGTCCGGACCCGAGTCGGCGCGAGCCACCCAGACGCGTCGGCGTCCAACTCCTTGAACGTCGTGACGAGCCCGCGCCACATGGGAGCGGTGAGGGAGTTGAGCTTGTCCGGACGGTTCAGGACGACCGTGGCGACATGCCCCTCACGCCGGACCTCGACGGTCATCGCGACGAGCCTTGGCGATGGGCGTCCCAGGCGGCGATCAGGCGGTCGTTCAGGGCGAACATCGTCGCGTGCTCGGCGGGCTCCGCGTGGTCGTAGCCGAGCAGATGCAGCAGCCCGTGCACGAGTAGGTAGTCGGCCTCGGCCTCCGGCGTCCGGCCGCTGTCCGCCGCCTGGCGCTCGGTCACCGAGGGGCACAGGACGATGTCGCCCAGCAGGCCCTCCGGCGGCTCCTCGCCGTCGGCGGGCGGGCGAAGCTCGTCCATGGGGAAGCTGAGCACGTCGGTCGGGCCCGGCAGGTTCATGAAGCGGACGTGGTAGTCGGCCATCGTGGGCTCATCCACGAGCAGGATCGAGAGCTCCGCCTGCGGATGGATCCTCAGCTGTTCGAGGCAGAATCGTCCGAGTTGCACCAGGCGCGTCTCGTCCACTTCGACCCCGGACTCGTTGTTCAGGTCGATCACCGGTTTCCCCCTTCGACGGGACGCCGCGGGTGCGGCCCCTGGTCAACGCTCGCCTCGTAGCGGTCGTACGCGGCCACGATTTTGCCGACGAGTCGGTGCCGGACGACGTCGTGTGCCGTCAGGCGGCAGAACGAGATGTCGTCCACGTCGGTCAGGATCGACTGCACCTCCCGGAGTCCGGACTTCATGCCGCTCGGCAGGTCGACCTGGGTGACGTCGCCGGTCACGACCATCTTCGAGTTGAAGCCCAGGCGGGTCAGGAACATCTTCATCTGCTCCATCGAGGTGTTCTGCGCCTCGTCGAGGATGATGAACGCGTCGTTCAGGGTGCGTCCGCGCATGTAGGCCAAGGGGGCCACCTCGATGGTGCCCGCGGTCAGCAGCTTCGGCACCGTCTCCGGGTCGACCATGTCGTGCAGGGCGTCGTAGAGGGGACGCAGGTACGGATCGATCTTGTCGCTCAGGGTGCCCGGCAGGAAGCCGAGCCGCTCGCCGGCCTCGATCGCTGGACGCGTCATAATGATCCGGTTGACCTGCCGAGCCTGCAGGGCCTGGACCGCCTTCGCCATCGCCAAGTACGTCTTGCCGGTACCCGCGGGGCCGATGCCGAACACCACCGTGTGCGCGTCGATGGCGTCCACGTACCGCTTCTGGTTGAGCGTCTTGGGCCGGATCGTCTTGCCGCGCGTCGAGAGGATGTTCTGGGTCAGCACCTCGGCCGGGTGGTCGTGCTCGGACGCCATCGCGATGACCCGCTCGACGGCGTCCGTCGTGAGACCCTGGCCGGTGCGCACGATCGTCACCAACTCGGTGAGGACATCGGCGGCCCGGGCGACGCCGACCGGCTCGCCGGACAGCGTGATCTCGTTACCACGCACGTGGATCTGGGCGTCCAGGTCGCGTTCCAGCACCTTCAAGAACTCGTCGCGGGGCCCGAGCACGTTGACCATGCCGATGTTGGCGCCGACCGCGATCCGGCGGGTCGCGACGGCGTCCTGTGTCGTGTTCGTCAGGGCAATGTCCCTTCGATCGGACGCCTGAAGGCGTCGGGGCTGTCAACCTCGGCAAGTGTATGCACGGCCGCGAGTGGGGAGGTGGCTGTTAGGCTCGCCCTGGCTTGGGCCCGTCCGCCCACCAGCCCGAACCTCACATGACGCACTCCACTCGCTCCCGCCTCCGCGCCTGCCTCGTCGCAGCCACCGCCGCGTTGCTGATGACCGCCTGCGGCATTCCCAGCCTGCCGGTGCCGACCGATGCCCCGGAGGCGCCGGCCACCCAGGAAGACAGCTCCACGGCGTCCCCCGACCACAATGTGCACTGGGTCGCCGAGGAGAACTCCAAGCCCGGCACGCCCGGCTGGTCGGTGCCAGAGGCGACGAACGCCGGCGACCGAGAACTGGCCGCCTACTTCGACGCCGTGAGCGTCGAGCCAGGTGGCGCGGCGACCCTGTACGCGACGTCCACGGTCGGCGACTTCGACCTCAAAGCCTTCCGGCTCGGCTGGTACGGGGGCGTCGGGGCCCGCGAGGTGTGGCATTCGACCGCGCCGATCACCGGCCTGGCGCAGAGCGCGCCGCTGAAGGCGTCCGACGGCACCATCTCGACGAACTGGCAGCCGACCACCACCGTCGACACGGCCGGCTGGCCCGAGGGCAGCTATCTCTTCCTCATGACCGCCAAGAAGGGCTCGAAGACCCGCTACGTGCCGCTCGTCGTCCGGACGCCGCAGCACCGCGGACGCCTGGCACTCATGGCGCCGGTCTTGACCAATCAGGCCTACAACGCTTGGGGTGGCTACAGCCTCTACCACGGTCCCGACAACCGCTTTACCACCCGCAGCTCTCGGGTCAGCTTCGACCGCCCCTATGACCGCAACGGGGCCATGGAGACGTTCAAGTTCGATCTGCCCATCATCCAGCGGGCCGAGCGGTTGGATCTCGACTACTCGTACACGACGACGTGGGATGTCGACCGCTACCCCGACACGCTCAGGGGTGCCCGTGGCATCGTCAGCCTCGGCCACGACGAGTACTGGACCGTTCCCCTCCGGGACGCCGTCGAGAAGGCGCGCGACGCGGGCACCAACCTGGCCTTCCTCGGCGCCAACGCCGTGTACTGGCGGGTTCGGCTCGAATCCGGTGGGCTCGGCGACGGGCGGCTCGTGGCCGGCTACAAGGAAGCCAAGCTGGACCCGGTCGTCGGGCCTACCACCACGGCGCTCTGGCGGCAGAGTCCGGCCCCGCGGCCCGAGAACTCCCTCACCGGGATGCTCTACGAGTGCTATCCGGTGACGTCCGACCTCAGGGTCGAGGAGGAGAACTTCTTCCTGTTCCGCGGCACCGGCGCGACGCGGAAGAAGCCCATTCCGGGGCTCATCGGCCTCGAGATCGACCGCGCCTACCCCATCGCCGGCACACCGGCCAACCTCCAGGTCGTGGCCCACTCCCCCGTCCAGTGCCCGCACGGCGGCCAGACGTTTTCGGACATGACGTACTACACCGCCCCCTCAGGTGCCGGCGTCTTCTCGGTCGGCACGATGGGCTGGGTGAACGCGCTCTCCGAGCGCTTGGCGGGCACAAAGCTCACCCAGGCATCCGTCCAGTTCTCGCGAACCGTCACCGACAACCTGCTCGTCGCGATGGCCGCAGGTCCGATGGGCCGCGAGCATCCGGCCATCGGCAACGTGGCCTCCTTGAAGCTGTCGGCGGCGACCACCACCGGCACCGGGGAGCCGGTTCATTCGGACTCGCCCACGGCCTCGCCCTCACCCCGCCCATCGGCGACCCCCACCAGGCGATGAGCAACAGGCGCCTCGCCAGCGCGCTGGCGCTGGCGCTCGTCGTCCTGTTGCTCGGGGGTCTGTGGCTGCTGACCCGCGGCGGCGGGACCGCGACCACGACGGTCTCCCCGGTTCCGCCCTCGGCGTCCGTCAGCCCGCAGGCCGGGGACGCGGTCGTCGTCTGGATCGCGGACGGCGACACTCTTGACGGGCAGATCGACGGCGTCCGGACCAGGATCCGGCTGCTCAACATCGATGCGCCCGAACGTGCCCACGACGGCAGCGCGGCGCAGTGCCTGGCCGACGAGGCGACCCAGGCCCTGGCTCGCCTCGCGCCCGTCGGCACGACCGTCCACCTGACCACGTACGGCAACGACCGGTACGGACGCCTCCTCGCCGGCGTCCAGGACAACGACGGCCGACTGATCAACGCCGAACTCGTCCGGCTCGGGCTCGCCGCTCCCCTGGTGGTGGGGGGTCAGCGCGCGCTGCTGGAGCCGGTGCGGGCCGCCCAGCGCGAGGCCGCGTCCGGACGTCTCGGCCTGCACGGCCAGGCCCCCTGCTCGCTGCCGGGGCGCGTCTCGGTCGCGAGAACCAACCTGGACGCCGCCGGCGCGGCCCCCCACGACGCGGCCCTGGCGGCCGGCAAGGACGCGTCCGCCGAGGCGTCCGCCGTCAGCGCCGAACTGCACGCGGATGCCCGGGACGCTCTCGTCCAGGGGCTCACCGCCGAGGGCTACGCGGCGACGGACGCGGCGGCGTCCGCCCTTAAGCGGGACGCCGACGCGCTGGTCCGCCGGCTCGGCGGCTAAGGATGGCTAGGACGCGAAGCCGTCCGTCGCCCTGATCAGCGCGTCGGTGATGGCGGGCTCAAAGGACGCGTGCCCCGCGTGCACCAGCTCGAACCGAGCCTCGGGCCAGGCCCGATGCAGGTCCCAGGCGGTGACCGGCGGGCAGCACAGGTCGTAGGCGCCCTGAACGATGACGCCCGGCAGGTGGCGGACCTTGTGCGCGTCCTCGATCAACTGCCCCTCGCGGAACCAGCCACCGTTGACGAAAAAGTGGTTCTCGATGCGGGCGAAGGCCAACGCGAAGCTCGGGTCGGCGAAGTCGGCGACCGCGTCCGGCTTGTAATGGAGGAAGGACGTGGCGGCCTCCCAGGTCGTCCAGGCGACCCCGGCGGGGCCGTGGACCGCCGGGTCCGGGTCGAAGAGGAGGTCGTGGTAGCGGGCGATCGCGTCGCCGACGAAGCCAGCGCCGAGCGGGGCCAGGAACGCCTCGCGCCACTGCGGCGCGAGGTTGCCGGCACCACCGTTGTAGTACCAGTCCAGCTCGGAGCGGCGCAGGGTGAAGATGCCGCGGAGGACCAGCTCGGTGACCCGCTCGGGATGCGTCTCGGCGTAAGCGAGGCCGAGCGAGCTGCCCCACGACCCGCCGAAGACCTGCCAGCGGTCGACTCCGCGGTGCTCGCGCAGCGCCTCGAGGTCGGCGACCAGATGCCACGTCGTGTTGGCGTCCCAGTCGACGCCGTCGGAGGACGCGTGCGGCGTCGAGCGTCCGCAGTTGCGCTGGTCGAACTGGATGATGCGGTAGCGGGCGGGGTCGAAGAATCGCCGCGTCTTAGCCGACACGCCGCCGCCCGGGCCCCCATGGATGAACACGACGGGCTTCCCGTCGGGGTTGCCGCTTTCCTCCCAGTAGAGGGCGTTTCCAGCGTCGACCTGCAGCTGGCCGGTGACGTAGGGCTCGAGGTCGGGGTACAGCGGGCGGGGGGCGTCCGGCACGACGCCCGTCGGGACGCTACTCGTCGTCATCGTCGTCGAGCTCGATGATGTGCATGGCGGCCTCCTCGGCGGATGCAGCACCCCCATCGATCCCGACATCCATCCCGAAGGCCTCGCCACCCACGCGGGCGTCCACGATCCGCCCGGCGCGGCGTCCACCGACCTCGCGTGACTCCCCGTCCGGGTTCCACGGACCGGTCGCGCGCACGACCTCCGGCTCCTCCTGAGCCGTCCGCATGTCGATCGTCTCGCGCTGCCGCATCTCGGCCGGGGTGTTGCCGTAGCCCTGCAGCGGCGACCAGTTCTCCGGGGTCGTGTAGCCCTCGTCGAGCACGTCGTCGACGCCGCGGTCGATCAACGTGTCGTCCGGCTGCAGCTGCTCGACGAACTCGCCGTTGCCCGCGTCCATGTCGCTCATCTCGGTCATGTCCCTAGCCTGCCACGCCGTCGCGACAAGGGGGAGGATGCAGCGAGGTTGCTCTCACCGACCCCCGGTGAAACGACGCCGCGGCCTCCGGACGCTACGCTGCACCCTCGTGACAGCAGCCGGAGCCAGCACGCCAGTCAGCCAGGACCAGCCCCGCTTCGCGTCGGGCTCGCGTGGCATGTTCGACATCGTCGTGGCCACCTTCTGTGGACTGCTGCTGATCTCCAACGTCGGGGCGACCAAGCTGATCGAGTTCCAGCCCGTACCCGTCCTGGGCTCGCTGGTGACCGACGGCGGAGCCCTGCTGTTCCCCCTCACCTACGTCATCGGCGACGTCCTGGCGGAGGTCTACGGGATGGCCCGGGCGCGCCGCGCGATCGTCCTGGGCTTCGTCCTCGCGTTCGTGATGTCGGTGAGTTTCCTGATCGTGGACGCCGCACCGCCGGCGTCCGATTGGCCCAATCAGGCGGCGTGGAGTGCCGTGCTGGGCTTCGTTCCGCGGATCGTGATCGCCAGCCTGGCCGGCTATCTGGTGGGCCAGTTGCTGAACGCGTGGGTGCTGGTCCGGATCAAGCAGCGCACAGGTGAGCGGGCGCTCTCGGTGCGGCTGATGACGTCCACCGTGGTTGGTGAGTTTGCCGACACACTCGTCTTCTGCAGCGTCGCCTTCGGGCCGCTGGGAATGTGGCTCGGCGGCGGATCGATTCCGCTCGACACGTTGCTCAACTACACGCTCGTCGGTTGGGTGTACAAGTGCGTCGTCGAGTTCGTCTGCCTTCCGGTGACCCAGGTCGTCATCGCGTCCGTCAAGCGGCGAGAGCCCGGCTACTGGAGGTAGCCGAGCCCTCCCGAGGGGTTAGTTGCCGAGCTTCCTCTTGAGCTGGTCCAGATCTTCCGCGGCTCGGCAGATCGCGACATACATCTCCATGCTCATGCGGCACAGGGCCAAGAACACGACGCTGACGACCGGCGTCGCGATCAGGTACAGCAGCCCCATGAGCGGCGAGAAGCGGAACAGGCCGATGGCCGTCACCAGGCCGCCGATGGCGCCGAGACCGACCAGCACCATGAGCAGGATGTAGACGATGCGCACGATGTGCGGCGTGGCGTAGTGGCGGAACGACAGGTCGAAGAGGCTGCCCAGGAGGCCCTTGGACTGGGCCATCAGATCCGGCTGCGGAGTGGGGGCCGAGGGTCCGCCGGGGCCTGACTGGGGGGCGTCCCACGTGGGGTCGATGGGGTTCGAGGTCATGTGAATCTCCTTGCTTCTGGGGGTTCCAACGCCGTCATTGTGTCGCAGTGTGCTTGCCTTCCGCAGCGCCTTCGTCGTCGAGCAGGGCGAGGTCACTCGGGGTCACGAGACGGGAGGCGAGGGCGTACTCCACGAGTCGCGCCTTGCGGGTGGAGGCGAGGCGATCGGGACCGCCATGGAGACCCCGGACGCCCCACGTCGACAGGCGGTCGCAGACGTTGTCCAGCTTGCGGTTGAACCGCGTGAGAGGCCAGCCGATCCGGGCGGCCGCCGAAGCGGACGTGGGGATCGAACTGGCGCCGCGGTTGCCGCGCCGCAGGGCGTCCTCGCACAGGGCCACGATGATCAGCTTCTGCGCCGGCGTGAGGCTGAGGCGTCCGATCGTCAGCTGCCCGTCGCCCGTGGGCTGGCTGTCGACGGGCTCGAAGACCGACGACTCCAACGACAGCTCCAGCTCGTAGGTCGTGGCGCCGGCGGTGAACCAGACCACCGTCCTGGCGAAGACGAGCGGCAGCGTGGCGCCCGGCGCCAGCCACGCCTGCATCGCACCGGAGGCGTCCGAGATGGTGGCGGACAGCTGCGAGCCGACGTTGGTCACCCACCACAGCTCGCGCGCGTGGGTGATGGTCAGGAAGTGCCGGTGCAGGAACGGGTTGTCGGCGTCCAGGACGAGGTCGCCGCCGCGTCCGATCGTGAAGGTCTCGTCCGTGGCGGGCTCGTGGCGTTCGCCGACGAAGTCGACCACCAGCCGCGCGCTCACGGCCGGCCCTGACGGCCGCGCCACCACGGACGCCGCGGCGGCGCCTCGCCCGGCAAGGGCTGCACGACGGGTCCGCCGAGGAGTTCGGACGCCGTCGTTACGGACGCCGGCGGTGCGGCGTCCGGCTCGCTAGCCACGGATGCAGAGCGGTCGGCGTCCGGCTCGAGCCCCGGCTGTGCCACGACGGGCTCGGTGACCGGCAGGCCGAGCGAGCGCTGGACGCCCTGTAGCGCCGCCGCCAGGTCGAGCGCCGAACCGGGCCGCCGGCCGGGGTCCTTGTCCATGGCCTTCATCAAGGCGATGTCGAGGCTGGTCGGGGCCCCCGAGAGCGGCAGCGAGGGGGCGGCCTGCGTCCGGATGCGCCGGAGCAGATCGACCGGCGAGTTCCACGTCGGGTCGATCTCGAAGGGTGAATAGCCCACCAGGAGCGTCCAGAGCGTGGCCGCCAGCGAGTACACGTCGGAGGCCGGCGAGGCGTCCGCGGTTCCGAACAGCACCTCAGGCGCGGACCAGGGCACCGACACCCCCAGCTCGACCGGGTCGTTGTCCGCCCTGACACCGACGAGGCCGAAGTCGGCCAGCTGCGGCGTCCCGTACTGGTCGGACAAGACGTTGGCGGGCTTGATGTCGCGGTGCAGCAGGCCCAGCCGATGGGCGGTCTCGACGGCACCCGCGAGCGCGATGCCGACCCGCAGCGTCTCGGCCAGCCCCAGCGGCTTCGCGCGACACCGGGCGGAGAAGTTGGGTCCGGGGCAGTACGCCATCACGAAGTAGGGACGCCCGTCCCGCGCCACCCCGACCGCGTGCAGCGGCACGATGTTGGGATGCTGCAGGGCGGCCAGCGCGTTCGCCTCGGCCAGGAAACCGCCGACGCCCCCGGGCGACGCGACGTGCTCCCGCAGGACCTTGACCGCGACCCGGCGGGCTGGCAGCTGCTGGTCGTACGCGAACACGTCCGCGAAGCCGCCCGAGCCCAGCTGGCCGACGAACTCCAGTCCGGGCAGCGTCGGCGCGGCCATCACGACGAACCGACGGCCAGCACCACGACCGTGACGTTGTCCTGGCCGCCGTGGTCGACGGCCGCCGCGACGAGGGCGTCCGCGATCTGTGCCGGCGTACCCTCACCCCGCAGGAGCGCCTCGATCGTCGCGTCGTCCAGTTCGCCGTTCAGCCCGTCCGAGCAGAGCAGGAGTCGCTCCCCCGGCTCCGGATCGATGACCCACAGGTCAGGCTCGGGCGCCGACGGCATGCCGAGGCACCGGGTGACGATGTTGCGCAGCGGATGCGTCCGGGCGGCCTTCGGGGTCAAGAGACCCGCGTTGATGAGTTCCTCGACCTCGGAGTGGTCGACGCTGACCCGTTCCAGCCCGGTCTGGCGCAGCCGGTAGATGCGCGAGTCGCCCAGGTTGAATACGCACAGCTGCTCGGCGTCGTTCTCACCGACCACTGCGACCCCCGCCAGCGTCGTCCCTAGCCCCCAGGCGCGGGGATGCTTGCGACCGTAGGCGAGCACGTCCGAGTTCGCCGTGACGACGGCTGCGCTGAGGGCTTCGTCATCGAGCTGAGCGTCGCCCTGGTCCAGCGTCTGCATCGCCTCGACCGCCAGCCGGGCGGCCACTTCGCCCGCGGCGTGCCCGCCCATGCCGTCGGCCACGGCCCAGATGTGCCGGCCCACGAAGAACGCGTCCTCGTTGCCCTGGCGGACGCGTCCGACGTGCGTCGCGGCGCCCGCGGTGATGCTGATCATGTGCGCTCCGAACGAAAAGGACCGGCTCACCCTAGCAAGCGGCCGGGCACCTGATCCGTGCGGAATCGTGGCACGCCCGTGCCCTGGTCGTCGCCGTCCCTCTGCCAGGGTGGACCGATATCCGGACGCCTTCGCCGCGTCCCGCGCTGGCGTCGCGCTGGCGCTCTCGGCGACGGAGACGAAGCTGCTGATCGAGCTCGCGTCCACCGTCGGACGCGTCGTCACCCGCCGCGAGCTCCTCACTCGCGTCGGAACTACGGCTACGCGGGCGACTCCCGGCTCGTGGACGCCGCCGTGCAGCGCCTGCGGGCCAAGATCGAGCCCGTCCCGGCCGATCCCACGTACATCCAGACCGTGCGCGGCACGGGCTATCGAATGGATCGGCCCTGATCGGCTGCAGTTCAAAATCGTCGCCGCCGTGTTCGTCTCGGTCGTGGCGATCGTCCTCGTCCTGCTGCTGACCGTCGCGCACTGGACCGGAGACGTGCCGTTCCGGGAGGACCACCGACTCCTGGGTGACCGGCGAGGCGACGCGGGTCTCGACCCTGCTGAACGCGGGCACGTTCGTCCTGGCCCTGCCCCGCGCCCTCGCCTAGCGCCGAACGTCCCTGGGGAGGGTCAGGAGCGCGGACGCCGCACCAGGGCGTCCGCGATCAGGGCCACCCCGATGCCGACCGCGTCGGCGAGGGCGTC
>Ga0208564_1001415_pt1 | contig 20194 bp, 15 predicted proteins | sample AD_UKC073_MetaG_FD_184439 | JGI IMG/M metagenome (GOLD analysis project Ga0208564, IMG submission 184439) | Active sludge microbial communities of municipal wastewater-treating anaerobic digesters from USA - AD_UKC073_MetaG (SPAdes) (version 2) | ecosystem: Engineered > Bioreactor > Anaerobic >... | reverse complement strand
CAGGCGGTTGGTGTCGTTGTCCTCCACCAGCAGCAGGCGCAGCCCGTGCAGCGGGCGCGGGTCGGCCGGGGCGGCGGGCGCAGCGCCAGCGTCGGCGTCTCCGGCATCGCCGGCCGTGCCGGCGTCCGCCGCATCGCCGGCCGTGCCGGCGTCCGCCGCATCGCCGGCCGTGCCGACGGTCGGCAGCGGCGGCAGCACGGCGGTGAACCAGAAGACGCTGCCCTCGCCCGGGCGGCTGGCAACGCCGATCTCGCCGCCCATCATCGTCACCAGCCGCCGGCAGATGGCCAGGCCCAGGCCGGTGCCGCCGAAGCGGCGGGTGATGGAGTTGTCGGCCTGGGTGAAGGCCTGGAACAGCCCGGCCTGGTGCTCGGGCGCGATGCCCACGCCGCTGTCGTGCACGGCAAAGTGCACCTGGCCGGCGCCGGTGCCGGGCTGCACCACCAGGCGCACCCGGCCGCGCTCGGTGAACTTCACCGCATTGCCCAGCAGGTTGTTCAGCACCTGCGACAGCCGCAGCCCGTCGCCCTGCACCCGGCGCGGCAGGCCGGGGGCCAGCTCCAGCGAGAAGGCCAGGCCCTTCTCGGCGAGGCGGGCGGAGAACAGGTCGGCGCAGCGGCGCACCACGGAGGCCAGGTCCAGCGGCTGCTGCTCCAGGCGCAGTTCGCCGGCCTCGACCTTGGAGTAGTCGAGCACGTCGTCGAGGATGCCCATCAACGCCCGCGCCGACTGGTGCGCGGTGTCGATGAAGGCCTGCGTGCGCGCCGGCAGGCCTTCGGCCAGGGACAGCTGGGTCAGGCCGACGATGGCGTTCATCGGCGTGCGGATCTCGTGGCTCATGTTGGCCAGGAACTGGCTCTTGGCCTTGCCTGCTCGGCGGCGTCGCGCGCGGCCTCCAGCGCGGCCTGCGCCTGGCGGATGCCGCTGACGTCGGTGATGCTGGAGTAGAAGCCGCGCACCGTGCCGTCGTCGGACAGGTCGGGCAGCAGGGTCCACTGCGCGTGGCGCACGGGATGACTTCCATCGGCCGGCAGCGCCAGCTCGAAGTGCCGGCGCTCGCCGCGCAGCACCGCGTCCACATGGCCGCCGATGCGCTCGACCACCGCCGGGCCCACCACGTCGGCCAGGTGGCGGCCGGGCAGCAGGGCGGGGTCGATGCCGGCCCAGCCGCGCCAGGCGCGGTTGCCGAAGCGGTTGCACAGCGTGCGGTCCCAGGAGCCGATCACCGTGGGCGTGGCGTCCAGGATGGCGCGCAGGTCGCGCTCGCGCTGGCGGATCGCCGCCGCCTGCTGCGCCACCCGCTGCTCCAGGCCCTGGTGCAGGTCGTCCAGCTCGCGGCGCAGGCGGTGGTGCTCCAGCGCCCGCTGGATCGCCCGCACCAGCACCTCCGCGTCGAGGTTGTACTTGGTCAGGTAGTCGGCCGCGCCCAGCTGCAGCGCCTGCACCGCCAGCGACTCGTTGCCCGCACCGGTGATCACGATGATCGGGCAGTCGCGCCGCGCCACCTGGCGGATGGCCGGCAGCAGGGCCGCGCCGCTGGCATCGCCCAGCCGGTGGTCGAGCATCACGCAGTCGAAATCGTGCTCGCGCAGCAGGCGCAGCGCATCGGCGCTGCTGGCGGCCTCCATCGCAGCGAAGCGCAGCGCGCTGCGGCCCAGCAGGTGCAGCGGCGGGGCGTCCAGCAGGGCGGTGTCGGTCATGGCGGGCATCCGACTCACGGCGGCGAGGGCAGCCGGACGGAGTTCTGGTACAGCCCCAGCAGCAGCGCCAGGCGCGAGAACTGCGGCCCCACCGCGGCCTTGACCATGTAGCCGGCGATGTGGGCGTGGTAGGCGCGCATGCGGTCGTCGTCGTCGTCGGAGGTGGTCAGCACGAACACCACGTCGTCGTCCTCGGCCAGCAGGATGGTCAGCCCGGGCGCAGTCAGGCCGGGCGGCGGCGGTGTGGGGTCATGCATCGGTGGTCCTCCTTGGAAATCTGGGCCAGCACACGCGGAAGCAGGCGCCGCAGTCGCCGCCGGCGGGCCACGGCGATTCCAGCTCGATGCGCCCGCCATGCACCTCGACCACGCGCCGGGTCAGCGCCAGGCCGATGCCGCTGCCGCCACGCTCGGCGGCGGTGGCGGTCTGGAACAGCTTGAAGATGCGCGCCTGCGCCGCCGCCGCCACGCCGGGGCCGTCGTCGATGACCTCGATCACCCACAGGCTGTCGGCATGGCGGGCCTGCACCCGCACCAGGCCGTCGGGGCGGTCGTGGTGCTTGACCGCATTGGCCAGCAGGTTGCGCAGCGCCGTCTCCAGCGGCACGCGGGTGGCCTGGAAGGGCTCGACCGCCAGCGCCAGCTCGACGCGCAGGCCCGGCGGCGGCGGCTGCATCTCCAGGATGCCGCACACCAGGCGGGGCAGTTCGATGGCGGCGAAGTCGGTGGCGGCGCGGCCGGCGCGGGCATCGCTCAGCAGGTCGTCCATCAGCCGGTCCATGCGGCCGATGCGCTGGGCGATGCGGTCGAGGTTGCGGCGCACGGCCGGCGGCGGCTCGCTGCCCAGGTCCTCGCCGATCCAGGCGACCAGGTCGGCGATGCCGCGCAGCGGCGAGCGCAGGTCGTGCGAGGCGACGTCGGTGAACTCCTCCAGGTTGGCATTGGCCTGGCGCAGGTCCAGCTCCAGCTTCTTGCGCACGCTGATGTCGCTGACGGCCACCAGCGTCATCGCCCGGCGCTGCCAGTGCACCCGGCTCAGGCCGATCTCCACCGGCAGCTCGCGGCCATCGGCATGCAGGGCGGTCAGGTCGCGGCCCTGGCCCATCATGCGGGACTCGCCGGTGCGCAGGTAACCCGCCATCAGCGCGGCATGGCGGTCGCGGTGGCGCTCGGGCAGCAGCATGGCCAGCGGTTGGCCGGCCAGCTGTGCGGGCGTGTAGCCCAGCGCGGCGGCCAGCACCTGGCTGGCCAGCACGATCACGCCGTCGTCGTCGACGACCAGCTTGCCGTAGGGCGAAGCATCGAACAGGCCCTGGAGCGCCCGCTCGACGGCCAGCCGCTCGCTGACGTCGACCACCGAGGCCAGCACCAGCGGCCCTCGCCCAGGCTCGCCCGGGGGCAGCGGGTTCAGGCCGATCTCGACCGGGAAGTCGTGGCCGTCCCGGTGGCGGGCATGCAGCAGGCGGCCGGCGCCCATCGCCCGCGGCAGCGGCGCGGCGGCAAAGCGCGCCCGCAGCCCGGCATGTGCGGCCTGCAGCGCCTGCGGCAGCAGGTGGTCGACCGGCTGGCCGGTGAGGCCGCCCGGGGGTGGCCGAACATGGTCTCCAGCGCGGCGTTGGCCGCCACGATGGTGCCGGCCGCATCGACGACGAGAAACCCGTTGGGCGCGGCACTGAAGGCCTGCGCCAGCCAGGCCGGCGGCGCTGCTCCCATGGCGCCCGGATCACCCGCGCCGGGGGGGGACTGCGCTTGCTGTGGCCATGCGCCGCTCCCCGGTCCTGGCTCGTTGGTCTGGTCCTGCCCTGCCTGCTCGGCCCACTGCCCCCGGCAAGACGGCAACTTGCCGCCAAGCCACCCGTCTTGACAAATGGCGAGGTGACAGGCGGCACCGATGGGCACCGGCCGCAGTCCGTCACGGCGGCGGCGCCACCGCTTCCCCGATACTGGCGGGGCCATGCCCGCCTACACCTACGACGCCCTGGACGACAACGGCAAGCCGCGCAGCGGCGTGGTCGAGGCCGAGAACGCCAAGGCCGCCCGCAGCCAGCTGCGCAACCAGGGCCTGGTGCCGCTGAGCGTGGCGGCCCTGGCCGCCAGCGTGCAGTCGGCGGGGCGCTCGCGCTTCAGCCGGCGGGTGTTCGGCAGCACCGGCCTGGCGGTGTGGACGCGCCAGCTGGCCGGCCTGGTGGGCGCCGGCCTGCCGCTGGAGCGGGCGCTGACCGCCCTGGCCGACGAGGCCGACCAGCCCGCCCAGCGCGACCTGGTGGCGCACCTGCGGGCCGAGGTCAACGCCGGCGCGCCCTTCGCCCGCGCCCTGGCCGGCGCCCCGCGTGAATTCGACGACGTCTACCGCGCGGTGGTGGCCGCCGGCGAGCAGAGCGGCGCCCTGGGCGGCGTGCTGGAGCGCCTGGCCGACGACCTGGAGGAGCGCCAGGCGCTGCGCGGCAAGCTGCTGGGCGCGGCGCTGTACCCGGCCATCGTCTCGCTGATCGCCGTCGTCATCGTCATCTTCCTGGTCACCTACGTGGTGCCGCAGGTGGCCGGCGTGTTCACCAGCAACCAGCGCGCCCTGCCCTGGTTGACCACCGCGATGCTGGGCCTGAGCGCCTTCGTGCGCGGCTGGGGCTGGGCGGTGCTGCTGGCCCTGGCCGCGGGCGGCACCGCGCTGGGCCTGGCCCTGCGCGGCGAGGCCTTCCGCCGCCGCTTCGACGCGATGGTGCTGACCCTGCCCCTGGTGGGCCGCGTGGCGCGCGGCTACAACGCAGCGCGCTTCGCCGGCACGCTGGCGATGCTGGCCAATGCCGGCGTGCCCATCCTGAAGGCGCTGCAGGCCGCCGCCGAGACGCTGAACAACCGCGCCCTGCGCGCCGACGCGCTGGACGCCCTGGTGCAGGTGCGCGAAGGCGCGCCGCTGGCCGCCGCCCTGGCGGCGAAGAAGCGCTTCCCCGGCCTGCTGGCGATGTTCGCCCGCCTGGGCGAGCAGACCGGCCAGCTGCCGCAGATGCTGGAACGCGCCGCGCGCCAGCTCAACGGCGAGGTGCAGCGCCGCGCCATGGCCCTGGCCACCTTGCTGGAGCCGCTGCTCATCGTGGCCATGGGCGCGGTGGTGATGCTGATCGTGCTGGCGGTGCTGCTGCCGATCATCCAGCTCAACACCTGGGTGAAGTAGTCAGCCGCTGGCGGGTCGCTCGACCACGCCCGGATACAGCGCCGCCAGGATGGTCTGCACCGCACGGGCCATCATGAAGGCCGAGCTGGTGAACAGGCCCGGGCCCCACAGCCACATGCCGGCCACATGCACATGGCGGCTGCCCTCGGCGCGCAGGGTGGCCATGTCGATGGCGGCGCCGTCGGCCGGCGCGCCGTCCAGGCGGTGGGGCTGCAGCAGGCCCCGGGCCGCCATGGCGCGCACCAGGGGTGGCTGGGCCGGGCTGTCGACGCGGCGGTCCAGCGCGCCGCGGCAGTCGACCAGCACCCGGGCCTGCTCGCGGCCGAAGGCGCACGGGATGTGCCAGGCGTCCAGCGGCAGCGCGTCGAGGGTGCTGTCGCGCACCTGGCTGGGCACCAGGCGCGCCCCGCTGCTGAAACTTCCAGCAGGCGGCAAGGCGATGTCGAGCCGCGGCGGGCAGCGGCCGGTGGCCAGGATCGCCGCGTCGGCCTGCAGGCTGCCGCCGGCCCAGTGCAGCCGCACGCCGCCGCCGTCGGCCGGCGACGGCTCGTCCAGGCCGCTCACCTCGACCGGCAGGCGCTGCACCACGATGCCCTTGGCGGCGGCCATCGTCGTGGCTGCCGCCACCGCGTCGGACAGGAAGTCGCCGTAACGCCCACGGGGCAGGTGGTCCTTCGGCTCGGGTGCCTCGCCGCGGCCCTGCAGCCAGGCGATGAAGGCCTGGCGGTGGTGCGGCAGCAGGCACAGGCTGTCGGTGGTGTTGTTGAGCAGGTAGGCCGGGCTGTCGTCGCGCCGATCGGCGAAGCCGGGGCCGAAGTCGCCCGTGGCCTCGAAGACCGTGATGCGCCGCACCGGGCGGCGGTCGACCAGCTGCTGCAGGGCCGAGGTGCCCGTGAACCCGCAGCCGATGATGGCCACATGCGGCGGGCCGCTGCCCGCGTCGTCCTGCCCTGCCATGTCGTGCATCCCATGTCCCGCACACCGGGGGCGCATTCTGCACAGCGGCCCGGTGCTTGCTAGGATTTGACCGAGCGCAAGCCAACAACGGGTCGATGGGCCGGCTGTTCGCCCCATCGACCGCCGCCGGCGGCGCTGAAATGGTGAGCAAGCAAGTTCTTCGGAGGTGTCCTGGGATGCGCAGTCCGTCGACCGACCTGGTGGCCGTGCCACCGTCCACGCCGCGCGGCAGCAGCGGCTTCACCGTGGCGCAGCTGCGCAGCGTCTACCGCTGCGACGAGGTGGAGAAGCGCCTGCACAAGCTGCCGCCCAAGGACCACGAGCACCTGCGCGGCACCTACGAGCGCATGCTGGAGAAGGGCCCCGAGCGCTTCCAGGTGAAACCGTCCGGCCTGCCGGCGATGGAGCACCTGTACGACGAGCTGCCCAACTTCCACGCCGTGCTCGACGACATCCGCCGTCAGCTGGCCCTCTGCCACGACAGCCGCGACGCGCTGGAGATCACGCCGATGCTGCTGCTGGGCCCGCCCGGCGTGGGCAAGACGCATTTCGCCCGCGAGGTGGCCAAGCTGCTGGGCACCGGCATGGGCTTCATCTCGATGAGCTCGCTGACCGCCGGCTGGGTGCTGTCGGGCGCCAGCAGCCAGTGGAAGGGCGCGCGCCCGGGCAAGGTGTTCGAGACGCTCGTCGACGGCCAGTACGCCAACCCGGTGATGGTGGTCGACGAGATCGACAAGGCCCGCGGCGAACATGCCTACGACCCGCTGGGCGCGCTGTACAGCCTGCTGGAGCACGACACCGCGCACGCCTTCGTCGACGAGTTCGCCGAGGTGGCGGTCGACGCCAGCCAGCTGATCTGGGTGGCCACGGCCAACGACGAGCGCGGCATTCCCGAGCCCATCCTCAACCGCGTCAACGTCTACCAGGTCGACATGCCCGACCATGCGGCGGCGCGCACCATCGCGATGCGGCTGTACGCCGGCATCCGCGCCCAGCACGACTGGGGCACGCGCTTCGACCCCGAGCCCGCCGACGCGGTGCTCGACCGCCTGGCCGAACTGGCTCCGCGCGAGATGCGCCGCGCCTGGATGACCGCCTTCGGCAACGCCCGGCTGGACGGCCGCGGGCAGATCACGCTGGCCGACCTGCCGGCGCCCGGCGGCGGCGGCAAGCGCGGGCCGCTGGGGTTCGTGAACTGAGCGCCCGGCCGGGCGCCGTCAGCTGGAGAACGTCAGCCTCGCCGATGCCCCGCCACGCCGCACGGTGTGGCGGCCGGCCTGCTTGCCGGCGTACATCGCGGCGTCGGCGCGCTTGAGCAGGTCGTCGGCGTGGTTGCCGTCGTGCGGGGCCAGGGCAAAGCCGATGGTCAGGCCGACGCGACAGCGTGCGCCCCCGACGATGAAGGGCTGCTCGAACGCGGCAAGCAGCTTGCGGCCCAGCACCAGGGCCTCGGCCTCGCCGGGAATGGCGTGCGCCATGATGACGAACTCGTCGCCGCCCAGGCGGGCCACCAGGTCGCCGTGCCGCACCTGCTGGCGCAGCCGCTGGCCCACCTGCACCAGCAGGGCATCGCCGGCATCGTGGCCCAGGCGGTCGTTGACCGGCTTGAAGCCGTCCAGGTCCAGCAGGAACAGCGCCAGCGTGCGGCCACCCTGGCACTCGGGCAGGGCCGCGGCCAGCGCGGCCTGCAGGCCGCGGCGGTTGGGCAGGCCGGTCAGCGCGTCGGTGTGGGCCAGCGACAGCAAGGCGGCACGCTCCAGCTCGGCGCGCTCGCCCTGCAGCCGGATGCCGGCCACCCGCAGGCTCAGCACCTGGGTCCACAGCAGCATCTCCAGCAGGCAGGAGAACTGGAAGGCGTGCTGGGTCCAGAAGTTCACCGGCAGAAAGCCGCGCAGCAGACCGGCCGCGCTGAGCGCGCCAGTCATGTACGACAGCCGGCCCAGCAGCACGTACAGCGCCAGGCGGTCGCCGGCGCGGGCCTGGCGCCAGGCCCGCGGGATGGCGAGCAGCATGGGCAGCGGGCCCATCGCGGTGGCCAGGGTCTGGGTGGCGCGGTAGTCCAGCGCACCGGCCAGCGAGGCCAGGAAGCCGGCCGTGGCCAGCGCGGTCACACCCATCAGGCCGCGGTGGGTCCAGGGCGCCATGTCGCGCGTGCGCAGCGACCCGGCGACGAACAGGCCGCCGCCGGCCAGCGCCACCAGCACGCCCTGCGGCGCCACCTTGGCCAGGGCGCCACCGCCATCACCCCACAGGTGCTGCTGGCCGATGCCGAAGTAGCTGATGAAGAACACCGTCAGCCCGCCCAGCATCAGCGCGTACTCCAGGAACATGGTGTCGCGCAGGCTCAGCCAGTGGGCCAGGCTGTAGGCGATCAGCGCCAGCGCGACGCCGGCCAGCACCCCCTGCAGCAGGCCGGCGCGGGACTCCCTGGCGTGGTAGATGGCCGGCTTGGACAGGCGCATCGGCAGCAGCATCGCCGTCTGGGTGCTGACGCGCAGCAGCAGCGCGTGCGACACGTTGGGCGCCAGCTGCAGCTCCACCGCGTGGTCGCGGCTGCGCATCGGCCGGCGGCCGGCCTCGACCAGGCTGCCCATCAGGTGGCGCGCCACCGGCTGGCCGTCGCGCAGCACGGTCAGCTCGATGCGATGCAGCGGCGGGTAGTCGATGTCCAGCACCCAGCGGCCATCGCCGCCCACCGCCTGCACCGGCAGGTACAGCCACACCACGTCGCGGCGCGGGCCCAGGTTGGCGTGCGGGCCGTCGGGCGGGCTGAAGTCGGCCAGCCGCCGCAGCGCCCCGGCGGCGTCGAGCCGGCCATCCGGGTCGGACAGCAGGCTGACGGCGGGCCAGGCGTCGATGGCCACCGGCGCGTCGTCGGGCAGTTGCAGCGGCGGCGCCGCCTGCACCGCGGCGGCCCACCCCCACAGCAGCGCCGCCAGCCACAGGTGCAGGCAGGAACGGAGGGAGCGGTGGGGGCGCACGGGCGGTGTTCCACGTCGGTGCACAGCCCGGCGCATGCCGCGTTATCGGCTGCGGCGGGCCGGGCTTGAGCCCGCAGCGCCCCCTATCATCCCGCGCATGAGCCCGCCCCCGGCCCCCGACGGCGCACCGCTGGTGGTGGCGCTGTCGTCGCGGGCGCTGTTCGACTTCGAGGCCGAGAACCGCGTCTTCGAAGCCGGCGACGACCAGGCCTACATGCAGCTGCAGCTGGACCGGCTGGACCAGCCGGCCGCGCCGGGCATCGCCTTCGCGCTGGCGCACAAGCTGCTGGCCTTCAACGCCGGCATGGCGCCGGGCGCGCAGCCGCGGGTGGAGGTGGTGATGCTGTCGCGCAACGACCCGGTGTCGGGGCTGCGCGTGTTCCGCTCCTGCCGGCACTACGGCCTGGCGGTGGAGCGCGGCGTGTTCACCCGCGGCCAGCCGCCGTGGCGCTACCTGCGCCCGCTGGGCGCGCAGTTGTTCCTGTCGGCCAACGAGGCCGACGTGCGCGCCGCGCTGGACAGCGGCGTGCCTGCGGCGCGGGTGGCGGCACGGCCGCCGCAGGGCGGGCGCCCCCCTGTCGACGAACTGCGCATCGCCTTCGACGGTGACGCGGTGCTGTTCTCCGACGAGGCCGAGCAGGTCTACCAGCGCGACGGCCTGGCCGCGTTCCAGCAGCACGAGCAGGCCCATGCCGCCACGCCGCTGGCGGCCGGGCCCTTCAAGCCGCTGCTGCAGGCGCTGCACCATCTGCAGCAGGCGGCGGGGCAGTCGGGCATGCGCCTGCGCACTGCGCTGGTGACGGCGCGCAGCGCACCGGCGCACGAGCGGGCCATCCGCACGCTGATGGACTGGCACATCGGCGTGGACGAGGCGATGTTCCTGGGTGGCCTGGCCAAGGGCGCCTTCCTGCGCGAGTTCCAGCCCGACTTCTTCTTCGACGACCACCCGCGCCATGTGCAGGGTGCGGCCGACCATGTGCCGGCGGGGCATGTGGTGCATGGTGTGAACAACCCCTGACCGGGCCTGGCCGGCGTTGCCCCCCCCTGGATTGCGGGGGCCGCGCCGACCCCACCCGGGGTGCGGGGTCACGCAGCTTTCACGGCCGGCGCCGATGCTGGCAGCTCCCCACCTTCACCACCGGAGCTGCGCATGCGCCTCAAGCCCCTCGTCCTCTCGCTGGCCGCCCTGGCCGCCCTGCCCGCCTCGGCGCTGACCACCGGCGACCTGGCCTTCACCGCCGTCAATGCCGACGAAGACGGCTGGGCGATGGTGGCCCTGGCCGGCATCGCCGCCAACACCACCGTCTACTTCACCGACAACGAGTGGAACGGCACCGCCTTCAACACCGGCGAGAGCTACCACGCCTGGACCAGCGGCGCGGCGCCCATCGCCGCGGGCACCGTGATCCGCTTCAGCAACATCGACAACGCCACCACCCTGGCAGCGTCCGTCGGCACGCTGGCGCGCGCCAGTGTCTCGGGCAGCACCAACTTCGGCCTCAGCCAGTCCGAGGACGCCGTCTACGCCTACCTCGGCAGCTCGGCGACCGCGCCCACCACCTTCCTGGCCGCCATCGCCACCACCAGCTTCGGCATCGCCGCCACCGGCGTGCTGACCAACACCGGCCTGGCCATCGGCGCCGGCGCCATCAACCTGGGCGTGAGCACGGGCTCGGATTTCGCCCAGTACACCGGCCCGCGCAGCGGCCAGGCCAGCTTCGGCGCCTACAAGTCCCTGGTCGGCAACCTGGCCAACTGGACGGTGATGGGCGACGGCAGCTTCGCCACCACCGCGCCGGACATGACCGCGATCACCGCCGTGCCCGAGCCCGAGACCTATGCGCTGATGCTGGCGGGCCTGGCCGCCGTCGGCCTGCTGGCGCGCCGCCGCGCCTGACACCGCCGCGACGCGGCCCGGCCCGCGTCTTGCAACGCACGCCCAATGCGCACACTACGCAGCATCGCCCGGCCGGGCGATGCTGCCCGCTCATTTCCGGAAGGCCCCATGACCACTGCCCACCCGCCGCTGCGCCGCTTCCTGTCCACCCTGGCCGCCGCCCTGCCCCTGATCGGGTTGCTGCAGGCCGCACCCGCCGCCGCGACGGTGGTGATCAGCCAGGTCTATGGCGGGGGCGGCAACGGCGGGGCCACCTACAAGCACGACTTCATCGAGCTGTTCAACAAGGGCACGGTGGCGGTGGCCATCGGCGGCTGGTCGGTGCAGTACGCGTCGGCCACGGGCTCGACCTGGCAGGTGACGGCGATTCCGGCCGGCACCACGCTGCAGCCCGGGCGCTATCTGCTGGTGCGCCAGGCGGTGGGGGCCGGTGGCACGGTGGACGTGGTGGGTGACGTGACCGGCACCATCGCCATGAGCGGCACCGCCGGCAAGGTGGCACTGGGCAGCAACAGCACGGCCTTCTCGGGCACGGTGCCCACCGGGGCCGTCGACTTCGTCGGCTACGGCGCGGCCAATGCGAGCGAGGGCAACCCCACCCCGGTGCTGAGCGCCACCACCGCCGCACTGCGCAACGGCAACGGCTGCACCGACACCAACGGCAACAGCGCCGACTTCACCATCGCCGCGCCGGCGCCGCGCAACGCCGCCAGCCCGGCCAACCTGTGCGCCAGCGTCCCGGCCAACCAGCCGATCACCGCCAGCTGCCCGGCCGCCAGCGTGGCCGCCGGCAGCGCGGCGGTGCTGGGCACCAGCGCCACCGACCCCGACAGCATCGTCACCAGCGCCACGCCCACGGGCACCTGGCCGGCCGGCTTCAGCCTGGGCAGCTTCACCGCCGCCAGCGCGGCCGGCGGCACGGCCACGCAGACCATCCAGGTGGCCGCCAGCACCGCCGGCGGCAGCTACACCCTGGGCCTGGCCTGGGCGAACAGCGACGCCCAGACCGCCAGCTGCAGCTTCACCGTGACCGTGGCCGGCCCGACGCCGATCTACAGCATCCAGGGCAGCGGCGGCACCAGCCCCTATGCCGGCCAGACGGTGCTGACCGGCGGCGTGGTGACCAAGGTGCAGAACAACGGCTTCTTCCTGCAGGACCCGGTGGGCGACGGCAGCCCGCTCACGTCCGACGGCATCTTCGTCTTCACCAGCACCGCGCCCACCGTCAGCGCGGGCCAGCGCATCCAGCTGAGCGGCCAGGTGGCCGAGTTCAACACCGGCGCCACCGACGCCAGCGCCCGCACGCTGACCGAGCTGGTCAGCCCCACCGGCATCGTGGTGCTGGGCAGCGGCTTCAGCATCGCGCCGGTGGCGGTGACGCTGCCGGTGGCCACGGCTGGCGACCTGGAACGCTACGAAGGCATGCTGGTCACCATCAGCGGCGCCCAGGGCGCACCGCTGACGGTGGCGCAGAACTTCTTCCAGGGGCGCTACGGCCAGCTGACGCTCGCCGCCGGCGGCCGGCTGGAGACGCCCACCAACCGCCACCGCCCCGGCCCGCTGGCCCAGGCCCTGGCCGACGAGAATGCCCGCCGCACCATCCTGCTGGACGACGGCAGCAGCCTGCAGAACCCCAACCCCGTGCCTTACCTGGCCAGCGGCGCACGCGCCGGCGACCGGGTGGCGGCCATCACCGGGGTCATCGACGACGGCCTGGCCACCAGCAGCAACCCGGGCCTGGGGCTCTACAAGATCCACCCGACCCAGGCACCGGTGTTCAGCAGCGGCAACCCGCGCAGCGCCGCACCGGACGCGGTGGGCGGCAACGTCAAGGTGGCCAGCTTCAATGTGCTGAACTACTTCACCGCCTACACCAACGGCGGCGGCACGGCCAACGGCTGCAGCCTGGGTGGCAGCACCAGCACCGCCAACTGCCGCGGCGCCGACAACGCCACCGAGTTCGGCCGCCAGCAGGCCAAGATCGTCGCCGCGCTGGCGGCCATCGACGCCGACGCCGTGGGGCTGATGGAGATCCAGAACAACGGCAACGTGGCAGCGCAGAACCTGGTGAACGCGCTGAATGCGCGCGTCGGCGCCGGCACCTACGCCACCACCAGCCTGCCAGCGGACACCGGCAGCGACGCCATCCGCGTGGCGATGATCTACAAGCCCGCCCGCCTGTCGCCGCTGGGCGCGGCCGTCAGCGACAACAACACCATCAACAACCGGCCGACGCTGGCGCAGAGCTTCCGCCTGGCCAATGGCGAGGGCTTCACCCTGGTGGTCAACCACCTGAAGAGCAAGGGCAGCTGCCCGGCCGCCGGGGACGCCGATGCCGCGGGCAACACCGATGCCGGCGACGGCCAGGGTTGCTGGAACGCGCTGCGCGTGCAGCAGGCGCAGCGGCTGCAGGCCTTCGTGGCCGAGCGACTGGCGGCCAGCGGCACCGGCGGTGCATTGCTGATCGGCGACTTCAACGCCTATGCGCAGGAAGACCCGATCGCCCTGCTGGCCACGGCGGGCTATGCCGACCAGGTGCAGCGCTTCGGCAGCTTCGGCTATTCCTATGTCTTCGACGGCGCGGCCGGCCGGCTGGACCATGCGCTGGCCAACGGCGCGCTGGCGGCCAGGGTCAACCGCGTGGCGCACTGGCACATCAACGCCGACGAGCCGGCGGTGCGGGACTACAACACCGAGTTCAAGGCGCCGGCCACCACCTGCGGCGGCGCCTGCCCGGCCGACCCGTACGTGGACGACGCCTACCGCTCGTCGGACCACGACCCGGTGGTCGTGGGCCTGAACCTCTACAACCGCGAGTGGTCCGGCACCAGCGGCGCCGACACCGTCACCGGCGGCGCGGGCGACGACCTGATCTGGGCCAGCGCGGGCGCGGATGTGCTGACCGGCGGCGCCGGCAGCAACGGCTTCGCCTTCCGCTCGCTGCGCGAGGCCGGCGCCACCATCACCGACTTCGTGCCCGGCAAGGACCGCATCGACCTGAGCGCCCTGCTGGCCTCGATCAACCAGGGCAGCGCCACGGCGATGAGCCGCGGCGTGGTGACGCTGGTGGCCTCGGGCCCCAACACCCTGCTGCAGATCGACACCGACGGCAGCGCCGGTGCGGTGCTGCCGCGCACCCTGGTGACGCTGCGCAACGTGGCGCCCGCGGCCATCGTGCCCAGCCGCGACCTCGGCCTGAACTGAGCCCCACCGGAGGAGGACCCACCCCATGACCCAGACCCCGTTCCTGACCACCGCCCTGGCCGCCCTGCTGTGGGTCGCCGCCACGCCCGCCCAGGCGCAATCGACCGACCTGCGCACCTGGACCGCGGCCGGCGACGTGCTGGTCGGCGCCGATGGCGGCAGCGCCACGCTGAGCACCGCCTGGCTCGACGAGGCGCCGCTGTCGGCCGGCAGCGCCCTGCTGTTCGACGAGCTGGAAGCCGCGCTGGCGCTGACCCCGGGCAGCCTGGCGGCCGACACCATCGAAGGCTCGGGCCTGCAGCAGTCGTTCAACACGGCAGCCGGCAGCACGCTGCGCTTCGACTGGCAGCTGCAGACGGCGGACTTCGCCGGCACGCAGGCCGACCGCGCCTTCGTGCTGGTCGACGGCACCACGCTGGTGGAACTGGGCACGGTGGCCATGGCGCCGCTGGCCGGCCGCTTCACCTACACGTTCGCCGACGCCGGCGCCCATGCGCTGGCCATCGTGGTGATGGACGTGACGGCCGCGGACAAGGTGTCCACGCTGACCATCAGCGGCCTGCAGGTCAGCGCCGTGCCCGAGCCCGGCCAATGGGCCCTGCTGCTGGCCGGCCTGGCCGGCGTGGGCGCACTCGGCCGGCGGCGGGACGCTCAAGTGACGCGGTAGTCCCGCAGGCCGGCCAGGTCGATCACGCGCACGCCGCCGTACTCGATGCGGATCAGGCCGCTGGCCTGCAGCGCGACCAGGGCCTGGTTGACCCGCTGGCGCGACAGGCCGACCAGCCAGGCCAGCTCCTGCTGGGTGATGCGCAGCAGCTGGCCCACGCCCGGGTACAGCACCGGGTGGAACAACGAGGCCAGGCTGCGCGCCACGCGGGCGTCGGGCTGGTTGGTGCGGTCGATCTCGCGCGCCGCGATGAACTGGCCCAGCCGCTCGTTGAGCTGGTGCATCACGTGGCGGTTGAACGGGATGCTGCGCTCCAGCAGCTGCCAGAACATGGCGATGGGCAGGCCGGCCACCGTGCTCTCGCGCAGCGCCTCGATGTTGTAGCGGTAGACCTCGCGCTTGAGCAGGGTGCCCTCGCCGAACCAGGCGCCCGGCGGCAGGCCGGTGTAGGTGATGGGCTGGCCGTCGGCGCCGACATTGCTCATCTTCAGCAGGCCGTCGACCACGCCGAACCAGTAGTTGCTGGGCGCGCCATGGCGGCAGATGCGGTCGCCCGGCTGGGCCTCGCCAATCTCCAGCGCCGCCACGGTGGCGCGGCGGTCGTCGGCCGACAGCAGGGCCAGCCACGGGATGCCGTCGAGCTCGTCGGCGGTGGCGGGGCGGGCGCGCTGGCGCAGGCTGGTCTGGGCAGTGGTGGCCATGGCTTGCAGGGTGCTGACAACACACCCCGGGGAAAGTCCGCCCCGGGGTTGACCCGCAAATTGTCGTTGGACCGACAAGCCAGCGTCAAAGTGACGCCTAGCATGGGCCCCGCAGTCACCGCCCATGCTGGGCCCGGTGCTGCCCAAGGAGTGGCTGGTGCAGACGACCTTTCCCCGATTGATGCTGGATCACGCCAAGGCCCGGCCCGATGCCGCGGCCCTGCGCGAGAAGAGCTACGGCATCTGGCAGACCACCACCTGGGCGCAGCTGGAAACCCTGGTGCGCCGGATGGCCGGCGGCCTGGCCGAGGCCGGCGTGCGGCGTGGTGAACACGTGGTCGTCGTCGGTGACAACCGGCCGCGCCTCTATGCCGGCATGCTGGCGGCGCAGGCGCTGGGCGCCGTGCCGATTCCGCTGTACCAGGACGCGGCGGCGGCCGAGTTCGTGTTCCCGATCCGCAATGCCGAGGTGCGCTGGGCGCTGGTGGAGAACCAGGAGCAGGTCGACAAGCTGCTGGAGATCCGCGACCAGTGCCCGCAGCTGCAACGCCTCTGGTATGACGACCCGCGCGGCCTGCGCAAGTACGACGAGCCCGGCCTGCAGTCCATCGACGCCCTGGTGGAAGCCGGCGCGGCGCGGGTGCAGCGCGATGCCGGCTTCTTCGATGCCGAGGTCGCCAAGGCCGACCCGCAGGACGTGGCGGCGATGTTCTTCACCAGCGGCACCACCGGCAACCCCAAGGGCGTGGTGCACACGCACTTCAGCCTGCTGGACCGCGCGGCGGCCGGCCAGGTCTTCGACAAGCTGACGGCGCAGGAAGAGGTGCTGGCCTACATGCCGCTGGCCTGGATCGGCCAGAACATCTTCAGCTACGCCCAGTGGCTGGCGTGCGGCTACGTGGTGAACTGCCCCGAGTCGGCGGCCACGGTCACCATCGACCTGAAGGAAGTGGGCCCGACCTACTACTTCGCGCCGCCGCGGGTGTTCGAGGGCCTGCTGACTTCCGTGATGATCCGCATGGAAGACGCCGGCGCCTTCAAGCGCAAGCTGTTCCACGCCTGCATGGCGGTGGCACGGCGCGTCGGGCCTGACCTGCTGGACGGCAAGCCGGTGGCCCTGCTCGACCGCATCCGATGGAAGCTCGGCGACTGGGCGATCTTCGGCCCGCTGCGCAACAGCCTGGGGTTCAGCCGCGTGCGCGTGGCCTACACCGCGGGCGAGGCGATCGGGCCCGACCTGTTCACCTTCTACCGCTCGATCGGCGTGAACCTGAAGCAGCTGTACGGCAGCACCGAGACCGCCGTCTTCGTCTGCCTGCAGCCCGACCACGAGGCGCGTGCCGACACCGTGGGCGTGCCGGTGCAGGGCGTGCAGATCAAGCTGGCCGACAACGGCGAGATCATGATCAAGAGCCCCGGCCTGCTCAAGGCCTACTACAAGAACGACGCGGCCACCGCCGAGGTGCTGACCGCCGACGGCTGGTACCACAGCGGCGACGCCGGCTTCATCGACGACAGCGGGCATCTCAAGATCATCGACCGCCACAAGGACGTGGGCCGCCTGGCCGGCGGCGCACACGACGGCGCGCTGTTCGCGCCCAAGTACGTGGAGAACAAGCTGAAGTTCTTCCCGTACATCAAGGAGGCGGTGGCCTTCGGCAACGGCCGCGACCGGGTCTGCGCCTTCATCAACATCGACATGGAAGCGGTGGGCAACTGGGCCGAGAAGCGCAACCTGGGCTATGCCGGCTACATGGACCTGGCGGGCAAGCCCGAGGTCTACGAGCTGATCCGCGGCTGCGTCGAGCAGGTCAATGCCGACCTGGCGCACGACGTCCTGCTGGCCGGCAGCCAGGTCACGCGCTTCCTGGTGCTGCACAAGGAACTGGACGCCGACGACGGCGAGATGACGCGCACCCGCAAGGTCAAGCGCGGCTTCATCAGCGACAGGTACGCGGTACTGGTCGATGCGCTGTATGGCGGCAAGGCGGAACAGTTCATCGAGACCGCAGTGACCTTCGAGGACGGGCGCAGCGGCAGCGTGTCGGCCACGCTGAAGATCGCCGACGCCAAGACCTTTGCAGCGACGAAGAAGGCAGCCTGACATGGCCGACCCCGAAACCGGCCGCAAGAGCGGCGATGTCATCCTCGACATCAAGAACATCTCCCTGAGCTTCGGCGGCGTGAAGGCGCTGACCGACATCAGCTTCAACGTCCGCGAGCACGAGATCCGCGCCATCATCGGCCCCAACGGCGCGGGCAAGAGCAGCATGCTCAACTGCATCAACGGCGTGTATGCGCCGCAGCAGGGCAGCATCACCTTCCGCGGCCAGACCTTCAGCCACATGAGCCGCCGCCAGGTGGCCGAGATGGGCGTGGCGCGCACGTTCCAGAACCTGGCGCTGTTCAAGGGCATGAACGTGATCGACAACATCATGTCCGGCCGCAACCTGAAGATGAAGAGCAACCTCTTCCAGCAGGCCATCCGCTGGGGGGCGGCGCAGCGCGAGGAAGAAGAGCACCGCGCCTTCGTCGAGCACATCATCGACTTCCTGGAGATCCAGGCCTACCGCAAGACGCCGGTGGGCCGCCTGCCCTACGGTCTGCAGAAGCGGGTGGACCTGGGCCGCGCGCTGGCGATGGAGCCCCAGGTGCTGCTGCTCGACGAGCCGATGGCCGGCATGAACGTCGAGGAGAAGCAGGACATGTGCCGCTTCGTGCTCGACGTCAACGACGAGTTCGCCACCACCATCGTGCTGATCGAGCACGACATGGGCGTGGTGATGGACATCAGCGACCGCGTGGTGGTGCTGGACTACGGCAAGAAGATCGGCGACGGCACGCCCGACGAGGTGCGCAGCAATCCCGACGTCATTTCCGCTTACCTCGGGACATCGCACTGACATGCAGACCGCACAAGACATCCCAAGCAGCCGCCGTGGAACCGGCTCTGCCGGGCCACTGGCGGCGCCCCCCTGGGGGGGAGGCGCCGAAGGCGCATCGGGGGGGGGACACTGACCATGGGCTTTTTCCTCGAAACCCTGTTCGGCGGCTTGATGGCCGGCATGCTGTATTCGCTGATCGCACTGGGCTTCGTTCTGATCTACAAGGCCAGCGGCGTCTTCAACTTCGCCCAGGGCGCGATGGTGCTGTTCGCCGCGCTGGCGATGGCGCGCTTTGCCGAGTGGTTCCCGAAGTGGTTCGGCTTCGACAACAAGGTGGCTGCGGTGGTGCTGGCCTTCGTCGGGGCGATGGCGGTGATGGTGGCCGTGGCCTGGGTGATCGAGCGCCTGGTGCTGGGCAAGCTGGTCAACCAGGAGGGCATCACCCTGCTGATGGCCACCCTGGGCATCAGCTACTTCATGGACGGCTTCGGCCAGACGCTCTTCGGCAGCGACATCTACAAGATCGACATCGGCATGCCTAAGGATCCGATCTTCCTGTTGGAGAAGGTCTTCGAGGGCGGCGTGCTGGTGAACAAGGAAGACCTGTATGCCGCGCTGATCGCCGCCGCGCTGGTGGCCTGCCTGAGCGTGTTCTTCCAGAAGACCAGCACCGGCCGTGCGCTGCGGGCGGTGGCCGACGACCACCAGGCGGCGCAGTCCATCGGCATTCCGCTGCGGCGCATCTGGGTCATCGTCTGGAGCGTGGCCGGCTTCGCCGCCCTGGTGGCCGGGATGATCTGGGGCAGCAAGCTGGGTGTGCAGTTCTCGCTGCAGCAGGTGGCGCTGAAGGCGCTGCCGGTGGTGATCCTGGGCGGCCTGACCAGCGTGCCCGGCGCCATCATCGGCGGGCTGATCATCGGCGTGGGCGAGAAGCTCAGCGAGGTCTACATCGGCCCGATGCTCGGCGGCGGCATCGAGATCTGGTTCGCCTATGTGCTGGCGCTGCTGGTGCTGCTCGTTCGGCCGCAAGGGCTGTTCGGCGAAAAGATCATCGACCGCGTTTGAACGGCCCGGAGAACACCCATGATCTATCGTGAAAACGGCCAGTTCAAGACCAGCTACCGCGACGACCAGCAGATCTTCCCGATCGCGCAGGACCGTTACCTCATCCTGGCGCTGATCGCCTTTGCCGCCATCGGCGTGCCGCTGCTGGCCAGCGAGTACACCTTCCGCGCCATCCTCACGCCCTTCCTGATCCTGTCGCTGGCGGCCCTGGGCCTGAACGTGCTGGTGGGCTACTGCGGCCAGATCTCGCTGGGCACCGGCGCCTTCATGGCCATCGGCGCCTACGGGGCTTACAACTTCTTCGTGCGCGTGCCGGGCATGCCGCTGATCGCCGCGCTGCTGCTGGGTGGCGGCTGCGCCACCGTGGTGGGCGTGCTGTTCGGCATCCCGTCCTTGCGGATCAAGGGCCTGTACCTGGCGGTGGCCACGCTGGCAGCGCAGTTCTTCACCGACTGGGCCTTCCTGCGCATCAAGTGGTTCACCAACGACTCGTCGTCGGGCTCGGTCAGCGTGGCCGGCCTGAACGTGCTGGGCCTGCCGATCGAAACGCCGGTGCAGAAATACCTGTTCTGCCTGGCCTTCGTCTGCGTCTTCGGCCTGCTGGCCAAGAACCTGGTGCGCGGCAACATCGGCCGCGAATGGATGGCCATCCGCGACATGGACGTGGCGGCCTCGGTGATCGGCATCCGCCCGGTCTACGCCAAGCTCACCGCGTTCGCCGTCAGCAGCTTCATCGTCGGCGTGGCGGGCGGCCTGTGGGGCTTCGTGCACCTGGGCTCGTGGGAGCCGGCGGCGTTCTCGGTCGACCGCTCGTTCCAGCTGCTGTTCATGGTGATCATCGGCGGCCTGGGCTCGATCGCCGGCAGCTTCTTCGGCGCCGCCTTCATCGTGCTGCTGCCGATCTTCCTGGACGCGGCGCCCTCGTGGCTGGGCGTGCCCATCGACACCGCCCTCGCGTCGCACCTGACC
>Ga0208564_1001407_pt1 | contig 20259 bp, 17 predicted proteins | sample AD_UKC073_MetaG_FD_184439 | JGI IMG/M metagenome (GOLD analysis project Ga0208564, IMG submission 184439) | Active sludge microbial communities of municipal wastewater-treating anaerobic digesters from USA - AD_UKC073_MetaG (SPAdes) (version 2) | ecosystem: Engineered > Bioreactor > Anaerobic >... | reverse complement strand
TATCGTTTCCTAAGTGAGAGGGTGCCGAAGGAAGACGCCCGCTACGTGCTCCCAAACGCTTGCGTCACCAACATAACGGTCACCATGAACGCAAGGGAGCTGTGGCACTTCTTCGAGCTGAGATGCTGCAACCGGGCGCAGTGGGAATTGAGGGCGGTGGCGGACGAGATGCTCCGCCAGGTGCAAGAGGTCTCGCCATCGATCTTCTCCAATGCCGGCCCCCCGTGCGTCTCCAGGGGAAGGTGCCCAGAAGGCCCGCTGTCGTGCGGCCGCCCTCGCAACGACCTGCGGAAGCGTGGCGGACTGGGTGTTTCGGCGGGTTCTGAAAAGGATTAAATATGGTTTTTCCTTAACCAACCTCCTAGCCCAGGTGAATTCATGGGAAACATCCGCTCCACTTACATCAAGAGAATTGCTCTCGAACTCGTTCAGAAATATCCTTCGGTGTTCAATGACGATTTCGAGAACAACAAGATGCTGGTATCCAAGCTGACCAATGTAGAGTCGACGACCTTGCGCAACCGCGTCGCCGGGTACGTCACCACCTACTGGCAGAACATGGAACACTAAGCTATCGTTTTTAATCAGGAAACCAATCCTGCCAGGGTGCCCTCAGCCATTGAAGTTCGGTCCCTGAGCAGGGTATTCTCCGGACGGAAGGAGATCGTAGCCCTCGACGATGTAGACCTCACTGTGGAAGAGGGCGAACTGTTCGGTCTCCTTGGCCCCAACGGCGCCGGCAAGACCACGTTGATAAAGATACTGTGCACCCTTCTCCTTCCATCCAGCGGGACCGCTCGCGTATTGGGATACGATGTCGACTCCGAGGCGAAGCAGATCAGGAAACGCATCAACATGGTCTCCGGGGGAGAGATATCTGGCTATGGGCTCTTGACCATACGCGAGAACCTTTGGATGTTCACCCAGTTCTATGGCGTCCAGGGCAAGGTCGCGAAGCAGCGCATCGATGCTCTGCTCGAGGAGTTCGGCCTCGAGGACAAGGCCGACGTCAAGCTCCGGACCGTCTCCACGGGACAGCGTCAGAAGATGAACATCATAAGGGGGTTCTCGACCGATCCAGATCTGATATTTCTTGACGAACCGACGCTCGGCCTGGATGTCACGACGAGCATCTCGATAAGGAACTATCTTCGCAGGTGGGTCCGCGAGCGCGAAGGCCGCACCATGATGCTGACCACCCATTACATGAGGGAGGCGGAGGAGCTGTGCGACCGGGTGGCCATAATCGACCGCGGGAGGATCGTGGCGGTCGATACGCCTGCCGGGCTCAAGCGCCGGGTGGGCAACGACTCGTCCTTCCTCATCGAGACGACCCCTATCGACACGGCGCGCCTATCCTCCTTGACCGGCGTCAGGGGATTGACCGCCAGGCCATCGAACGGCCATCTGAAGGTCCGCATGGTGCTGGAAGATGAATCCGTGATAGCTGACGTGATATCCGCCGTGGTGGCGGCGGGCGGGAAGGTCGTCGGACTGAGCAAGAACGAGCCAACGCTGGAGGATGCGTTCATGCATCTGGTGGGAAGAGGGCTGGAATGAGCGACTGGGCCCTCAATATCCGGGCCGGCCTGGCGCGCGCCTACGCCAGGACCGTCGGGGCGACCAGGGAGCCGTCCTGGGTGGTGTTCGACGTCCTGCTTCCACTGCTGGGCGTGGCCGCCTACATATTCTACTACCGCGCGTTGGGCGCAGACCCCGTCTTCGAAGGCTTCGTCGTGCTGGGCGGGGCAATGACCGCGTTCTGGCTGAACGTGCTGTGGGGGATGGCGGCCCAGCTGTTCTGGGAGCGGGAGGTGGGAAACCTCCAGTTGTTCATGGTGGCCCCCATGTCGAGAATGGCCCTGCTGGCAGGCATGGCCCTGGGAGGCCTCTTCACATCGGCGGTCAGGGCCCTAAGCACCCTGGTCCTGGGGGTGCTCATCTTCCAGGTGCACATAATGATGGCGGACCCGCTTGCGCTCGTGGCGGTGTTCACCCTCACGATGCTGGCCGTCTATGGCATGGGGATGGCGTTATCCTCCCTGTTCCTGATGTACGGCCGAGATGCCTGGAACATCTCCAATCTGCTGCAGGAACCTGTCTACCTGATGTCCGGCTTCTACTTCCCGGTCAGGGAGCTGGGCATGGTGGTCTCGGCCGTAGCGTCCCTCATACCGATAACGCTGGGCCTGGACGCGATGCGCCAACTGCTGTTCGGTGAGCTGGCAGGAGGCCTGCTCCCTGTCACGGTGGAGGTCGTCATATTGGCGTTGCAGGCGGCGATCTTCATCTGGCTTGCGGCGTTCTCTCTGGACCGCATGGAACAGCGCGGTCGCAGGGAGGGGAGGCTGACCCTGAGATGGCAGTGAGGGACCACCTCCGGACGCTGCGACTAGCTGCCTGGCTGGGATGGCAGATAGAGTCCAACTGGGCCCGCCCGGCCCTCTTCCTCCTCTATTCCTTCATACGCCCCATAGCGACGACCCTCATACTGGTGATAATGTATCTCATCATCAAGCAGGATGTGTCTTCCGACCCCGCGTTCTTCTCCTACGTCTACCTGGGGGCCACGTTCTACATGTTCGTATCCAGCGTGGTTTTCGGGATCACATACGTCATCCATGCCGATAGGGAGCACTACCAGACGCTGCGCAACATCTACATCTCCCCCGTCTCGCTGTATGTATACATCATCGGCCGCGCCACGGGCAAGGTGGCGCTGGCGGCGCTGGCGGTCGTCATATCAATGGCGTTCGGCATCCTGGTCCTCGGCCTCCCCTTCGACCCCATGCTCGTGGACTGGCCGCTGTTCGCGATAGCAATGCTGCTCGGGCTCGCCTGCCTCGTCTCCCTGGGCCTGGCCCTGGCCGGCATATCCATGCTTACGGCCAAGCACTCCACCTCCATCAACGAAGGCGTGGGCGGACTGGTGTACCTGCTGTGCGGTGCGGTCTTCCCCATCACGGTGCTGCCTGCATGGGGGCAGGCCATCGGCCTCATGATACCGGTGACGTACTGGCTGGAGCTGATACGGCGCTCACTGTACCCTGGAGAAGGGATCGCCATGCTGGGAGGCCTTCAGGACTTTGGCGACCTGACGATCCTATCTTTCCTTCTGGCGTCCACCCTGGTCTTCGCCGCACTGTCCCTGGCGATGTTCCACCTTGCCGACCGCAATGCCAGGCGGAAGGGGAAGTTGGACATGATCACGACGTATTAGCGGTAAGCCTCACGTCCGCACTGACAGCGTTCTGGCGTCATACCGCAGGCGAAGCATCGAGGGCCTATCGGGACGAAGGCCATATCGGCACACTGCGCCGCGGAGGACTTCAAGGCTTGAAAATCATGTGAGAGGTCGTCCATGACCTCCTCGAAGCACGACGCACATATGGAACGGGCGCGGCGTGGCGACTCGCGGTCGCCGGAGCGGATGAACATGACCCCCTTGTCTATCTCGCCATCGCAGCGGTGGCATTTCCTTTTCCTCCCTGCGACCTCCACCCATATGCGATAGTCTTTCATTGCATCCCTATGCCCTACCTAAGGGGGCAAGGATTAAGCCCCTTTTCCTACCACTATCTGCATTGATAATGAGAGGCGTGGGGGTCTCGAGGCGAAAGGTATTAAAGGGTGACATGAATCAGGAATCAGGCCCGCGTGGGGTAGCTTGGATATCCTAAAAGATTGCGGATCTTTGGACTTGGGTTCGAATCCCAGCGCGGGCGCCATTCTTCTCTCAATCCATGCCGACCCGCTCCACGATCTCAACATCCCCAGGCGGCAGGATCCGTGATATCTCTTCCTCCGGCACCTCGAAGGCGCGGGCCAGCTGTGACGACGCTTTGCTGCGGTCGGTCTTTCCCGGACGGATGATGACATACTTGGACGATCTACCCCTCACCGCCGACGGTGGGGCACACATGACCTTCCTTGCTCCCTCGTACTCAATCTCCCCGATGGCCAGCTCGAGGGGGAGATGGTAGAGATAGTTCCTCTTGCCCCTGATGATGAACGCTCCCCGGGGGACGAACTCCCCTGCCTGGGCCATCTTGCTCACCTGGTCTGGAAGCACCCAGTACGCCGTCCCCTCACTGGCCCCCGCCGTCCAGGCCTTGGAATGCGCCAGGGCGAAGGCGCATGCCTCCTCCATCTCTTGCTCGGTGGCGTTCTCGCCCTCCTTCACCACCACGCTCGGGGCGCCGTGGATGTCGGCGTGCGCATATCGATCGGCGGGCTTCAGATGCTTTTTCACCAGCTGGTCGTTGGAACGGGCGTCCCTTCCTGACATGACCAACTTCCCTCCCGAGGTGATGAACCATTTGTATCGCTCGAACCAGAACTCCTTGGTCTTGCGCGCAACATGCTTCTCGGCCAGTCTCTCCCTCTCACCCTCATTGATACGTTTCGCCAGCCGGGCCTCGGTGTCCTTGAGGGCGTTCCTGGCGCCTTCCATCTTGTCCTTGAACTCCTTCGATATGCGGTACAATCGATCGGCGTTGCCTTCAACGCCGAGGGTGTAGTCCAGTTCCACTTCCTTGCCCGATATGGAGGCCTTGAGCATATGCCTCTCGGGGTCCACCGACAGCACCCCCGGGATCTTCACGCCTTCCGTACGCGCAGCATCCCACTTCATTCCCGAGAGCCTCGATGCGGCCTTCAGCAGAGCCTCCGTGCCCAGGTAGTCGGAGTAGATGGCCTCGGCCATCTCCACGAACACGCGGGCCTCGGCTTCCTGGGCCTCTATGGCCTTTCTCTGCTGTTCCAGCTGCCTCTGCAGCCTTGCCAGCTCTGCGTCCTCCTCCTTCGGGGGCTCCATGGATGAGATGTAGCTGTGGATGGCGTCGGAGAAGCTCTTGTGCTCCCTTGCCTCCTCCGTGGCGTAAAGCAGCAGCGGGATGGGCGTGACATCTATGGGCTTTCCGTCCTTCAACACCTCGCGGGGGCGGCGGGCGGTGGCGGCCTCGTTCAACATGAGGATTAGCGCGTCGTATAATCTAGAGAGGTCATCGTCCGTCAGTTCCTTAGCCTTGGTGCTCTTATCGACCCCTGCCCTCCTGCATGCCTCCTCGGCGGTCTGCCCTCCCACATTGATGGCGGTGGCCAGGGTGCGTACGGTATCGGACGTCGACCCGAGCACCGTGCGCCGGAACGAGGCGGCGTCCATGGAGGTGGGGTCGAACCTGGAGGGAGGGAAGACGTACTCGACGCCAGGCCGTATCTCGCGATGCCGCCATTTTCTTGACACGACCGAGCTGACGATCTTGCCCTCGGAGGTGACGATGAGGTTGCCGCCTCCGAACAGCTCGATGATGATCTGGAAGGATGTCGGACCCTTCTCGATGTCCATCACCACGACCCTGTCGAACTCCCTCTGCTGGATCGAGGATATGCGGCCATTGGTCAGTATCTTCCTGAGGTGTACCGCGAACTGGGATGGCGTGTCGGGCATCTCCGGCCGGTCGGGCGAGATGTAGAGCCAGCGGAGGTCTTGCAGAACGAGCTCCTTCCGCCCGGCGGTGGGCGTGTTGATGCGCAGCAGGATGTTCCTGCCGTCCCAATGGAAGATCTTGTCAAGATAGCCTCCCTTAAGTATCTGCATCTCCGAGGTCATGGCGAGGATGTCGAACGCGCTCATCTCATCCTTCATGCCCCTCCCTTACCGGCGGGACGGTCATAAGCATTGCTGATGCCGTGGCTATCAAAGAACGAAAAGATGGCGCCATCGGATGAACCTTTTATCTACGATGAAGGACGAATTGGGAGTGTTGATCGACATCGAAGATGTCATTCTGCAGCGCATCGAGCAGATAGAGGAAGATGACCCCGATCTCGTGATCGGCTACGAGATAATAGGGGATGAGAACCGTGGCATCATCATAACCGCCCTAGAGGACCTTCTGATAAGCGTGGAGTTCGTGGAGTCGGACCTCAGCTGGCGACGGGAGCTCGCGGAGCAAGAGTACATCGATGCAGGGGACGAGGACATACTGGTTGCGGTCATCGTTCCGACCGAAGCGTACCTTGAGGTGTACAGTCGTCTGAGGAAGCATGCTGAAAAGGGCCTGATGGTCCTCTCCTACGAATCCCTGGGCATACTGTCGACGCCCCTGGCCGGTTGATCGCACTGCAACCGGTCGGCGAACTCGTCTCTCTTGATGAGCGGTCGGCCCGGATCCGTGCTCGAGTTCCATGGCCAGTATAGGCTCCGCCATCGGGGACGAAACCTATATAACTGTCAAGCGGTTTCGTGGTCTCCACTGCCACTGTGGCTTAGAGGTATAGCGACGCCTTGGTAAGGCGTAGGTCGAGGGTTCAATTCCCTCCAGTGGCTCCATTTCTAATCCACTTCCGTTATTTTATAAACAAGCATGCGCTTTCCCTTTTTTGGATGGGATGGGATGAGAATTAGAGCATTAGCAGCTCTGCTGGTCATGTGCGTCATCGCGTCGCCCATGATGGCTTCGGCGGCGGCCGACGAACCGCAACCGCTGGTCAGGATAATCTCGCCACAGGCCAACGAGGTCATCGGCGACAGTACGGTGACGTTGGAATGGGAGACCCTCTTACCCGACGTGTCCTGTGTGATCTATCTCGATAAGGTCCCTCTCAGCGGCACCGATGCAAAAAGTAGCGTGGAGCTGACCGGACTGGGGGATGGGTCCCACAGTGTGGAGATATGGGCGTTCACAGGGACCGACTCGCAGTGGTTAACGGTCACGTTCTTCGTCGATACCTCGGACCCTAAGCTGGAGATAGTCTCGCCGTCCAATGGCTATGCCCTCAACACTACGGATGTCCCCATCCTGTGGAATGCTTACGACGCATCCCCCATCTCTCGTTTCATCGTCGAGGTGACGAAGGGCGGCGACCATCTCAAGACTGTCAGGTTGAACGGCACCGAATCGTCGTACACGCTGGAGGATCTCGAGAACGCCGGATACACAGTCAAGATCACGGCATACGACTGGTTCGGCAACTCCACGGAGCGGACCGTCGTGTTCTCGGTCGACACCACCATCCCAACGCTGGAGATACTTCCACTACAGATCGGAAACGGTCCCGATAGCGGTACCGTCACGGTGGAGTGGACGGCCAGCGATGAAGGCGGCAACATAGTCGGCTTCGACGTGTACCTCAACGGAGCGTATCAGACCACCGTGGCCGCCTCCAAACGCGAGATACGGTTCAATGAGCTCAAGGAAGGACAGTACACGTTGGATATCGTGGCGATCGATTCAGCCAATAACACCGCCCGAAAGAGCATTTCCTTCAACACCGTGCCGCTGAGCATCGAGGACGCATTTCCCGTCAATGGGGCCGTGATAGGGACCGAGATCTGGATACGATACTCCAAACCCATCGACCCGGAGGCCAGCACCATCGGCGTGCTCGGGGTCGATGGAACGGTGCGGTGTGAGGGCGACACCTTGATCTTCGTTCCCGACGCCCCCCTGGCGGTCGGAACGACGTACATGGTCCGCGTGGTCGCCGTCGACCACAGCGGGAAATGGGCGAATCATACATGGTCGTTCAACACGATCTCCGGCGGATACGTGATCGGTTACGTCCAGGACGCCGATGGATCTCCGCTGGCCAACGCCCGGGTCTACATGCCAGGCGGCCCGAGCACGGTCACCGCCGACGACGGCTCCTTCCGCCTGGAGGCCCCATCGGGGAACCAGACGATCACGGTGTCGTTATCCGGCTATGTGACCAGGACCATGCCCGTCAACGTTGTGCCAGGTGCCGAAAGGTCGGTGGGAGCGGTGCAGCTGGCCTCGTCAGAGCTCATCACCATGATCGGATGGGCCGTCGCCATTCTGGCCATCGCCCTGGTGATGATTATATATTATGTGAGGAGAGAGCGAGGCAGGAAACGTCGCTGGTCCCCTCCAAAGAGGCAGATGAAGGGTAAGCCCCGCTCGTGGAGGAAGATGGAAAAGGCGGAAAGGCGACCCCGTCGGACCGAGCACACACTCGATGATTTCGAGCCCGACGATCGCCGGTACGAATATGAGGACGACGTGTTCGGCCCCAATGAACGCCTGTGACGCGGGCGGCGATAAAAAGAGAGGTGCCGGGGCACCGGTGCGAGCTTCAAACGGTGCCAGGCACCACTACCAATGTGATCAATAGGAGCAGGATGAAGGCGAAAAGATAGATCGACCTCCGCCTCTCATGTGCCACTTCCATCCTGCTCCCAAACGTTTTTCTCCCCCCAGATTCTCGACGAGTTCCCCGTGGACCTCGCGAATTCTAGTTTGGAGCATCTGTTACATATAGGTATTCATGGGATCAAATAATATCATTTTAGATAATTAACATCATCGTCCCATCTGGTAGAGCACGAACCCGGACCAGACCTTTGGCCAGAAATATGTGGTCTTCTTGGGCATCTTTCGTCCGCTCTCCGCCACCTTCCACACCAGCTCGAGGGAAGGCGCGCGGATGATCACTGCAAGGTCCAGTTCCCCGTCGGCCATGCGCCTGGCCGCCGTGGATATTTCATGGTCATGCTCCACCGTGAGGCTGCCGCCAGCGGACATGGATCGGAGCACCTCATTGAATATGACCTCTTGGCAGATGTATGCGTCGACCGACCAGAGGATATCGTCCTGAGGAGCGGTATACTCCGCCACATGCATGCTCCCATCCTTCAACATCAGGCCGAAGGTCGGGTTGGAGGCTTCCATCAGCATTTCCTCCATCTGCTCCGCGTCCCGCACCTCTCGAACCGTGAAACGTTCCCGCATCCTGTTCAGCAGATCATCGGGCCGATAGTCCAAACCCTTCACCAGGCGGTGGGTAGGGTGGACGAACATGCCGCTGTCCTGGGAGGAGACCATCGTGCAAAGCACGTATGCCTTCATCTCATCTCCGGGGTTCTCCTGGGAGTAGCGGTAGGCGGTCTCGTAGCGATGATGCCCGTCGGCGATGAGCATTTTCTTCGAGGAGAACATGTTCTTCAATGCCGCGACGGTCGCCGGCTCGCTGACGCGGAGGATCTGGTGGACGGTGCCCATGTCATCGGTGACGTCGAACAGACCCTCAGCCTGCTTGCATACCTCTTCAAGATCGATGTCAGAGCGGTCGATGAGGCCGAAGATGGACTCGCAGTGGGTGGCGGTCGCCCTGAGCAGGTTGAGGCGATCCTCCTTGACGTTCGAGAACGTCTCCTCATGGGGTATGACGTTGCCATCATCGTAACTTTCCGTCCTCAGTATGCCGATGATCCCTATCCTCGACCTCCATCCTTCATTGACCTGGAAGCTCTGCCTGTACAGGTAATAGCACTCCTTGCCGTCCCGTTCCAATTTACCGGACGATATCCATCCGTCCAGGAGCCTGGCGGCGTCCTCGTACCTGCCGTTCAGGCCGCCTAGGGTGATACGGGTGATGTTGTACATCATCCCCTGCAGCCTCGCCCGCTCCTCCTCCGAGATGATGTCATACGGAGGGGATATGCGCTCAGTGATGCTCTCGTCACTGCCCAAGCGGGGCAGGGTTCCGTGGAAGGGACGAAAATCTACCATGGGAGTGCATCCTGAACGGTGCCCATGTTCAATAGATTTGCGGCCGGTCGTCTCCTGCCATATTTTATATCGTAGCCTCCATTGCCCTTGGAAGACCGGGGATGCCCCATGAGTATACTGGAGACGCTCAATGATCTAGTCATCGGATTGATAGACCAGTCTGGCTACCTGGGCATCTTCCTGGCGATGTTCATAGAAGGCATCTTCACGCCGATCCCAAGCGAGATCATTGTGCCCTTGGCCGGATATCTTGCTTCCGTTGGACGGTTCAATATCGTCTTGGTGGTGCTGATCAGTTCTGCGGGGGCGACCAGCGGGTCATCGGTAGCATATCTCATCGGCCGGAGGCTGGGGCGTCCGTTCGTGGACCGCTACGGCCGTTACTTCGGCTTCGGGCATGACAGCCTATGCAAGGCCGATGCCTGGTTCGACCGCTGGGGCAACTATGGCATACTGCTTGGCCACTCCCTGCCCGGCATACGGTCGGTCATATCCTTCCCGGCCGGGATCGCCAAGATGGGCTTTACCCGTTTCGTCATCTTCACGTTCGTAGGGGCGCTCATCTGGAACAGCGTCCTGACGGTCGCCGGATACCTGCTCGGCGCGAGCTACCTGCGCATATCGGAAAGTCTGGAGGGCTGGGACCTTGTCATCCTTGCCGCGATCGGCGTGGCATTCATCGCATGGGTAGCCTACGGCAGGTGGAAGAACAACAATTCAGAATGCCGGGATCAGCCGAGATGAGAGCGGAACCCTGATCCGCTCTCAACCGCTGAAGCGTTAGGGAGAGCGATGCACGATGCCATCGCCAACGATCCTGGCGACGGCTCCATGACATGCGATGCCTCGTAGATCGCTATGGCAGGGAGGTCAGGCGACCAGCCTCCATACCTTCCCGGTCGTTCCGCTCGGACCTGCTGTGCTGGCGCCCAGCACCAGGATCTCGCCACGATCGTCAAGGGATACGGCGAGCAGGTAGCCGGGGACCAGGCCCGATGGGCCGTCCACCGGAACGGAGTGGCGGGTCCAGTTCCCATCTGAGGGCATGAGGACGAACAGCGGGCTGCCACCGCTGCGGAAGGCTCCGAACACGTATCCGCCCTCCAGGGAATCGATGGTGCCATGATAGGGGGCGCCGCCGATGACCGTGGCGCCTTCCCCTCCGGGTATGGCGGAGTTCTTGAACTCCCCGATGGGGTCCTTGAACTCCTCCCCTCTCGCATCACGCTCCGGGCAACCCGTGGGATCGCCGCGCGGGTCATCGGGGTCGAAGCAATGGGCGCCCTCCCTCACCCTCCACCCATAGTTGCCTCCCTTCACGACAATGTTCACCTCCTCATAGCGGGCCTGGCCGGCATCGGCGACGAACAGACCCCCGGTCTCGGGGTCGAACGCCGCGTAGGCTGGATTGCGGAACCCGTAGGCGAAGATCTCTGGAAGGCCACCCCCATCGACGAACGGATTGTCCTCCGGGATGCGATACGCCACGTCATCTCCGGCTTCCACGTCCAGGCGCAGCACCTTACCGAACAGCACTCCAGTGTCTTGGCCGTTGCCGGACGCGGCGTTATGCCCAGCCCCCTCGTCGTTCGCTCCTCCGCCGTCTCCTATCGTCACATAGAGGTATCCATCAGGGCCGAAGAGCACCTGGCCGCCATTGTGGTTGGGGGCCGGATGATCGATCGACAGGACGGTTCGAGCGCTGGACTCGTCGACCGAAAGGCCATCCTCCGAGGTGGTCATCTCCACGACGACGTTGGTGTGATCATGGCCTTCTGGAGCGCCGTCCCCCGGAGGTGATGTGTAGAAGGCATACACGCGGCGGTCGGATGGGTAATCCGGATGGAATGCGATGCTGAGCAACCCTCGCTCGTCGTAAATGGGGTTAAGCTCAACGATGTCGTCCCGAAGGTCGATGAACGGCTCGTCGACCAGGGTGCCATCGTCCATCAGCATGTGGACCGTACCGATCTGGTCGACGATGAACACGCGGTCATCGATCCCCGGGGCGATCGCCGCTGCGACCGGATGTACCAGCCCTTCTGCTATAGGTTCCAGCCGGAGCTCATCCTCTATCGGCGGTGCCGATCCCTGCGGCTGGGTGCTGATGAGCACATATGCCACCGCCGCCCCTACCAGGATGATGGCGGCGATCGGCGCCCATGTCGCCTTTCTCATCGATTTCCCTTTTGACCGTTGGCTATTGAAAGGTTTTCCGAGAGTCCCGTGCGCTTTCCCTGAAGTGACGAAACATGTTCATCTTCGCAGCTCCGAACGACCCTGCATGAACGCATCCGACAGGCTAGCCCGCCGATTGAGTCTGACGGATGCCATCTTCATCGGATTGGGCTCGATGCTCGGCACAGGGGTGTTCGCGGCGATAGCCCCGGCTGCCGGAGCCGCATCCGCCGGAATGCTGATCGGTCTCCTCATCGCCGGCCTGGTGGCACTGTTCAATGCGATGTCCTCGGCCCAGCTGGCACGCCTATATCCGGTATCGGGCGGGACCTATGTCTATTCCGACAAGCGGCTCGGGGAAGCCTGGGGATGGATGTCCGGCTGGGCCTTCATAGTGGGAAAGCTCGCCAGCTGCGCCGCGGCCGCCCTCACCTTCGGCAACTACATCTTCCCCGGGCAGGCGGAATGGTTTGCAGCCCTGGCCGTGGTGACGCTTACGCTCTTGAACCATCTTGGAGTGGAGAAGACCGCAGCCGCGGTCAAGGCACTGGTCCTCATCGTGGTCCTCTCCCTCATCGCCGTCTGCATCATGGCATTGAGCGGAGCACCCGGTCCTGAAGGCACGATCTCCTTCAGTGGTCCTGACAGCATCTACGGCGTCCTGCAATCGGCGGGCATCTGGTTCCTCGCCTTCGCTGGCTATGCTCGGATCGCCACCCTTGGAGAGGAGGTGAAGGCTCCCGAGAGGAACATACCAAGGGCGATGTTCCTGTCCCTCGGCATGGTGCTGCTGATCTATGCGGCGGTATCGATATCCGCATTGTCTGCCGTGGGGGCGGAGGCATTGTCCCTTTCCGACCGACCCCTCGCATTTACCATCTCAGAGGCAGGCTTTGGTCGGTGGAGCTGGTTCGTGACCCTCGGCGCTTCGCTGGCCACGTTGGGGGTCCTCCTCTCCCTGATGGCCGGGATCGGCCGCACCCTGTTCGCCATGGCCTCGGACCACAGGATGCCCGCGATGCTCGCCAGGGTTCACCCCGTCCGCAAGGTTCCACACTATGCCGGGGCGACCGTCGGGATCGTCCTGGTGCTCATAGTGCTCTCGTTCGATGTGCGCTCTGCGATGGGCTTCAGCTCCTTCACGGTGCTGCTATATTACGCCATCACGAACCTCTCGGCGACGACGCTGTCGAAGAAGGAGCGCTTGTTCGGGCGATGGACGGCCGTTGCTGGCCTGTTCGGATGTTTGACGCTCTCGTTCACGCTGCCATCGGCATCGGTCATCGCGGGCGGTCTCGTGATGATAATCGGCATGGCCGTCTACGCCGTTCAGGCTCGTTCTCGCGATCGAGGCACCGCAGCATAGGGCTCCGCTCCGTCTCGTTGACGGTACGCTCGCTCCCATGCGGCCATCGTTCTCAGGGCGCTCTCCATCATGACGGAGGAGGCTGCGGTGGAGCGAACGTACTGGAACATGTGAGCCGGTGTCTTGGACGTCGGCTGGATATCGCTCGTGCCCCTCCGCTCTACGCTGCATCGCCGGGAGGTGGAGGCGGCCTCCGCCCTGACGTCATACAGGCGATATATGGGTCGCAGCTCCAGAAGCCCTTCCATCTGTCCAAGTGATGAGCGGCGACCATCAACGGAGACCGCGTACGCACCCGCCAGCCAATATCACGTCCGAGCCGACCTCGCACGTCCACGGGATTCAAGCGGACGCCATCGGCCATTGGGGCCTCTAATGGCGCCTCCCGCCAACCAGCCGTACGGCGGTCAGGCCAGGAAATGACCGCGATGCACAGGACCGTTCAGGGGTGGGGTCGGCAAGACCGGACGACCCCCTGACCTCTGCAGAGAGGTCACCATGTTCCGTGAGGGTCCATAGGCTCATCCACGACATTCCGTGATCAGCCATATGGACGCCACCGCGATCGCCGCGGCGATTGTGGAATACACCAGGGATATGGGCTCCAGCCCGATCGGTTCCACCAATAGGCCGAAGATGAGCGGCCCTCCGGCAAGGCCGAGGGCCCATGCGCTGTTGTACAGGCCATTGGCGATGCCGGCCGAACCCTTCCCCAGACGTCTGGTCATCGATTCGATCATGAGCGGCAGGCTCGGCGCCCACAACATTCCTGAGCTCATGCCCAGCAATGCTGAGACTGCCAGCAATAACGAGAAACTGTCGACCATTGCCATGAGGGAGAACAGCATCGAGAATAGCAATGAGGCAGTTATGACTATCCTCTTCCTGCCGATCTTGTCGGACAGTCTGCCGAAGAACGGCTGGGACAGCACGCTGGGTATGCTCATCGCAGTGAAGAACACACCTATCATCGAGGCCGTGGCGCTGAAATCTTCACTGAGGTACAAGGGATAGGCCGGCTCAATGATTCCGAACCCGACCCCCCATATGACCACTATGAGAACTATCGCGAGTACCGTCTTGTCCCTGAGCACCTCCCCATGCCCCGTTCGCGCGCACCTGTCCCTTTCCAGGTGCTTCGGCCTGGGCCCTCGAAGGGCTGTCGCGGTCAGGGTAAGGATGATCAAGGTCAGCGCCGCGGCGACCAGGAAGGGGAATGGATATCCGCCAACATCCACCAGAGATCCTCCGAACAACGGACCAGCCATTATGCCGGCGCCCTGGGAGGCTGTGGCGACCGCCAGGGTCCCACCCCTCCTGTCCGACGGAACCCCCTCTGACACGAGAGCGAGACCAGCGGTTATCGTGCAGGATGCGGCGAGGCCCTGTATCCCTCTTGTCAGGATAAGCTGCGGTACGTTGTCGGATATGGCGAAGGCGATCGTCGAGACTATCAGGATGATCAGGCCAAGGATGATGAACGGCCTCCTGCCGTAGCGGTCGGAAAGGGCCCCCACGGGCATCAGGGTGAGGAGCTGCACAATGGGATAGGCGGAGAATATTATCCCGATCTCGAGGTCCGATGCCCCTATCACATCGGCATAGTATGGCACGACAGGAGCGATCATGCCGTAGACCAGCGAGTCCATGAACAGCGCTAGTGAGATGGCCGCCAGTACCAGCTTCATGGAGCCATGGGGTATGCTCGCATGAGTAGGGATGGAGCGCTGCATCGTTCTGGCCGCATGCGCCCTACGTAATATATGTCCTCGACCATCTACCATTATCCTGGTATTTCTCCTCTCAAACAATACGAAAAGGGTCCATGGCGGACCCTTCGGCATACATCATAAAAAGGATGTGGTGGGCTCAGCCGGATTCGAACCGGCGGTCTTCGCCGTGTAAGGGCAACGTCATAACCGCTAGACCATGAGCCCGTGCGGTGTGTGCAATGAACAGAGAGTATTAAAAGCTAGCTGGGACGAGATCGTATCAAGGACCGTCATGCACCGACGCTAGCCAGGACGATAGGATATTTTCGTCGAGGGGATGCCTGGTGACCGCATGCCTGGGACGGGGAATGGCCGATGGACGATGACCCCTAACTTTCAAATGCTGCATGCTCATACGATGTCGTGCGGGTGCGGTGAAAGTGGCGGCGCAGAACGATTTCGGCGATAGAATACGGGCAGTCATGAGGGCGCCCCAGACCGGACCGACTCTCCGCCGATTCTTCGTCAACACGATATTCGACAGCACCTTCGTCATCCTGGGCATTCTTATCGCATCAGCTTTCGGCGATTCCCCCGATCTCAGGATCATCATCGCCACGATAATCACCAGCAGCGTGGCTCTCGGCATATCGACCGGCGTCAGCGTCTACGAGGCGGAGACCATGGAGCAGAACCTGAGGATCCGCGAGATGGAGCGAGCAATGCTCCATTCGCTGGAGGACACCAACATCGGCCGGACATCCCAGCTGACAACCCTGCTCATAGCCGCCGTCAACCTGGTGGCCCCACTGGTCGCCGGCCTCATCACATTGACCCCGTTCCTCGTATTGGGGCAGGAAGGGGTAAGGGCCGCATCGTTGATCAGCGTGGGATTGGCCTTCCTCATCCTGTTCGTGGTGGGCGCGATGATGGGCCGCTCCGGCGGCCGGAACCCTTGGAAACAAGGCTTCCGCATGGCCCTGGCGGGCTTCGGCGCCTTCATCATCTGTTACTGGATCGAGTCGCTGCTGTGATCAGCAGATCCTTGGCACCGGGTCGCCGACCGGCGCCTCGAGAATGCGGTGGCCGCCGACCTCGGTGCGCAATACGACGCAATCGAACTTGCTGGTGGCCTTCCCGACGATGGCAGCGTTCTTTCCCAGGGGGCTGCGGTGCAACACCTTGAGCACCTCATCGGCCATTTCCGGGACCACGCCTATGATCATCTTGCCCTCGTTGCCTACGCTCAATGGATCCAGCCCGAGTAGCTCACAGGCGTTCCTGACCGGTTCGGCCACCGGAACGGCCGCCTCATCAATCTCGATGCCGATGCCTGACTTGGAAGACCATTCATTGATGGCGTTGGCAAACCCGCCGCGGGTGGGATCCTTCATGCTGACGGCGCCTCCGACCCGCAGGACATCCTCTACCAGGCGGTTGAGGGGCGCTATGTCGCTTTTTACCTCGGTCTCGAAGCCATAGCCCTCTCGGAATGATAACAGGGCGATGCCATGGTCCCCCATGGTGCCGGAGGCGATGATGACGTCGCCCTCGCGGATATTGTCGTCGGTAAGCCACCTGGACGACACGGGTCGATATTCATTCGCCACCTCTAGGTCATGATCGAGGAAGCGGCTGCGCTTGCCAACCGCCGACGTGGTTATCACCATCTTGTCCAGCGCGCCCGACTCCATGACCTTGGTGTCGCCGGTGACCACCGGCACGCCGGCGAGCTCCGAGTACTGTCCCACCGATTTCATGGCCCTCTCCAGGACGCCGATCTCCAGTCCCTCTTCCAAGATTATCGACTGAGCCAGCGCCAGAGGCTGGGCGCCCATCACCGATATGTCGTTGATGGTTCCGCAGACCGCCAGGGAGCCGATGTCGCCTCCTGGAAAGAACAATGGCTTGACGGTATGTCCATCGGTGGTGAACACGATGTCGTCCACGACGGCAGAATCGTCAAAGGAGCGCAGAGGAACGTCGACGGTGAACTGAGGCAGGAACGGGATGATGTGGTGCGAGAGCAGCTCATGCATGAGCTCGCCCCCTGCTCCATGACCCATGGTGACGCGCTTCATAATGTCTGGTGATTCTTCCGAATGAGTTTAAACCTTCTGACCAACACCTTCGGCTTGGCTGGGGATATGGAGCACCGATACGGATCCCACGGGAATCGTCCAGAACATGGTCCTGGGACGGAGGATGTTGCAGCTCCCATGGTCCTCTGGCCGCGACGCTATGGTCGGCGGGTAGGTTCTGGGAATAACGGCGATGGGGGCCTGGGAGCGGTCGTCGGTTCGATATCCTTAAATGCTGAAACGCTCTCGCATGTGAACACGCACGGACTCGTGGGGTAGCCTGGATTATCCTTTCGGCCTTCGGAGCCGATGACGGGGGTTCGAATCCCCCCGGGTCCGCCACTCTTCCCAGCCAGTATAAGCGTTATCGAAGTCAATAACGATGGTTTCGTCGCCAAAACAGTCCAGATGGTTTCTGCGGAAATCGTTGGTGTTCGGGACCGACGGTCCTGCATACATCGCCATCGGTGTCACGATCGGTGTCTCCTTCCACGCGGGTCTCAGCTGCTTGCCGACGTTCCCGCGCTCGATGTCCGCATAGTACTTCTTGGTGATCTCAGGGCTCGAGTGGCGCAATTGCATGCCCATCGCCGGCAATCGCGACAGGTCCCCGTTGACGGTCAGGCTGCATAGGGTAGAGCGGAACATCTTGAGGGAGAAGTCCACACCAGCCTCCGCGGAGATCAGCCTCGCCAATTGCCGGAAGCGGTTCTCTGAGTAGTATCCAGTGCGCCAGTGTATGTTGGGGAACAGGTACTTCGCGTCGCTTACGCCGTTCTCCCTGAGATACTCCGCCCTCTCCTTGTCGTACGACCTGATGAGGGGCATCATGTCGGCGCGGATGAAATCGACCCAGACCCTAGATGCCCAGTTGCCTTCTCCCTTCGGATGGGAGACAAAGATCCTCTCTTTCTTGAGGTCGAGGTCCTTATACTCGGCGAGACGCAGCTCGCTGGGCCGCAGACCAGAGGCGAAGTAGATCGCACACATGCCACGGCACATCGAACCGGTCCAGCCTTCCATCCGACCGACGACCTCGAATATCTTCGCGAGATCATCGGCGCTCATGGTCCTGACAGGTTTGGGACCAGCCGACGGTATCAGAAACTCGCCCGAGCGGATCATATCGTCCATTCGCCTGTTTCCAAACGAACAGAGAAAGTCGTTAAGCAACCGAAGCCTTTGCGCCTGGGTCTCAGGGTCCAGGCGCTTGATATCATCCGCATACGCTCTGATGTCCGACTCGCCGATGTATCGAGGGTCGGTCGTGATGACATCTCCTCGAGCCTTCAGGTCCTCGAACGTCCGGGCCATGAGGTCCAGGGTCCTCTTCCTCGTCGGGGCCGTGGTCCTCCCACGCCAGACGCCTTTCTTTCGTTCCATGAAATATGGTATGCCCGCGGCGAAGGGATAGCGTCCCAGCTTCAGTGACGCCACCCCCTTGGCCGGGATTGCCTTGCGCTTTTTCGCATGGTTACCTCCGGTCCCATATCCGCGGGCGCTCAAATCAAATCGCCTCCTGAGGTGTAAGGCCGGCGGGGCGTAGTATGGAGGAGAAGATTGCTGATGGACTCCCCACCCGGCCATTGGTCAGAACGATGAGGTCGATGGCCGTTGCTGATTCGTTCTTCTTGTGGTTCAGCGTCCGTTCCATCTTCATGACCTCCTGATGTTCGCCAGGGAGCGCGTAGGCCGGGGGCGCTACCACACAACCCCCGGGGACCTCGGAACATCTCCCTGGCCGTTAAGCGTCAATGCTCGCTATTGGATGCTCTCAATCTTCGGCAGCCTTACGTGGTGGCTTACTGCCATTTGCATTCCATATTGCGGAGTGCAGAGGGGGGATAGGTGTAGTATATCATAAAGGTATCCGCATTCTGCAATGCGTACTAGGAAAGATAGTACAATTTAGCCCTATATTAATAACGGATTCGGGTTTCTGCAATGTATAGGGCGCAACTCTTCGAGGATACACAAGCGATTGGCATTATGCTTGTCCTACTCAAGGAGGGGCGAATATTTACTACAGAGCTATCAAGCAGGCTTGCAAAGGGAGCGGGCACCACGATAAGCCGGGTTAGGTCTCTGGTTGCCGAGGATTTAATCATGGAAGAAAGGGAGACTGAGTTCCCCAGGCGAAAATTCCTAGAGCTCACCCCGAAGGGAAGGGCGGTCGCGGAGAAGCTGGCGGAGATCGAGGAGATTCTGAATGGAGGAGGAGAATAAGATCCTCACGCAGTTCCCGGATCTCCCGCCGGAGTTCGGTCATGGCCTCATCCACGCTCACTTCGAGCACCCCCTACATCCCCTGCACCAATCCCGCTTAGGCGGCTCAGGAGGTATGCTAAGCAGCATGGACACCTCGGCCGCCGTGGCCGTTTCTACACTGTCAAGGATCTAATCGAGCAGGTATACCCCGAGGCAGGTCTCTCGATTCCCTGAGCCGACCCACTGCTCCAGGCGATCACGTGCCGTTCTGATGGTCTTCTCTAGACGGATGCCATACTCCATGATGGCGTGGGTAGTAATGCAACGTTATAACCGGTCCGGGGGGAGGTGGCCGAAAATCACTCTAATATGCTGGTAGAATAGTCGGAACTGGCCAGTTCAAAAAAACGGGTGAAGGCAACCGAAAGTGAATGAAAAATGCCTTAGGTGATTAGCTAATAATTATATACAGAACTAATTATTCATAAATCATTATGAGCTACATAGTTGATTCAGATGGGGTCTGCCCACACTGCAATAAGTCCGTTCATTTCAAGGACGCTGAAGGATATTGCCTTTTTCCAGAGGATGAACTTCTCCGTCCATACAATACAAAGATGATGGTTACTGGCTGGGGAGGAACGAGTGGAAAACATATTACTATCAACGTTTCCCGATGTCCAAGCTGCCAGAGGCCGGTCATCAGTTTAGACATTGAAGATGATGGCAAAGTCACAACTAGGCTGGCATTCCCATTCACATCTAGCAGGCGGGCCCCTTGCGAAGTCCCCGAAGATATTGCTAAGGATTTCAACGAATCGGCTATGGTGCTTCCATATAGCGAAAATGCTAGCGCCGCACTTTCGCGTCGTTGCTTGGAAAGGATGTTGAGCGACAAGGGTTATTCCAAGTCTAAATTGAGTGGAAAAGTCGAAGAAGCCCTAAAGGGACTTCCATCAGACTTACGACTCCAGCTCGATGCAGTAAGGGAGGTTGGTAATTTTGGCGCTCATCCGATCAAGGACGAAAATTCGGGATCCATAGTGGAGGTTGAACCTATGGAGGCTGAATTTATATTAACCGTACTTGAACAGCTATTTGATTACTACTATGTGCTACCGAAAAAAAGCCGGGAAACAATCGATGAGATGAATAGCAAATTGGTGAGTATGGGTAGAAGT
>Ga0208564_1001373_pt1 | contig 20545 bp, 8 predicted proteins | sample AD_UKC073_MetaG_FD_184439 | JGI IMG/M metagenome (GOLD analysis project Ga0208564, IMG submission 184439) | Active sludge microbial communities of municipal wastewater-treating anaerobic digesters from USA - AD_UKC073_MetaG (SPAdes) (version 2) | ecosystem: Engineered > Bioreactor > Anaerobic >... | reverse complement strand
TGATGATGATCGGCAGGGGGGCATCGGCTGCGCCGGCGATGGTGACCGGCTTGGTCGCCACCGTTGGTTCGAGATAGACGCCGCCGATCAACTCGTAGCGGCCGCCGGGCAGATCGGCAGGCAGAAACGTTGTGAACGGACCGAGTTCGGCGGGGCGGCCGGGCTCCAGCGCAACGTTCGGCTCGAACACCGCCACATGCAACGCCTTGTCACCGTGCATCACGTGCAGGAACAACCGAGGCGATGCGAGTCGCTGCGTGGAGGTGATTCGGAACGACACCCGGGCGGGCTCGCCGACCTTCAGTTCGCTCGCGACGTTCAGTTCGACCGCGGAGACCGATGGGACGGTTTGCGGATAGTCGGGGATTCTGTACTCGGCAACGCTAACCGTGGTGAGAACGAGAACAATCGCGACGGACATTCGAGGCATTCGATCACTCCTGACACGAGGCAAGAACGCGATGTTAAAGGGCGAATCCAACATGGTCCAATGGTCTGTTGGTGTGGTTTACGGTTTCGCGATTTAATGGACCACGGATCACACGGTGGCGAGAACTTCGAATTTTCGACGCGCGCTGTGGTGCACGCGCCGACGTGCCCAGTGCAGGCAAGATGCCCGCACCACAATGCTGTCATCTACACGCCAACCGTTCGGAAAATGCTTCCGGCTGTAACGGAAGCCTCGCTCGTTTTCTTCTGCCCCGCATGGGGCAGCGGTTAGTAGGCGGGCGGCGTAAGCCCCCGGTTGACAACCGAAGGCGATGCGGTTCGTCATCTTCTTCATGGAGCCCCGACAGGGGCGACAGATGCAACGCAGCGCGGCGCCCAAACGCGGCTGATGTCGCCGGGCAGTGCGTTGGAGAGTCGCTTGCGTTGCCCGCAGAACTGTCGCCCTGTTTGGGGATGACCATCGTCTGCTCACGATGAACGGGGCTGACGCTCCCACCTATTGACTACGGCCCGCATGCGGGCCGATTCACAGGCAAGCGCCGTTGACGCGTGTGTGGTGGCGGCTTACAATCGTCATCATGGAAAAGCTCTGGAGAATGGTGGCGGTCATGTGCATCGTGTGCCAGAGCACACTGCCTGCCTTCTCCTGCCCATGCCCCAATTCGAAGCCCGGCCGAGTGCGCGCCGCATGTGCGATGCGCCCGCCGGCCAAGGCGGCTCAGCCGGCTGACGTGGCATCTGCCAAACCCAAATGTGCTCGATGCCCTCGGGCCAAGGGCTGTGCATCGAAGAAAAAGGCTCAGATTGCCCGCTCTTTGCCGGCGTCGGCCTCGCCGGCGGCTTGCTCCATGCCCGAGCGCAAGTGCGAGGCTTGCCCCTATCGGCAAGCCAAGAATGAGCCGGCTCGGCCTTATATTCCGACCGATAGCGGCCGGGATCAGGTGGTGACATCGGTTCAGCCGATTGCCACCGTGGTGCCTGACTTGGCCGAACATGCCACCATTAGCCTGCTTGATTGGCAAGACTACGCCTCAACCAGCTCGCATAGCGAGCGTCAGGCTCAGATCATGTGCTGGCTGAAATGAGATGCCCTCCCGATGCGCTACCCTTGCGCGCATCGCAGACCATCGTCAGCTTGTTATTCATCGAGTCAGTGTGATTCAGATTGGTACGGTGAGTCCGTCCTGAGCGGCGTCGCTTCATGACGCGCCGGTCAGGATCGCGCGGCGGCTTTGCGCTCGCTCGCGTCCGGACATGACGCACAATGCGAGAGGAAAACATGATCAACAGACGATTCGTCAAGCATACCGTGATTGCCGCGCTGGCGGCCGGTGTGGCGCTGCTGATTCCGTCGTTCGCTCTGGCTATTGCGCCAATCGACGGCCTGGCCGCGGTTGGGCCGGAAACGTGGTTGCCCTACCCGCCCGTACGGGCCAGTCTGGCGGCGGCCAGCTGCGACAAACAGGGTGGATGTGGCGAGGCGTGCGGCTCGAGCAAGTCTTGCGCCACGGCTGAAGCAGGTTGCGGCGGCTCGTGCGCGACGGGACAGGCTCAAGCCGACAAGCAGGCTGCCAGGGGATGTGGCTCCGGGTGCGGATCCTCATGCAGCAAGTCTCAGAAGAACGCCGCCGGTTGTGGCGACGGCTGCTCGGGCGACTGTGGTAAGAAGGCCGGCGGTTGCTCTGGTAGTTGTGGCAAGAATGTCGGTGGTTGTTCGAGCGACGGCGGCAAGAAGTGCGGCCAACAGTGCGGAGGCAAGGCCGACCGCAAGGCGGGTTGCGGCGGTGCAGCCTGTGACGGCGGCTGCAGCGGCAGCTGTGGGAAAGGCGGCTGCTCGGGTGACGACGGCAAGAAGGGCTGCGGCAAGCACTGTGCAAGCAAGAGCGGTGAGGGTTGCGGTCAGTGCGGCGTGAAGGGCGCCGCCGGCTGCGGCGACAAGCGCGCCGGTCAATGCGGTGGTGGTTGCGGCAGCAAGAAAGCTAGTGGCTGCGGCGGCGATTGTGGCAACAAGCAGGCTCGCGGTTGCGGCGGTGATTGCGGCGGCAAGTCGGCTCAGTCGTGCGGCCATGCCGGCGGGTGCGGATCGCATCATGGCAAGCAGGGCGGCTGCGGGCAGAAGGCGGCCCGCCAAGCGAGCTGCGGCGGCTCCTGCGGGAAGGTCGGTTGCGGCGGCAACTGCGGCAGCGGCAAGTGCGGCAGCAAGTGCGGCCACGGCGCGAAGGGCGGTTGTGGCGGCGATTGTGGGAAAGGCGGTTGCTCGGGTGACGGCGGCCGGAAGAGCTGCGGGCAGCAGTGCGCGAGCAAGAGCGGCGACGGCTGTGGTCAGTGCGGAGAGAGCTGCTGCGGCCAGTGCGGCGTGAAGACTGTCAGCCGTTGCGGTGGCGCTTGCAGCGGCAAGCAAGCTCGCGGTTGTGGCGGCCATTGTGGCAGCAAGCAAGCTGGCGGTTGCGGGGCCGGCTGTGGCGGCAAGCAGACTGGTTGCGGCAGCGGTGGCGCTAGCAAGCAAGATGGCGATTGCGGGGCCGGCTGTGGCGGCAAGGCCCAACGCTCCAGCTGCGGACACGGCAGCGCTTGCGGTCATGCCGGCCGGCCAGCCCAGGCTCGCGGCTGCGGCGGGGCGCACGGCGGTTGCGGCCACTGATCGTTGACTTGTTGTGATGCACGCTTCCGGCGTGCGCATTGCAGGCAAGATGCCTGCACCACAACGCGGCAGAAGCGGGCCGGGAGTGCGCTTGCGCGCTTCCGGCCCGTTGTCATCAGCGTGGATGAACGTTCAGCGTGGATGTCCGGTCAGCCAGGCATGGCGGGCGCGGGTTCGGTACGCAGTGCCCACTCAGCGGCCGTCTCCGCATGGATGACCGTGGTATCGAAGATGGGCAGAGGGCTGTGTTCCTGGCCCAGGAGCAGGCAGAGTTCCGTGCAGCCGAGAATGATACCTTCCGCGCCGTCTTCGGCCATCCGGGCGATCATGGATTGCAGGCGAGTCCGTGACTCGTCCCGAACGATGCCCCGGCACAGTTCGTCGAAGATGATCTCATGGACGACCGCTCGATCCGTGGCAGGGGGCGTCAGCACGTTCAGGCCGTGCCGGCCGATCAGGCGACCCACGTAGAAGTCGTCCTCCATGGTGAAACGGGTGGCGAGCAGGCCGATTTTGCTGAGGCCGGCCGACTTGATGCGCTCGGCCGTGGGATCGGCGATGTGGATCATGGGAATCCCGATCGCGGCGGAGACGGCGTCGAACATCTTGTGCATGGTGTTGGTGCAGATGACGGCGACGTCCGCGCCGGCACGTTCGAGAGCGGCGGCAGCGTCGATCATGCGTTCGGTCGCCCGTTGCCAGTCGCCCTCGCGCTGCAATCGCACGATCTCGTCGAAATCGAACGACCAGAGGATGCATCGGGCCGAGTGCAATCCGCCCAGCCGGTTTCGCACCACGGTGTTGACGATTTTGTAATACAGAATGGTCGATTCCCAGCTCATGCCGCCGATCAGGCCGATGCTTCTCATTGAGGTCGCTCCCCCGGGTTAACCATGCCGGCGTCTGCCGGCGTTCATGAAGGCCACCATTATGCGCAGACGAGGGCAACTTTCTAGACAAGTCAATGGGGAAAGTGAATTGGCTTCGCGGCGTGCATGGATGCGGGCGGTGGCTCTGAGAGCTTTTCTGCGGGTCCAATGTGGGACCGCCCTCGCCTGCCGCTCGTGCGATGTGTGTTTCGTGCCGCCCGCCGGTCCTGGCAGGCACAAAGTCGGTACGGTATATTGGCGCGATGTTCCAAGCGGCGCGGGCAGGGGCTGCTTCTCGGCCCCGTGTGGCGGACTCTGAGGATGAGTTCGTCCTGGGACGCAGGAGCGTGGCAAGAGACGAGATCCACGGGCAGAGCTCATGATTCGGCATTTCGTAGAGTCTTCTTGCGCCGCTCGAAGCTGGTTGTGGATGGCATTGTCGCTTATCTTGCTGGCCTGTCCCGCCGACGTCCGGGCGGGCACGGTCATCCCGTTCAAACTCATCGCCGGCCGGCCCTGCGCTTACGGCACGCTCCATGGTCCGAACAAGGCTATCCCCGCCAACATCGTCATCGATCTGGGCATTCGGGGGTCGCTGCTGGTCCACAAGAATACGGCCAAGCTGCTTCAGCTGGACCCGGATCATCCGGCCGAACTGCGGTTCGGCGACGTGGTGCTGAGCGGGCTCCAAGTGTTCAGCGTGGACGGGCGCGACCTGGAAGAACTCTCGAAAAACCACGCCGAGGAGTTGGGTGAGGTTCCGGCGGTGGCGGTGCTCGGCTTGCCCGCCCTCAGCCACTACATCTTGCGGATGGAGATCGGCGAGGGCCGGCTCGAACTGCTCGCTCCGGGCGAAGCCATGCCCGTCGAGCCGGTCGAAGGCAAGGCGGTCACGTTGCCGTACGAGGAAGAGAGGTACGGCGTCTGGCTCAAGGCCTTCGCCGGAGAGGACTTCCAGCTCCGCGTGCGATTCATGACCTCGCAACTGGATACGAGCATCGACGCGATTACCGCCGATCTGGCCGGTTCGGCCGGCGGGGCGATCGACGAACTCCTGCTGGGCGGGATCAACATCGCCCGCTTCGTGGCGTTCCGTCCGGAGGATTTTTCGGGGATGCCCGAGCCTCGGCCGGACCTCGTGCTGGGCACGAATCTGCTTTCCTCCTTCCGGTTGACGGTCAATCCGACGGCTCGGCAGCTCACGTTCGAGCAGATCCGCGAGCCGCAATTCCCCGCACACGAGCGTGCCTGCTTTATGGCGTGGGCGTCGGGGGAGGCATCCGCCATCGAAGCGTACTTGGACGCGCATCCCGATTCACGGCTCGGACCGGAGTCTAGCCAACGGCTGCTGAAGTTGCGCTTGGAGGAGGAACCGGTCGATCCGCAGGCCGTCGTTCGGGCCATGCGATGGCGAGCCCGGACCACGGCTGAGAACCGCCGTGCCGCTGGCATGGTCGCATTGGCGGACCAGTTGATCGCGGCCGGGCAGTGGGATCTGGCTGAGCAGGCGCTGGAGATCGGGGCGGAATCGGTTCATGCCGACCTGAACGCCGTTGCCGGATTTCAGCTCAGTGCCCGTCGCGGCTTGATCGCCATGAATCGCAACGATCTGGTGCAGGCTCGCAAGCATCTGCTGTCGGCGGCGTTCGGTGCTCCGCGCGATCCGACCATCAATCTTTGGCTCGGCCAGTTGTACGAGCGGACGGGACGGCCGTTGCGGGCTTGGTCGCGCTATCTCCAGGCCGCGCTGTCGCAGCAGGCGCCGCCGGAAGCGATGCAGGCCCTGGATCGGCTCAACCGCGATCCGGAATTTCGGGCAACGTTCACAATGGCCGATGCCGAGCAACTGCTCGAAGGCCGTATGGTCGAGTTCCATCCGGCCGAGCGTTTTCTGGAGAACGATCCGGATGCCCAATGTCCGCTGCGGCTGGTCGAGCTGTTTGCCTCGGCGGACGGCGGGATGACGGCGGCGCCCGAGTTGGCATTTCAGGGGCTTTTCGAGTATCTGGAAAGCACGCCTGTTGTCTTCATTCAATACCACCTGAACTCGCCCATGCCGGACCCGCTGGCCACGCGCGCTTCGCTGGCCCGAAGTCGTTACTATCAAACCACGACCGCGCCGGCGGCGTTCTTCGATGGACAAGGGCCGGTGACGGCCGAGGGGAGCGACCGGGACGCAGCGCGCGTTTACGCGGAGTATCTCGAAGCCGCGGGCTTGTCGGGAGCTGCCAACAGCAAGCCGGGCGGAGCATCGACGCGAAACTCGGCGGACGCGGCGCAATCACTGCCGGCCGGCGCGGTGGGTTGGACGATCAGCGGCAGGGCAACGCTTCATGGCGACGAGCTGAAAGGGACGCTCGTCGTGGAAGGGCCCGCCGATCGCAGCAGCGTGCGAGTGCATGCCGTGCTGTGTGAAAAAATCGTGATGTTGCCGGGGTCAAACGGGCTCATGTTGCACAAGCACGTGGCGCGTGCCTTGCTATCGCCGGAACAAGGCTTCGCTTTGGCGCCGGACACGCCGGCCCGTGTTGATTTGGCGGCATCGTTCGAGGCGATTGCCAAGGACATCGAGCAGGATCTGGCCGACGCGGAGAAGTCGTTCGACATCCGGTTCAACTTGCGGCCCACGTACGTGGATCGGAGCGCGCTGGTGGTGGCGGCCTTCGTGCAGGACTCGAACACGCGGCGAGTGCTCGCGGCATGCGCGCTGCCGGTCGAATCGCCGGGGTCGACGAGCGCCTCGACTGCGAAAGGGACGAAGCAGTGAGCCTCACGGAACCACAACAGGAGATCGCCCAACTGCTCGCCGCGGCGCGTCGGCGCGTGCACCGGGCCCGCGTGGCGGGGGAGCTGCCGCGGGCCACGCTGCGAGCGTTGATGACGATCTGCAGCATGGCCGCCGGGTTCTGCATGCTGCGGGCCGGGGCGTGGCTCACGGATACCGTTCCGATCGTGGGATGGACGTCGTTCGTAATCCTGACGATCATCGCGGCCGGGATCGCGGCCGGCGCGACGTTCGCTTCAGCCATGCGGCGAGTGCCCAGCGATCGGGAGGTGGCCGAGCGGCTGGATCTCGCGACGGCCGACCATAACCGTATTGCCAACGCTTTGGCTTTGGCCGCTCAACGTGACGAGAACGCTCTTGCACGAGCGGCAGTCGAAGACGGTTTGAAGTATGCCCGGCAACTGGCGAGCCGCGATCCGTATCTCGATCAGCCGCCGCATCTCGGGCGTCAGTTGTGGCGAGCTGCTGGTACCGCGGTGGTGGTGCTCGTGCTGGCCGGCTTGTTCGGCGAGCGCGGGCATGTCGATGGAGCGGGTGGAATCGAGATGCTCCCCCAAGCCATGGCCCGGCCAGATCGCCGTCCGACCGAGAAGACCGATGATCTGCCGAGCCTGCAGCGCCGTCCCTCGACGCCGGAAACCTCCAGCCAACAAACGGCAGCGCGGCAGACCATGACCACGCAGCCCGAGGGCCTGCTCCCGGCCGAGCAGGAGCAGGCTTCGGCGGGTAAGGGCGGCGGCGGTTCGGCCAACCAGTCCAACGCGTCGAGCCAGTCCAGCAAGGGCAGCGGCGAATCGACCGGCAGTTCCGCCCAGCGGAAGCCGGAGTCCGCACCGCGTCCTGCCGCAGGTAAAGGCAAACGTCCCGAGGCCAAGTCGCCCGCGGCCGGCAAGCCGGAGAAGGGCGAGGAGGACTCGTCCATCAGCCAGGGCAGTTCCGGAGGCAGTGCTGCCAGTCCGGTGCAGAATCAATGGTCGCAGCAGACGCGGAGCTCCGACACCGATCAGGACAACGAGGATCAGGACGACGTCACCGAAACCGATAGCGAGCACAACACGCAGCGGGGTGGCGTCCAACCTTCCATGAAAGACCGGCAGGCGGCGCCGTCGCGCGAACTGGGCATCAGCGGTGACGACCAGGGGCTTCCCGGTACCGGCCGTGGCGGTCCGACGCCGCCCAAGAAGTCGCGCGGCACGGCGTCGCTCGTGCTGGGCGTGCCCATTCCCGACTTCATCAAGGCCCGGCTTGGCCCCGGCAGCACGAAGGTCGTCCACGAACGGGTGGATCCCGCGCCGGTCGCGGGCGAGCCGGCCCGAGCGAATCCGGCCGTCCCTCGCGGCGGCCCGGAAGCCGTTTCTGCGGATCACCGCATCTCCGCCGACGAAGCCGATGTCGTGCGCCAGTACCTGATGCGACTGCACTCGTCGGACATCGAGAAGAAACAGGAACCAACGCCATGAACAAGACCGTAGCCGACCCGCATACCAGCTCCGCCGACGCCCACGAACAAGCGGCACAGTTCCGCAGCGTGTTCGACCGGCTCAAGCGAGAAGTGCAGAAGATGTTCGTCGGGCACGACGACCTGGTGGAGACCACGCTGTCCGTGCTCCTGGCCGACGGCCACGTGTTGCTGGAAGGCGTGCCGGGGCTGGGCAAGACGCTCTTGGCCCGCACGCTGGCGTCGGCGTTGCGGCTGGAGTTCTCGCGGATCCAGTTCACGCCCGATCTGATGCCCGCCGACATCATCGGCACCATGGTGCTGTACGAGAAGGAGGGCGGGGGGCACGAGCTGCGCTTCGCCCAGGGGCCACTGGTCGCCAACTTCGTGCTGGCCGACGAAATCAACCGAGCCACGCCCAAGACGCAATCCGCCCTGCTGGAGGCCATGCAGGAGCGACAAATATCGGTCTCACGCAATACCATTCGTCTGCCCGAGCCGTTCATCGTGGTGGCCACGCAGAATCCGATCGAGCAGGAAGGCACGTATCCGCTGCCCGAGGCACAGTTGGACCGCTTCCTGGTCAAGCTATTGGTCGGCTATCCGGAGGAGCGGGACTATCACCACATTCTGGAGCGCACGACGGAGACGGAGCGGCCGACCATCGAGCCGGTGAGCAGTGCGGAAGAGATTATGGCCATGCGGCGGATCGTTCGCTCGGTGCCGGTGAGCGAGCAGGTGCGCTCGTACGCCATTCGACTGGTGATGGCAACGCAGCCGGGGTCGCCGCATGCGGTGGCGGCGGTCAACCGAGCGGTGGCTCTGGGCGCCAGCCCGCGCGGGGCGCAGGCGCTGCTCCTGCTGGGCAAAGTGCGAGCCTTGCTGGGCGGGCGGTTTGCGGTGTCCTGCCAGGACATTCGCGACGTGGCGTTGCCCGTGCTGCGGCATCGCATCCTGCTGAGCTTCGAGGGTCATAGCGAGGGCGTGAAGCCGGACGATCTGATCCGGGCGGCGGTGAATTCGGTGAGCGAATTGTCGTAACCGGCATGACGCGGTGACGCGGCGAGTGAGGAAGTAGAGAAGAGACGCATGTCTCAGTTGTTCACGGAAGAGTTCGCCCGGGCGGTGCATCGGCTTCGGTTGATTGCTCGCCAGGTTCCCGCCGGCGGTCGGCACGCCGATCATCGGTCGCGCGCGCTCGGCACGGGCATGGAGTTCCGCGACTTCCGCTCGTACGTGCCGGGCGATGACCTGCGCCGGGTAGACTGGAACCTGTACCGCCGCAGCGGCCGCGTCTTCCTGCGGCTGTTCCAGGAGACCGAGGACCTGCCGGTCTACGTGCTCCTCGACGTGAGCGATTCCATGTTCTTCGAGACGCCGCCGCGGGCCGACGCGGCGCGGCAGATGGCGGCGTGTCTGGCCGCTGTGGCCACGAATCAGCACGATCGACTGACGGTGTTCCCGTTCGGGGCTGACCTGGGCCAACCCTTGCCGCCCGCTCGAGGCCAGGAAGGCTTTCGCCGGTTGCTCGGCCGGTTAGAAAAACTCGGTCCCGCCGGGCCGACTCGTCTGGGGCAAGCGCTGCGTCGGTTCGGTGCGATGCGGTTGCGGGGCGGCCTGGCCGTGGTGATCTCCGACTTTTTCGATCCCGGGGGCATCGAGCCGGTGCTGGAAGGGCTGCGGTCGTTGCAGCATCGACTGGTGGCCGTGCAGGTCGTGCGTGCGTCCGACCCGATGCCGCAGTTGCAGGGCGAGTGTCGATTGCTGGATTGCGAGTCGGGCCAAAGCGTCGATGTGACGGTCACACCGGCGGCGGTCGAGAAGTACCGGCGGGCGTACCAGGCATTCAACGATCGACTGCTGGCGTTCCTCGCCCAGCGCCGGGCCGCCCACATGCAGTTGGACGCGGATCGCCCGGTGCTCGAGCAATTGAACAAGCTGTTCATCGACGGGTGGCTTGTGGTCTGAACGGGACGGTATGACGTTTACGGGTATTCCATTCTGGGGTGTGGCGAGTCTGATCGGGGCGGTGGCCGCGCTGCTCGGCGTGTTGCACCTGTTGCGCGTGCGGCCGCGGCCCGTGCGCGTGGTGACCACGCTGTTCTGGGCACAGGCCATCGAACGCACACACGCCCGCAGCCTGCTGGACCGGTTCCGCCATCCGCTCACGTTTGCACTGCTCCTGGCGGTTTGCGGCCTGGTTATCGCAAGCCTGGGCAAGCCGGAGCTCACCGCATCCGGGCGTGGCATTTGCGAGGTCATCGTGCTCGATGCCGGGGTCAACATGACGGCCGGTGGCGATGGCAACACCGATTACGACCGGGCGCGTGTCGCCGCGGTCGCGGCCGTCGAGTCGCTGTCCGGTGCCGATCGAGCGGCTGTCGTCGTTCTCGATCCGCTGCCGCGACTCGTACACGGGTTCGACCAATCGCCCGCATTGCTGGCCCGGGAGCTGGAGACGGTGCAGCCGGCGCGCGTGCCGGCCAGCCTCGATCTCGGGTGTGCGGCCGCCCGCTCGTTGCTCAATGGAGTGGAGAACGGACGCGTCACGTTGATCAGCAACCTGCCGCGGCAGTCAGACGACGGTGTCGACCGGTTCATCCGTGTAGGCGAGTCTCGTGCCAACGCGGCGATCGTCTCGGTTCTGTTTCTGCCCGAGCCGGAAGACCCGTTGCAGGGACGGCTCGTCACGCGGGTCGCCTATCACGGTCCGGCTCCGCGCCGGGTCGATTTGCGAGTGACCCGAGCCGGCGGGGCGGTGCTACTGAACGAATCGGCGGACATGACGCCTGGGAGCACGCGCGATTTTGCGACCGGCCTGCTGGCTTGCGACGGCGATGAAGTGGTCATAGCCCTTAGCGGCGATGGCGACGCCCGTGGCGACAATAATCTGTCGCTTCGCCTGCCGAGCCGGAATCGCATCCGCGTCGCACTGTCGGGCGATGTGCCCGCCGCCTTGCGAACGGGCCTGGAGAGCGATCCGGCGGTGGCGGTCGTTGATCCCGCCGATCCGCACGACATCGACGTACGCACGGGCCCGTCGGATGCGACGATCGAACGGCCAACGCTGTTCGTCGATGCGTCGTCGGCTGCCGCAGTCGCTGATGCCCCACTGTTCTACGCCGCCAATCACCCGCTAACGCGAAACCTGAGCTTCGAAGGCGGACAGCCCGCCGATGCCGGCGCGCGGGAAGGGGCCCTGATGGAACTGGGGGAGGTGACGCTGGCAACGTACGTTCCCGGTGCGCCTGCCCGGGCGGTCTTCAGCACGCGACTCTGGTCGAACGAACCCGGTTTGTATCGTCAACCCGCCTTCGCGGTACTGCTGACGCGTGTGGTTCGGCAGTTGGCGGGGTGGGACGCGCAGCCGATCGCGCTGTCGCCGCGCCGGGTATTGGAAGACCCCCTCTGGGCGGATCGGGCGATGGTCGCCGGTCCGCGCAACGTCATGCCTGCGGAGCGATCCACGGCCGACCTGGCCGCGCCGGCTGAGCAGGCGGATGCACCATCCACGCTTCGTGGTTCGTGGGGGCGCATGAGAGGATTCGAGCTTGCGATCCTGCTGGCCGTCGCACTATTTCTGGGTGAGGCTTATCTGCAAACGCGGGGGAGGATCGCGTAGGTCATGACGTTCGTGCATCCAGCCTGGCTGTGGCTGTTGCTGGCAGGCATTCCCCTGGTGGCCCTGCACGTGCGCGGGTTCACGCCGTTTGGTCCCGCACGCAAGTGGGCGTTGGCGGGCCTCCGCGTGCTGGGGCTCGTGCTATTGGTGTTGGCGTTGGCCCAGCCGGTGATCTATCGGCCGGACTCGTCCACAACGACGGTGCTGGTGGCGGATTGCTCGGCCAGTGTCAGCGACGCGGACTTGGTCGCGGTGGACGAGCAGATCGGGCGGATCACCGCCGCCCGCCGGCCTTCGGAACGCATTCGGCTGGTCACGTTCGATACGACGGCTCGTGAAGTGTCGTCAAAGCCAGAATCGCTCATCACATGGCGTCACCAGCGATCGGCCGGCACACAGCCCGCAGCCCAGGCGGGCTCGGCGCTGGCTGATGCGTTGGACCTGGCGGCGCTGCTGATTCCACATGAGGGGCGCGGTCGTGTCCTCCTGTTCAGCGACGGGCGGGAGACGCGCGGCGATGCCCGTGCCGCCGCCTGGAGACTGGGGCAGCGCGGCATTGTGCTGGAAGCTGTGACCGTGGGGCAGCCGTGCACGCGCGAGGTCCTGCTGGAACGCGTGGAACTGCCGGCCACGGCAGGCATCGGTTCGAGTGTAGAAGTAAAGGCAACGGTCCAGGTGGCCGAGGCCGGTTCGGTCGTGCTGGAGGTCAAGGATACCGCCACGGGCGAAATTCAACGTCGTGAGCAGGCACTCGAACCGGGCCGCCACAGCATTGCCGTGCCGATTGCGCTCCAGCGGCGAGGCCTGTGTGAGTACGCCGTTCGCGTGAGCGGCGGCCAAGACACGTTGGCCGACAATAACGAGCTGGCCGCCGCGATCGAGGTGTTGCCGCCGCTTCGCGTGCGCGTCGTCGAAGACAATCCCGCCGGTGCTGCTGCGGCTGCGCTGAGGGAGATGGTGGGGCCGGCAGCGGAGATCTCGACGCTGGATGTGACCGCGCCGGGGTTGGCCGAGACGCTGGCGGATACGGACGTGCTGGTCCTGGCCGATTGCATGCCCGAGACGGTGCCTGCGCCTGCCCAGGAGGCGATTCGCGATGCGGTCACGCGGGGGATGGGCTTGCTGATGACCGGCGGACGGCGGGCGTTCGGCCCGGCCCGGCTCAGCGAATCGCCACTGGCTGAGGTCGTGCCCGTGCGGTTGCCGCAAGGTCTGGAGCGGCGCGATCCCAGTGCGACGTTGGTCATCATTATCGACACGTCCGGCAGCATGACGGGTGCGCGAGTCAGTCTGGCCAAAGAGATCGCCCGGCTGGCCTTGGCCCGGCTCAAGCCGCACGACAAAGCGGGCATCGTTGAGTTCTATGGCTCCAAGCGTTGGGCGGCGCCGATCCAGTCGGCGGCGAATGCCATCGACTTGCAACGGGCGCTCAATCGGCTCAGTGCCGGCGGCGGGACGGTGATTCTGCCGGCACTCGAAGAAGCCTATTACGCGCTGCGGGACGTGAACACGCGGACCAAGCATGTGCTGGTGCTGACCGACGGCGGTGTGGAGACCGGGGCTTTCGAGCCGCTCATCCGCAAGATGACCGACCACAACATCACGCTCTCGACGGTTCTGGTCGGCCCCGGCACGCACTCGGCGTTCCTGGCCAGTCTGGCGCACTGGGGCCGCGGGCGTTTCTACACGGCTCCCGACCGGTTCAACCTGCCCGAGATAATCGTCAAGCAGCCTGAGAACTCGTTATCGCTACCGTACCTCGAGCAGTCGGTGAGCGTCGTAGCGGGGCGGCGCGATCGTTGGTTGGACGGCATTGACGTGACCGCTTGGCCATCCTTGAGCGGTTATGTGGAGACCGTCGCGCGGCCCACGGCCGACGTGTTGCTCGCGACCGATTCGGGGCAGCCGCTGCTGGCCAAATGGCAATACGGTCTGGGCGTGGTGGCGGCCTGGACGTCGCAACTCGGCGGCGAGTGGGCGAGCGGTTTGAGCCAATCGCCATCGGCGGGCCGGCTGTTCTCGAACGTGCTGCGCGGCTTGGCCGGCAGACGACCCGAGCAGGCGTTGCGTATCGATCCGGTGTGCCGCGCCGGCGCCCTCGAACTGGAGATCAACAACTTGCTGCCGCAGCGGGGTATCTTGTCCGTCTCGCAGGCGGGTGAGACGCCCGCCCCCCAAGAGGTTGCGTCCTGCCCGCTGGAGATCGTCGTGCGGCGGCGGACCGGATCACCGGACAATGACACATATGTGGTACGAAAATGGACCGTCGATCCCTACGCGCCACACCGATGGAATCTGCGGATTGCCGATCTGGATACGGGGGTATACGAAATCGAAGCTCGGGCGGAAGGGACCGGGTTGACCGGCACGGCTGCGGTGGTGATCAACGCTCCGCCCGAGGTCGCGGCGCTGGGCCCGGATAAAGACCTCATGGAAGATCTCGTCAATCTGGCGGGGCAATTGGCGGCCGGCCGTGCTGGCGAGTTGCCGCGTAAAGCCCAGGAAATCTGGCCCGTCTTCGCCGCGCTGTTCGTTCCCGTTCTGCTCTTGCATGTGCTGATCCGCCGCTGGCCGTCGCGGATGCCGGCGGCCGTTGCCGTCACGGCTGCGGTGTTGATGGTCACGACGCTCGGCTCGCCAGAAGCTGCGGCGCAGCTGAATGCGGCCAGCACGGCCACCGCTCCCTCGGCCGCGGATTTGGGTAGAGCGTTGGCCGAGGTTCGCCAAACGTTGTCGGCCGGCGATTCCGCCCGCATAGAGGCGGCGTTTGCCGATGCCCGCGATACATGTCTTGCCACCGTGGGCAGTCTGGAGCCGCTGGTCGAGTGCCTCGAGCCGTTGGCGGCCCTATCGCGCGACGCAGCTTGGCTTCTGGCCCAGGCCGCACGAGACGACGGCGATCTGATCACCGCCCGCGATCTGCTGGCCGCCCTGACCGAACGCGAGCCGGGCCGGTTCGAGTGGTGGGCCGAAAGGGCGCGGGTGGAAGAGTGGCTGGGCAACGACGAAGGCGCGCTGACGTGCATCGATCGGGCGCTGGCTTGCCCGTGCGAGCCGGCGCAGCGTTCGGCCCTGCTCGTGCGGGCCGCAGCCTTGCAACGCGATTTGCGGAGGATGGACGATCTCAGCCGGTCGCTTGATGCGGTGGCCGCGGCGGATGCAGGCGGTGCCCTGGGGCACATGGTCGGGCACTACGCCGGCCTCCTAGGCGATCCAGAGCGCGTGGTACGTTATCTGGCACCGAGAGGGGAGCGGAAAGATCAATTTCACGATTACCTGTTCCGCGGATTGGCCTTGCTGCGCCTGAACCGGCCGGCCGACGCCCGGGAGGAATATGAGGAGGCCTATCAGGCCGCGCCGCTCGAGCGGGACCGCCGCTTCGCGCTCGAACGCGTGATTGCGTCAGCTCGCCGGGGCGGCAACTTGCACGACTTGGCCGAGGAATGGTGGTCCGATCCCGATCTTACGCCCGACCGGTTGCAAGCTCTGGTTGCGGTCCTGGCCGAGTTGGGGGAGTCCAAGCGCTTGCTCGACCTGCTCGATCGCTTGAACGGAACCGCCTCTTATCGTGAGTTGATCGAATCGCCCGAGTTCCAAACGCAAATCATCACGGCCGCGATCGCATCCGGCGACTTGAAGCAGGCGGAATCGGCCTATCGACAGTTGGTCGAGCGGTATCCCCAGCAGATCCAGTGGCGAATCGGCCTGGCTCGACTGTGGTTGCTCGGCGGCCAACGCGAGCAGGCCACGCGATTTCTCATGGAAGCCGTCGAATCGTTCGAGGACTCCAGCACGCTCATGGGGCTGGCGCAAGCGGCGGCAGCGCTGTCGCTCGATTCGGTCGCCGTGGCCGCTTCCGACAAGGCGGCCAAAGCCGGACTGCCTCAGCAGATCCGGGCTGGACTGTTTCAGGCCGGACTGGTGCGTCAGCGCGGCGACGCCGATCGAGCGCTGAACCTGGTTCGTCAGCTCGTGCCGGCGGCTCGGCAGGATCCCAAGCTTCTGCAGAGCGTGGCCGAAACGCTCGAGCGGCATGGCGACAAAACCGAAGCGCTCCATCTATACAGGGAGCTGCACGAGACGACCGGCACGGAAGACACGCTGCAGCAACTGGCGTATCTGCTGGAGCAGAACGAGAAGTTCGAGGAAGCCTACGAATTGTGGCGCGAGCTATGGTCCACGACGCAGGTGCCCGCCCGCTCAAAGCAGGCGGAAAGCCGCATGCTGGATCTGGCATCGCGGACCGGCAAGCTGGCGGACATGGTCATCGAGATCGAGGAGCGGCTGGCTACGAACTCGGCCAGCCCCCGCGACCTCGAATTACTCGTGAAGATCTACACAGCGGCTCAGGACCCCGTGTCTGCGGCCGAGGTCCTTCAAGAATATGCGGCCAAGGGCCGTTCCGAGGTGGAGCTTCTGCAGTGGCTGGCCCGCGTGTACCTGGACGGCGAGCAGTTCGGGCGTTGCAGCGAGACGTTCCGGCGATTGATCGAATTGGATCCGGCCAACGCGGCGGATTACCTCCAGCAGGTCGCCATTTTGGCCATGGAACGCAAGCAACCCTTGCAGGCTCGCCGGGCGCTGGCCGAGCTGCAGGCGCTGTCCGGCGGCCAGGATGACGCGACGGATGAATTCGCCGCAGGCGTACTGGACATGACCGGCCAGCACGCCGAAGCGGCCCGGGCGTATCGGCGAGTCCTGAACACGCATCCGGACCGAATCGAATCCTGGCTGCTGTGGGGCAACGCCATGAAGGCCAGCGGACGCGGCGACCAGGCGATCGCACGCTTCCAGGTGCTGGTGGAAGAATCGGTCGAGGACGACCTGTTCACGATCGCGGTGGACGGTTTGCTGAACCTGCAGGCCAAGCCGGCGGCGTTGCGTTCGGCGCTGCGAAGAGTGTACGCGCGGATCGCCGCCAATCCACAGAAGGTGTTCCTCTATCAACTCGCCAGCGATCTGCTCGACGGTTTGAACGAGGCCGAGCGGGCTCGCGACATCGTCGAGCAGGCGGTGGTTGTCGGCGGCGAACGCCGGGCCGCCCTGTTGCGCGAGCTGATGGAGTCGGCCAAGTCGGCCAACAAGATCGACGAGCAGATCGAGTACGGCCGCTCGCTCTTGGCGCTGGCCGATGCCTTGCCGCCGCAAGTGTTCCTCGATCTGGGCGAAGCGCTGCTAAAGAAGGGCGAGTTGCATCTGGCCGAGCGAGTGTTCGAGCGAGCCAGCATCGACGGCGATTATTCTGCGATTCAACAGCGCGTGGCCTCGTATTACGAGGAGGCCAACCGGCCGGCCGACGCGGACCGCATCATTCGCGGCCTTCTGATCGCCGAGCCGGACAGCGTGCCGCTGCTGGTCCGTTCGGGTTCACTCAACGAGCAGATGGGCAACCACGCGGAGGCGTTCGCTCAGTACTATCGGGCGACCGATCTCATGCTCCGGCGGCTGCCCGGGTACACGCAACACGACGTGGCCACCCGGCCGATCGAATCCGAACGCAGCCGCATCCGCGTGGTCCGTGCGAGCAACATGGACGAGATTACGCAGTACTTCGAGAGCGCGGGCAACGGTCTGATCGGCACGGCTCGCACGCCGGAGCTGCGGGAACGGCTCGAACGAGATCTCGTGCGGCGCATTCGTGAGGAAGTCGCGGTTCTGAGCGCGAACGGACGCCTCATGCCGCGCATCGCGGCCAATCCCAGACTCGAGCGGCTCGCCCGGTTCCTGCGGCAGGTCGCGTTCTCGTTGCACGTGCCTCAGATCGCCGATGAGATCGATCGCGAACTGCTGGCCCGTTATCCCAAAGACACCACGTTGCGTCAGCAGGTGGTGACGAGCCGTGTCGAGTGGGGGCTCAACCGGCGAGCGGCGGAGATGGCGGGGCTGGTCGCGGCCGATAATGGCGGCGGCGGACGCAAGGTGTCGAGCGCCAGCCAGCCGGCCCCAGTGAGCCAGGCGGCTCCGGCGAGTGGTCCCGCGACCTCGGGACCCGCTGCGGGCGCGGTTGCGGTCGGGGCGATCAATCCGGACTTGGTGTTGGCTGATCCCCAACTAATCGATGAGGTCATCGCGAGCGGGCAGATCAGCGCCGAGTTGGCGCATCGGCTGATTCCGGTCCTGTTGATGCAGGGCCGGCACGAGCAGGTTCGTCGCGTGCTGGCCTGTGCCGCACCTCCTGACGCGAAGGAGGCGGCGACTGTCTGCGGTCGGATGATGGCGGCTGCCATCGCCTTGGACGATACCGCCGCCGTTCAGCGATGGCTCGGTCTTTGGTTGGACCGTTCACCGCAGGTGACCGCCGGGCAGAACACGTCGGCCGCTGCCGGCAGCATCGAGCGATGCGTGCGATTGGCCTTCCGTGTGCTCGATCCGTCGCAGCGATTCGGACTCGTCGAGCGGCTCGGTCGCATTTGCCCCCGACTGGATGCCCGAAACCGGCTGGCTGTGCGGTTTCTGCAGATGGACTTGTGCGATGTGCTCGACATGCCGTTTGCAGATATTGAGACACTGGCGAGCGAGATCGCGGATACGGACTTGTCCGTGGGCCGGTTCGTCCAGGTACTCGAACGGCTGCCGGCAGACAAGCAGGTCGCCTTTTTCCGGCAGGCCGTGTCGGCCCGCAAGCCGGCCGACCAGCGATCGAGCCTTCTCGATGTCGTCGGCCTGATGTCCAGGCCGGCCGGCCCCGAACTCCAACAGGCCATTCTCGAGTTGCTCCGAACGACACCCAAGCGGAAGCTGACTTCTGGAGCCATTCGTATCTGGCCGCGCAACGCGCGTCAGCCGGAGCTGGTGCTGGCCATTGCCGAGCAACTCTTGGCGGAGTCGCCGGAGGATCCGGCGGTTTTGGTCGCCACCGCCTTGGCTCGCGAGAATGCCGGCCGGCATGAGGAAGCGGCTGTGCTGGCGCGTGAAGCCATGGACCTGCTCATGCAGGCTCGGCAGGTTACTTCGGACGAATGGCAGTTGTTCAACGCCGCCGTGGGCGTTTTGCGACCGGCCGAGCTCGAAAAGTACGCCGCCGATCTGGCCGAACTGCACGAGATCGAAGCTCCCACGCCGGTTCAGATGTTCATGCGCGGGCTGGTACTCCGGGCGATGTCGCGGGACGCCGAGGCCGTCGCTGCGTTTCGGCAGGCGTATGACGCACAGCCGAGCAACCGAGTGTTCAGCCGTGCGCTGGTGACGGCACTGAAGGAGACCGGCCGCACAGTGGAACTGGCTCGCACGCTCGCGGCGACGCTCACCAGCTCGACGATCATGGAGTCGTTCGAGTGGCGGTCGCTCAGCGAGGCGTACTACGAGCTGTGCGATCCTGTCGCGGCCTTACTGGCCGCCCAGAAGGATGAGACGATTCTCGCCCCGGTCGGCCAAATCCGCGCGCTGCAGGCGATGGGGCGGGAAGACGAAGCCCTCGCGGTCTTTCGCCGCATGTTCATCCGCAATCGTGACAAGGGCTTTTATCTCGATCTGACCTGGCCGCAGGAACCTGGTCCGGGCGGACTTCTCGGCCATGGAACTCAGGAGGACGAAGTGCCGGTCGCTAGCCGGCGCAAACTCTTCGATGTGTTGGCCGGTGTTTCGTGGGCCAAGGAAGAGTACTCCGTCCTGCTGGAGGCGGCACGTCCCGGTCGGCGGGATGTCGAGGGATTGATCAGCGGATTGATCAACGTCGCCCGGCTGAACGATGGATGGGGTCGTCTGGCCGCCAAGCTCGAAGCAGCTCGGCAGGCTGACGCGATCACCTGTAATGATCAGGCCCTCTTGATCGAGTTGGCCTCACAGAAGCCGGAAGCCGTTTCGGACGGGCTGCTTGCTGAAATCGACCAGATTCGACTGCAGGTGGACCCGGCGGATTCCAAGCTTTTGTGGACCATCGCTCGCGTGTATCAGGCCCGCGGACGAACGGAAGCGGCTCGTCACCTGCTGCAGTGGATGCTGGTCAGCGGCTTGGAGGGACAAGGCGGAGTCGGTCTGAGCCAGCGGCTCGCGCATCTGGATGCCTATATACAGACACTGCCGCCGGAGGAGCGGGGGCCGCAGCTGCGCCGCTGGTTGGGCCTGATGCAGCCGACGGGGCTGGACCCGCTGACCAACGAGTTCGGTATCGAATGTGCCGACCGGCTGAAGGCCGCCGGCGACGAGCGTTGGCGCGAGCTGCTGGAATCGCTGCGGAAGCGGGCTGACTCGGAGGTCGGCGACATACGCTACCGGTTGCTGCGGACGGCCCTGGCTCGGCGCTATGCGGCCATGGGGAACCTGGAGGTCTTCACCGAGCAGGTTCGACGTGTGCTCGACCCCGCTCAGATGGACGATCTGCTCCGGCGGGCGCTTGATCCGCGCAGTTTCCTGCCCGTTTCGGATGCTCTGGAGCAGCCGGCGGCGTTCGTGGACGTCGTGCGGCAGCGGGTGGACGAATTGTATCGCGACGGCAGACTGCCGCGAGATCACCGGTTGCGCATGTTGTGCCTTCTGGGCGACTGGTGCCGCGAGCGGAAGCTGGCGGAGTTGGCCGACGCGATCGTCCGGCAGTGTGAGGTGGAACTTGGCGATCCGTGTACGGGCTGGCTCTATGTGGCGGACCTGGATCGCAGACTCGGACGCGAGGACGAAGCTCTCGCATTGGAATTCAAGTTGCTCGAATCGGATCTGCTTCCCGTGGCCCGAGTGCCGGATGTGCTGAACAGGTTGGAGGCTCGCCAAGGCCGGGCCGCCGCCGACTCACACGCGGTCCGGGTGG
>Ga0208564_1001370_pt1 | contig 20562 bp, 24 predicted proteins | sample AD_UKC073_MetaG_FD_184439 | JGI IMG/M metagenome (GOLD analysis project Ga0208564, IMG submission 184439) | Active sludge microbial communities of municipal wastewater-treating anaerobic digesters from USA - AD_UKC073_MetaG (SPAdes) (version 2) | ecosystem: Engineered > Bioreactor > Anaerobic >... | reverse complement strand
CGACCCCGAGACGGATGCCTTGCGGAGGCGGTTCGCCGATGAGTACGCGGAGCTGCGCAAGGCCAAGGGCGTGACGCCGGAGCAGGCCTACGAGCGGATGGCGGACGTGTCGTACTTCGGCACGATGATGGTCGCCGATGGGCTGGCCGACGGCATGGTGTCGGGGGCGGTGCACACCACGGCGCACACGATTCGCCCGGCGTTCGAGATCATCAAAACCGCGCCCGGGGTCTCGGTGGTGTCGTCGGTGTTCTTCATGTGCCTGCCTGACAAGGTGCTGGCCTTCGGTGACTGCGCAGTGAACCCGAACCCGACGCCGGAGCAGCTCGCGCAGATCGCGGTGACCTCGGCGCGGACAGCCAAGCAGTTCGGTATCGAGCCGCGAGTGGCGCTGCTGTCGTACTCGACGGGCACGTCGGGATCCGGGCCGGACGTGGACCGGGTCGTCGAGGGGACGAAGCTGGCTCAGGCGCTGGACCCCTCGTTGGCGATTGACGGACCCATGCAGTTGGACGCCGCGATCGTGCCCGAGGTGGCCCGGACGAAGGCGCCGAACTCGGCGGTCGCCGGGCGGGCGACGGTGCTGATCTTCCCGTCGCTGGACGCCGGCAACATCGCGTACAAGGCTGTCCAGCGGACGGCCGGTGCGCTCGCGATCGGGCCGGTCTTGCAGGGGCTGAACAAGCCCATCAACGACCTCTCGCGAGGGGCGACGGTCCCGGACATCATCAACACCGTCGCGATCACGGCGTTGCAGGCGGTGTAGGGGCTTCGACAAGCTCAGCCGACGGCGACGGTTCTGGGCTCTCGTTCGCTGAGCTTGTCGAAGGGCTCAGATCCGCGCGTAGCGGCGCGTCCGGTCATCGCTGATGCGTCCGGACCAGTTGAGCCCGTACCCGAAGTCGTAGCTGTTGCCCGCTGCATCCGTGTAAACCGCGTAGTCAAAGCCCAGATCCTCGCAGTGGGCCTCCACGGTCTCCATGGACGCCGGCAGCGGCAGCGGCAGCAACCCGGACGGCTCGTACGCGCCGGCGATCACGTCCCAGACGGCCCGCGACGAGACGCCCAGGTCGACCAGGATCGCGTCCGCGTAGGGCTCGATCTCGGTCAGCACCGGCGGGTGATGCAGCCGCAGCACGACGATCACGGGACGCTCGCCCATCGCCTCGCGCGCAGCGCGGACCAGGTCGGCGTCACCCGAGTTCGCTGCCGTCACCGTCCTGCCGCGGTACGAACGATCAGCGGACGCCTCGCGCGGATCGCCGCCCGCGAGGCTCGGCTCCCGAGCCGTGTCGGCGGTGTACGGCCCCCACACCAGCGGGATCGGCACGTAACCGTCGGCGTACCCGCCGTCGCTGATCGGGCTCTCGATGAAGACCACCGCGACGTCGGCGTCCTCGGGCCGCTCGGCCCGGACGAAACGGTCGACGACGGCGTCCGGGTTGAACGGATCGACGTCGCGCGCGGGCGTGACCGTCCGGAAGAACGACTTGTGCTCTCCGACGTGGCGCGTCGGCGTCCAGACCTTGAGTCCCGTCGGCTGGACGATGGCGTCCGAGCCCTTGAGCAGCACCAGCGAGCCGAGCTGGGCGCGGTAGCCGGCGTCCAGAAATTCAGCGCAGCCCACGAGCGAGGCCGAGGCGTCGGCGTCCAGATAGGGGTTTTCGAAGAGTCCGCAACGGAAAAGGGTCCGCAGGAGGCGGCGTCCGGACGCCTCGAACCGGGCCCGCGCGGACGCCTCCCCGTCGCGCTCGGCCAGCAGGCGGTAGGCATCGAGGACGGGGTCGACGTCGCTGTTGCCGCCGAATTGGTCGAGGCCGCAGTCGAGGGCCAGCAGGTGGCGCTCGGCGACGCTCCGGTGTTCGACGCCGTAGGAGCGCTGGCTGAACGAGTCGATGGTCGGCGAGGGGTCGCCGGTGATGCCCCAGTCGGTGCAGAGGACGCCGTCGTAGCCGTAGTCGTCGCGCAGCAGGGCGATGACTACGGCGTTGTACGAGTTGGCGACCCGGGGGCCGTAGCCGTCCGAGACGGTGTAGTAGGGCATCACGGCGGCGGTGCTCAAGGTGGGTCCGGCAAGGGCAAATGCGCCGCGGGTGAACGGCAGCAGGTGCTCGGCGCGGTTGTCGCCCGGGTACACGGCGTAGGCGCCGAAGGGGTAGTGGGCGTCGCGTCCGCCTTCGCCGGTGCCGCCGCCGGGCCAGTGCTTGACCATCGTCGCGACGCTGTCGCGGCCCCAGCCGGACGCCTCGCCCGGCGTCGTTTGCATGCCGTCGCAGTAGGCGCGCGTGTAGTCGGTGACGAGCCCGGAGTGCGGGCCCCACGAGTCCTCGAGGCGCAGCCAGCGCGGGTCGGTGCCCAGATCGGCCTGCGGCCCGAGCGCGGTGGTGATGCCGAGCGCACGGTACTCGCGCGAGATGATCGAGGCGTACGTGCGGCAGGCGTCCGGGTCGAAGAGTGCGGCCATGCCGAGCCCCTCGGGCCAGCGCGAGATCGCCAGGCTGGTCGACTTGAACTCAGCAGTCGTCTCGGCGGCGCCGTTGCGCGGATCCGACGACGTGTTCACCGGGACGCCGAACGGCAGCTCCTCCGCCAGGGCCTGCAGCTCGTTGTTCCAGCGGGCCGCAGTGGCGGCGTCCGTCGCCTGCATCAATAGCACGTGCCGGATCTGGTCGTCCGCGAGCATGGTGCGCTGCTGGTCCGATAGGGCGTGCGGCGCGACGGCGGCGTCCGAGAAGGGGCGTCCGGCGTAGGTGCCCGCGAACGGGTGGACCGGGTACCACCAGTACAATGGCCACATGAATCGATGCTTGCTCGGATTGGGGATACTCGTTGGGTATCCCCTTTCTGTTCTGATTTCTTGGATGTTCTCTTCAGGAGAAATCCGCACAATTCTTCTAGTCGCTGCCGTTGGGCTGGTCATCATTACCCTTAGGGCGAGTGGCAGACTCGGCCTGGCTTGGTCCTTTCTCCCGCTCGCAATATTCGTTGGATATCTCTTTCTTGCGTGGTGGCACATCGGGCCAATCCAAACGTTTGGAATAACGCTATTGGGGGCCGTTATATGGTGGCTTTGTATTGTATTTTTGCCATGGCTTCTATGCAATGCCATGCGTCGCTCACGTTAGAAGTGATTTTTTCAACTCTCGTTGTTGAGGGAGGCGATGATGGAGCCGAACTCGCGGTCTTCGCGTTGAACGCGGGTGATGGCCTCGTGGGCCCAGTAGTCGGCTTCGAACTGGGGCAGCATTTCCAGGATCGCGGTGCGGATGTAGAACCCTCGGGATCGTCCGGTGCGTTCTGAGAGCTGATCGAGTTTCCGCACGGTGTCAGCGTCGAGCCGGACGGACACGACGGCTGGCGCGTAGCCCTTGGGGCGCGGCTTGTTCTGGGGTCTGGGTTGGCCGTCCACGGATGCAGTGTTTCGGTCGGGGCGGACAATTTGCCACGCATCAGTCAACGAGACCCGCAGCAGGCTGACGTCGGGTCCGGTGACTCGCCATCGCAGGGTTTCGGTGAGGGCCTGCTCGATGCAGGGCACCAGGTCAAGCTCGGTTTCGTTCTGGAAGGCCACGTCGGCTACGCCGCAGAGCAGAAGGAACGAGGCTAGGAATGCATCGCAGAGATGACGGGCGAGGGCCCCGTCTACGGGGACGAGGGAGTAGGCGCGTGAGATGAGGGCGTGAACCCGGGGCACTGCGGATCTGTTCATACCTCCTAATGGAGGCGTTTAGGCCCGACTTTTGTCGCTGTCCACAGCCCCAATTTTGTAAACGTTGTTTACACCTTGGGGGTTAGCTTGGCAGGAGTTTGGTGGGGTGGCCTGGGCCGTTGACGTCCTCGCCGCTGAACAGGAAGTCCGGGCCGGTGGGCGCGCGATCGGTGAACGGCGACTCGTACAGTCGGGAAGCCTCCACGATCCCGGTGGCCGCCAGGTGGTCGATGATCAGGTTCACGACGTCGAGCTGTTGGGCCGTGAACGTGCGGTCGCGCAGGTAGTCGGCGAAGGCCTCGGACGCCGCGGCGCGATCGAGCCCGACGAGCGACCGGACGAACAGCCCCAGCCCGTGCGACTCCTCGCCCGCTCGTCGGACGTCCTCGGGAGTGCCGACGCCGGCGTCCACGAGCATCGTCTCCAGGGTGTCGAGGTCGGTCGGTGTCAATTGCTGGTTACGCCGCAGTTGGGCGAGCGTCAGTGAGTCGGCGTGCGCGAGCAGCCAGGCCCACGCCTTCTCTTTGAACCGCACGAGGTCGGTGGCCGGCGTCACGTCGGCAAGTCGACCGGCTGCTCGGGTCCCATGGCGCGCGGTCGGTGAGGCCCGACTTCGGCGCCAGTCCTGATGGGAATATCCGCTTGTCGGACGCGGGATCCCTTGCCATAATCGAACAAAAGTTCTATAATGAGGTATGGCGAGTTTGCTCCTGACCGACGACGCGACGGACGTCTTCGACGCGCTCCGGGCGAACCGGAAGTTGGCCGAGCACTGCGCCGTCCGCGAGTTGGAGCTGATCGCGCGGGCCTGCGACGAGTACTGCGTCGATACTGAGCGCGCTGACGAGGCGGCCGAGAAGCTGATCCGTGGCGGGGCTGACGGCACCGCGATGGTCGGGGAGTTCTTGGCGCTGGAGCTGGGTCCGTTGCTCGGGGTGTCAGCGGAGTCGGCGGCGCTGCTGATCGCCGGCGTTCTGGACCTGCGGGATCGGCATCCTGAGTTGTGGGCGCTGGTCGGGGCGGGCGGCGTCCTGCCGTGGCAGGCGCTCAAGGTCGCCGCGCGGTGCAGCCAGGCGGGGCTGTCGCTGGAAGCTGCGCGCTGGGTCGATCACCAGTTGGCGTGCGCCGCTGCCGGCCTGCCTTGGGCGCGCGTCGTGCGCTCGCTGGAGGGGCTGATCGTCAAGGCGGACGCCGAGCTCGCGGCTGAGCGTGCCTTGGCCAAGCGGCAGGCTCGTCGAGTGTTCATCGGCGATCACCGCGACGGTGGGTCGGTGATGTTCGCGCAGTTGGACACCGAGGCGGCGCTCGCCCTGGCGCGGACGGTTGATCAGGTGGCCGCAGCGTTGGTGGCGGAGGGCTCGACCGAGCTGGTCGACCAGCGGCGGGCCACGGCGCTCGGGGTGCTGGCCGATCCGAGGGCGGCGCTCGATCTGCTGGCGGGGGTGGGCGATGGGCGTCCTACGAACCGGGTGGCGACGGTGGTCGTGCACATTGCGGCCGAGGCTGTCGCTGGGGCGAGGATCCTGGTCCCTGAGCTTGGCGAAGGTCCGGTCCCCGAGCTTGTCGAAGGGCAGGTCGCCCGCATCGAGCGCATCGGTCCTCTGGACACCGACACCCTCCGCAGGTTTTTGGCGCACAGCAAGGTGATCGTCCGTCCGGTGATCGACCTGAATGGCGTGCCGGCCGTGGACTCTTACGAGATCCCCGACCGGCTGCGCGCACACATCCTCGCGCGGCATCCCGTTGAGGTGTTTCCCTACTCCGGACGCCTCGCCTCCGGCTGCGACCTGGACCACACGATTCGCTACGACACGCTTGCGCCTCCGGGGAGCAGGCAAACACGGGCGGCCAACCTTGGTCCCTTGTCGCGCAGAGCTCATCGAGCGAAGACAGCCCGGCAGTGGCGGGTGGAGCAGCAGAGTCCGGGCGAGTTCCTGTGGACCTCGCGGCACGGCTTCCGCTACCTCGTGACCAGGCACGGCACCACCGCGCTGGGACGAGCATCGAGCTGAAAGGCTTTCGATTTTTTCGAATTTGAGTCAGGTTCCTCTATGAGTGACTTGATCCGTGACGCGAAGACAGTCCTGCCCCCGCAGGATCTCGACGAGCTGCTCGACCTGTCGAAATTCCTTGAGCAGGTCAGTTCGCCAGCGGTCCTCGTTGGTCCGGACGGCCAGACGGTAACAGGAGGCGGCGAACTTTTTGGGCATCAGTAGGCCGACGTTGATCAAGTTGCTTCAGGGTGGCGAGATCCCGTTTGAGAGACCTGGCGCTGGCAGACATAGGCGGGTGCGTTTGCAGGACATCATCGAGTATCAGAGGCGGCGCAAGGTTGAGCGCCGCGCGACGTTGGCTGCCCTCACCGCGGACGCAGCCACGGACGGCCTGTACAGCGGAGAACCGACGTACGCCGACGCCCTCAAGGCTGCGCGCAAGAAGCGGGGTTGACTTCCATGGCGAGGTTCTGTGCGCTCTTGGACGCCTGCGTTCTCGTGCCGATCTGCCTCGCCGACACGTTGCTGCGACTGGCCGAGGTCGGCCTGTATCGGCCGCTGTGGAGCGGGCGCCTTCTCGAAGAGATGGTCTCGGCCATTGAGTCTGTCGGCATCGCCGTCCCCCGACAGCGAATCGCGATAGCGGATGTCGGGGCCATCGATGCCGTGCATCAGCATGTTCAGGCGCCGCGCCCGCCTGCCCGGACTCGCGGTCGTCGTCGTCGCCGTCGCGGCGTCCGTTCTCTGGGCACTGGACGCCGACGCGACCGTCTGCGCCTACGTCCTCGCGCTGGTCTGGCTGGGCTTCACCATCGTCGCCAAGCGGCTCGAACCGGCGCGTTCAGTGGCTGTCGGGGACGGCGTCCCAACTCGTCCGGAGGGCGGCGATCGCGTCGTCCAGGCTGAGTCCGAGCCGGCGTGACGCGAGCGCGAAACTGCGCGCGGCGTCCGCTGTCTGCTCGTTCTTGACGGACGCCGACGCCTTCGCCCCCGCCGCGACCGTCGTGCCATGCCGGACGCGGCTGATGACCAGTCCGGACGCCTCGAGCTCTTGGTAGACGCGTCCGACGGTGCCGGGCGCCAGGCCCAGATCAGCGGCAAGCTGGCGGATCGGCGGCAGCCGGTGCCCGGCCGGCAGCGCGCCCGCCAGGATCATCTCGGCCAGTTGCGACCGCACCTGCTCGTACGCGGGCACGGGGCTGGCGGGGTCGACATCGAGGATCACGCCGCCGCCTCAGCGGGCCGGTCGGACGGCTGCTGGCCGACGGCCCAACCGGTCACCATAAGGAAGAACCAGCCGACGAAGCTGATCAGCGCTCCAACCTCAGGGCGGCCCCACTGGAGGGTGATGGCCATGATGTAGGCCGTGATCGGCCAGGCCGAGAGCGCGACGGCTGAGCCAGCGATGATCGCGAAGGAGTTCCGCCGCAGCGCGGCGTCCGCCACGGCGAAGTCCGGATCGCTCGGCCGCGGACGGTCGACCACGCGCCGGCTGACCGCCCAGAGCGCCACGGCGACCACCAAGGTCATGAACGTCGTGACGAGCCAGTCCGGACGCGTGACTGGGGTGCCGATCGAGCCGACGCCTGCAGCGATCCCGGTTGCAACGAGCGCGGCCGACACCACCCAGAGGCAACGCATCGCGTACGGCGTCAGGAACGTCGCGGGCGTCCGCGGACGCAGATCGGCGCGTCGGCGTCCGGTCTGGGCGGGGCTGTTGATCCGCCACTCCGCGACGATCGCGCCGACGAACCAGCCCAGGAACATGGCCAGGAAGTCGATCCGGAACTCACCCTCACGCATGGCCCAGAGCAGGGCCAGGATGAAGCCGGCCGCCAGGCCGAAGCGGCGCCAGCGGTGGGTGGTGGCCAGCGCCGCGACGATCAGCGGGCCGTTCACCGACGTCATCAGCAGCCGTTGCCGCTCGGCGAACTTCTCGACTCGCTCGCGGGTGAGCGGACGCGGGGCGGCGATGCCGACGATGAGCCCGACGATAGCGATCCCGAGGGCGATCATCAGGATCACGGCGAAGGGGGAGGTAGCCATGGCTTCGATCATCGTGCCTGTCGACCTATTGTGTCAATGTACCGGTCTAGTGATACATTCAGTTCATGGACGCGCCCCCCAGCCCCTACGCCGTCGGCCCCTTGCTGTGGGCAGAACTCGAACCCGTCGCCGTCGATGTGGATCGTCGGCAGCGCCGGACGACTCGACGGGTCGGGGCCGGAATCGCCGCCGCGGGTCTCGGGGTCGCTGCCTACTTGTACAGCGGCGTCTGGGTGCCCTCCCTGCAGTCGTCGGGTAGCGGCGGCGGCGGAGCGGGCCAGGCCGAGGTGAGCGTGCACAATCACGGGCTACTCCCCGTAGACCTGACAGGGCCGGCCACGATCAGCATCCCGGGGCTGAGGGTCTCCGACGTTGCGACCGAGCCGCCCATCCCGGCCTTCGGTGAGGGGGTCCTGAAGTTCCGGCTGGAGGCCGTCGACTGCGGGAAGGTCCTGGCGGTCACGGGCATCCCGACCGAGACCGACCCGTTCCCCGACGGTCCGGTGGTGACACTGACCGCCACCGCGAAGACCTGGCATGGGCCGGTGCCGGTGGACATCAAGGACCGTTTCCTGCTCGCCTCCATCGCCCGGAGTTTGTGCACGAACAAGCCCTGACCGGTACTCCCCAGTAGTCGCGCCTTCGGCGTCCGACTCAAAGCGTCCAGAGGCTTACGTGCACCAGTCGAGGTCGCCGGCGGTGATGAGGGTCGGCTGCCCCGCGGTCTCGGGGGGAATGATCACGTACCCGTTCGCCGCCCACGCGCCCATGTGTTCGAGCCCGCCCCCACCCGGGTACTTGGCCTGCAACTGGGCCAGCGTCAGGCCGAAGGGCACGTTGCTCGCCAGGGCGATCTTGCCGTCGGACGCCTTCGTGGTCCGGATCGTCCACGACGCCAGGACGCGCGGCGAGCTCGCCTTCAGGTCCTTGGCCGCGAACCGCAGCTCCAGGCTCCCGAACGTCGCGTAGAGGTTGTACGACCCGCCCGCTCCCTCGCAGCCCCCGGCGCTCGTCCGCGTCTTCGGCTTGCCGAGGGCTGGCGTCAGGCCGGCCAACACAGCGCTCTCCGCAGCCCCGAACTTGAACGCGCCCACGCCCTTGTTCGAGGCGACGATCGGCAGTGCGGTCGTCGGCTGACTGGTGGACGCCGTCGGCGCTGGTTGGCTGGTGGTCGACGTCGCCGGTGCGGCAGGCGTGGGGGAGGGCTGAGCCGTGACCGCTGGCGGACTCACCGTCACGATCGTGGCCGTCGACGTCGTCGAGGCCGCGGACGACGGCGGTGACACCGGGCTACCCGCGCCTGACGGTGCCGCCCCGGACGCGCAACCATGGAGCAGCACCAGTGAGGCCAAGAACACGATCGACCGACGAGCCATAGCCATTCCCCTCCAACGCGGTGCCGACCTCGACACAACAGCGACGGTAGTCGCGCCTGCGGCGTCCGGCTAGGGTGAAAGCCCGCACCGGGTGAAAAGGAACTCACATGCAGATCGGGATGGTCGGCCTCGGCCGTATGGGCGGAAACATGCGGCAGCGGATCCGCAACGCGGGGCACGAGGTGGTCGGCTACGACCGCAACCCGGACGTCACCGACGTCGCGTCGCTGGAGGAGATGGTGGGCAAGCTCACCGGCTCGCCGCGCGTCGTCTGGATCATGCTCCCGATCGACTACGTGCAGGCCACGATCGACACCCTGGCGCCCATGCTCGCGCCCGGCGACATCATCATCGACGGCGGCAACAGCAAGTACACGCAGGACTTGAAGCACGCCGAGCAGCTCGCGCCGAAGGGCATCCACTTCGTCGACGTCGGCACGTCCGGCGGGGTGTGGGGCCTGCAGAACGGCTACGCGCTCATGGTCGGCGGCGACGACGCCGACATCGCGACTTGTCAGCCGATCTTTGACGCGCTGAAGCCGGCCGGCGAGTTCGGCTTCGTCCACGCCGGCGGTCACGGCGCCGGACACTTCGCGAAGATGGTCCACAACGGCATCGAGTACGGGCTGATGCAGGCGTACGCCGAGGGCTGGGAGCTTCTCGAGAAGGCCCCCGAGGTCACCAACGTGCGCGAGATCTTCCGGTCCTGGCGGGAGGGGACGGTCATCCGGTCCTGGCTGCTGGACCTCATGGTCCAGGCCATGGACGCCGACGAGCACCTCGAGAAGATCGAAGGCTACGCGGCCGACTCCGGCGAAGGTCGCTGGACCGTCAACGCCGCCGTCGAGTTGGGCGTCCCGGTGCCCACGATCGCGGCGTCGCTGTTCGCCCGCTTCGTCTCGCAGCAGGACGACTCCCCGGCCATGAAGATGGTCGCCGCCATGCGCAACCAGTTCGGCGGACACGCGGTCAAGGCCGAGGGCGAGAAGTAGGGACGAAGGCGAGACGTCAGGACGCCGTCGCCGGCGGTCCGCCGCCGCCGGCCGGCTTGAGCCACCGGATCCCGGTCCCTGAGCTTGTCGAAGGGGGCTTCGACAAGCTCAGCCAACGGCTTCGACAAGCTCAGCCAACCGGCGGAGTTGACAGCGAAGGCGACCGAGCCACGGCGTCCGATTGTGTTGGATCTTGTGGATTTGTCTGTATTTTCTTGTCCAAGGCGGGAATAACCCGGCGTTGACCGAGGTTGCGAACCCGGAAGCAGTACGAGACGGACGATAGAAGCAGGCGCATGACGATCAGCGACGTAGCCCCCACGATCGAGGAGGCGCCCGTGGCGTCCACCCCAACGGCACCCGGACGCAACCGCGTCATCCCGATTCTGCTGGTAGCGGCGTTCGTGGTGATCCTGAACGAGACGGCGATGAACGTCGCGCTGACCCGCATCATGGACGACCTGCAGATCACCGAGCGGCTCGCCCAGTGGCTGACAACGGCCTTCATGCTGACGATGGCCGTCGTGATCCCCACGACCGGCTGGCTGATCGAGCGCCTCGGCACCCGCCGCGCATACACCACCGCGCTCGGACTGTTCTCGCTCGGCACCCTGATCTGCCTCGTCTCGCCGACGATTTCGCTGCTGCTCGCCGGACGCGTCGTCCAGGCCAGTGGCACCGCGATCATGATGCCGCTGCTCATGACGACGCTGATGCAGCTCGTCGAGCCCGCCCACCGCGGCCGCGTCATGGGCAACGTGAGCATGGTCATCTCGGTCGCGCCGGCCGTCGGCCCGACCCTGTCCGGCGTGTTGCTGGCGGTTGGTTCGTGGCGGCTGATCTTTGCCGTCGTCCTGCCGATCGCGCTGGCGATGTTGTTCCTCGGACGCCGTGGGCTCACGAACGTTGCCGAAGAGTCCGGCGCCAAGCTGGACCTGTGGTCGATCCCGCTCGCGGTCCTCGGCTTCGGCGGGGCGGTCTACGGGCTGAGCCTGGTGGGCGACGCGACGGTTCCGTTCTGGGAGCCGATCCTCGCGATCGGTATCGGCGGCGCCGGCCTCATCGCCTTCATCGCACGCCAGCTCGTGCTGCAGCGCACCGACTCGGCCCTGCTCGACCTGCGCACCTTCACGCACACGTCCTTCACGCTCGGCGTCGGCCTGATGGCCCTGTCGATGATGGGACTCTTCGGCACGATCATCACCCTGCCGCTGCTGCTGCAGCGCGCCTTCGCGATGACGCCGCTGCAGGTGGGCCTGATGATGCTGCCCGGCGGTCTGCTGATGGGCGTGTTGGGTCCGATCGTCGGACGCCTCTACGACCGCGTCGGACCCCGCGTCCTGCTCGTCCCGGCCCTGGCCGTCGTTGCGGGTGTGTTCGCCGCGCTGTCGACGCTCACCACCGCGAGCCCCTGGTGGTTCGTCCTGGTCTGCCACCTGACGATGAGCGCCGCGTTCGCCTTCATTTTCACGTCGCTGTTCACCACCGCTCTCGGCGCCCTGCCGCGCCACCTGTACTCGTACGGGTCGGCGTCCATCGGCACCATTCAGCAGTTGGCTGGCGCGGCCGGCACGGCGCTGTTCGTGACGGTCTTCTCGATGCAGGCCCAGGTGGCCCGGACGGCTGGAGCGTCCGAGGCGGCGTCCCTGCTCGCCGGCTCCCACTGGGGCTTCCTCGGTGCCGGCGCCGTCATGACGGCCGCCGCCATCACCGCGCTGTTCCTGTCCAAGCCGGCGGACGCCCCGGAGGGCATCGCCGCGCACTGACGGGTCGAGGCTGGCCGCACGCTGCGCTCAGGCTCTCTGGTCCACGTGGTCTCAGCTCCCCGCTGGCTTCACTGCGACGTTTGAGCCCTCCTGGGGGGCCCAAACACAACAGTGAGCGGGCGGACTGCCCCTCCGGTCAGTCACCCCGGACCCCCCAGCGACAACGGCCGACGCACCGTAGAATCCGGCCATGCCCGGACCAGTGAGCATCGACATGCTGCTCCTGCTGGGCTCGGCGGTGCTGCTGGTGGCCGTGCTGGCCGCCAGGCTCGGCGCTCGGGCCGGGCTGCCGTCCCTGCTGATCTTCCTGGCCGTCGGCATGAGCCTCGAGCTCGTCGGCATCCGGTTGAACGACGCCAACCTGGCCCACGAACTCGGCTTCGCGGCGCTCGTCTTCATCCTCGGTGAGGGCGGTTTCACCACCCGCTGGTCGGAGGTCAAGACCGCTCTCGGGCCTGCCAGCCTGCTGGCCACCGTCGGCGTCGCCGTCTCGGTGACCGCGGTCGCGGCCTTCTGCCACGTGGTGTTCGCCGTCCCCTTGCCCATCGCGATCCTGCTCGGTGCCGTCACGGCCCCGACGGACGCCGCGGCGGTCTTCTCCGTCCTGCGGGCCGTGCCCCTGCCGTCCCGGATCAGGGCCTCACTTGAAGGCGAATCGGGCCTGAACGACGCCCCGATCGTCCTCCTCGTGGCCGCCGCGACCGAGTGGTCGCTCGGCGTCCAACCCGAGGGCGGACCCGTGATGATCGGCGTCCTCATCGTCGCCGAGTTCATCGGCGGACTCGCCGTGGGGGCCGCCGCCGGCTGGCTCGGGCAGAAGCTGTTGCGCGGGGTCGCGCTGCCGGCGTCCGGCCTTTACCCCCTTGGGGCGATGGGCGTCGTCGTGCTCGCCTACGGGCTGGGCGACTTCGTCCACGTCTCGGGGTTCGCGGCCGTGTACGTGTGCGCGATGATCCTCGGCAACAGCGACCTACCCCACCGGGCCGCGACCCGCTCCTTCGCCGAAGGCGTCGGCTGGACCTGTCAGATCGGTCTCTTCGTCATGCTCGGCATGCTGGCGACGCCGCAGCGGCTGACGATCCCCGAGGCGTCCATCGCCCTCGTCTTGGGCGCCTTTGTGACGTTCGTGGCGCGTCCGCTGTCGGTGCTGGCGAGCACGGTCTGGTTCCGCTTCGGGTTCCGCGAGCAGCTCTTCTTGTCGTGGGCCGGGCTCCGCGGGGCCGTCCCCATCATCATGGCGACCGTCCCGCTGGCGGCGTCCGCGCCGCGGGCCAACGAGATCTTCGACGTCGTGCTGATCTACGTCATCGTGTTCACCCTGCTGCAGGCGCCGACGCTGCCCCTGGTCGCCAAGCTGCTGGGCATCTCGGGCAACGAGGCCATCGACATCGAGGTCGAGGTCGCGCCGCTCGACAAGATCCAGGCCGACTTCATGCAGGTCGGCGTCCCGGAGGACTCCCACCTCAACGGCGTCACCATCCAGGAGCTGCGGCTGCCGCGGCTCACGGTCGTCGCTGCGATCGTGCGCGAGGGGGCGGCGATCCCGGCAGAGGGCGGGACGCGCATCCGCGGCGGGGACGAGCTACTGATCGTGGTTCCGTCGCGTCACCGGCAGCGCGTCGAGGACCGCTTCGCCCGGGTCAGTCGCTACGGACGCCTCGCGTCCTGGCTGGACGACTCGGACGCCCCCGCGACCTAGCTACCCGTGAGCGCCTTCACGTTCGGGACGCAGGCCTTGCCGTCCGGCAGGGCGATCTCGGTGGTGGGCTTCGGGTTGATGTTGGCCGTCTTGAAGTCGGCGCCCAGGTAGATGTCGACCATGTGGTCTTGGTACTTGACGGCGTCCGCGACGAACGGCGTTCCAGCCGGCAGATACGACATCACCAAGACGACCTCGGGGCTCTTGGCGTCGACGCCCGCGACGTAGGTCTTGGCGATGGGGGCGTCCGCGTTGCCGACCTTGAAGACGTGGAAGCCGGCGTTGCCGAAGACCAGCTTGACCTGGTTCTTGGCCAGGCCAGAGATCGAGGTTCCGTTGTAGATCCGGATGTAGGAGTTGGCGGCCGTGAACTTCGGGCCGATGCTCGTCACGACGCACGGGTCCGGCGGACGCTTCGGGATCGGCGTCGACGCCTCCTTGTACGCCCAGTTGCCGACGAGCGCCACGAACGCGAGCAGCACGAGCAGCGTCAGAGGCGTCTTGACCGCCAGCCAGACCTGTCGTCCGCTCATTGGTCGTCGTCCTTCACAGTCGAAATCGGACGCCAGCCTACCGGCTCGCGTCGGCGTCCAGATCGAGCACTCGCGCGTGCACGGATTGCCGCTGCTGCAAGGCGGCGCGCAGCGCACGATGCAGGCCGTCCTCGAGGTACAGCTCGCCCCGCCACCGGACCACGTGGGCGAACAGGTCGCCGTAGAAGGTCGAGTCCTCCTCCAGGACCGCCTCGAGGTCGAGCATGCGTTTGGTCGTCACCAGCTCCGCGAGTTGCACCTGCTCAGGGGCGATGGCCGACCACTGCCGCTGGGCGTAGCCGTGCTCGGGATAAGGGCGGTCGTCCCCCACGCGCCTGAAGATCACAGGGCCACAGTAGTTGTGCCACGCTAGGCCGTGCGAGCCGACACCTGGCCGCGGGGCGACACAAGAAGAGGTGCGGAGATGGCCCAGAGCCAGCAGTCCATCGACACGATCAAGGCGGGGTACACGTTCTCGTCCCCCTCCATTCAGCTCGGCGTGCTGATGGCGGACGGCAATCCCGTCCCGGGCGTCCCGATCAACCTGTCGTACTCGATGCTGAACCGACACGGCCTCGTGGCGGGCGCCACCGGCACCGGCAAGACGAAGACGCTGCAGCTGATGGCCGAGCAGATCTCCAAGGCGGGCATCCCGGTGTTCGCGGCCGACATCAAGGGTGACCTGTCCGGCATCGCGATCCCCGGTGAGCTGTCGGAGAAGCTGCAGGCTCGCGTCCAGGGCATCGGCCAGAACTGGGTCGCCGCAGGCTGCCCGACCGAGTTCTACAGCCTGGGCGGCATGGGCACCGGCGTCCCGCTGCGCGCGACGGTGTCGTCGTTCGGGCCGCTGCTGCTGAGCAAGGTGCTGGGCCTCAACGAGACCCAGGAGTCGTCCCTCGGTCTGGTCTTCCAGTGGGCGGACGCCAACCAGCTGCTGCTGCTCGACCTCAAGGACCTGCGTCAGGTCCTCATGTACCTCACCTCCGACGAGGGCAAAGCCACCCTCAAGGGCATCGGCGGGCTGTCGTCCGCGACGGTCGGCGTGATCCTGCGCGAGATCTCGGCCATGGAGGGCCAGGGCGCCGACGTCTTCTTCGGCGAGCCCGAGTTCGACACGGCCGACTTCCTCCGCACCACCGGCGACGGCCAGGGCATCATCTCGATGCTCGAGCTGCCCAACGTCGTCGACCGTCCGCAGCTCTTCTCGACGTTCCTGATGTGGCTGCTCGCGGACCTCTACCACGCCCTGCCCGAGGTCGGCGACGTCGACAAGCCCAAGCTGGTCTTCTTCTTCGACGAGGCGCACCTGCTGTTCAACGGGGCGTCCAAGGCGTTCCTCGAGCAGATCACGCAGACCGTCCGGCTCATCCGTTCCAAGGGTGTCGGCGTCTTCTTCGTCACCCAGATGCCCACCGACGTGCCCGACTCGGTGCTCGCCCAGCTGGGCTCCCGCGTCCAGCACGCGCTGCGCGCCCACACGCCGAACGACGCCAAGGCGCTCAAGCAGACGGTCAACACGTACCCGACGTCCGAGTACGACCTGGCCCAGCTGCTGCAGAACCTGGGCATCGGCGAGGCCGTCGTCACGGTGATGAACCCCAGTGGCGCCCCGACCCCGGTCGCCTGGACGCGCATGCTCGCGCCTACGTCGCTGATGGGCCCGATGAACCCCGAGTGGCTCAGCGCGGGCGTCGCTCAGTCGGCCATGAACGCCAAGTATGGCCAAGAGATCGACCGCGAGTCGGCGTACGAGATCTTGACGGCCCGGGTGGCGGACGCCGCCGAGGCGGCAGCCGTTGCGCCGGCAGCCCAGGCTGCCCCAGCGCGCGCACCGAAGACCGCCAAGCCGGCCCCGAGCGTCATCGAGGAACTCAGCAAGAACGTGCTCGTCCGGCAGGTGGCTCGTTCGGCGGCGTCCCAGCTGACGCGTTCGATCTTCGGGACGCTGCTCAAGCGCCGCTAGGCCACGGCGCCCTGGGCGCCGGGATCCGGGCCAGCGGCGAGTCGAGGCGTCCGAAGCGGTCGTGGTTCTCGTTCCAGTCGCGTCCGGCTTGGGCGAGTTCGGCGCGGTCGCGTCCGACGAAGTTCCAGAACATCGTGATCGGCTCGATCGGGACGCCGCCCAGCAGCATGATCCGGGCTCGATGGGCGTCCCGGCAACCGCCGCCGAACCGCGCAGCACGACGAGCGCGTACTCGAAGTCCGGACGCAGCGCGACGGAGGCGTCCGAGGTGAACGCCAGCTCCACGCCGACCATCCGGCTGTCGGCCCGCGCAGGGCTGACGACGCCACTGAACTCTCCGATGAGCACGGACGCCACCCCCGACGCGAGCTCGACCTGCGGCAGCGAGCCGTGGTGCTCGAACGCCGCCGGGCCTCGCCGCGTGGCGTCCGGCAGCGCCACCCACAGCTGGATGCCTTCGAACGCGCCGGCATAGCCGGTGCCCTGTTCGGCATGTTGGACGCCGTCGCCGGCGGTCATCAGGTTGAGCTGCCCGGGACGGATCGTCTGCTCGCTGCCGAGGGAGTCGCGATGCAGCAGCTCGCCGTCCAGCAGCCAGGTCACGGTCGCCAGCCCGATGTGCGGATGCGGGCCGACGCCGGGCTCGCGGGAGGCGTCCACGTCCGCCGGACCGAGGTGATCGGCGAAGCACCAGGGACCGACGGTGCGGCGTCCGCGGGTCGGCAGCGCGCGGCGGACGCCCAGGCCGCCGACGGTCTCGGAGCGGCTCGGGATGATCTCCATCAGGCCAGCAGGTCGGAGTACTCGGGGTGCTTGGCGAGCCAGTCCTTGACGAAGGAGCACGTCGCGATGACCTTGCGCTCGCCGTTCGCGCGGACGGCGTCCAGGGCGTGCCGGATCAGCGCGGACCCGACGCCGCGTCCGCCGAAGTCGGGATCGACGACGGTGTGGTCGAACGTGATGGTCCCGGCGCCCAGCCGGTAGTGCGCATAACCCGCGCGGACGCCGTCCAGCTCGGCCTCGAACCTGGACTTCTCGCCGTTGTCCGTCACCACGGGGCGGAGGGTGTCGTTCATGGGGTCACTGTAGGCGGTCGGCGCACGGCATCCCAGGGGGCCATCGGCTCGACGCGACGCATCAGAAATTCATCATTAGTGTCGTCGACTAGAAAGAGACATCTGTCGCTAGGGGCAGAAGGAGGCGGGGCTGTCGATCGGGCTCACGCCGGGGCAGGTGCTGCGCCAGATCCAACTGCCGCAGGCACTGGTGGCCATGCTGCCGGCCCTCATCGGGCAGCTGGTCGTGGTGCTCAAGGACACCGCCCTCGGCTACGCGATCCTCTACACCGATCTGCTGAACTGGTCGAAGACGCTCGGCTCGGCGTACGCCAACCCCGTCCCCGCCTACATCGTCGCCGCCCTGATTTACATCGTGTTGAACGACGCGGTCACCCAGTTCGCGGTCTTCGCCGAGCGGCGCCTCAGCCGGTCGCGGCACACGGCAGCCCCGGTCACCACGGCCGCGCCCAACATCATCCAGGGCTCTGCGGAGCCAGGTGCGGCGCTGGTTCCTTAGCGAGACCTGTCGCCGGACGCTCGTGCTGTGGCAGCGTAGGGCTCGAACGCTTTCGTAGAGGATTCCGCCCTGTGTCGACCGCCGCTCAGCAGCCGCTGCCACCCGTCACCCGGATTGCGCGCCGCCGCGCTCTGCCGGGGCACGAGGAGGCCTACGTCGGCCTCGTCCGCGAAATGTTCACGCGCATGAAGGCGCACGCTGGCTTTCAGGGCGCCGAGATGATCCCGCCGGACGCCCCCGGCGGCAGCTACCAGATCGTCGTCAACTTCGACTCCGAGCAGCACCTGGCGGCCTGGGACGCCAGCCGTGACCGGGAGTCCCTGCTGGGTCAGATGCGCGAGCACACCGAGGCGGAGCCGGTCTATCGACGCCTGACGGGCCTCGAGTCGTGGTTCGAGGGGCCGGTCGTGCCGGCGTCCATGCATCCTCCGCGCCACCGCATGGCCCTGGTGACCTGGCTGGGGATCTGGCCCACGGCGTCCGTCTTCATCTTCTTCCTGGCCCCCTGGCTGACGTCGCTGGGGCTGCCGTTCTTGCTCGTCACGGCGATCAACACAGCCCTCATCACGGCGGTGATGACCTACCTGCTCATGCCGCGCCTCACCAAACTCCTTCGGCGGTTCCTCACCCCACCCCGCTAGGTCGCCATGCCGCTCTTCCGCCGCCCCCGGACCGAGTCCTCAGCCCCCGTCACCGAGCCGCCCCGCGGGGCGATCAGCGTCCGCTCCGCGGAGCCGTCGGACGCCGCCGCGCTCGTTGGCCTGTGTCGGCTTCGCGGCCGCGAGATCACCGAGGACGCGATGGTCGCGCGGCTTGAGCAGCGGCGCGCCCGCACAGACCAGGCCGTCTGGGTCGCGGTGGACGAGCAGGGCACGGTCTGCGGCTTCGCGAGTGGGGTCGTGGTCGCAACCCTCGAATCCGGCCCCATCGCCCACCTGACGGCGCTGGCGACCGAGACCCACGCCCGGGGCCGCGGCGTCGGACGTGGTTTGGTGGACGCCTTCACGGCCTGGGCGACCCAGGCCGGGGCGTGGGAGGCTGTCGTCTTGTCGGGCGGCGGGGAGGGCACCCATAAGTCGCACCGTGGCTACGACCACCTCGGCTTTGAGCCACGCGGACGGGTCTACGCCAAGACGCTCAGGTGATGCGGATCCCGTAGATGTGGCGGTCGTAGGACGCCACCACGAGCATGTTGCCGTAGGCCGAGATCGTGGCCTCGGTGTTCTTGCCCAGCTGCAGGGTGGAGTAGTCCTCGCCGGTGGTGGGGTTGAGCAGGTGGATCGTGCCGTCGGAGTCGGGGAGCACGACGTACGGCGTCCCGTCGGAGCCGGTGATCAGCGTGGGGGACGACCAGGAGTAGTTCGTCAGGTGTCGGCGCCAGATGACCTTGCCGCTCTGTTTGTCGAGGGCGACGAGGTCGCCCTCGCGCGGCGCCGTCGTCCGGGCGACATTGAAGATCACCATGTCGCCGAGCGAGCCCTGCCCGAGGATCGGGGAGCCCAGGACGCCGCCGTTGACCGCCGCGTCGTAGTAGGTGGGAATGTCGTACTGCCACACCTGCTTGCCGGTGAAGGCGTCGATCTTGCGGATGTTGGTGAGGTGCTCGCCGCCGTTCGTACCGCGGTGGTCGACCTCGTTGCCGGTGTAGAGGAACACGCCCTCGTCGGTGGCGTCCAGCACGAGGGAGGCGTCCGTGTCGTCGCCCACCTGACGCATCCAGAGGATCTGCAGGGTGTTGATGTCCCAGCAGATCAAGTAGCCGTCGTTGTCGGCGGCGAACATGAGGTTGCGGTAGGCGACGGCCGAGTTCTCGATGCCGTGCTTGTTCGAGTCGGGTCCGGCGTAGACGAGCTTGGTCAGCTGCGGGTCGATGCTGACTTTCTTGGCGGCGGCGTCGAAGGTCGTGTTGAGCTTGACCCGGTAGATCAGGCCGTTCTCGGCCGGCTCGATGAGCGTGTCGGTCTGCCGGTTGATCAGCGCGGACGAGTCGAACGCACCCCACTCGGGGCGCAACGACCCGGCGTCCAGGCCGTTGATGAACGCCACTTCCTTGTTCTGGATCAGGTCGAACATCCGGTAGTGCCAGTAGCCGACGGTGCCGTTGCGGTCGTTGAGGCCCTGCCCGGCGAACAGCAGCGGGTAGCCCCGCGGGTCGATCGAGCCGGTGCCCTTGAAGCCGTACTTGACGTCGATCGGGTCCTTGGTCGGCGTCCCGTCGGCCAGGTTGAGGCGGTAGACCTTGCCCTCGAAGACCGGGTAGATGACCTCGACGAAGTTCGGATCGCTCACGTACTTGGGGTCGAGGCTCATCGCCTCTTTGGACGCCTGCGGCCAGTTCACCAGCAGCGGCTGGCCCGTCCAGCCGGCGCCGGGCCAGTACGAGCCCTCACCGCGGATCTCGCCGATCTCTTTGGACCAGACGATCTCGAGCTTCTTGTTTTGGACGTTGGCCGTCCCGTACGCGCCGCCCGTCCGGTAGTTGTTGCCGCGGAACGTCAGGACGCCCTTGACGCTCGGATCGGTGTAGGTGGCGGGATCGCCGAAGGCGATGGTGTCGGCGGCCTTGGGATCGGCGAGGGGCGTGTTCTGGCCGTCCAAGACCTTCCACCAGACGTTGCCCGAGGACTCGGTGAGGGGGCGGGACAGTGTGCCGTCCTCGGCGCGCGTCGGCGCGGTGTAGCCCGGCAGGGTCTTGGGGTCGATCGTCAGCTTCGCCGGATTGGTCTCGGTGCTCTGGGTCGGGAGGGCGCCGTTGGCCGGACGGTTCGGCCGCTGACCAGGGGTGACGGTGTCCGTGGAGCACGCCGTGATGCCCAGCATCGCCACCGCGCAGGCCCCGGCGATCGCGCGGCGGCTACGGGCTCGACTCATGTGGGGGCTCCTGGTCTGGTGGCGTTGGCTATCGGCGA
>Ga0208564_1001367_pt1 | contig 20580 bp, 15 predicted proteins | sample AD_UKC073_MetaG_FD_184439 | JGI IMG/M metagenome (GOLD analysis project Ga0208564, IMG submission 184439) | Active sludge microbial communities of municipal wastewater-treating anaerobic digesters from USA - AD_UKC073_MetaG (SPAdes) (version 2) | ecosystem: Engineered > Bioreactor > Anaerobic >... | reverse complement strand
AGATCCGCGTCCTGATGATGGAGCTGAACCGCATCGCGTCCCACCTGGTGTGCATCGGCACCGGCGGCATGGAGATCGGCGCCCTCACCGTCATGACGATCGGCTTCCGTGAGCGCGAGGTCATCCTCGACTTCTTCGAGGCCGTCACCGGCCTGCGCATGAACCACGCCTACGTGCGGCCGGGCGGCGTCCAGAACGACCTTCCGGAAAACGGGCTGGCGCAGCTGGCCGAGGTCATCAAGTGGCTCGAGGGCCACCTGGGCGAGTACGCCGACTTCTGCAACGAGAACCCGATCTTCAAGCGTCGCATGATGGGCGTCGGCATCCAAGACCTGACGGCTTGCATGGCCCTCGGCGTCACCGGACCCGTTCTGCGCTCGACCGGCTACGGCTGGGATCTGCGCAAGACGCAGCCCTACTGCGGCTACGAGACCTACGACTTCGACGTCCCGGTCTGGGACTCCTCCGACTCCTACGGCCGGTTCCGCGTCCGACTGCAGGAGATGTGGGAGAGCCTCAAGATCGTCAAGCAGGTCGCCGAGCGCCTCGAGGCGAGCGCCGGCCAGCCGGTCATGTACACCGACCCGAAGATCGGCTCCCCGGCCGATCTCGCCGTCGGACCGGATGGCCAGGGCAACTCCAATGAGCACGTGAAGCACATCATGGGCCAGTCGATGGAGGCGCTGATCCACCACTTCAAGGTGGTCACCGAGGGCTTCCGTGTCCCGGCGGGTCAGGCCTACGTGCCGATCGAGTCGCCCAAGGGCGAGATCGCCTGTCACGTCGTCTCCGACGGCGGCACGCGTCCGTACCGGGCCCACATGCGTGACCCAGGGTTCAACCATTTGCAGTCCGTTCCGATCCAGTGTGAGGGCGGCATGATCTCCGACGTCGTCGTGGCTGTCGGGTCCTTGGACCCGGTTATGGGAGGTGTCGACCGGTGAGCGGTCACGAGTTCGAGTCCTATTTCCCCGAGTCGGGCGGCGTCGACTACGCCGACACCTCGACGAACATCGACGAGTTGACCATCGGTGAGCTGCGCGAGCTGGCGTCCCGGTACCCGCAGGCGCGGTCGGCGCTGCTGCCGATGTTGCACCTGGTGCAGAGCGTTGACGGACGCATTTCGCCGAAGGGCATCGAGGTCTGCGCCGACATCTTGGGCATCTCGACCGCCCAGGTCTCGGGCGTCGCGACCTTCTACACGATGTACCACCGGCGTCCGGCCGGAAAGCACCACATCGGGGTCTGCACGACGGCGCTGTGCGCCGTCATGGGCGGCGACATCCTGCTCGACGAGGTCGGCAAGAAGCTCGGCATCAACGAGGGCGAGACCACGCCGGACGGCATGTTCTCCCTCGAGCGCGTCGAGTGCAATGCCGCCTGCGACTTCGCTCCGATCATGATGGTCAACTGGGAGTTCATGGACAACATGACCCCGGCGAAGGCGTCCGACATTCTCGACAAGCTGGCCGCCGGACGCGAGGTCCGGTCCACGCGCGGCGCGACGATCACGAGCCTGGCCGAGGCCGAGCGCGTCCTGGCGGGCTTCGACGACGGACGCGCCGACGAGGGCCCGGCCGCCGGTCCGGCGTCCCTGGTGGGCCTGCAGATCGCCCAGGATCAGAAGTGGTCCGCTCCGAAGCCGGAGGCGACGAAATGACCGACACCCTCACCCCCGTCCTGACCGCCAACTGGGGCGACAAGGCGCCGTGGAAGATCGCGGAGTACGAGGCCCAAGGCGGCTACGACGCCCTGCGCAAGGCGCTGACGATGACCCAGGACGAGGTCATGAACGCCGTCAAGGACTCCGGCCTTCGCGGACGCGGCGGCGCCGGCTTCCCGACGGGCATGAAGTGGAGCTTCGTTCCGCAGTCGAACCCCAACCCGAAGTACCTCGTCGTCAACGGTGACGAGTCGGAGCCGGGCACCTGCAAGGACATCCCGCTCATGATGGCCACGCCGCACACGCTGGTCGAGGGCGTCATCATCGCGAGCTACGCCATCCGCGCGCATCACGCCTTCATCTACATCCGCGGCGAGGTGCTGCACGTGCATCGCCGCATGCAACAGGCCGTTCGGGACGCCTACGCCAAGGGCTACCTGGGCAAGAACATCCTGGGCTCGGGCTACGACCTGGACGTCGTCGTCCACGCCGGCGCCGGCGCTTACATCTGCGGCGAAGAGACCGCGTTGTTGGATTCGTTGGAGGGACGCCGCGGCCAGCCGCGCCTGCGTCCGCCGTTCCCGGCCGTCGCCGGCCTGTACGCCTCGCCGACGGTCGTCAACAACGTCGAGTCGATCGCGTCCGTGCCGAGCATCATCGCCAACGGGCCGGCCTGGTTCGCGTCCATGGGCACCGAGAAGTCCAAGGGCTACGGCATCTACTCGCTGTCGGGCCACGTGACCAACCCGGGTCAGTACGAGGCGCCGCTGGGCATCACGCTGCGCGAGCTGATCAAGCTGGCCGGCGGCATGCGCAACGGCCACGAGCTGAAGTTCTTCACCCCGGGCGGTAGCTCGACGCAGATCCTGACCAAGGAACACCTGGATCTGCCCCTCGACTTCGACTCGGTCGCTGCGGCCGGCTCGCTGCTGGGCACGCGGGCGCTGCAGATCTTCGACGAGACGACCTCGGTCGTCCGGACGACCCTGCGCTGGATCGAGTTCTACAAGCACGAGTCCTGCGGCAAGTGCACCCCCTGCCGCGAGGGCAACTGGTGGCTGGTCCAGATGTTGAAGAAGTTCGAGGCCGGGCACGCGTCCGAAGGCGACCTGGACAAGATGCTCGACGTGGCGTCCAACATCGGCGGACGGTCCTTCTGCGCCCTGGCCGACGGCGCCGTCGCCTGCCTGCAGAGCGCGGTGAAGGAGTTCCGCTCCGAGTTCGAGGCCGGCACGCACACCCCCGCCTGGGAGCTGTTCCCGTACGAGAAGTCGGCGCTGTTCGCGGCGTCCGAGCGCACCGCCGTTGCGGCCAGTCACACCTCGCTGTCGACCTCCGAGGCGGGCGAGGGAGCCGAGGAGGACGCCAAGGTGACGGCACCCCCGCCGCTGCTGAACGCGCGGGACGCCGATGAGGTCGTCGTCGCCGAGGCCGAGGCCGCCGGTGATATCCCGACGCAGTTGAACGAGGTCTTCGAGCCGAAGACCAACGACGAAGGAGGCCGGGCATGAGCGTGGACGCCAAGCCCGCTGCGGCTGTCGAGAAGTCGGACCTGGTCTCGGTCTTCATCGACGGCACCGAGGTCAAGGTGCCCAAGGGCACCATGGCGATTCGGGCCGCCGAGCTGATCGGGATCGCGATCCCGCGGTTCTGCGATCATCCGCTGCTCGACCCCATGGGCGCCTGCCGCCAGTGCCTCGTCGAGGTTCCGGACGCCGGAAACGGCCGCGGCTTCCCGAAGCCGCAGGCGTCCTGCACGCTCGAAGTCGCCCCGGGTATGAAGATCGACACCCAGCTCACGTCGCCGGTCGCGGCGAAGGCACAGCAGGGCATGATCGAGCTGCTGCTCATCAACCACCCGCTCGACTGCCCCATCTGCGATAAGGGCGGCGAGTGCCCGCTGCAGAACCAGGCCATGACGAACGGGCCGGGCGAGTCCCGCTACGGCGGCGTGAAGCGCACCTTCCCGAAGCCCGTCTCGATCAGCTCCCAGATCCTGCTGGACCGCGAGCGTTGCGTGCTCTGCGCTCGCTGCACCCGCTTCTCCGAGCAGATCGCCGGCGACCCGTTCATCGCGCTCGTCGAGCGTGGCGCGCTGCAGCAGGTCGGCATCTACGAGGAGCACCCGTACGACTCGTACTTCTCGGGCAACGTCGTCCAGATCTGCCCGGTGGGTGCGCTCACCAGCGCCGACTACCGCTTCCAGAGCCGTCCGTTCGACCTGGTCAGCACGGTCACGACGTGCGAGCACTGCGCGTCCGGCTGCCAGCTGCGCACCGACCAGCGGCACTTCCAGGTCAAGCGTCGCCTCGCGGGTGACCTCCCCGAGGTCAACGAGGAGTGGAACTGCGACCGCGGACGCTTCGCGTTCCTGTACGGCCGCGGCGACGACCGCATCACGACGCCCCTAGTCCGCGAGGACGGGGTCCTGCGCGCGGCGTCCTGGCCGGAGGCCATCGACGTGGCCGTCGCCGGCCTGAAGGCCGCCGGTTCGGCCGTCGGTGTCCTGCCCGGCGGACGCCTCACCCTCGAAAACGCCTACGGCTACGCCAAGTTCGCGCGCACCGTGCTCGGCACCAACAACATCGACCACCGCTCGCGTCCGGGCTCGGCCGAGGAGCTCGCGTTCCTGGCGTCCGAGGTCGCGGGTGGTACGTCGGTGTCCTACGCCGACCTCGAAGCCGCGAAGAAGGTCGTGCTGGTCTGCTTCGAGCCCGAGGAAGAGAGCCCGATCGTCTTCCTGCGCCTGCGCAAGGCCATGCGGAAGAAGGGCCTCAAGGTTGTCGCCCTGGCGCCCTACCTGACGAATGGCAACGCCAAGCTGTCCGCCGAGCTGGTCGGGGTCGCCCCCGGCGGCGAGGCCGCGGCGCTGGCGTCCCTCGAGACGGATGCCGACACCGTGATCTTGGTGGGGGAGCGGGCGGCGACGTCGCCCGGCACCCTGGCTGCCTGCACCGGGCTGGCGAAGGCCTCCGGCGCCAAGCTCGCCTGGATCCCGCGTCGCGCCGGCGAGGTCGGCGCCATCCAGGCCGGCTGCCTGCCGACCGTCCTGCCCGGCGGCCGCACGTTGGACGCCGGCGCGCGCGTCGACCTCCAGGCCGCCTGGGGCGTCGGCTCCCTGCCCGAAAAGCCCGGCCTGGACGCCGACGGCATCATCGCCGGGCTCGCGTCCGGCTCGCTCAAGGCCGCGATCGTGGGCGGCGTGCAGCCGACCGATTTCGCGGACGCCGAGGCCGTCCGATCCGCGCTGGAAGGCGCACCGTTCGTCATCAGCCTGGAGACGCGGGTCAGCGAGGTCACCGAGCGCGCCGACGTGGTGTTCCCCGTCGTGCTCGTCGAGAGCCAAGCCGGCACCTACGTCAACTGGGAGGGTCGCCGCGGCCGCGTGAACCGCGTCATCCGCGACAACCGGGTCGCCATGACCGATCTGCGGGTGCTTGCGGCGCTCGCGGACGCCATGGGCCGCGACCTCGGCGTCCGGCAGACGGGGCAGGCGCTGGCCGAACTCGACGAGCTCGAAGCCTGGACGGATCGTCCGACCGCGAAGTACCCGGCCGCCAAGGCCCCGGCGAAGGCGTCCGGACTGGTCCTCGCCAGCTGGCGTCAGCTGATCGACGGGTCCGCGTCCAACGCCGGCTCGGACGCGCTGCTGGCCACGGCCCACGCACCGGTCGTCCGGCTCAGCCCGGCGTCCGCGGCGAAGGTCGAGGCGGCCGACGGTGACCCGGTCGTCCTGTCGGCCGGAGGCAAGCACGTCACGCTGCCGTTGGTCATCGAGCCGACCATGGTCGACGGTGTCGCCTGGCTGCCCGGCAACTACTTCACCGGATCGATCGGCGAACTGGCCGTGAGCCCCGGTGCCTCCGTCACCGTGACCCGAGGAGGTGTCAAGTGATCGCGCTCGACACGAAGATCTTCTTCAACGATCCGTGGTGGATCGTCGCCATCAAGTGCATCGGCGTCGTCGTCCTGCTGCTGACCTGGACGATCGTCAACGTCTGGTACGAGCGCCGCCTGGTCGGCAAGATGCAGCACCGCCTCGGCCCGATCATGAACGGCCCCTTCGGCCTCGGGCAGGCGCTCGCCGACGGCATGAAGCTCCTGGTCAAGGAGGACTTCGCCCCCGGCATGGTCGACCGCGTCCTGTACACGATCGCCCCGCTCATCGTCGGCGTGTGCGCCTTCACGGCCTGGTCGGTCATCCCGCTCGGTGGCGAGGTGAACATGTTCGGCGTCATGACGCGCCTGCAGGTCACCGACCTCCCGGTCGGCACGCTGGTGATCTTGGCGATGTCGTCGGTCGCGGTCTACGGCTTCGTGCTCGCCGGCTGGTCGTCCAACTCGCCGTACTCGCTGCTCGGCGCCCTGCGGTCGTCGGCCCAGATGATCTCGTACGAGATCTCGATGGGCCTGAGCTTCGTCGCCGTCTTCCTCTACGCCGGGACGATGGCAACGTCCGACATCGTCGACCTGCAGGCGCAGCCGTTCCTCGGCTTCGCCGGCTTCCAGGGCATCGGCATCCAGAACTGGTACTGGCTGGTGCTGTTCCCGTCGTTCGTGGTCTACGTGATCTCGATGGTCGGCGAGACCAACCGCGCACCCTTCGACCTGCCTGAGTGCGAGTCGGAGCTGGTGTCGGGTCACCTGACCGAGTACTCCGGCTTCCGCTACGCGGTGTTCTTCCTGGCCGAGTACATCAACATGGCGACCGTGTCGGCCGTGTGCGCGACGCTGTTCTTGGGCGGCTACCACTCGCCGATCCTGCCGGGCGTGCTGGACGCCGGCTACCTCGGCATCATCTGGTTCATCCTCAAGGTGCAGTTGCTGATCTCGTTCTTCGTGTGGCTACGTGGCACCCTGCCCCGCCTGCGCTACGACCAGTTCATGGATCTCGGCTGGAAGGTGATGATCCCGTTCAGCCTCGTCTGGCTCATGGCCATCGCGACGGTCAAGGGGCTGCGCAACGCCAACCTGTTGACGCTGCCCGTGCTGCTGATCGGCTTCGCGGTGCTGGCATTGGCCGCGCTCGCGTGGATGTACCTGGGCGGCAAGCCCGAGCCCGTCGCCGAGCCCCTCCCTGAGGTCTTCGATGCCTTCGCCGGCGGCTACCCGGTGCCCCCCATGCCCGGGCAGACGCTGCCAGAACTCGCCGACGTCGTCGCCGGGTCCAGCGAGCCCGATCTCGAGCCCGAGTTGATCGAGGACGCCGTCGGCGCGGCGTCCGGACGGGAGAACTGACCATGGGCCTCATCAGGGATCTGTTCCCCGCAGCCTGGAAGGGCTTCGGCATCACCCTGGAGACGATCGGTCGCAAGACCTTCACGCAGAGCTACCCGGAGAAGGGCAAGGAGAAGGTCACCGCGCCGCGCTTCCACGGACGCCACCAGCTCAACCGCTGGCCGGACGGGCTGGAGAAGTGCGTCGGCTGTGAGCTGTGCGCCTGGGCCTGCCCCGCGGACGCCATCTACGTCGAAGGCGCGTCCAACACCGAGGAGGAGCGCTTCAGCCCCGGCGAGCGCTACGGCCGCGTCTACCAGATCAACTACCTGCGCTGCATCCTGTGCGGCATGTGCATCGAGGCGTGCCCGACGCGCGCCCTCACGATGACGAACGACTTCAAGCTCGCCGATACGACGCGCGAGAAGATGATCTACACCAAGGACCGCCTGCTGGCCCCCCTCATGCCCGGCATGGAGGAAGCCCCGCACCCGCGTCGGCTCGGCCCGGACGAGCAGTCCTACTTCCTCGGCCTGCCGCCCACCGGCGAGGTGGACGCCCGCACGCCCGTGGCTGATCCCCAGGAAGGAAAGCGATGATCCCCGCTCTCATCCCGATGGTGACGGGCGCCAGCCTCACCTTCTGGATCTGCGCTCCGCTCGCGGTGCTCGGCGCCCTCGGCCTGGTGCTGTTCCGCAAGGCCGTCTATTCGGCCTTGTCGATGGCGTTCGTCATGCTGAACCTGGCGGTGCTCTACGGAACGATGGACGCCCCGTTCCTCGTCTTCGTGCAGATCATCGTCTACACCGGCGCGATCATGATGCTGTTCTTGTTCGTGCTGATGCTGGTCGGCATCGACACCCCGGACTCGGTCATCGAGACCCTGCGCGGTCAGCGCTGGCTGGCTGCCCTCGCGGCGCTCGGAACCGTCGGCTTGCTGTTCTTCGGCATCGGTGGCTCGGTCCGCAGCGGGCCGTTCGCGGGCCTGACCGAGGCCAACGCGATCGGCAACGTCGAGGGCATCGCGAGCCTGGTGTTCGGACGCTACGTGTTCATCTTCGAGCTGACGTCCGCACTGCTGATCACCGCGGCCCTGGCCGCCATGGTCCTGGCCCATCGGACGCGCGTCACCGAGAAGATCGGCCAGCGCCTCCAGGCGGCCCAGCGCATGCGTGACTACGCCGAGACCGGCGCCCACCCGGGCCCGCTGCCGGCGTCCGGTGTGTTCGCCGGCCACAACTCGATCGCGGTCCCGGCGCTCCTGCCGGACGGCTCCGTCGCCGAGTCTTCGGTGAGCCGGACGCTCGTCCTGCGTGGCGCGGCGCTCGATCCCGAGGACCTGCGCTCGATGACGGCGGATCGCTTCGCCGCGATCGAGGGCGTCAAGGAAGAGGAGGGGGACGAGTGACCAATCCGGAGAACGTCCTGATGCTGGCGGGCGTCCTGTTCACCATCGGGGCCCTGGGCGTGATGCTGCGCCGCAACGCCCTGGTCGCGTTCATGTGTGTCGAGCTGATGCTCAACGCGGCCAACCTGGCGTTGGTCACGGGGTCCACGATGAACGGCGGGCTGGACGGCCAGGTCGCCAGCTTCTTCGTCATGGTCGTGGCCGCCGCCGAAGTCGTCGTGGGCCTCGCGATCATCATGACCATCTACCGCACGCGGCGGACGACCTCGGTCGACGACGCCAACCTGCTGAAGCTCTGAGGAGTAGACCGTGAACCTCCTGGAGACCCTCTCCCACACCGTGCCCGCCACGGGCATGTTCGCCAACGCCTGGTGGATGATCGCCGCGCCGCTGCTCGTCGCCGCGTTCCTGCTGCTCGCCGGCCGCGTGGCGGACGCCTGGGGCCACTTCGTGGCCGTCGCTGCGGTGGTGTTCTCGTTCTCGATCGCGGCGTGCCTCTTTGGCGAGATGCTCGGCCGCGGCGCCGAGGAACGCGCCGTCGAGTCAACGCTGTACACCTGGTTCAGCGTCGGCACCTGGACGTTCGACGTCGGCCTGCAGATCGACCAGCTGTCGATCCTGTTCGCCATGCTCATCACGGGCGTCGGCAGCCTGATCCACATCTACTCGATCGGCTACATGGCGCACGATGAGCGTCGTCGTCGCTTCTTCGCCTACCTGAACCTGTTCGTCGCCGCGATGCTGACGCTGGTCCTGGCGAACAACTACCTCATCCTGTTCGTCGGCTGGGAGGGCGTCGGCTTGGCGTCCTACCTGCTGATCAGCTTCTTCCAGCACAAGAAGTCAGCGGCGGACGCCGGCGTCAAGGCCTTCGTCATGAACCGCGTCGGCGACTTCGGCATGCTGCTCGCGATCTTCACGATGCTGGCGATGTTCGGCTCGTCCAAGTTCTCAGTCGTCAACGCGGGCGTGCCCGAGATGCCGGCGATCTGGGCCACGCTCCTCGGCGTCTTCCTGCTGCTGGGCGCGTGTGGCAAGTCGGCGCAGGTCCCGCTGCAGGCCTGGTTGTTGGACGCCATGGAGGGCCCCACCCCGGTGTCGGCCCTGATCCACGCGGCCACGATGGTCACCGCGGGCGTCTACCTCGTCGTCCGCAGCCACGTCGTCTACGAGCACAGCATGATCGCCCAGACCGCGGTCGTCGTGGTCGGCACGGTGACGCTGCTGGCGGGCGCCTGGATCGGCACAAGCCAGGACGACATCAAGAAGGTGCTGGCCGGCTCCACGATGAGCCAGATCGGCTACATGATGCTCGCGGCCGGCATCGGCCCGGCAGGTTATGCCTTCGCGATCTTCCACCTGCTCACGCACGGCTTCTTCAAGGCCAACATGTTCCTCGGCGCCGGCTCCGTCATGCACGGCATGCACGACGACGTGAACATGCGGAACTACGGCGCGCTGGCCAAGGTCATGCGCTACACCTACTGGACCTTCTTCTGCGGCTACATCGCGATCATCGGGTTCCCGCTGACCGCCGGCTACTTCAGCAAGGACCACATCATCGAGGCGGCGTTCCACTACAACGTGGTCATCGGCCTGTGCGCCCTGATCGGCGCGGGCGTCACCGCCTTCTACATGACGCGCCTGATGTTCATGACCTTCTGGGGCAAACAGCGCTGGCAGCCCGGCGTCCACCCGCACGAGTCGCCCAAGGTGATGACGCTGCCGCTCGTCGTCCTCGCGGCTCTGTCGATCGTCGCCGGTGCCCTGATGAACTGGTGGATCCAGACCTGGCTCGAGCCTGCGGCGGGCAACCACCCGCACGAGGTCAGCCTCATCCCGACCCCGATTGGGCTGTTGGCGATCGCGGTCGTCGCGGCTGGCGTCGCGACGGGCTGGTACTTCTTCGGACGGGGCGACATCCCCAAGGTCGCGCCGGCGTCCAAGAATCCGTTCACGCTCGTCGGACGCAACGTCCTGTACGGCGACCAGCTCAACGACGCGGTCATCGTGCAGCCGACCTACGCGCTCGCCGCGGCGTCCGATGCGACCGATCGCCACGCGATCGACGGTCTGTTCGACGGGCTGGCGCACGGGTTCGGTGGCCTGTCCACGCAGGTCCGCAAGCTCCAAACGGGCTACGCGCGGTCGTACGCGCTGACGATGACCGCGGGTGTCGTAGTGACAGCCGTGGTCCTGATCCTGGCCCACCTGGCCTGAGGGAGGACATGAGATGACATTCCCCTGGCTCACCATCCTGGGCCTGCTGCCGATCGCGGGAGGCCTCGCGCTCTTCCTGCCCGTCAAGGGCGCCGGACGCTGGCTCGGCATGTTCTTCGCGCTGCTCACGGCCCTGCTCGGCTTCACGGTCGCGGGCGTGTACTCCGCGTCCGGAGCGGCGGCGCTGGACGTCAAGGCGTCCTGGATCACCTCCATCGGCACCTACTGGGCGCTCGGCGCAGACGGCATGGGGCTGGCGATGGTCCTGATGACCGTCGTGCTGACGCCGCTGGTCCTGCTCGCCGAGTGGAAGCTGCCGCTCGAGGGCGGCAAGTGGAGCCCCGAGGCGTTCGTCGCGCTGGTCCTCATCCTCGAGGGCCTGTCGATCTTCGTGTTCACCGCGAACGACGTCTTGCTCTTCTACCTCTTCTTCGAGGCCACGCTCGTCCCGATGTACTTCCTGATCGTCGGCTTCGGCGGCGCCCGCCGCTCGTACGCGGCGCTGAAGTTCCTGCTGTTCAGCCTGGCCGGCGGCCTGATCATGCTGGCGTCCGTCATCGGCCTCTACGCCGTCTCGGCGAAGTCCGGGGCCCCCAGCTACCTGATCTCGGACCTGGCCAAGCTGGACTTCAACAACGACCTCGGACGGCTGCTGATGATCGGCTTCCTGATCGCGTTCGTGATCAAGGCCCCGATGGTCCCGGTGCACACCTGGCTGCCCGACGCCGCCGAGCACTCGACGCCCGGCACGGCCACGATGCTGGTCGGCATCCTGGACAAGATCGGCACCTTCGGCATGATCAAGTTCTGCCTGGGGATCTTCCCGGACGCCTCCCGCTGGGTCGCGCCCGTGATGCTCGTCCTCGCGCTGATCTCGATCCTCTACGGCGCCCTGGGCGCGATCGGCTCGCGCAACCTCATGCGCCTGGTGGCCTACACCTCGGTGAGCCACTTCGGCTTCATGGTGCTCGGCATCTACGCGTTCACGACGCAGAGCATCAGCGGCACGGTCTTCTACATGCTGAACCACGGCTTCTCGACTGCGGCCCTGTTCTTGGTGGTGGGCTACCTGATCAAGCGGTCCGGCACGGCCGACATCGCGGCCTTCGGCGGCGTCCAGAAGTACGTCCCCGTGTTCTCGGGCGTGTTCCTGCTGGCCTGGCTCTCGGCCCTCGGGCTGCCGGGCCTGTCGAGCTTCGTCAGCGAGTTCATGGTGCTGGCCGGCACGTTCGCCCGCGAGCCCTGGTACGCCGCGATCGCCGCCGTCGGCGTGATCCTCAGCGCGGTCTACTCGCTGCGGGCCTACCGCGCGGTGATGACCGGTCCGGTGTCGGACACCGCGGCGTCCGAGTTCCGCGGACGCGACCTGAACCTGCTTGAGAAGGCGGTCATGGTGCCGATCCTCGGCGTCCTGCTGTTCCTCGGTTTCTATCCTCAGCCGGCCGTGAAGCTGGTTGAGCCGACCGCCACTGCGGCCATGCAACGCCTGGCTGTCGCAGATCCGGCGCCCGTGGTGGAGGGAGTCAAGTGATGAACACGATGCTCATGCCGCTGTTCACCGCGCCCACGATCGAGTTCAGCGCCCTGGCGCCGATCCTGATCGTGTTCGGGGCGGCCTGCATCGGCGTCCTGGTGGACGCCATCATGATCGGCAGGCTGCGGGGCTGGCGCGACGAGGTCCAGATGGGCCTGGTCATCGGCAGCACGCTCGGCGCCTTCGCCTACGTGGTCTGGAACGCCCGCAAGGGCGTCAAGGGACCGCTGGCCATGGGCTCGATCATGCTGGACGGCCCGACCTACGTCGCCTGGGGGGCGCTGCTCGTCTTCGGCCTGCTGGCGATCATGGTGTTCCGCGAGACCAAGGTGAACGGCGGGGTCACCGCGTTCGCCAGTTCCGCCGCGACGGTTCCCGGCAGCGCCGAGGAAGTGGAGGCCGACCGCTACCGCCTGCAGCAGACCGAGATCTTCCCGCTGGCCCTGTTCTCGATCGTCGGCATGATGGTCTTCGCCTCGGCGAACGACCTGCTGACGCTCTTTGTGGGCCTTGAGGTGTTCTCCCTGCCGCTGTACCTCATGTGTGGCATGGCCCGCCGGCGCCGCCTGGTGTCGCAGGAGGCGTCCCTGAAGTACTTCCTGTTGGGCGCGCTCTCGTCGGCGTTCTTCCTGTTCGGCGTCGCCCTGGTGTACGCCTACGCGGGCTCGTTCAAGCTGGGCGACATCGCCACCAAGATGGCGTCCCCGACCTACGGCAGTGGGCTCCTCTACACGGGCCTGATCCTGCTGGCGTCCGGGCTGCTGTTCAAGGTCGGCGTCGTGCCGTTCCACAACTGGACGCCGGACGTCTACATGGGCGCCCCGACCCCGGTGACCGGCTTCATGGCGATCTGCACCAAGCTGGCCGCCGTCCTCGCCACCCTGCGCGTCTTCTACGTCGCCCTGGGCGCCGAGCGCTGGAGCTGGCAGCCGGTCTTCGCGACGCTCGCCGTGGCCACCATGGTGCTGGGCGCCGTCGCGGGCCTCACGCAGCGCGACGTCAAGCGCATGCTGGCCTACAGCTCGATCGCCCACGCGGGCTTCCTGCTGACCGCCGTCGTCGGTGCGAACCAGACCGACCTCGGCCGGACGCCCAGCTCGGTCGCGTCGATCCTCTTCTACATGATCGCGTACGGCTTCGCGACGATCGGCGCCTTCGCCCTGGTCACGATGGTCCGCAACGAGGCGGGCGAGGACAACTCGTTCGCCGCGTGGTCCGGCCTGGCCAAGAAGAGCCCGTGGGTGGCCGGCATCATGACGGTCTTCCTGCTGAGCTTCGCCGGCATCCCGCTGACCGCAGGCTTCATCGGCAAGTGGACCGTCTTCGCGTCCGCCTGGCGCGGTGGCTACGGCTGGCTGGTCGTCGTGGCTGTGCTGGCGAGCCTGGTGGCCGCCTACTTCTACCTGCGACTCATCGGCGTCATGTTCGCCGGCGAGCCGGCGGCGAAGAGCTACGTGGGCGAGGCCAGCGGCTGGACCTGGGTCCCGGTGGCGATCGGTGCCGCCGCGACGATCATGCTGGGCATCCTGCCGGACGCCGTGCTGTCGATGGTGTCGTCGCTCGGGGCGTTCCTCCGTTAGTCTTCGCCCGCGAAGAAAGGACGTCGCTTGTCGGTTCAGGTGAACGAGTTCGACCCTGCGTTCTCCGCGCTCGTCTCCGAGCGTCTGGAGTCCATCGAGGCACGCCTTCTGGACGCCGCCAGGGCCGACACCCCGTTCGTCACCGAGGCGGCGTCCCACATCATCTCGGCGGGCGGCAAGAGGTTCCGTCCGCTGCTGGTGGTGTTGGCGTCCCAGCTGCTGCCGGGGGCGGCGTCTGACCGGATCGACCGGGCCGCCATCGTGATGGAGCTGACGCACGTCGCGAGCCTCTATCACGACGACGTCATGGACGAGGCAGCCGTGCGCCGCAGCGTCGATTCCGCCAACGCGCGCTGGGACAACACGGTCGCGATCCTGGTCGGCGACTACCTGTTCAGCCGGGCGTCCTCGACGGTCGCGACCCTGGGCACCGAGTACGTGGCCCTGCAGGCCGAGACGTTCGCGCGCCTGGTGCAGGGGCAGATCGCCGAGACCCGCGGACCCTTGCCGGGGGTCGATCGCCTCCAGCATTACCTCGACGTCGTGGCCGACAAGACGGGCTCGCTGATCGCGGCGTCCGCACGATTCGGTGGCATGGTCTGCGGCGCGTCCGACGAGATCCTGGACGCCCTCGGCCGCTACGGCGAGCAGATCGGCGTGGTGTTTCAGCTGTCCGACGACATCATCGACATCGCCTCGGACACCTCCGGCAAGACGCCCGGAACCGACCTGCGCGAAGGCGTCCTGACGCTGCCGACGCTGATGGTGGCGGCGTCCGAGGACCCCGGTGATGCCCGTCTGCGCGACCTGGTGTCGCGTCCACTGACGGACGAGGCCGAGGTCGCCGAGGCGCTCGCCCTGTTGCGGGCGCATCCGCTGCTGCAGGAGGCCCGCGACGAGGTCGGACGCCGTGCCGAGGCCGCCCGCGCCGAATTGGACCCCCTGCCGGACGGCGTCGCCAAGGACGCCCTCGCGGCGCTGTGCGACCAGGTCGTCTCTCGGTCCATCTGAGGTCTCGTCCCCGAGTTCGCCGAAGGGACGGAGGGGCTTCGACAATTTCAGCCAACGGGTCGTTCACTGGAGGGGTTAGCCGACCCTGTTTGCCCCGAGCGGGTCGATGGGCGGTCCCTGAGCTTGTCGAAGGGTCGACGGGCGGTCCCTGAGCTCGTCGAAGGGCGGTCCCTGAGCTCGTCGAAGGGTCGGTAGGCTTCGGCGCGTGAAGTACGTCTCCACCCGCGGCTATGGACGCGACGCCCAGTTGGGGTTTACCGACATCATCCTCGAGGGCCTCGCCCCGGACGGCGGGCTCTTCCTGCCCGCCGGCTACCCCCACGTGGACGCCGCGACGCTGGCGTCCTGGCGCACGCTCCTGGCGGACGAGGGCTACGGCGCGCTGGCGTCCGAGGTCTTGAAGCTCTACATCGACGACATCGGCGACGCCGACCTGCGGCGGCTGTGTGAACGCGCGTATGCGGCGTCCACCTTCGGCTCGACCGACGTCGTTGACCTGGTCGACCTGGGCGAGGGGCTGGTCCTGGGACGCATCTCGAACGGTCCGACGGCGGCGTTCAAGGACATGGCCATGCAGCTGCTGGGCCAGCTGTTCGAGTACGAGTTGGAGCGGCGCGACGCCCGCCTCAACATCCTGGGCGCGACCTCCGGTGACACCGGCAGCTCGGCGGAGTACGCGATGCTCGGCAAGCACCGCGTCAGCGTCGTCATGCTGACCCCGCGCGGCAGGATGACCCCCTTCCAGCAAGCGCAGATGTTCTCCCTGGACGACCCCCGCATCGTCAACGTCGCCGTCGACGGGGTGTTCGACGACTGCCAGGACCTGGTCAAGGCCGTGGCGTCCGACCTCGACTTCAAGGCCGCCCACGCCATCGGCGCGGTCAACTCGATCAACTGGGCGCGCGTGGTAGCGCAGGTCGTCTACTACATCGCCCTTTACCTGCGCACGACCAGCGCACCGGGGCAGCGGATGAGCTTCGCCGTGCCGACGGGCAACTTCGGCAACATCCTCGCCGGGCACATCGCGCGCGAGATGGGCGTCCCGATCGACACCCTGATCCTGGCGACGAACGAGAACGACGTCCTGGACGAGTTCTTCCGCACGGGCGTCTACCGCGTCCGGGCGGCGTCCGAGACCGAGGCGACGTCGTCGCCGTCCATGGACATCTCGAAGGCGTCCAACGTCGAACGCTTCGTCTTCGACCTCTTCGGTCGGGACGCCGCACGCGTCCGTTCGCTGTTCGGCCAGGTCGCCAGCGAGGGCGTGTTCGACGTCTCAGGGACGCCCGAGTTCGCCGGACTGCGGGAACGCTTCGGGTTCGTCTCGGGGGCGTCCACGCACGCAGACCGGCTGGCGACGATCCGCGCGCTCGACGCGCGAGGCGTCCTGGTCGACCCGCACACCGCCGACGGCATCAAGGTGGCGTCCGACCTGCTCGCCGACGGGCTGGACGCCGCGCGTCCGATCGTGTGTCTCGAAACGGCGCTCCCCGTGAAGTTCGCCGAGACCATCCGGGAGGCCCTCGGACGCGACGTCGAGCTGCCCGCCCAGTTCGCGGGGCTGGAGGCCCTGCCGCGGCACGTGATCGACCTGGACAACGACGTTGACGCCCTCAAGGCCCTCATCGTCGGACGCCTCGCCGCCCTTCCCGACTAGGGATCGTCCGCCCTCGGACGCCTCATGCCGCAGGCTCGGCGTCGGTGGGTGACGGCGCCCTCGGGACCCTCGCCGGAGGCGTCCGGTGGCGGTGTGCGGCGTCTATCGCGCGCGACACTGGTGATAGATAGGGACTTGCAAGGGCGTCGGGATTGATATAGTGTCTCTATCAGAGTTGCTCGACTCCCAACGAAGGAAAGGCCCAGCACATGTCGCTGATCAACACCGAAATCAAGCCCTTCGCGGCCACCGCCTACAAGGACGGCAAGTTCGTCGACGTTTCCAGCGACGACATCGCCGGCAAGTGGGCCGTCTTCCTGTTCTACCCGGCGGACTTCACCTTCGTCTGCCCGACCGAGCTCGCCGACCTGGCCGACAAGTACGCCGAGTTGCAGAGCATGGGCGTCGAGGTCTTCTCGGTGTCGACCGACACCCACTTCGTGCACAAGGCGTGGCACGACAGCTCGGCCGAGGTCGGCAAGGTCAACTACGCGATGATCGGCGACCCCAACGGCGACATCACCCGCAACTTCGACACGATGCGCCCGTCCGGCCTGGCCGATCGCTCGACCTTCATCGTCGACGACAAGGGCATCATCCAGTCCATCGAGACGACCGCCGAGGGCATCGGCCGCAACGCGGCTGAGCTCGTCCGCAAGGTCAAGGCCGCCCAGTACGTCGCCTCGCACCCGGGCGAGGTCTGCCCGGCCAAGTGGGAGACCGGCGCCGAGACCCTGGCCCCCTCGATCGACCTCGTCGGCAAGATCTGACGCACGTCGTTCAGCCACTGGCGAGTCGGCGGCGGGTGGCCCTTCGGTCGCCCGCCGCTGTCTCGTCTCGGACGCCCCTGGTCTCAGTTGGACACCGCTGGTCACAGTTGGACGCCGTTGGCTCGGCGCCTGACGGCGTCCGACACCAGCAGCACCACGGACCGGCCCGCCTAGGGCCGCAAGACGAGGTCAGCGCAATGTCGTGAACGTTGATCACAGGTCAGCGCAATGTCCTGAACGTTGACCACGGGTCAGCGCAATGTCCCGCACGCCTTGGCGCACCAAACATTGCGCTGACACTCCAACCGACGACCAGCCCCGACGACCAGCCCCGACGCCCAGCTCGGCCGGGCGGCAGCCCTCTTCCCGCAGCACCATCACATCCGCACGCAACGAAAGAAGCCCGATGGCCATCCTCGACGCCAGCCTCACCGCCCAGCTGACCCAACTCGTCCAACTCATCAAGCAGCCGATCGAGCTCGCGGCGTCCCTGGGCTCTGACGACGTCTCGGCGCAGACGAAGGCGCTGCTCGACGAGATCGCCGTCCTGCGCCCGGAGATGATCACGGTGACGTCCGAGGCGAACGAGCGGACGCCCTCCTTCGCGATCCGCCGCACGGGCACCGACGTCCAGGTGCGATTCGCGGGCGTCCCGCTCGGGCACGAGTTCAGCTCGCTGGTGCTGGCGCTGGTCCAGGTCGGCGGGCACCCGGTCAAGGCCGAGCCCGCCCTGATCGACGCCATCAAGGGCCTGGACGCCCACGAGTTCGTCACCTACATGTCGCTGAGCTGCATCAACTGCCCGACCGTGGTGCAGGCGCTCAACTCGATCAGCATCATCAACCCCAAGATCAGGCACACCGCGGTCGAGGGCGGCGCCTTCCAGGCCGAGGTGGACGAGCGCAAGATCCTGGCCGTCCCGACGGTCTACATGGACGGCGAGTCCTGGGGCTCCGGACGCATGGAGCTCGACGAGATCGTCCAGCGTCTCGACGTCAACGCCGCGGCGAAGGCGGCCGAGTCGCTCACCGCGAAGGAGCCCTACGACGTCCTCGTCGTCGGCGGCGGCCCGGCGGGCGCGACGGCGGCGATCTACGCGGCCCGCAAGGGCATCCGGACGGGGTTGGTCGTCGACCGCATGGGCGGTCAGGTGCTCGACACCAACTCGATTGAAAACTTCCCGTCGATCCTCGAGACCCAGGGCCCCGAGCTGGGCACCGCGCTGGACGCCCACATGCACGCGTACGAGGTCGACATCATGAAGAACCAGATCGCCGCCGGGCTCACCCCGGCCGGCGACGACGGCCTGATCACGATCACCCTCGACAACGGTGGGACGCTCCGCTCGCGCACGGTCATCCTGGCGACCGGCGCGCGCTGGCGCACCCTCGGCGTGCCGGGAGAGACGGAGTACCGCAACAAGGGCGTCACCTTCTGCCCCCACTGCGACGGACCCCTCTTCAAGGGCAAGGACGTCGCCGTGATCGGCGGCGGCAACTCCGGCGTCGAGGCCGCGATCGACCTGGCGGGCGTGGTCAAGCACGTCACGGTCGTCGAGTTCCTCGACCACCTCAAGGCGGACGAGATTTTGCTCCGCAAGGCGCGCAGCATGGGCATCGACTTCGTCCTGAACGCGGCGACGTCCGAGGTCACCGGCGACGGCGCCCAGGTCACGGGCCTCACCTACACCGATCGCACGACCAACGAGTCGCACCAGCTGCCCGTCCAGGCGGTGTTCATCCAGATCGGCCTCGTCCCGAACACCGCCTGGCTGGCGTCCAGCGGTATGCAGCTCACCGAGCGCATGAAGGAGATCGTCATCGACGAGCGCGGCGCAACGTCCATCCCGGGCGTGTACGCGGCAGGCGACTGCACGACCGTGCCCTACAAGCAGATCGTGATCTCGATGGGTGCCGGCGCGACCGCCGCGCTGGGCGCGTTCGACTACCTGATCCGCACGACGGCCCCGGAGTAGCCATGAACCTGCGGGATCTCGAGTACCTGGTGGCGCTGGCGGACGCGCGTAGCTTCCGCCAGGCCGCCCGGGACTGCGACGTCTCGCAGCCCACCCTCTCGGCCCAGATCAAGAAGCTGGAGACCGATCTGGGCGTCGCCCTGTTCGATCGCAGCGTCGCCCCGCTCGCCCTCACCACGGTGGGGGAGCGGGTCGTCGCGCGGGCGCGGGCCGTCCTGGACCAGATCGGCGAGATCCGGGCCGAGGCTGCCTTGGACGCCGACGCCGAGGGCGGCGCCCTGCGGCTGGGCATGTTCCCCACGCTCGGCCCCTACCTGTTGCCGCACGTGGTGGCGGGCGTCCGGCAGCGCTTCCCGTCGCTGAAGCTGCTGCTCACCGAAGAGAAGTCGAGCGACCTGCTCGCGATGCTCGAGGCCGGTCGCCTGGACGCCGTCGCCCTGGCCCTGCCCGTGGCGGCTCCCGGCCTGCACGTCGAGCCGCTGTTCCGCGAGGAGCTGCTGCTCGCGCTACCCGAGGATCACGTGCTGGCGTCCGGCTCGGCGCCCCTGACGGCGAAGGCGCTGGCCGACACCGAGCTGCTCTGCCTCGCCGACGGTCACTGCCTCGGCGATCAGGTGACGGATTGGCTGACCAGCGTCGGTGGACGCCGACGCGAGGACTTCCGCGCCACCAGCCTGGAGGCCATGCGCAGCATGATCAGCGCCGGCGCCGCGGCGTCCCTCCTGCCCGCCCTGACCGTCGTGGCGCCGGTCGCGGCGGCGTCCGGAATGGGGATCCGGCGCCTTGCCAAGCCGGCCCCGGCGCGCGAGATCGGTCTGGTCTGGCGCACCTCCTCGCCGCACGGCGACCTGCTCGGCAAGCTCGCCCCGGCGCTCGTCCCCCAGGAGGTTCCTGACGGACTGGTCACCTCGCTGCTGAGGCCGGCCGCGGAGGCAGCCAAGACGACCTGATCCGCGGCGAGACCGAGCGACGGTGGCGTCGCCGGACCGAAGGATGCTCCCAGTCAGGAAGTCAGAACTGGGGTAGTCGGGAGACCCCAGCGTCCTCATGCCGAGCGGATTCTCCGATGCTCGCCCGGACCGCGCGCACGATCTCCTCGTCCGTCACGTCCCGTTCGGACGCCCCACCTCCCGGTCCGCTGGGTCCGGTCGCGATCGTGCGCCGGGCTGAGAGGTGGATCCCATCGACGCCCGCCGCGACCAAGGCGGGCACGTCGGCCACCCCGACGCCGCCGCCGGCCATGATCTCGATGCGTCCGGACGCCTGCCGCACCAGCGCCGCCAGCTCGGCCGCCCCGGCGATGGCCCGCCCGGCGCCGCCCGAGGTGAGCACGCGGTGGATCCCGAGTCCGATCGCAGCGTCCAGCGCTGCCGCCCGGTCCGCGACGACGTCGAACACCCGGTGCAGCGTGACCTCGACCCCAGCGGCCGCGTCGACGAGGCGCGCGAGGGCGTCCAGATCGAGGCGCCCGTCGGGCAGGGCCGCGCCGATCACCACCCCGGACGCGCCGGCCGCCACCGCCGCGCGGACGTCCCGCGCCATGAC
>Ga0208564_1001364_pt1 | contig 20607 bp, 16 predicted proteins | sample AD_UKC073_MetaG_FD_184439 | JGI IMG/M metagenome (GOLD analysis project Ga0208564, IMG submission 184439) | Active sludge microbial communities of municipal wastewater-treating anaerobic digesters from USA - AD_UKC073_MetaG (SPAdes) (version 2) | ecosystem: Engineered > Bioreactor > Anaerobic >... | reverse complement strand
ACCAACACGGCCGTCCTCGGCGCCGTCATCCCGCGGCAGTCGCAGTGGCGCCGCCACCTGGCCGTCGCGATGTCGCTGGCGAGCCTGGTCACGATCATCGCCGCCTGGGCGCGTCCCAACGGCGTCGAACGCGTCCCGCGGGAGCGGGCCACGATCGTGTTGGTGATCGACGTGAGCCAGTCGATGCGGGCCACCGACGTCAAGCCGAACCGTCTGGACGCCGCCAAGCAGCTCTCCAAGGAGTTCGTCTCGACGCTGCCGCCGAAGTACAACGTGGCCGTCGTCTCGCTGTCGGGCAGCCCGGCGGTGAAGCTGCCACCGTCCACCGACCGGGGGCTGGCCCTCCGGGCGATCGACGGGCTCACCACGCAGGACTCCACGGCCGTCGGCCCGGCCCTCCAGACGGCGCTGGCCGCCGTCCAGATGGCACCCAAGGGCGACAACGGTGAGCCGGCCCCAGGCGCCGTAGTCCTGCTCAGCGACGGGGCCAACACGGCCACCGAGTCGCCGCTGCAGGCCGCCCAGGCGCTGGCAAAGGCCAAGATTCCCGTCTACACGATCGCGTACGGCACCGAGAACGGGTCGGTCGATCTCGACGGCGTCCGGGAGCGGGTGCCCCCGGACCGCGAACTGATGCAGCAGATCGCCAACGCCACGAAGGGCACCTTCTCGTCAGCCGAAAGCGCCGGGCAGTTGGACAACGTCTACAAGAACCTCTCGTCCCAGGTGGGCTTCGAAGAGGTCAAGAAGGAGACCACCGCGATGTGGGCCGGGTACGGCCTCGCGTTCGCCGTGGTCGCCGCGCTCGCCGCGGTCTCGTTGGGAGCGAGGTGGCCCTGATGCAGTTCACGTTCGCCTACCCGGACCGGCTGATGTTCCTGGGCCTCATCCCGGTCCTGCTGATCCTCTACTTCGTCTTGTCGCGGCGCACCTCCGCGCGCAACCGCCAGTTCGGCATCGACGGCCTGAGCCGCCTTCTGCCACGCCAGCAGGCGTGGAAGCGCCACCTCGGGGTGGGCTTCGCGCTGCTCTCCCTAGCATCGCTCAACATGGCCTTCGCGCAGCCGTCGGCCGCCGTCGACGTGCCCCGCGACCGCGCGACGATCTGCATCGCCATCGACGTGTCGCTCTCGATGGAGGCCACGGATATCGACCCGACCAGGTTGGCGGCCGAGAAGGTCGCCGCGAGCCAGTTCGTCGACATGCTGCCGCAGGGATTCAACACGGCGCTCGTCTCGTTTGCGGGCTACGCCACGATGCTCGTCCCGCCCACGACGGATCGCGGGCTCGTCAAGCGGGCGATCTCCAACCTGGAGTTGGCCCCCGCGACCGCGATCGCCGAGGGCGTCTATTCGTGCCTGGACGCCATCAAGCTGGCGCCCGCGGACCCGAAGAATCCGGACGCCCCCGTGCCAGCCGCCATTGTCCTGCTCAGCGACGGCTACTCGACGGTGCCTGGCCGTACCTCGACCCAGGCCGCCAACGACGCCAAGTTGGCCAAAGTGCCCGTCTACACGATCGCCTACGGCACGGCCGGCGGCTACGTGGTGCGCGACGGCCGCAAGGAGCCGGTCCCGGTCGACAAGGCCGAGTTGAAGAACATCGCCGACCTCTCGGGTGGCAAGGCGTTCACGGCGGGCTCGGCCGCCGAACTGAAGACCGTGTACGGCTCGATCGCGCAGCAGGTCGGCTACGAGAAGCAGTTCACCGAGATCACCGAACGCTTCGCCGGTGGTGCCTTGGTGCTGGCCATCCTGGCCGCCCTGGCCGTGATCTCGCTGGCGTCCCGCTGGCCCTAGTCCTGCGATTCCCCGGGGATCTATGGGCCGAGCCTGCCGAAGCCCCTTGCTGATTCGGCCTCGGCAAGATCACGCACTGACTCTGCGGAGCTTCGTCAGCCTTTCGCCTGGCCGGACGCGAGCGTCCAGGCGCCGAGCCCGATGAGGACGAGCCCGCCGCCTCGCTGGAGCAGTCGCATCCGGCCGGCGGAGCGCCCGAACCAGGCGCGGGCCTGGGCGGCGCTGAGCGCCCACACGGTGTCGCCCAGGATCGCCAGGACAGCAAACACAGCCGACAGCGCCAGCATCTGCGGGACGGGGTCCGCCGTCGCGGGCACGAACTGGGGGAGCAGCGCCGTGAGGAAGACGAGGGTCTTCGGGTTGCTGACGCCCAGGACGAAGCCGGTTCGCAGATCCGAACCCGGACGCCGCTGCGTCACCTCGTCGTCGGTCGGCTCAGCGGCGCGGAGCGCCTGGGTGCCCAGCCAGACGAGGTAGAGGCCGCCGCCGATCTTCAGCGCGGTCAGGGCCCACGCCAGCGTCGACATCAACGTCCCGACACCGCACGCGATCACGAGCCCTTGGACCAGCAGCCCGAGCCCGTTGCCGATCACCGTGCGCAGAGCGCTCGCCCGCCCGACGGTGAGCGCCCGGCCGATGGTGAACAGGACGCTGGGTCCGGGCACGGCGATGATGAGGGCGGCGATCGGGACGAACGCGATCAGGGCTTCCAGCGAGACCACCGGGGGAGCCTAGGGCAGCTACCGCCAGATGCGTCCGGCCGCGACGGCGGCGGACCTGCCCTGGCGGCGTCCGGCCTCGCGGGCGCCCTCGCGACGGGCGGCGCTGAGGGCGTCGAGGCCGATCGCGCGCCGGGCGGTCGCGTCCGGCCGGACGTAGAGCCAACCCGTCCGGGCCGGGAGCTGCCGCGCCTGGACGCCGGGGCGGCGGGCGGGATCGAGCGCCTGATGGAACGGCGCCAGAGCGATGACGGCGTCCGCGTCGGCGGCGAGATCCACGTTGGCCGGGCTGCGGACGCCTCCGTCGACGTGGGGGACGCCGTCGATCGTGACCGGCGGGAATACGCCAGGTACCGCGCAGGACGCCGCAACGGCGATGCCAAGGTCGACCCCCGCGGCGGCGTCCAGGATCACGGGCAGCCCCGTGGCCGCATTCACCGTGGTGACGACCAGGCGGTCCGGCCAACCTCGTCCCACCAGGTGCGCCGAGATCGCGTCGACGAAGGCGTCCTCGGAGAGCCCGGAGGCGTTCCGCCCGGACCCCGCGAGGCGGCGGATGGCGACCGTCCGATCGCGGCCGACCTGCGAAGAGACCAGCCGAAGGACGGCGCCGGGGTCGAGGCGTCCGATCGTGCGGACGTTGTCGACCAGCGTCGTGGCCAACTCGCGGGGCGAGAAGCCGAGGCAGAGGAAGGCGCCCACCAGCGCACCTGCCGACGTGCCGACCACCCGGTCGGCCGCGTCGACGTCGACGCCGGCGTCGGTCAGGGCGTCGAGGACGCCACACTCCCAGGCGATGCCCGTGCTCCCGCCGCCCCCGAGGACCAGCGCCCGAGTCACTGCGCCGAGTACTTCGCGATGTCGGCGGCGAACTTCGCGATGAGGTCGCTGCGCCAGCCGGGCTCGGGGGCGTCCGGCAGCTCGAAGGTCGCGATGACGTTGCGGGCCCGAAGCGTCAGGATCTTGTAGGGGTTGCGGAGGTCGGTGTTCTCCGCGTACTGCCAGGTCACCTCGCCCCGGACGCCCTTGTCGACGACCTTGAGCGGGTAACTGTAGGCCTTGCTGACCTCTTGGAAGTCCTGGAGGCAGACGTTCCATTGGGTGACGGCGGCTGCGGCCGCGCCGGTGTCGTCCCAGAGCTCGGTGTCGAAGCCGGTGATGGCCGCCTCGTCCGGGTTGGTCGGCAGGCCGCTGGACTGCCCGAGCAGGTGGGTGGTGGCGTTCGTCCAGTAGGTGGTGCAGCTGCCGACGTTGAGGTAAGACTCCCGCTGCTGTTCGAGGTTGATCGTGGGCCGGCCCGGATCGACCGTGAGGTCGTTGGCGATGCCGGCCAGCGTGCCCGACTTCATCAGCTTGTCGTACTGCGCCGAGGTCAGGGCCCGCGGCGCCGCGCAGGCCCGGACGACCCCGATGGTGACCAGCGTCAGGAGCAACACGGCGGCGATGACTCCGACGAGTCGCCAGGGAACACGGGCAGGCATGCATTATTCCTACCAGTCGACGCCGAACGCGTTGCGTCGCCATCCCGCCGTCGGCCTTGGGTAGGTTGGTGACATGCCGCTCGCCGAGAACCTCGCCGCCGTCGAGGCTCGCATCTCGGCCGCCTGTGATCGGGCCGGACGCCGTCGGGAGTCCGTCCGGCTGCTGCCGGTGAGCAAGACGCACCCGACCTCGGACATCGCCGAGTGCTATGGGGCGGGCGTGCGCTGGTTCGCCGAGAACAAGGTCCAGGAGTTGGCGGCGAAGGCGTCCGAACTGGCCGACCTCTCCGAACTCAACTGGTCGTTCATCGGCCACCTCCAGACGAACAAGGCCCGCGACGTCGCCGCCCACGCGCACGAGTTTCAGGCGCTGGACTCGCTCCGGGTGGCAGAGGCTCTCGATCGGCGCCTGCAGGGGCTCGGCCGCGGGCTCGACGTGCTGATCGAGGTCGACACCTCGGGCGAGGAGTCCAAGTTCGGGGTCGCGCCGGACGCCGTCGTCGACCTTGCCCGGGCGCTGGGGACGTATTCGTCGCTGCGGCTGACCGGCCTCATGACCGTGGCGGCCAACACGTCCGATCAAGCCGTCGTGGGCAGGTGCTTCGACACGATGGCCGGCCTGCGCGGACGCGTCCGCGATGCGCTGGGGGGCGGCTGCGACGACCTCAGCATGGGCATGTCAGGAGACTTCGAGCTCGCGATCGAGCACGGCTCGACCTGCGTCCGCGTGGGCAGCGCGATCTTCGGCGCCCGCTCCTACGCGTAGGAACCCCTGTGCTCGCCCCAGTCCGTTGGCTGAGCCTGTCGAAGCCTGCGTCGCGGCTTCGGGAGGGTTGAATCGTGAGTTCCCGAGAACCGCAGCGGGAACGTCAGAAGCCGCCCGGCATGTGCTGTCCTGGCATGCGCCGCATGCTGGCCTCGCTCTCAGCACGCCGACGCGCGTCGTCGTAGGCGTCTTCGACCGCGCGGCGCTCGGCTGCACCCCGGGACTCCGGAGCCGTGGGCGTCCGACGGCCTCGCAGCCGATCGAGAAGTCGTCCGAGGACCGAGGGCTGTCCGCTGCTGCTCATGAGCCTCAGTCTGGCACCGCCGACGGGACCTCCGTCAGGTTCACGATCCGTCCACCAGCAAGACGTGCAGCGTGCGGGGACCATGGACGCCCTCGACGCGGCTGAGTTCGATATCGCTCGTGGCACTGCCGCCCGAGATCCAGGTGATCGGACGCCTCTCGCGGATGGCCGGCGCGATGCGGGCCACCGCCTCGGGGACGTCGCTCACGACCTGGTCGGCGAGCACGATGCAGACGTGCACGTCCGGGACGAGCGACAGGGCGCGACGCCCCTGGCCGGGGCCGTGATCAAGCATGATCGTGCCCGTCTCGGCCGCGGCGACCGCACACGTCGTGACGACCGCGCTGGTGGCGTCCAGCTCGATCCTCGTCAGCTGCGGCTCATCGAGCCGCACCTCGAGGCCGGCCGCCGCGACGGCGTCCGAGATCGACCGTGGGAGTCCGGACGGCAGCACCACGGACGCCGTACCGTACGTCTGCAGGGCGCCGACAACATGCTCGGCCAGGGTCGCGGGGGTGCAGCGCTCGAAGGCGGCCCGGTAGTCGATGATGCGGTCCTCGAACTGGTCGAGGATGTTGTCGAGCGCTCGGGGCTGACCGTACGTCCAGGCGACAGGCGTGTCCGCCTCGGGCGTCAACGGGGGAAGGTCGGCCAGCGCCGCCCGGACCCGACCCAGGATCGCGTCGCGTGCTTCAGTGCTCATTTCAGGGATCCGTCCTCGTGATGGGTCCGGGCGTACCAGGCCCGGAAGCTCTCGGTCGGGGGGATGGGGACGTCGCGGGCGTTCGTCCACTTCGACAGCGGCCAGGGCAGCGGCCCGAAGTGCTTCACGCGTCCGGTCAGCGCCTTGCCGCCGAGGGCTCCCGCGTTGACGGCGGCGGCCCACAGGCGCGGATGGGAGAACATGCGTCCGGTGGCCTTCATGATCGCCGACTCGGTGTGGACGCCGCCCTTCGCCTTCTTCCCCTCGACGACCTTGTGCCGCATGTGCACCAGCAGGTCGGGCAGGGGGATCCGGACGGGACACACGTCGAAGCAGGCCCCGCACAGCGTGGACGCATACGGCAGCGAGGCGTCCACGGCCGAGGTGACGCCGCGCAGCTGCGGCGTCAGCACGGCCCCGATCGGTCCGGGATAGACCGAGCCGTACGCGTGCCCGCCGACCTTCTCGTAGACGGGGCAGACGTTGATGCAGGCCGAGCAGCGGATGCAGCGCAGCGCCTCGCGGCCCTTGGGATCCGACAGCACCTGGGTGCGTCCGTTGTCGATCAGCACGACGTGCATGGTCTGCGGTCCGTCGCCGGACGCGGGACCCGTCCACATCGACGTGTAGGGGTTCATCCGCTCGCCGGTGGAGCTGCGGGGTAGGAGCTGCAGGAAGACCTCGAGGTCCTCGACCGTGGGCACGATCTTCTCGATGCCCACCACCGAGATCAGCGTGTCGGCCAGCGTCAGGCACATGCGTCCGTTGCCCTCGGACTCCACGATCACCAGGGTGCCGGTGTCGGCGACCATGAAGTTCGCCCCGGAGATCGCGACCTTCGAGCGCAGGAACTTCTCGCGCAGGTGCAGGCGGGCCGCCCCGGCGAGGTTCTTGGGCTCGGTGTCGAGCCCCTCGGGGGCGGGTCGCCCGTAGGTGCCCATCTCGGCGTTGAAGATCTCGCGGACCTCGGAGCGGTTGCGATGGATCGCCGGAACCAGGATGTGGCTCGGGCGGTCGTGGCCCAGCTGCACGATCAGTTCGGCGAGGTCGGTCTCCCAGGCGGCGATGCCGGCCTCTTCGAGGGCCTCGTTCATGTCGATCTCTTGTGTCGCCATCGACTTGATCTTGACGACCTCGCGGGTCTCACCCAGGGACGCCTCGACCAGGCCCACGATGATCCGGTTGGCCTCCTCGGCGTCGCGGGCCCAGTGGACTTCTGTTCCGGCGGCGGTCAGATTCTCCTCGAGCTGGACGAGGTAGGTGTCCAGGTGGCGCAGCGTCCGGTTCTTGATGGCCTCGCCGGCCAGGCGCAGGTCCTCCCAGTTGTCGAGCTCGCCCGCGACCCTGGCCCGCTTGTCGCGGATGGTCGTCATCGCGTGATGCAGGTTCTTGCGCTGGACGGGATTGCCCAGCTCGACCTTGGCCTGCGCCGGGAAGCGCGGCGAGTCGATGAGGCGTCCGGGTGGGGGCGCCGGCGTCAGCCGGGGCGGCTCCACCGTGCCGCCGCGGGACGTGACGACGGGCAGCTTCTTGCTCATGACTCCTCCTCCGTCGAGGCGAGCACTTCGACCAGATGGATGGGCCTGATGCCCGACTGCTGGCGCCCGAGGACGCCCGAGATGTTCAGCAGGCACAGGTTGTCGCCGGCGACCAGGTACTCGGCCCCGGTGGACGCGACGTTGCGGGCCTTGTCGGCTGCCATGGCGACCGAGACGTCCGGGTTCTTCAGCGCGAAGGTGCCGCCGAAGCCGCAGCAGCGGTCGGCGTCCGGAAGGTCCTTGATCGTGATCCCGCGGACGGCCTGCAGCAGGCGCATCGGCTTGTCGCCGACGTGCGCGACGCGCAGCGAGTGGCAGGTCGGGTGATAGGTGACGACGTGCGGGAAGTACGCGCCCACGTCGGTCACGCCCAGGACGTCGACCAGGAACTCGCTGATGTCGAAGGTGGCCGCGACGACGGCGTCCACGTCGCGGCGCAGGCCGGGATCCTTAGCGTGATCGGCGAGCATCTGGTGCTGATGCCGGACGGCGCCTACGCACGACCCCGAGGGGGCGACGACGTAGTCGTAGCCCTCGAAGGCCTTGGCGAAGTTACGCACGATCGGCACGGTCTCGTCGTAGTACCCGGTGTTGACCAGCGGCTGGCCGCAGCAGGTCTGCTTCTTCGGAAACACCACCCGGCAGCCAAGCCGTTCGAGCAGCCGGGTGGTGGCGATCGGCGCCTGGGGGAACATGACGTCGTTGGCGCAGGCCGCGAAGAGGGCGACGGTCTTGCCCCACCCCGGGGCGTCCGCGAACGAACGCCCCGGGGAGGTGGAGGTGGTGGTCATGATGACTCCTGGTAAGGGTTTCCGGATCAGAAGTGCGGGAGCATCCAGGACAGCACGGGAGTCGACTGCAGACCCACGAGCAGGCACAGGATGACCAGCAGGCCGAGGCTCCACGGCAGCATCTTGCGCAGGATGTCGGACTCGCGGCCGAGCAGGCCCACCGCGGTGGCCGCGATGGTGAGGTTCTGCGGGCTGACCATCTTGCCGACCACGCCGCCCGCCGTGTTGGCGGCGACGAGGAGCGTGGGATCGATGCCGGCCGTCTTGCCGGCGGTCTGCTGCAGGGTCGCGAACAGGGCGTTGGCGGAGGTGTCGGATCCTGTCACCGCCGTGCCGAGCCAGCCGAGGATCGGCGAGAAGAACGCGAAGGCCGCACCCGCGCCGGCGATGAAGGTGCCGATCGTGATGGTCATGCCCGCGAGGTTCATGACGTAGGCCAGGGCGAGGACGGATGCGATCGTCAGGATGGAGAACCGCATCTTGTAGGCGGTCCCGGTGATCTCGCCGAGGAAGGCCTTCATCGACACCTTGTAGACCAGGGCCACGATGAGCGCGCAGATGATGAGCATCGTGCCGGGGGAGCTCAGCCACTGGAAGTTGTAGATGGTCGAGCTGTTGGGCTTGCCGGCCAGCGTGAGGACGCGTCCGTCGAGGCCGGGCCAAGAGATCTTGACGTCGGTGCTGGCCAGCCAGGACGCGACCGCCGGGATCAGCTTGGCCAGCGAGAACACCACGATGACCAGCAGGTAGGGGAACAGCGCCATTCCGATCTGGCCACCGGTCAGGGCGCGCTTCTCCTGGGCCTGGTGCTGGGGCAGCTGCGCCCGCTCGGTCTCAGTCATGGACGCCAGCTCGGCCTCGCGGTCTTTCAGAAGTCGGGACGCCGCATCGGCCGTCCCGGACGGCTGCCAGAACCGCAGGAACACGGCGGCCGCGCCGAGGCCGACCAGCGACGCGATGATGTCGGTCAGCTCGACGGACAGGTAGGTGGCGCTGATCCACTGGGCGATGCCGAAGGAGAGGCCGGTCACGATCGCGACGGGCCAGCAGTCCTTGACGCCGCGGCGTCCGTCGGCCAGCAGGCAGAGGAACAGGGGGACGACCGCGGCCAGTACGGGAGTCTGATGGCCGACGTACGCGCCGATCTGCTGGTACGGGATGCCGGTCAGCTTGCCGGCGGTGATGATCGGGATGGCGATCGCGCCGAAGGCGACGGGGGCCGTGTTGGCCAGCAGCACGACGGATGCCGCGCGCAGGGCCGAGAAGCCGATGGCCATCAGCATGACGCCGGTGATGGCGACGGGGGCGCCGAAGCCGGCGAGCGCCTCCATCAGGCCGCCGAAGCAGAAGGCGATCAGCATGGCCTGGACGCGGGGGTCATCGCTGAGCAGCGCGAACACGCCGCGCAGGTCCTCGAAGCGCCCGGAGACGACCGTGACTTGGTACAGCACGATGGCCGTGAACACGATCCAGACGATGGGGAAGAGGCCGAACACGGCGCCTTCGGTGGCCGACAGCAGGGCCAGGTCTGCGGGCATCCGCCAGGCGGCGATCGCGATGACGATCGCGACGGCGAGGGTGGTGAGGCCGGCGACCCAGGCCTTCCAGCGCAGGACGCCGAGGGTGACGAAGATCGTGACGATGGGGAGGAAGCCGACCAGGGCGGAGAGCCACAGCGGGCCCAGGGGCGAGATGACGGGTTGGAACGTATTCATATGCGTTGCTCCTCGATGAGCAGGCGGGCAGCTGGGTTGTGGTAATGGTCAGACCATTCCTTGGGCAGAATCTAAGTGTCGTGGGGCGGAGCGTCAAGCATTTTCTGAGGAATCTGCGGGGAAGAATGGACCCATGAGCGAATGGACCTCCGACGAACCTCGTGCGCGAGCCCACGAACAGGTGCTCGGGTTCGTCGAGGAAGGAATCGCGACCGGACGCCTCCGTGTCGGCGATCGGCTGCCGCCTGAGCGCGAGTTCGCCGCGCAGTTGGGCGTCAGCCGCGCCTCGGTGCGCGAGGCCGTACGCGTCCTGGAGGCCATGGGGATCGTCCGCAGCTCGGTGGGCCAGGGGCCGGACGGGGGCACCGTCCTCACGCCGGGGTCGTCCTCGGCGCTGACCCGCCTGCTCAAGCTGCACATCGGGCTGTCCAACTTCCCCATGCCGGACGCCATCGAGGCCCGCGTGATGCTCGAGCGCTGGAGCTGCCGGCTCGCCGCCCAGTTCGCCACGCCGGACGAGATCGCCCGGATGCATGCGACCTTGGACGCCATGGCGCGGCCGGGAGTGCCGCGCGATGAATTCAACGACCTGGACACGCACTTCCACGTCCAGATCGCGCAGGCAGGTCACAACCGCCTGGTGGCCGACATGACGACCGCCATCCGCGACGCCATGCGGTGGTGGATCATGCAGAGCTTCGAAGAGCGCGAGGACTGGGACGAGCTCGCCGAGGAGTTGCACGAGGCGCACACAGGCATCCTGGAGGCCATCGCGAGCCACCGGCCCATCCGCGCAGCCGACCGGGTGGAGGCGCACATCCGCTCGTCCTACGCCTCGCTGCTGTGGAGCCGCGAGCGCGACTGAGGCTCAGGCCGTCAGCTCCGCCAGCAGCTCCAGGACGTGCCGGTAGGTCTGGCCCGTGGCACGGGTCATGCCGAGTTCGCAGGTCCGGTTGCTGGACAGGTACGCGTCGTACGTCGCCTTTCTCACCTCGGACGCCTCCGCCCTGGTCGCGGACGCCGTCAGCTCCGGGTGCAGCATGCCGCGGTCGCCGGCGAAGGCGCAGCAGCCGGCGGCGTCCGGCACGATGACCGTGTCGGCGCACGCCTGCGCGCAGGCGAGCAGGTGCGGCAGGTCGCCCGCGTGCCGGTCCGAGCAGGTGGGGTGCAGCACCGCCGAGCCGAGCTTCCGGGTGACCCGCAGGTGTGGCAGCAGGTGCTGGGCTGCGTAGGCCACGGAGTCGATGATCTCGATGCGGGCGAACCGTTCGGCCAGGTCGGGCTTTCCGGCCTTGACGAGGTCGGACGCCAGTTCGTGCAGCCCGTGGGTGCAGGAGCTCGCGTCCGTCACGACCGGGACCTCGCCGTCGCGGGTCGCGGTCAACAAGACGGACGCCGTCCGTTCGGCCATGGTGCCGAGACCGTCGGTGAGGCCTTTGGATCGCCACACCGTGCCGCAGCAGAGTCCCTCGATGCCCTCGGGGATCTGTGCCTTGACGCCCGCCCGATCGCACAGCGCCAGGAACGCGAAGGGCGCACCCTGGTGCTTGTCCTTGCGGGTCGCCGTCGCCGACCCGAAGATCTCGTTGAGGCAGGACGCAAACAGCACGACCTCGCCGGGCGCCCGGCGGTGCCGGGTCTTGCGCGACACCCCTGGCCCGGGCAGGTCGTCGCCCACCCGGTACAGCAGGTCGGTCGAGACGACGCGACGTCCGACGTCTGTGACGACCGATAGCACCGGTGACGGCACGACGGACGCGACCTCCATGCCGAGCCGCAGACCCCGGACCACCGAGCCCCAGTTCTCGGCCAGCTGCAGGGCGACCTTCTGGGCCACGGGCGACTGCGCCTCGGCGCGGAAGCCCTTCATCACCTTGCCCGTGTCGATTGAGACCGGGCAGTTGAGCAGGCACAACGAGTCGGCAGCGCAGGTCTGGACGGCGTCGTAGGTGAAGTCGGCCTCGATCGCGGCGCGACGGTCGGCGTCCGACGCCTTCAACTCGCGCATGAGGGCGATGCGCTGCCGCGGGGTCGTGGTGAGGTCGCGCGACGGGCAGACCGGCTCGCAGTAGCCGCACTCGACGCAGCGGTCGACGGCCGGATCGACGACCTCGGGCACCTTGAGGTCGCGCAGGTGCAGTTGGGCGTCGGAGGTGATGATGACGCCTGGGTTGAGCACGCCCTCGGGGTCGAAGAGCGCCTTGACGTCGCGCATGACGCCATAGAGCTCGGTTCCGTACTGGCGCTCGACGAAGGGGGCCATGATGCGTCCGGTGCCGTGCTCGGCCTTGAGGGAGCCGTCCGCGGCGAGGATCAGGTCGACCAGCTCGTCGGAGAAGCGGGCGTAGGCGTCCAGCTGGGCGGGGTCGCGCAGGTCGGGGTTGATCATGAAGTGGAGGTTGGCGTCCTTGGCGTGGCCGAAGATCACGGCGTCGTCGTAGGCGTACCGGCCGCACAGCCGCTGGATCTCGCCCACGGTCTCGGTGAGCGCGGGCATCGGCACGACGACGTCCTCGAGCAGGGCCGTCGAGCCGGACGGCCGCGCGCCGGCCACCGCCGTGTAGAGGCCTTTGCGGACGACCCACGCCTGGGCGCGCTCCTGCGGGTCGGTGGAGAAGGCGTACGGCTTGGCAAGCGGAACGAGTCCGCCGAGGGTGCCCACCACGCCGGACAGGGCGGCGACGCGGTCGGCCAGCTCGCCTGGTGTCTCGCACTGAGCCTCGACGAGGAGCGCGGTGTGTGCCTCGACGTTGAGTCCGACGAGCGCGGGGACGACCGTGGCCAGGTTCTGCGCGACGCGCAGGGACGCCGCGTCCATGAGTTCCGCGGTGGCGGCGCCGGCGTCCACGAGGGCGGGGAGGGCTGCGGTGGCGCCGTCGATGCGGTCGAAGACGAGCAGTGAGGTGGCGAGCTGCTTGTATGCCGGGATGGTGTCGAACGTCGCCGCGAGGATGAAGCCCAGGGTGCCCTCGGAGCCGACCATCAGGTGGGCGAGGATGTCGGCGGGGGAGTCGAAGTCGACGAACGCGTTGATGCCGTAGCCCATCGTGTTCTTCATCGAGAACTGGTGGGCGATGATCCGCATGGAGTCCGGGTTGCCGCGGACGCGGTCCCGCAGGCGCAGCAGCCCCTCGAACAGGGCCGGCTCGGAGTGGCGCAGGTGGACGTCGGCGTCCGGCGCGGCGGTGTCGATGCGGGTGCCCGAGAGCAGCACGACTTCGATTCCGGCGAGGGTGCGATAGGTGTTGCGGGTGGTTCCGCAGGCCATCCCTGATGAATTGTTGGCGACCACGCCGCCGATTGTGCAGGCCACTTCGGACGCCGGGTCCGGCCCCAGCGCCCGTCCGTACGGGGCCAGGGCGACGTTCACTGACCGGACCGTGGCCCCCGGCTCACAGCGGACGCGAGCGCCGGCGTCCAGGACCTCGACGCCCCGGAAGCCCTTGCGGGTGTCGATCAGGACGCCGTCGGTCTGGGCCTGCCCGGACAGCGACGTGCCGCCCGAGCGGAACGTGACCGGGGCGCGATGGCGGGACGCGATGCGGACCGCCTCGGCGACGTCGAACCCGTCTCGCGCCACGACCACCACGCTCGGCTGCAGCAGGTAGTGGGACGCGTCGTGCGCCATCCGGGCCAGGTCGAGTGGGCGGTCCTTGATCTGGTCCTGCCCGAGCGAGAGCCGCAGATCCGAGACGAGGGTGTCGTTGCACATTCCAGGTGCTCCTGTCGTCCGAACCGCCGTTGGTTCGGTCTGACCATTATGGCCATTCGGACGCCGCTGGCTAGCGTCCCCCACAATTGCTTGCCGTCTGGCCGTGCCAGCCGACGGACGGAGGCCACGGCGCCTGCGACCCGAACAACGCCGAGGTAGTCACCTCGAACGGATGGATCCAAAAGCACATCGAGCGCGGAGGTGGCCACACTTCCGCTCGTCGCGTTGGGTATCGCTCTTGCCCGTACCCGACTTTCCGGTCCGAGGTCGCGGTGGAGACAACCCGGACGAGGTGGACTCCTTCTCCGTCCGGTTGAGCGAGCAAGACCTCACGACGCCCGGTGGGCGGAGCGAGGCCCTGGCCCTGGTCGTTGACGTGACGTTCCGCTTGGCGCGTCGCGACGGCTACCTACCCGCGGCGGTGGACGAGTTTCTCGATGAGGTTCGGGACCGCCTCACCTCTTGACGGGGCCCGCCGCTCCTGATCAGGCGGTCAACGACTTCAGCGTCGGCTCGCCGCCCCGATGCGCCAACTGGGCCAGGTAGAGCTCCCCGCAGGCCAGGGCGTCCGTCAAGGCCTCGTGGGCGCCGTACACCGGCAGGTTGAAGCGGGCCCGAGCGTTCCAGAGCCGCAGGTCGTCCGGACGCGGCTCGTCGTTGAAGCCCGGTGCGACCAGCTTGCGCTGCAGGTCCAGGGTGTCGACGGCCGGCGTCACGAGAGGGGCGCCGTACAGCTCCACGCACGCCTTGGAGATGAAGTTCACCTCGATCGAGTGGAAGTGCGCCAGCAGGACGCGTCCGGCCAGCGCCTCCAGCGTGGCCGCCAGCACGTCCTCGCGGGGCAGCCCCGCGGCGATCACGTCGTCGGTGAGCCCGTGGATCGTCGCCGACTGGCCCACATCCGCCCCTCGCAGCACCAGGTTCCGGGCGCCCGCCAGCACGATCGAGTGGCCGTCCACCGGGACGAAACCCACCGACAGCCAGGCGTCGCGTGCGGCGTCCAGGCCGGTGGTCTCGATGTCGATCGCGAGCAGCCGAAGCTCGTCTGCGGGCGTGCTCGGCGGCTGCAGCGGCACCTTGTAGTAGTCCGCGAGCGGGCCGCGGGCCGAGCGTGCCGCCTTGTCCCGCGCCCGGGCCGGGTCACCGAAGCCGAAGAGTGCCATCCGCTCGCCCTAGGAGGTGTACTGCGTCTGGTAGACGTGCCCGAGCGCGCCCTGCATCTTCCGGACGATCTCGAACGCCTCTCGCAATTGGCGCTTCTCCAGCGCGCTCAGATCGGCGGGGTTGACCCGGTTGTCCGGCTCGACGCGGGCCCGAATCTGCCGCGCCTGATGGGCCAGCCGGATCTCGGAGATGAAGTTGAACGACTCGATCAAGTTCTCGGCGTTCTCGTTCGACAGGGCCCCGGCCGCCGCCGCCGCCCGCAACCGTGCCGCCGTGCTGACCGCGGTCAGACCCCGCGACAGCGCGAAGAGCCGTCCCATCTGGACCAGCGCCGCGATGCCGCCGGCCTTGAGGTCCAGGGTGTTGCGGTGGTCGCCGGAGTCCGAGACCGCGAAGTCGCGGAAGAAGCCCAGCGGCACCTTCCACGCCTGCGCCTGCGTCGCCAGCTGCTGCAGGAAGCGCGGCGACTTGGGCGCGGCGGCCGCCACCGAGGACGCGAGCACCGAGTGCAGCGCGTTGTCGCCGTACAGCGGACGCATGTCGAAGAACGTCTGGGCGTTCAGCAGGGCGTCCGGATCGGGGGAGTTGATCCACTGGGCGAACTGGACGGCCCAGTCGGAGATTCGCAATCGCCAGGCGGGGTTGGACGCCATCATGTCGCCCGGACAGCGGGGGTACCCGCAGGCCTCGAGTCCGTCGACCACCCGGGACGCGAGCCCCGCAAAGTACGCGGCGTGCTCGGGGCCGGCCTCGTCGGAGAGCAGGATCGCCGAGTCCTGGTCGGAGTTGACGCCCTGTTCCATCCGCGCCTGCGAGCCCAGCGCGACCCAGCAATACTTGACGGGCGGCGCCCCCAACTCGGACTCGGCCAGGTTCAACAGCCGCCGCACCACAGCGTCGCCCACCGAGGTCACGACCCGCTGGATGTCGTCGGCGTCCATGCCCTGGGAGACGAGCGTCTCGACCACGGACGCCAGCCGCCGCGTTGAGGTGGCGATGCCCTCCACCGTGGTCTGCGCAGCAATGTCGCCCACGAGGAAGACGGGGTTGTTCTGCTCGAGCCGCATCAGGTCGCCGGCCGTGACCATGCCGACGCACGCCCCAGCCTCGTCGACGACTGGCAAGTGATGGATGCGCTGCTGGGTCATGCCCATCAACACCTCGAACGCCAGGGCGTCGCCGGTCACCGTGCGCGGGTCCGGCGTCATCAAAGACGTCACGGACGCCGCGGCGTCCCGCTGCTCGGCGACGACGCGACGCAGGTCGCGGTCGGTCACGATGCCCGCGAGGCGTCCGGCGGCGGTCACGAGGATGGCCGAGACGTGGGCGTCCGACATGGCGACGGCGGCGTCCTGGATGGACGCTGACCGATCGATCGTGATCGGGGCGCGCTTGGCGATGTCAGAGACGCGCGTCCGCAGAATGGCGCCGCCGGCGTCGTCGACGTTGACCGCGCGGACGGCCGAGCGGACGCGTCCGGCCTGCTGGCGCATGAAGAACGCCATGAAGGGCGGCTCGGTCCGCAGCAGCTCGTGGAAGACCGCGGCCGGCATCAGCTGCACCAGCGTGTCCTCGACGGCGGTCATCGTGAACCCGGACGGCCCGCCCGACATCACGCTCGACATGCCGAAGCACGCGCCCTCGTCGGCGCGCTCGACCAGCGCGCCGTGGGCGTCCACGATGTCGACCGCGCCCGAGCGCAGGATGTACATGAACGCGTTCGGCTGGCCGACGCTGACGAGCGTCGAGCCGCGCCGGTAGTACCTCGACGTCAGCGAGTTGACCAGCTTGTCCATCGAGCCGGTGGTCAGGTCGGAGAAGGGGGCGTGGGACCTCAGGAAGGTTCGGACCTCGGCGAGTTCGACGCTCATGGCTCAATCGAACCGGGTCGGGTCAGGCGTGTCCAGCGATGAACCGCCGGGGCGCACGCCAGTCTCAGGCCGGGTCGCGCTCAGCCCAGGCCTGAGCCAACGCCTGGGCGAAGTTCTCCGCCGGCTGCGCCCCGGACACCCCGTACTTCGCGTCGAACACGAAGAACGGAACGCCGGTGATGCCGTACGCGGCGGCCAGTTCCAGGTCAGCCCGGATCTCGGCGTCCAGACCGTCACCCTCGGTCGTCGGCAGGGCCGAGCCGGACGCCGCGGCCGCGGCCTGGTCCTCGGTCAGGCCAGCGGCGATGCCGATCCGGCGCAGCACTTCAGGATCGCTGATCGACTCGCCGTCCACGAAATGCGCCTGCAGGAGCGCGAGCTTGGTGGCCCACGCCGCCGAGGCGTCCCGATCGGCTGCGGCGTGGATGAGCCGGTGGGCGCGCCAGGTGTTCGCGACCTGGAGCCGATCGAAGTCGGGGGTCAAGTCCTCGGAGGCCGCCGCCTGCTCGACCATCGCGAACATGCCCCGGACGCGGTTCTCGGGCAGCCCCTTGGACGCCGCCAGGTAGTCGGCCTCGGTGCCGTCGTAGCGCTCGGGCAGGGTGGGGTCCAGCTGGAACGAGCGCAGCGCGACCTCGACGTCGTCGCGGTGCTCGAAGGCGTCCAGGACACGGCCGAACCGGGTCAGGCCGATGTAGCACCAGGGGCAGGCGACGTCGCTGAAGATCTCCACTCGCATGAGGGCGTCAACCCGGGCGGGCTGGGCGATATTCCGCCACCCCGGACGGACGTGGTCGTGCGGCGTCCGAACGTCGTTATAGGCTGGAACCCCGTGGGACAGACGCGGCAGACCAAGCACATCTTCGTTACCGGAGGCGTCGCCTCCTCTCTCGGCAAGGGTCTGACGGCGTCCAGCCTCGGCTCACTCCTGGTGGCCCGCGGGCTGCGGGTTACGATGCAGAAGCTCGATCCGTACCTCAACGTGGATCCGGGCACCATGAACCCGTTCCAGCACGGCGAGGTCTTCGTCACCGAGGACGGCGCCGAAACTGACCTCGACATCGGCCATTACGAGCGCTTCCTCAACGTCGCGCTCTCGGCGGACGCCAACGTGACGACCGGCAAGGTCTACTCCCACGTCATCGCGAAGGAGCGTCGCGGCGACTTCCTGGGCGACACCGTGCAGGTCATCCCGCACATCACGAACGAGATCAAGGACGAGATGCTCGCCATGGCGCGTCCGGGGGTCGACATCGTGATCCACGAGATCGGCGGCACCGTGGGCGACATCGAGTCGCTGCCGTTCTTGGAGGCGGCGCGGCAGGTCCGGCGCGAGATCGGACGCGCCAACGTCCTGTTCGTTCACGTGTCGCTGGTGCCCTACATCGGACCCTCCGGCGAGATGAAGACGAAGCCCACCCAGCACTCGGTCGCTGCCCTGCGCCAGGTCGGCATCTTGCCGGACGCCATCGTCTGCCGCGCCAACCGCGACGTCCCCGACAGCATCAAGCGCAAGATCGCCAACGCTTGCGACGTCGACGAGGAGGCCGTGATCTCCTGCCCGGACGCCCCGTCGATCTACGACATCCCCAAGGTCTTGCACGCCGAAGGTCTGGACGCCTACGCCGTCCGCCGGCTCGGGGTGAAATTCCGCGACGTCGGCTGGAAGAAGTGGGACGACCTGCTGGAGCGGGTCCACCACCCCAAGCACGAGGTCACGGTCGCGCTGGTCGGCAAGTACATCGACCTGCCGGACGCCTACCTGAGCGTCTCCGAGGCGCTGCGCGCCGGCGGGTTCGCGAACTGGGCGAAGGTCAACATCCGCTGGGTGGCGTCCGACACGTGCGAGACCCCTGAGGGTGCGCAGGCGAACCTCGGCGACGTCGACGCGGTCGTCGTGCCGGGCGGCTTCGGCATCCGCGGCGTGGAGGGCAAGCTGGGCGCGCTGCGGTACGCACGCGAGAACCAACTGCCCACGCTGGGCCTGTGTCTGGGGCTGCAGTGCATGGTCATGGAGGTCGCCCGGGACCTGTGCGGACTGGACGACGCGGCGTCCACCGAGTTCGACCCCGACACCAAGGCGCCGGTGATCTCGACGATGGCCGAGCAGCAGCACATCGTCGCCGGCGGCGGCGACCTGGGCGGAACGATGCGGCTGGGCTCGTACCCGGCCAAGCTGACGTCCGGCTCACTGGTGGCCGAGGCGTATGGGACGACCGACGTGACCGAACGGCACCGGCACCGCTACGAGGTGAACAACGCGTACCGCGACCAGTTGGAGGCCGCAGGCCTGCACGTCTCGGGCGTCTCGCCGGACGGGACCCTCGTCGAGTTCGTCGAACTCGACCGGTCGCAGCACCCGTACTTCGTCGCCACGCAGGCGCACCCGGAGTACAAGTCGCGGCCGACGCAGCCCCATCCGTTGTTCGCGGGCCTGATCAAGGCTGCCGTCCAGCGCAAGGCCGATTCGAGCTTGTTCTCCGAGGTCCACTGATGCTCGACCTGCCGGTGCTGACGGCGTCCGAGATCGCCGACGAGCGGTTGTCGTGGCCGGTCGTGGAGCACTCGGTGCTGGGCCGCGGGGTGATCCAGAGCTTCGTCCGGGACCGCGTGGAGACGCCCTCGGGGGAGCGGATGGTCCGCGACTACCTACTGCACACCGGGGCGGTCGGGGTCATCGCCGTCGACGCTGAAGACCGCGTGCTGGTCGTCCGCCAGTACCGGCATCCGGTCGGGTTCCGGCTCATCGAGCCGCCCGCCGGACTGCTCGATCTCGACGGCGAGGACTGGCTCAGCGCCGCCCAGCGCGAGCTGGCCGAGGAGGCGGGCGTCCAGGCGAGGGAGTGGCACGTCCTGGTGGACTACTTCACCTCGCCTGGCTGCCTGCAGGAGTCGCTGCGGGTGTTCCTGGCTCGAGGACTGGAGCCCGCGCCGCGTCCGGACGGCTTCGAGCTGGAGGGCGAAGAGGCCCACATGGACGTCGTCTTGGTGCCGCTCGACGACCTCGTGGACGCGATCTTCGCCGGACGCGTCCAGAACCCGACGATGGTCGTCGGCGCACTCGCCGCTCAGGCGGCCCTGCGGGGGGGACGCCTCCGCGACCTGCGGCGTCCTGATGCGCCCTGGGCCGCCCGCGACGCCAAACGCGACCGGGACGCCGAACGGGCGTAGCCCGATGTCGCGCTCGGCGAGGGCGCGCACGCGGTGGTGGTGGGCGGGGCGATCACGGATCCGGTCGGTGCGACGCGCTGGCTGGTCGGCGGCACGCCGTAGGTCGGCGCACCGGACGTCGCGCGTCCGGTGCATGATCGTCGCGTGCCCAGCATCCCGGACGCCGTCGACGCCTACCTGGCCCATCTGCGGGTGGAGGTGGGGGCGTCCAAGAACACGATCGGCTCATACGGACGCGACCTGCGGCGCTACGTCGATCACCTGGAGGCGTCCGGCGTGACCAACCTGGACGCCGTCGCCAGCGTTCACGTCGAATCGTTCGCGGCGGCGCTGCGGCAGGGCGGGGAGGACCGGCCGGGGCTCGCGGCCTCGAGCGTCGCCCGGGCCGTCGTGGCCGTGCGGTCGTTCCATCGGTTCGCGGTGCTGGACGGGACGACACCGGTCAACCCGGCCGCCGCCGTGAAGCCTCCTCAGCAGCCGAAGCGCCTGCCGCACGCGCTCTCGGTGGGCGAGGTACAGGCATTGCTGGACGCCCCGGACCGGACGACGCCGGTCGGGCTCAGGGACGCCGCGCTACTGGAGATCCTGTACGGCACCGGCGCCCGCATCAGCGAGGCCGTGGGCCTGGACGTCGACGACGTCTCCTCCCAGCTGGACGACCCGGGTCTCGGGCTGCGCCTGTTCGGTAAGGGGCGCAAGCAGCGCATCGTGCCGCTCGGCTCGTACGCCCGGACGGCGGTGGGGGACTACCTGGTGCGCGGGCGTCCGACGTTTCAGGCGCTGGCGAAGCGGCCGGGGCCGGCGCTGTTCTTGAACTCCCGCGGGGGACGGCTCAGCCGGCAGTCGGCGTGGCAGATCGTCCAGAAGGCGGCG
>Ga0208564_1001360_pt1 | contig 20649 bp, 20 predicted proteins | sample AD_UKC073_MetaG_FD_184439 | JGI IMG/M metagenome (GOLD analysis project Ga0208564, IMG submission 184439) | Active sludge microbial communities of municipal wastewater-treating anaerobic digesters from USA - AD_UKC073_MetaG (SPAdes) (version 2) | ecosystem: Engineered > Bioreactor > Anaerobic >... | reverse complement strand
TGCGACGACCTGGCCGGACGGCATACCGACCTGCACATCCTGGGCGACGCCTACGCGCCGCGGCGACTGGTGTTCGCCACGAAGCAGGCCTACGCGCTCGCCGACTTGATCGCCCGCCGACCTTCTGCGTGAACCGACTGCTGCTTGACCCGACCCACTGCCTGACTAGACCTACTGCCTGACCAGCCCGACCACCGAGGAGACCACCATGTTGCTCAAGGACAAGATCGCCGTCATCACCGCCGGGGCGTCGGGGATGGGACAGGCGTCGGCACAGTTGTTCGCCGAGCACGGCGCGCACGTCATCGTCGTCGACGTCAACGGGGCCGCGGCGACGGCGACCGTCGAGGGGATCATTGCGGGGGGCGGCAGTGCGGAGGCCGCGGCCGTCGACGTCCGCGACCTCGACGCGCTGGAGCGGCTCGGCGCCAAGATCACCGCCGACCACGGCAAGGTGCACATCCTCTACAACAACGTCGGGATCCCCGGAGCCGCGGGAATGCAACTCTCGGAGGCCGATTGGGACACCGGCATCGAGATCAACGCGCGGGCAAGCTTCTTCCTGACGGGGCACCTGCTCGATGCGCTCAAGGCGGCCGACGGCGCGTCGGTCATCTTCACGAGTTCGACGTCGGGCTTGGTCGGGTCTCCGTTCAGCCCCCTGTATTCGTTCACCAAGGGCGGGATCATCGCCCTGGTGCGCTCCTACGCGCTGGCGCTGGCGGCCGACAAGGTGCGGGTCAACGCGATCGCTCCGGGTCAGGTCGAGACGCCGGGGCTGGCCGCGTTCTTCCGGATCGACGACCCTGAGGAGATCGCGCGCCGAAAGGCCGCGTTCGCCGCGACCATCCCGTTGGGTCGGGCCAGCGACCCGCGTGAGATCGCGTCCGTCGCGCTCTTCCTGGCCAGTGATCTGTCGAGCTACGTCACCGGCGTGACGATCCCCGTCGACGGCGGCATCACCGCGAAGTAGGTGATGGCGCAGCGGCCAGCCCGTTTTGGCAGTCCCCTCAGGCAGGTGGCCAGGGTGCGTCGGCAATGTCGTAGTTGATCTCGTCGGCCCACAGATCGAGGTAGCAGTAGACGGCCGGGTCGGTCAGCAGTCGCGCGTGGCGAGGTTCGTCGGGCATCGAGGTGCGCGCCGGAGGAAAAAGGACGTAAGTGTCGCGGCCGTCCATCGTGGATCGTGTCAGGAGCCCGTCGAGCTCGGGCCAGGTGTCGAGGATCGCGGCGGACCAAGCCCGGCAAACGTTCCTCGGTCCCATCGGCATCGACGCGGATCCCTTGTTGTTGATCGGCCAGTTGCCCCGCAGGTCCAGGAGGGTCAACTGCCGTGTTGCCGACCACCCGTAGAGGCACGGGGCTGCGGTGAAGGGGTCGATGGTGCGGTACTTCTGGAACTTTTCAGCCACGGCGGTGATCGGTGACGGTGAAGCGTAGATGACGGCGCGGTCCGGTTGTACGGATTGGGGTGGGTGGTGCGGGTCCCACCGCATCGTCCGCAAGGGCCCGAAGTCTCGGGCTTCGTTCCACTCCAACACGTAGTCCCCGATGGTCGCCCCAATGCGCCAGAGCGTGGGCCGGACCCCGACGAGGTCGCTGGATCGGCGGGTTAACGGTTTCGGCGGCTTTCGGGGGGTCTTCGGTTGGGGCTTGGGCGTCATTCGCGGCTCTCGTCGGCCATCAGTTGGGCGACCACCTGTGGGGGCTCGTTATCCAGCAGCCACTGAACGGGGCTGCGGTCGCCCAGTGCTTCCTCAGGCGTTGTCATGAAAAGCCGAAGCCGTCGAGGTCCCCAGGTCTCGGGGACGTAGGCCAGTGCCTGGGCGAGTCCGGGGACTGCAGCCCCGGACACGAACTGCCAGGCCGGCAACCGCAGCTGCCCATCACCCTTGATTGCGTAGAGGTCACCCCGGTTGACCTGGCGAGTGATCGTCGACTTCGCCTTCCCGAGGTCCTTGGCCACCTGCGCTGTCGTGAGCATGACCTCCTCGCGGCGGGATAGGTCGAGCCGAAGCATCGCCGCGCCCTGATCTGGCGCAACGTCCACGCTCGCGCTCGCTTTGAGGAACTCGTCCTGCTCCGTTCGGCTTGAGGTGGTCGCTTCAGGACCAATCCGCGCAAGGCTTCGGCGACGTTCCACGGCCTTAAGGGCTGCGGCGACCACTGCCCCGGGCACCGTGTGCCCGGCCCTGAGCAGGAGGGCATTCAGTTCTGCCTCAAACGAGGCTGTCGATACGACCGGAGACGGTCCCTTCTTGACGTCAGCCATGGAGCTATTCTAGCGCTTTACGCATCGGAACGCATGCGAGGTGCAAAGCGATGCATCGAGGGCCTCCGCGACCGATGCGAGGAGTGTGGCGATCCGTCGGTGCCGGCCGACGGCGGTTGTCAGCCTGCCGCCGTATCGTCGCAACCAACTAGTTAGCTTCGGGCGCACGTCATGCCGGGGCCCAGTGAGACGGAGGGAATCGGGATGGCGATGCTGAGGGGGGTTCTACGGGTCAGCCCGATCGGGGATTACCGCACCTTGCCCGCGTTGTTGGGCGTCGACTTCCTCGTGGTCGACGAGCCAGGAGGGCATGGCTCCGGCCCTTTCCACCCGATTGTTGAGGTGGAGGATCTCGCTGCGCTGTACGAGATGCTGCGAACGGAACGGATCGTTGTTGGGGTGCTGACACCCCTCGACGACGGTCAGCGCCATGCGTTGACGGTTCGCGACCTGCGCGGGATGGCTCTCCTCACGGTGACGGGAGACCTCTCGCCTACGCACAGATTGCTGACGGGACCGGATGTTCGCGCCCACGTTCGGCTCCCTTTTGACCCACGCACGAACGTTCTGGATCCTTGCACATGGGTCCTCGCCGAGGTGGGCAGGAAGCTGACCGGGGAGTCCGTTGTGGGGATCGACATGCAGCCCGTCGACCGAGACAGGCGCGCTGTGTTCGTGCAGGACCAACGTGGCCGGCGTGTACTCGTCGGCGAAGTGCGCGTGATGCGCGGTAGCGAGTATCTGGACATGGACGTCACTCTCGACGGGGGTCTGGTGACCAACGTGGTCGTCGAGGTAGTCCACGACGCCTCCGACGCCATGGTCAGCATCGTTCACAGCGGCTGGGTCGTGGGCTCCGAAGAGCAGCGGGGTCAGTTCGACGGGTGGCAGGACGCGCTGAGTGCCTGGGCAGCCAGTCAAACCTGAAGCGTTCTCGGGACTCTCGCGGGACCCAGCACCGCTTTTGGGGGGAAGCCCCGCGCATAGGCGTGCAAGAACGGTGACTCCCCTCTCGTGGGATCCCACGCCCGGAGCGCACATCTACTGTCGACGAGTCCACGGCCGGGGACTACCTGCTGATGGGCGCCGTGGTCGCGAGCGCCGACGCGCCACAGATGCGCTCAGTCATGCGAGGGTTGCTCCTGCCCGGCAGCCGCAGCCTCCACATGCGAAAGGAACAGAAACGCGCCGCCACCATTCTGGGCACCGTCGTCGGCCTCGGCCCCAACGTGGCCATCTTCCGAGTCTCCAGAACCACTCCGGCCCTCGACGCCCGACGTGCCACCGTCCACGCCCTTGCTGAGTTGGCATGCCAACTTCGCGCTGACCGTGTCGTCTTCGACACCATCGACTCCATGTCCGCCCGTGACCGAGCGTGGGTCATCGAAGGAGTTCACCTCGCCGGCGAGCCAACTCCCCCGTTCGGCTATCACCACCAGCGCCGTCACGAGGAGCCCCTGCTCTGGATACCCGATGCGGTCGGCTGGGCGTGGGCCAGAGGGGGTCAGCATCGTCGCGCGGTCGAGCGAATCTGCTACCTGGTCGACCTGTAGACAGCGCGAAGCCCGACACCGCGACCGTCCGGACGGGTATCGGGCTCACTACTTGGGGGGTAATTCCCCTTCGTAACTTCAAGCATAGCCGCTTTGCCCTAGCTGTTGTGATCAGGACCCCTGCAGGGATCACGTACCTCAGGTACGCACTGCGTACCTGAGGTACTCCCCGTTGGAGTGCCCCCAGGTGGATGCCGCGACGCGCGAAGGGAAACGATGGGATGCGGCGAGGGCAGACATGGGGCGTCGCAAGCCGACGGTCAACTCAGGACAGGCCGTCGATGACTCCTTGGGCGCGGGTGCGGGCCCACTGGCCGGCGTCAGGAGCAGTGACGAGGTAGAAGAGCCCGTCCTCGATGGCCGCCAGCACCATCTCGGCTACCTCGGCGGGAGTCGCCACGTCCATGGTGAGCCGGAAGTCCGGCAGCACCGTGCTGGCACCCGTCTCCGGGCGATCGGCGGGCCGGTTGCGCCGCGCGTCCCGGATCTTGGTGGGCACCTGACCGGGGCACAGCACGGTGACACCCACTTCGGGCGCGACGGTGGCCAACTCCAGAGCGAGCGTCTCCGACAGCCCGACGACGGCGTGCTTCGAGGCACTGTATGCCGCCTGCCCGCCTCCGGGGATCGTCGACAGTCCCGCGACCGAGGCGGTGTTGACGACATGTCCGTGACCGGCGGCGATGAAGTGCGGCACGAAGGCTCGCACCCCGTTGACGACGCCGTAGAAGTTGACCTCGGTCGTCCACTGCACGTCGCTGTGCGGCTGCTCCCATGTCGACAGACGCGACGTGATGACGCCGGCGTTATTGCACACAACGTCGACCCGGCCGAAGGTCGCCACGACATCGGCAGCCAGCGCCAACAGCGCCTCGGGGTCGCGGACGTCGACGACCCGCCCGACCACCTGCCCAGTCCCTGATTCGCCCGTCCCGTCACCCGCGCCGCCGTTGACCTCGGCCACCATCGCGTCAAGTGCGCCGGCTTCCACGTCGACCCCGACGACCGACAGTCCCCGCGCCACGAAGGCCTCGACCAAACCGCGCCCGATCCCGCTCGCGGCGCCGGTCACGACCGCGACCTGGCCCGTCTCGAGCTTCACCGGGTCACCGCCGGGATGACCTGGGTGCCGAACACCGGTTTGTCGACGAAGTGCGTCATTCCCAACTCCTCCTGTAGTCCGATCAACTGCTCAGCGACGTCCTCGGGTGCGGTGCACCGGACTCCCGCAGCCAACACCCGTTCAGGGCGTGACCGGCTCCTCCGGGAGGTATGCCGTCCGCTCCCCGCCCGCCTCCGACGCACCTGCCGGGGCGTCGGGGACCAGCCAGTAGGACAGCGGTGCGGCCACCAGAGACACCCCCGCGGCGAGCAGGCTGGCCATGACATAGCCGCTCTCCGCCGGCAATCCGCTCGCACCGTCGACGTGCGCCGCCAGCACGGCGGCCAACCCCGCCGACCCCACTGCTCCGCCGAGCAGCCGGAGCACTTGGTTGACCCCGGTCGCGCTGGCGGTCCGCTGCATCGGCACCCGGGCGACAACCAGGCTGGGCAGGATCGAATAGGTGATGCCGACGCCGAGGCCCATCAGGCCCATCATCAGCAGGACCTCCAACTCGGTGTGATGCCAGCGGGCGAAGATCCCGAAACCCAGTGCGCAGGACAGCGTTCCGATCGGCAGCACCGACCGCTCGCCGAGGCGCCGGACCAGCCGTCGGGCGATCGGCGGACCGGCCAGGCTGCCCAGCGCCATCGGCCCCATGAGCAGGCCGGTGATCGCGACGTTGTGGCCCAAACCGACTCCGCCGGAGGGCGTTTGCTGGGTGAGGATGATCCCCGCTGCAGCCCCGGCGAACACTGAGCAGCCGATGAGCAGCGCGGCGAGGTTCGCCCCGAGGATCCCCGGTGCGACGGCGAGCCGGACATCGACCAACGGGTGAGCCAACCGCACCTCGATGAGCACCCAGGCCAGCAACAGCACGACGGCCCCACCGGCCAACCCGAGCACCCCGCTGGACGTCCAGCCCCAAGACACCCCATGGGTGATCGCCAGCAGCCCGAAACCCAGCCCGCTGCACAGCAGCACGGCCCCGAGGACGTCGGTGTGCACCGGCGCGATGCCCGCCTTCGGCTCGGGGACAGTGCGGAACGTCCACCATGCCCCCGCTGCCGCGACGAGGAACGCGAAGACGAACCCGGCCCGGTAGTCCCAGATCGCCACCATGAGGCCCACCGTCGGGTTGGCCACGCCGGCACCGACGGCCAGGCTCGTCGAGAGCACGGCCAAGGTCCGATGCAGTTGCGGCCCATGCAGGTGCTCGCGGGCGATCCCGACGGTGAGCGCGACCAGCGCATAGCCGAGCCCATGCAACGCGCGCGCCACCATCAGCCCGGGGAAGTTCGGCACGAGCGCACCGACGAGCGACCCGATGGCCACTGTTGCCAGCGCGCCGACGAGCACTCGCCGCCGCAGCCGTCCGTCGGCCAGCCTGGCGACGATCGGGGTGGCAACGACCCCCATGAGCAGGCTCATCGTCAGCGTCCATTGGGCCGCCTCGAGCGAGACGTGCAGCGTGCGGTTGACCGGGACGACGATCGGGTTGCCCAGGCCCGCGACGACTGAGCCGCTGAGAGCGGCATACACCAGGCAGGGGACCAGCCCGCGAGGTGGAGGAGCGGACGGCAGCTCAGCCGAGGGTATGCCGCGCTCTTCCGCCGGCGGTGCGGGTGGCGACCCTGCCGAGGGTATGCCGTGCGCCTCCTCGGCCGGTGAGGTCACCTCAGGCGCGTTCCAGGACGGTGGCGTTGGCCATTCCGCCACCCTCGCACATGAGCTGCAGGCCGTAGCGCAGGTGATCGCGGCCCATTCGGTGGACGAGGGTCGTCATCAGCCGGGCGCCGGTGGCACCCAACGGGTGGCCGAGAGCGAGGGCCCCGCCCTGGGGATTGACGCGGTCCAGGTCAGCATCGGTCTCGTCGGCCCAGGCGAGGACGACGGACGCGAAGGCTTCGTTGATCTCGATCGTGTCGATCTCGGCCAGCGACAGCCCGGTTCGATGCAGGACTGTCGCCGTGGCGGGGATCGGGCCAGTAAGCATGAGGACTGGGTCGGAGCCGACGACGGCCATGGTGTGTACGCGCGCGAGCGGGGTCAGCCGATTCCGGTCGACCGCGCGATCGGAGGCGACGAGCAGTGCGGCGGCGCCGTCGGACACCTGGCTGGCCAGGGCCGCCGTGATCCGGCCGCCCGGCTGCAGGGGAGTGAGCCCAGCGAGCCTCTCGGCCGAGGTGTCGGAGCGGGGGCCTTCGTCGACCGCGAGCCCAGGCAGCGGTGCGATCTCCGCCTCGAAATCGCCTGCAGCCGTTGAGGCGATGGCCCTGCGGTGGCTCTCGACGGCGAACCGCTCCATCCGCGCGCGGTCCAGCCCCCAGCGTTTGGCGATGAGTTCGGCGCCCCGGAACTGCGAGATCTCCTCGTCGCCGTAGCGGGCCGCCCAGTCGGCTCCACCGCGCGGGTGGGCCATGCCTGCCTCGAGCCCGAGTCGGGTAGGTGAGGCGATGGGAACCTGGCTCATCACCTCGACACCGCCGGCGACGACGAGGTCGGCGTCACCGGCGCGGATCTGGTGGGCGGCCGCGTGCAGTGCCTGCTGCGACGAGCCGCACTGCCGGTCGATCGTCATTGCAGGCACGTGCTCCGGCCATCCGGCCGACAGCACGGTGGTGCGCCCGATGTTGGAGGCCTGCGCCCCGACTTGGCCGACGCACCCCCAGAGAACGTCGTCGATCTCGCCCGGGTCGACCCCGGTCCGCTCGACGAGCGCACGCAGCACGTGGGCGCCGAGGTCGGCGGGGTGAACTGTCGAGAGGGCGCCCCCGCGTCGACCGACGGGGGAGCGGACGGCGCCGACGATCCACGCGTCAGTCATTCGCCGGCCTAGAGACCTAGCAGGCGGGCAAGGTTGCCGCCGAGGATGGCGGCCTCTTCGTCGGGCTCGAGTCCGAGCGCCCGGATCGCCGCGATCTCGGCGGCGGGATCGGTCATCGGCCAGTCGGTGCCGAAGACGACCCGGTCGACACCATGCCGACGGATGAGGTCGCGGACGACCTGCGGGTCGAGGGTGGCGACCGACGGCGGCCACGACGTCTCAAGCAGCACCGGCGCACCGACGATGAGCTCCTGGGCTGTGTCGAGCTCGTGGTAGCCGCCGTAGTGGAATGCGACGAGGCGCAGCGTCGGCACCGCGTCGATGAGCGCGCGCAGGGCAACGGGGTTGCCGCGCTCGTTGGCCGCAGCGTCGCCACCGGAGCCCACATGGGTGAGCACGGTGACCCCGTCGGCGGCCAGCGCGTGCATGATGTCGATGACCTGGGGGTCGGCGAACGCCACGTCCTGGAAGAGCGGGTGCAGCTTGACCGCGCGAATCCCGTTGTCCCGCAACGAGGCGACGTTTTCCTCGGGTGACAGTCCGGGATGCACGGTGCCCGCAGGGATGAGCCGGTCGCGGGGGATCTGGCCGATCCACTCATTGGTGCGCATCACCGTCGAGGCCTTGTTGGCGACGGCCAGGGCCATCGACAGGTCGATCCCAGCCGCGTCCATCGTCGTCAGCAGCCCGGTGAGCGTGCCGTCGAAGTGGCTGTCCAGCCCGGACGGCCGGGTGGCCAGGACGACGGCCGCGATGTGGTCGGGCCACACGTGAGCGTGGGCGTCGATGATCATCCGGCGTCCCCTGCCGACGCGCCGCTGCCGGTCGCAGCGGCCGAAGTCGCCGTCGCCGCATCCTTGACGAGTTTGCGGGCCAGGCTGTCGAGGATGACCTCGGTCGCGCCTTCATAGATCCGCATCGGCCGCGCCTCGCGGTAGAGCCGCTCGATGACGCTGCCGCGCACCAACCCGAACCGCCCCATCACCTGCACCGAGCGGTCGGTGACGCGGGCCGCAGCTTCCGTCGCGGCCACCTTGGCGATCGAGGAGAGATGCAGGGCCGACAACGGATCGCGCGCGGCAGCCGCAGCCGCCCGGTATGCCGTGCACCGCGCCGACTCGACGTCGACCCAGCTCTGCGCGAGCATCGCGGGCACGGGGCCGAGGCGCGCGAGCGGCATACCGAATTGCTCGCGTCCGGATGCGTGCGCGACGGCCTCGTCGAGGGCGGCCTGGGCCACCCCGACAGCGGCGCCCGCGACCGAGACCCGGAAGGTCGCCAGCGTCGCGAGCATGAGCTTGAAACCCGCCCCGGGCGCGCCGAGGCGGTTGCCGACCGGCACCCGAACGCCCTCGAGGATGACGTCGCCGAGGACGTGCGGGGCGATGATCTGGTGGGGGTGCGTGACGCTGAGGCCAGGGGTGTCGGCGGGGACGAAAACCAGCGAATAGCCGGCCTCTTCGCGCGCGAGGATGCTGTAGAAGGTCGCGTCGCCGGCGTTGGTGATGAACGACTTGTGCCCGTCGACGACCAACTCGTCGCCCTCCTGGCGGACCGTCGTCGTGATCGCGCGCAGGTCGGAGCCGACGTCGGGCTCGGTGAGACCGAGCGCGCCGATCGCTTCGAGCCGGGCGACCCGCGGCAACCACTCCTGGCGCAGCGGCTCGGCGGCCGCGGTCGACACGGGGAAACTGCCGATGCCCTGCATCGCGAAGAGCGAGTCGAGGTGGGCGCTCACGCCCGCCAGCACCTCGCGGACCACGGTCACCGCAAGCGAGTCGACGGCCTCGAAACGTCCCCCGTATGCCGCCGCGACAGTGACCTCGGCCAGCCCGGAGGCGGCCAGCCTCGCGCGCATCTCGGGGTCGATCCGGTCGGCCTCGTCGGCGCGGGCGGCGATGTCGGCGCAGGACAGGGCGAGGGCGCGGGCCTCATCCTGCAACTGCCGGTAGCGGGCCGGCAGTTCGAAGAGGGCGCCTTCGGTGGTCACGAGGTGCCGTTGGCGGCGCGCTCCGGCCGCTGGTTGAACGTGCGCCCAAGCAACTCGGAGGCGATCCGGACCCGCTGGATCGCCGGAGTGCCTCCGGCGATGGCCCAGCCGTGGGCGTCGCGGTGCAGCCGTTCCAAGCCGTACTCCTCGGTGTAGCCGTTGCCGCCGTGCAACTGCATCGCCAGGTCGGTGACCTGCTTGGCCATCTCGTTGGCGAAGCATTTGGCGACCGACACCTGGTAGGTGTCGGGCAGCCCGTCGCCGGCCTCGCTGGAGGCCCGCAGGACGAGCAGTCGTGCCGCTTCGACCTGCACGGCCATCTGCGCGATGGTCATCTGGACGTTCTGGAAGTCTATGAGCGGGCGACCGAACTGCACGCGTTCCTGGACATAGGCGGTGGACTTGTCCAGCGCCGCCTGACCGAGGGCTAGGCTCATCGTCGCGTTGCCGAGCCGCTCGATCGAGAAGACCCCGAAGAGCTTGCCGAAGCCGCCCTCCTCGATGACCAGGTGGTCCAGGGGAACGCGGACGTCGTCGAAGAACAGGTCGGCACTCGGGATGCCGCGGAAGCCCATGAGCTTCTCCTGGGCACCGGTCGAGAAGCCGGGAGTGTCGGCGGGGACGACGATCGCGCCGATGCCCTTGGCGCCCGGCTGGTCGGACATCCGGCAGTAGACGAGGTAGCTGTCGGCGTGGCCACCGTTGGAGATCCAGCGCTTGGCGCCGTTGATGACCCAGTGGTCGCCGTCGCGGCGGGCCTTCGTGCGCAGGTCGGTTGCGGCCGATCCGGCGTCGGGCTCGGAGATGGCGATGGCCATCGTCTGCTCGCCGCGGCACGAGGCGGTCAGCCAGCGCTGCTTCTGCTCCTCGGTCCCGAAGAACTGGATGACCCGGATCGGCCCGGTGTTGCACTCGAAGACCTGGAAGGCGGCCGGGCGGCAGACCTTGGCCAGTTCTTCGATGACGACGAGAGCGTCGACGAGGGTGCCGCCCTGGCCGCCGTACTCCTCGGGGATGGCCAAACCGAGGTAACCGAGGTCGGCGAGGCGAGCAACCTCCTCACGGGGAAGCGACGTGCGCTCGAGGTCCCAGCGGGCTGCCGGGGCGGCATAGACGTCCGCTGCGACCTTGGCCGCTACCGCCTTGAGCTGCTCCTGCTCCGCGGTGAGATCGAACCCACTCACGCTGGCCTCCTTGATCGCGGCTTGATGATAACTATGATCACCATAGCGATGAATTGCCGTCAGTCAAGTAGTCTGAGACAACCGACCTGCAGGAGCCCGTATGCCGCGCAACCCCCTCCTCCCCGACCTGTCCGGCAAGGTCGCCGTCGTCACCGGCGGCAGCCGCGGCCTGGGTCGCGCCATGGCCTTCGGGCTTGCCCACGCCGGCGCCCAGGTCGTCGTCGCGAGCCGTCATGGTGACCAGTGCGAAGCCACCGCGGCCGAGCTCACCGAGGCGACCGGCATACCCGCTCTCGGGCTTGGTGCCCACGTCGGGAAGTGGTCCGAGCTCGACGGGTTCGTCGAGGAGGTCTACGCGCGGATGGGGCGCGTGGACGTGCTCATCAACAACGCGGGGATGTCGCCGCTCTATGACACGGTGACCGACGTGACCGAGGAGTTGTTCGACAAGGTCATCGCGGTCAACCTCAAGGGGCCGTTCCGGCTGTCGGCGCTCGTCGGCACCCGGATGGCGGCGGGGGAGGGCGGCTCGATCGTGAACATCTCCAGCGCCGCGGCCATCCACCCGCGCCCACACACCCTCCCGTATGCCGCCGCCAAGGCCGGCCTCAACGCCCTCACCGTGGGCCTCGCGCATACCTTCGGGCCGAGCGTTCGGGTCAACGCGATCATGGCTGGGACGTTCCTCACCGACGTCAGCCGCTCGTGGGACCCCGAGGTGTTCGCGCGGCGGGCTGAGGGGTTCGCGCTGCGGCGGGGCGGGCAGCCGGAGGAGATCGTGGGGACGGCCTTGTATCTGGCGAGTGACCTGTCGAGCTACACGACCGGGGCCGTCATCACCGTCGACGGCGGCCAACCGTAGGTCGGTTTGGACTTTGGCCGACGGGTCTGGCGGGCCCGCGCGCCCGGGCGGGCGCCGCGCTCGCTTGTATGAGGTTGGTGACGCTTGTATGCCGGTAGAGCCTCATCCAAGCGTCACCAGCCTCATCCAAGCCGCGACCCCCCGAGCGACTCCGCGGCGGCAGCCTGGAGATGTCAGTGGCCGCGGTTAGCGTGGCTGACAACCGACAGGGGAGGTGCCGCGCATTATGGTGACGTTGTTCGGCGACGATTTTGGTCATCCGGTGGAGAAGCCGATCGCGCCCGCGAGACACCGGGTCTTGATTACCGTCAAGGCAGCTCCTAACCCGTCTGCTACGCATGGTGAGACGGTCTGTGTTGCCGGCGTCATCCTGGGAGACCTGGGCGCGACAGGCTGGATTCGCCTCTATCCGATCAACTTTCGGCACCTGCCGCAGGCGACAGAACAGTTCCGGAAGTACGACATCGTTTCTGTCGACTGCCGGCCCGCCGGCGAGGCTCGGTTGGAGTCCTGGCAACCCAACATGGCGACCCTGCGTGTGGAGAGCTTCCTGCCGCCGTGGAGGAGGCGTCGGGACATCATCGATCCGCTCATTGAGGTGTCGATGTGCGGTCTTCGCAACCGCGCCAAGGCCGACGCCCAGGCGCCATCTCTGGCGCTCGTTCGACCAGCTGAAATCCTCGGGTTCAGGACGGAACGACACCCTGGATGGAGTCGGGATGAGCAGGCAAAGATCGACGCCTACGTCAATCAGCTTGAGCTTGACGTTTTCGAGGAAGCCCAGGACAAGACGCCACTGACGGCTCCTCGGTTCAGTGGTGTCTACAAGTGGCGCTGCAGTGAACCATCGTGCGGCACCCACGAACAGTCGATTATCGACTGGGAGTTCGTTGCCTTCCAGCGGCACCTGTGGAATCGATCAGACGCGGACTTACAGAGGGAGCTCCACCGCCGCTTCTTCGAGGAGATCTGTTCGGCGAAGAACGACGTTGCGTTCTACGTGGGCAATCAGGCGAAGCGACCACAAACCTTCAGCATCCTCGGCGTCTACTACCCGCGAAGGGATTCGTAGGCGGGGAGATCGGCAACGGGGGTGGCTGTGTCCTTCACTACTTGATCGATGATGACCTTGCGATGACACCTCTCGACATCGGCCTCGAAGCAGAGCACCGCGACCACGTGATCGCGGGCCAACTGGGAAAGCTCTCCAAGGGAGGCTTGGGCGCCCGTCGATTGCAGAGCCTCTCGGAACACCCTCCGCCCTTCCTCCGGGTGACCATCCCAAAACGGCTGGCGGTTGTTCTTCGAGTTCCCGAGGCTGCGCATGTGGACGTAGCCGATGCCGACGGCGGCCAAGGCGTCCCGGAGCCGAGTCTTCGAGAATCCCGGCTTGCGGCTGATGGCGTTGAGGCGAACGTCGGCGACGGTGCGCACCCCCGCTCGTTGCAGGCCGGCGACGAAGTCGTCGATCTGCCGCCCCTCGTACCCGACCGAGACGATTCCATTGACCATGGTTGGTTCCTCCCAGGCGAGCTCATTGCGTTCGGCCTCAGTGACGAGATCGTCGATCGACACGGACAGGGCACGGCACAGTGCGGCGACCTTGAAAACGCCGGGGTCGCGGGTCTGGCCCTGCTCAACCTTCATCACCGTGTTGGCTGACAGTCCAGACCGGTTTGCTAGGTCCGCTCGAGTCATCCCCGCCGTCCGCCGTCGGGCGCGCACGGCCTGACCGAGTTCAGTGAACCCCATCGTCTCCTTCGAGGGACGACCGACGCGCATGTTGTGAGACTAGCAGTAAATATTTACTCATCCTGCAACCTGTTCTGGGGCACCAGCTCCGTTGCCCATGAGGCTGTCGGACTCAGCCTTTGGGCGGCAAAGGCGAGGTGATCCCCCATCCAGTTGTAGCCTCAACTGGTGGATACCAGCCTGATCCGGATGGCGAGTGAGATCCGCGAGTCTTGGCCCTTCGCGCTCTACGAGCCGGGCGACCCGCCTGTGACCGTGCAGGTGTGGGAGCGATTGGGGCTGCTGCCAACTGAACGGTCCGGCGGCGTCCACCAGCCGACCGAGGCGCCTCTGGAGAGGTATGCCGAAGCGTCCCTTCGTCGGCTCGACGGCTGTCTCGAAGCGGGTCATTTCGAGCCTTGATCGGAGGCGGCTCGAGCCATCTCGATCTACCTGTGCTACTTCCTGATCGGGGTCCTGCCCGGAGCCCACTGGCTGCTTGAGCCCATGGGCTGGGTGTGGCTAGCGGTTGACAGCGGGCGCAGCCTCGACCCCTACGCCGGAGTCGAGATGTCGCTCAACGACGGGACGCCGATCGCTCAGCGCTTCGTGGCCACCGCGTGGGAACTGGGCGCGGCCTGACCCGCCGCTCGCTTGTATGAGGCTAGTGACGCTTGTATGCCGGTAGAGCCTCATCCAAGCGTCACTAGCCTCATGCAAGCGACGGCACACCAAGCACGCTGACCCGGCCCGAGTTCCCAACTCCCCAGCAACGGCCGCCAGCCCAGCTCAGCCAACCCCCCAGCCCAGCCCAGTCCAGCCACGGACTCAGCTGCCGATGACGCCTTCGGACCGCAGCCGGTCGAGCTCGGCCTGGCCCAACCCGGCGGCGAGTAGCACCTCGTCGGTGTGTTCCCCGATGGTGGGGACACCGGCATACACGGGGCCGTCGTAACCACCCATATGCAGGATCGGCCCGGGCGTGAGCACCCGTCCAAGCGCCTCGCTCCCCGTCAGCTCCACCAAAGTGCGCTCTGAGAAGTGCGGGTCCGCGACGATGTCGCTCGCGTCGTTGACCTGCGAGCAGACCACCTCATGCTCGTCGAGGACCGCGAGCACCTCGTGCCGCGGCCGCGCGGCCACCCATGCGCTGACGATCGCCTGGATGGCGTCGTTGTGCTCCATCCGGGCGGCGTTGGTGGCGAAGCGCGGGTCCTCGAGGATGTCCGGCCGACCCATCGCGTGGAACAGCCGGATGGCGATGCCCTGGTTGCTCGCGGCGATCGAGAGCCACTTGCCGTCGGCGGCCTGATAGACCCCGCGCGGCGACGCCGAGCCGGTGCCGTTGCCGACCCGCCCCTGGACGAACCCCGTCCCCGTGTAGTTGATGATCATGTCGCCGATGATGAACATCAGCGGCTCATAGAGCGCCACATCGACGACGTCACCAGCCCCGGTGCGTTCGCGTCGATAGAGCGCCATCGCCGTCCCCATCGCCGCCGAGATGCCGGCGATCGAGTCGGCGAAACCGAACGGCGGCGACGTCGGCGGAGTCTCCGGCCACCCGTTGATGAAGGCAAAGCCGCTGCCCGTCTCGGCAACCGTCCCGAAGCCTGGCTTCCCGCTATATGGCCCGGTCTGTCCGAAGCCCGACACCCGCGTGAGCACCAGCCTCGGGTTGTCGACCGACAGCACGTCATAGCCCAGCCCCCACGCCTCCAACCGCCCCGGCCGGAACGACTCGATGACGACATCGACGTCGGCCGCGAGTCGCCGCACGAGATCGCGCCCGGCCTCCGACCGCACGTCGATGCCCACCGAGCGCTTGCCGGCATTGAGCCGCGCGAACCCCATCGACTGGCCGTTCTTCATCGGAGTCCATTGGCGCGCATAGTCGCCCGCGCCCGGGTCCTCGACCTTGGTCACCTCCGCGCCGAAGTCGCGCAGCATCCGCCCGCAGGTGGGCGCGGCATACATCGTGCCCAGTTCGAGCACGCGTATGCCGTGCAGCGGGCCTTCGCGTCTCGTCGCACCTGCCGCCGGGCTCGCGTCCACGGGCGCGCCCCCAACCGAGGTTGCGTCCTCAGACACCGACGGGCCGTCCGACATCAGAGCCGCCACTGGACGTGCTTGACCTCGAGGTATTCGCGCATGCCCCATTCACCGAGCTCGCGCCCGATGCCGGAGCGGCCGAACCCGCCGAAGGGGGCGTCCGGGCGCATCCCGCCGCCGCCGTTGATCCAGACCGTGCCGGCGCGCACCCGCTCGGCGACCCGCCGGGCCTCGATCGGGTCGTTGCACCAGACGTTGGCAGCCAGGCCGTATTTCGTGTCGTTGGCCAGCCGGATCGCGTCCTCGGTGTCCTTGAACGGCACCAAGACCGCGATCGGGCCGAAGATCTCCTCCTGGCAGGCCCGCGCACTGTGGTCGAGCCCGCCGAGGAGCACGGGGTTGACGTACCAACCCTTCTCCGGCAGCGGCTTGGTCACCTCGAGCAGTTTGCGCCCACCAACAGCGAGCGAGTCGGTGATGAAGGACTGCACCCGAGCCTGGTGATCCGGACGGATGAGCGGGCCGATGTTGGTCGCGCGGTCCCACGGGTCGCCGACGACCATCTGGTCGAAGGCCGACGCCCCCGCTTCGACGAACTCGTCGAATCGGCTCTCGTGGACGAGCAAGCGCGCCAGCGCCGCACAACCCTGGCCGGCGTTGCGCGACCAGCGCAGGTGCATCTCGACCGCGACCTTGGCGACGTCGACATCGGGCATGACGATGCTCGGCGACTTGCCGCCGAGCTCCAGCGTGACCCCGGCCAGGTTGCGCGCGGCCTGCTCCATGATGAGCGCGCCGACCCCGTCGGACCCGGTGAACGACACCCGCTCGACGTCGGGGTGCGAGGACAACTGCCGTCCCACGTCGGCGCCGCCGATGATGACGTTCATGACGCCCGGGGGCAGCCCCGACTCTTGGATGAGGTCGCCGAGCAACAGGGTCGTCAGCGGCGTGCGCGGCGACGGCAGCAGCACAACGGTGCACCCCGCGGCCAGCGCCGCCCCGAACTTGAAGATCGCCAGGTTGAGCGGGTAGTTGTAGCCCGTGATCGCCGCGACGACCCCGACCGGCTCGTGCACGACATCGCTCATCGTTGGCCACGGCGTCTCATAACGCCCCAGGTGGACGGTGCGATCGGTTGCCGCCGCGTCGGCCGCCCAGCGCAGGTGCTCCTGCACGGCCATCTTGACCTGCAGGTATTCCGCGAGCGAGACCGGGGTCCCGACCTCGTTGACGATCGACGGCAGCAGCCGGTCGGCGGCGGCTTCGAGCGCGTCCGCGAAGCGGTGGATGTGGGCGCCGCGCTCGGCACCCGACAGCGCCGCCCACGCCGGGAAGGCGTTCCGCGCAGCCAGCACGGCGGCGTCGACCTGATCGGCGCTCGCCCCGCTGACGGTCGCGATGACGGCCTCGGTCGCCGGGTTGAAGACGTCCCACGTCTCGCCGCGCGGCTCGACCATCGAGCCGCCGACGAGCAGTGTGCGGGTCGCCGGGACCCAGTCGCGCACTTCCTGCGGGATCGGCGGCGGCGGAGTGGTGTGGGTGGGCACGCTCATGCGTGGGCCTCCTCGGTCTGGGTCGCGGGAGCAGGGGTCGCGGGAGCAGGGGTGGCAGGGGGAGACGCAGCAGGAACGGTCGCCGACCGCTCTCGGTCATACGTGCCAGGGGGTATGCCGTCCGCCCGCAGCGCGGCCTTGCGCACCTTCTCGGACGGGGTCTTCGGCAGGGCGTCGACGACCCGCATGAACCGCGGGACGGCGAAGGCGGGGATCCGGCCGGCGCACCACGCGAGGATCTCGGCGGGGTCGACGGGGCCATCAACGACGACCGCCGCGAGCACCTCGTCCTCGCCGGCCTCGACGTCGGCGGGCACACCGATGACGGCGCACTCGGTGACCGCCGGGTGGCCGAGGATGGCCTGCTCGACCTCGTAGGAGCTGATGTTCTCCCCGCGCCGACGCAGCGCGTCCTTATAGCGATCGACGAAGTAGAACCACCCGTCGGCGTCCTTGCGCAGCGCGTCACCGGTGTGGAACCACAGGTTGCGCCAGGCCTCCACGGTCTTCTCGGGCATCCCGTAATAGCCCATGCTGCAGGTCCACGGATGCACCGGCCGCACGACCAACTCGCCGATCTCGCCGACCGCCACCTCGCGGTCGGTCTCGGGGTCGACCAGGCGGATGTCGAACCAGTCCGACGCCTGCAGCCCCGCGGCACCCGCAGGCCGTGGCACGCCGTAGGGCGAGATGATCGGCGCGCTCGTCTCGGTCAGCCCGAACGCGTCGACGAACGCCTCGATGCCATACCGCTCCTTGAACTCTTCGACGATCGAGGAGGCGGTGGGGGCGGCATACACACAGCGCAGGTGATTGTTGCGGTCGTCCGGGCGCGGCGCCTGCTTCCACGCGAAGTCCATCATCACGCCGACGAAGTTGGTGACCGTCACGCCCGAGTCGCGCACGTGGTCGATCCACCGGCTCGCCGAGAACTTCGGACGCACCACCGCGCGCCCTCCCGCGAGCAAGGCGGGGTATGCCGCCATGAACTGCGCGTTCCCGTGGAAAAGCGGTGTCGTCGTGAGGTAGACGTCCTCGGGCGTGAGGCGGGTGAAGCAGGCCACCTCCTGGGCGAAGAAGTAGAGCTGAGAGTTGGGCATCGCGACGCCCTTGCTCGGCCCGGTCGTGCCTGAGGTGAAGAAGATCGCGCCGAGGTCCTGCGGCGAGGGCGCGGTCAGCGCGACGGGCTCGGCCTGCAGGAGCTCCTCCCAATCGCCGGCCACCCAGCCGTGCTCGCGCAGCAGGTCGATGGCGTCGTCATGGATCCCGGCCCCGGTGTCGATGACCCAGAACTCCTCAATGACCCGCACCTGCTCCTTGATGGCGACGAAGCGCTCGGCATACGTGTCATCGATGACGGCGAACCGTGACTGGACGACGGTCACCTGGTGGCGCAGGAACTCGCCCTCATAGTTGGTGTTGACCGGCACCTCGACGAGGCTGGACACGGCCGTCGCCCACCAACTGCGCACGAACCGCGAGGAGTTGGCGGCCATGATGACGACCCGATCGCCCGGCCGGGCTCCGGCGGCGAGCATCCCCGAAGCGAGCCGTTCCGCGTCGGCCAGCCCCGCGGCATACGTGAGGGTGACGGACTCCTCCGGGCACTCCAGGGCGAGCGCGTCGGGCCGCACCTGCGCGTGGTGACGCAGCACCTGGTCGAGCGTCCAGGTCGTGGGGTCGGGGAAGGTCGGGACGAGGTCCCGATAGGTCATCGGGTGACTGATCGGCTGGCTCACTGGTCCTCCTGCGGGGCGAGCAGCGCCTCGTCGATGTCGGTGCGGGGGGTGATCGCGCGCAGCGCGGGGACGACGGTGCGACCGAGCCGGTCCAGGGCCGCGATCATCTCGTCGCTGGACATCGTCGGCCAGGTCGGGCGCAGCAGGATCGGGTCGACGGGCAACGTCTGGACGAGGTCGCACAACTCGGCGGCCACCTGATCGTCGGTCCCGATGACGGCGTGCGACGACACGGCCTTGGCGAACTCGTTCTCCAGGTCGGTGTTGGCCATGACGTCCAGGCCCTTGTTGAGATAGGTGAGGTAACGCCCCTGGGCGACCCGGGCGTATTCCACCATCGCCTCCTCACGGGTGTCGCCTACCTGGATGTTGCGCCGCAGCGGCTGCGAGGTGAAGGCCTTACCGCGCGCGGCGAATCCGTCGCGGACGATCGCATAGCGGCGAGCGACCTCGCGCACCGGGGTCTCGGGCGGGCAGGCATAGGCGTCGCCATACTTTGCCGCGCGACGGACGCCGGCCTCGGCATGGGCCCCGATCCAGATCGGCGGGTGCGGCTGCTGGACGGGCTGGATGTGCGGCTGGACGCCGTCGAGGTTCCAGAACCGGCCGTGGTGGGTGACGGTCTCCTGGGTCCAGAGCTTGGTCATCAGCTCGAGCGACTCGTCGAAGCGGGCGCCGCGCTCCTTGTAAGGAACGTCGAGGAAGGTGAACTCCTCGGGCCGATATCCGCCACCCGCCCCGAAGATCAGCCGACCTTCGGTGACGATGTCGAGGGTTGCGATCTCCTCGGCAAGCAGCACCGGGTGATAGAGCGGCGCGATGATGATCTGGGTGACAAGCTTGAAATCGGGGTCGACCTCGGCCGCCAGCCGGGCGAACAAGGGCACCGGCTGCAGCCAGCGCAGGTCGCCGTAGAGGAAGTGCTGCCCCATCGCCAGATAGGTGAACCCGTTGCGTTGGGCCGCCTCGACGAAGCGCAGCAGGTCGCTGAAGTGCTGCTTGGACGGCGTCGACCGGGGGATGTCGCTGATGAGCAGCCCGACGTTGACCATGAGGTTCCTCTTCCTTCTGCTTCGTTCCGCGGCTCAGCCGGCCTGCGCCGGAAGGCCGTTGATCGCCCACGCGCCGTCGACCGGCAGAACGACCCCCGACACATAGCTTGCGTCGTCCGAGGCGAGGAAGTGCACGGCGGCCGCGACCTCCTCGGGACGACCGCGCCGCCCCATGGGGATGCGCGCCTCGTAAACACTCTCGTCGACCCGACCGGTCGCGATCATCGCGGCGGCGAGCTCGGTGCGGATCGCGCCGGGGGCCACCGCGTTGACGCGGATCCCGAGCGGCCCCCACTCCACCGCCAGCGCCCACACCAGTCCGTTGATCCCCGCCTTGGACGCACCGTATGCCGCGCGCCCACCGAAGCCCAGCGACCCACAGATCGAGCTGGTCGCCACGATGCTGGCGCCGGGTCGCATGACCCGAGCGGCATGCCGAGCGCCGAGGAAGACGCCCGTGAGGTTGACGCCGAGCAGGCCGTCCCATTGGGCCACCGGTTGCTCGGTGCTCGGTCCGGGGCCGATGATGCCGGCGTTGGCGACGAAGCAGCGCAGCCCGCCACCGGCCTCGACCGCCTGCTCGCAGACCCGCGCGAGCAGCTCCTAGGCACAGACGTCGCCAGCGATGCCGATGTGAGGGGCGCCGAGCTCGGCGAAGGTCGCGGCGAGCGCGTCGGCGTCGCGGTCGACCCCGATGACGACATGGCCGGACGCGGCAAAGCGCTGTGC
>Ga0208564_1001354_pt1 | contig 20680 bp, 19 predicted proteins | sample AD_UKC073_MetaG_FD_184439 | JGI IMG/M metagenome (GOLD analysis project Ga0208564, IMG submission 184439) | Active sludge microbial communities of municipal wastewater-treating anaerobic digesters from USA - AD_UKC073_MetaG (SPAdes) (version 2) | ecosystem: Engineered > Bioreactor > Anaerobic >... | reverse complement strand
CAGCATGGCCAGTTTGGAAAAGGTCGATATGCCTTTGCCAGCCTTGAGGAAGCGCTTGATCAGCGGTGTCGAATTGCAGGTGGCCGCTGGCTCCATGGTCTCCCAGAAGGCCGTGAACTCGGCCGATAGCGATGCGCCAAACACCGGCTGCAGGGCGCCTGGCTTCGCAATGGGCTTTCTAAAAAAGCGTACACCTTCAGCGCCCGCCGACGATACAGATTGCCCTGCAGGCGCAAGCCAGGCGCTACCATGCGAAGCTGCATTGCAACCCATCCTTCCCCACCCGACTGGAGGTCTCATGAAGGGCAATTTCCTCGCCATCGTGCTGGTGGCTACCGGCATCTTCTTCCTGCTGAACAACCTGGGCCTGATCGACGTCAGCCTGTGGGGCCTGCTGCGTACCTGGTGGCCGGCGATCCTGATCGCGGTGGGCGTGGCGCTGTTCTTCGTGCCTGACACCAAAAGCCGACGCTGAGCAGCACATGGGCAATCTGGTTTACTCCACCGACGCGGGCCGCATGTGCCCCCACTGCCGCCGCGCCATCGCGCAGTGCAGTTGCAAGGCCTTGAAGGCTGCCGCCGTGCCCGCAGGCGACGGCATCGTGCGCGTCTCGCGCGAAACCAAGGGCCGGGGCGGCAAGACCGCCACCGTGGTGAAGGGCGTGGCGCTGGACGCCGCCGCACTCACTGCCCTGGGCAAACAGCTCAAAGCCTTGTGCGGCAGCGGTGGCACGGTGAAGGACGGTGTGATCGAGGTGCAGGGCGACCACTGCGACCGCATCATCGAAGCCCTGAAAAAGCTGGGCCATCAGGTCAAGCGCGCAGGGGGCTGACGCCGATGGATCTGCTCACCTTGAACCCCGAACACCTGCAGCAACTGGTGCGCCGTGAAATGCCCTACGGCAAATACAAGGGCCGCATCCTGGCCGACCTGCCGGGTGACTACCTGCGCTGGTTCGCCCGCGAAGGTTTCCCGCCCGGCGAGCTGGGCCGGCTGCTGGCGCTGATGAACGAGATCGACCACAACGGCCTGGCCCCCTTGCTGGATCCGCTGCGGGCCCCACGCTGACATGGTTGCACCCCCTCCCGATGCAGCCACCCTGCAATCCCGGTTGAACCAGGCCATCACCCTGCACCAGCAGGGCCAGCTGGCCCAGGCCGATGCGCTGTATGCCGAGGTGCTGGCCCACCAGCCCGGCCATGCCATGGCCTGGCAGCTGCGCGGCGTGGTGCTGGCCCAGGCCGGCCAGCCCGAACAGGCGCTGCCCATGGTGGACCAGGCGCTGGCGCTGCGGCCCGATGTGGCCGAGATCCACAACAACCGGGGCATGGTGCTGCAGCAGCTGCGCCGCTTTGAAGAGGCCGCCGCCAGCCACGCGCAGGCCGTGGCGCTGAAACCTGCCCTGGTGGATGCCCTGAACAACCAGGGCGTGGCGCTGGCCGAGCTGGGCCGGCATGCCCAGGCACTCGCCGCCTACGACGCCGTGCTGGCGCAGCAGCCCGGGTTTGCCAACGCCTGGTCCAACCGCGGCACAGCCCTGCGCGCGCTGGGTCGCCACCGCGAGGCCGCCCGCGACTACGCCCAGGCCCTGGCGCTGCGCCCGGACTTCCCATATGCGGCAGGCCATGCCTTGTATGTCCAGTCCTACGTCTGCGACTGGACCGACCATGCCGAGCAGGTGGCGCGGCTCCAGCAGTCCGTGGCGCAGGGCGGGGCAGGCGCGCTGGCCGCCGAGCCCTTCACCCTGATGGCCTTCAGTGGCGACCCGCAGACCCTGCTGGACAACGCCCGCGCCTACACCGCTTCCAAATACCCACCCCACGCCCAGCCGCTGTGGACGGGGGAGCGCTATACCCACGAACGGATTCGCGTGGCCTACCTGTCGGCCGACTTCCACGACCATGCCACCGCTTACCTGATGGCCGAGTTCTTCGAGCGGCACGACAGCACCCGCTTCGAGACTTTCGCCATCTCCTTCGGCCCCGATCGCGAGGACGGCATGCGCCAGCGCCTGCGGCAGGCCTTTGGCCAGTTCATCGACGTGCGCGGACAAAGCGACGCCGAGGTGGCGCAGTTGCTGCGCAGCCTGGAGGTGGACATCGCCGTGGACCTGAAGGGCTACACCCAGGACTGCCGCACCGGCATCCTGGCCCGGCGCTGCGCCCCGGTGCAGGTGAACTACCTGGGCTTCCCCGGCACCATGGGCGCGCCCTACATCGACTACATCGTGGGCGACGCCACTGTCACTCCGCCCGGCTGCGAACGCTTCTACACCGAGCACATCGTGCGCCTGCCGCACAGCTATCAGGTCAACGACCGCCAGCGTGCGGTGGCCCCCACCACGCCCAGCCGCGCTGAGGCCGGCCTGCCGGAGCAGGGATTTGTGTTCTGCTGTTTCAACAACAACTACAAGATCAGCCCCCAGGTCTTCGCCGTGTGGATGCGCCTGCTGCTGCGCCTGCCCGGCAGCGTGCTCTGGCTGCTGCAGGACAACGCCGAGGCCGCTACCCACCTGCGGGCAGCGGCGCAGGCCGCAGGCGTGGAGCCCACGCGGCTGGTGTTTGCACCCCGTGTGCCCATGCCCGAGCACCTGGCTCGCCAGCGCCTGGCCGACCTGTTCCTCGACACCTTGCCCTACAACGCCCACACCACCACCAGCGACGCGCTGTGGGTGGGGCTGCCGGTGCTGACCTGCCTGGGCGAGGCGTTCCCTGGCCGGGTGGCGGCCAGCCTGCTGCGCGCTGCCGGCTTGCCGGAACTGGTCACCGCCAGCCTGGCGGACTACGAAGCCCTGGCCATCACCCTGGCCACCACGCCCGGCATGCTGGCGGACCTGCAGGCGCGGCTGGAGCGCGGCAGGCTGCAATGCCCTTTGTTCGACACCGAAGCATTTGTGCGGAGCATGGAGCGTGCGTACGAGGAAATGGCACGCCGGGTGCAGGCCGGTGAAGCACACCGGGATCTGGATTTTCAAGAGCCAAACCGGGCTCTCGCGGAGGATTTACCTTCGCATGGTGCTATTTAATTCGTAGCAAATGCTTTGTCTTGTGAAGGGGCCACGGCGTGTATGGCCAGGCCCCCGAGCCGCGTGGAGCGCTCCACCTCGACCACCATGCGGTGGGCTGCGGCAATCCGGCGCACGATGGACCAGCCCAGGCCGCTGCCGCTCTCGGTGGTGCCCAGCGGGCGGAAGAAGCGCTCGCCCAGCCGGGCCAGGTCTTCCGCCGGCAGGCCCGGGCCGCTGTCTTCCACACTGAGCCGGGTCTGCGCCGCGTCCTGCGTGAGGTGCACCAGGATACGGGCGCCAGCGGGGCTGTAGCGGATGGCGTTGTCCACCAGGTTGCGCACCAGCACCGCCAGCAGGGCTTCGTCGCCGTATATCCGGCACGGGGGGCCGTCCTGCAGCTCCAGGGCCTGGTGCTTCTCGAGGGCGCGCGGGGCCGCCTCGGCCAGTTCGCGGCGGGCCAGGGCCTGCAGATCCACCTGTTTTTCGTCGAGCACTGCGTTGGCTTCCAGCCGGGACAGGGTCAGCAGCTGCTGCGCCAGGCGGGTGGCGCGGTCACACCCGTCGATCGTGTGCTGCAGGGCATGGCGGCGCAGGGCGTCGTCCGTCTCCTGCAGCGCCACCTGCGCGTGGGCGCGGATGGCGGCGATGGGGGTGCGCAGCTCATGGGCGGCGTCGGCGGTGAAGCGGCGTTCGGACTCCAGCAACGTCTCGATCCGCTGGAACAAGGCATTCAGCGCATCCACCATGGGCACCATTTCGGCGGGCGCATCGTCCACCTGCACACGGTCCAGCGCGTCGGGGCGGCGCTCCAGCAGCGTGCGGCCCAGGCCACGCAAGGGGCGCAGCCCCCGGTGCACCGCCCACCACACGGCCAGCACCAGCAAGGGCAGGGCCAGCACCAGGGGCCACAGTGTGCTGCGCAGCACCGCCCACAGGATCGCGTTGCGGGATTTCTCCTGTTCCCCCACATACACCTGCAAGCCGGTGGCGGGTTCATGCACTGCAAAGACGCGCCACCGCGCGTTGTCGATCAGCACCGTCTGGAAGCCCGTGGCGCCGCCATCGGCCACCAGCGGTGTGGTGGGCGCGTTGGCAGACCGCAGCACCAGGCGCCCATCCTGAAAGACCTGGATGGTGGTCTTGTAGGCATAGCGGTGCAGCGAGAGCATGTCCACTTGCACTTCGCTGGCAGGCCGGTCGTGCTGGTACTGCGCCACCACGAAGGCCGCGGCCTGCGCCAGGTGGCTGTCGAGGATCTCTTCCACCTCGTGGCGGGCGTCGAACCAGACGATGGCCGCCGTGGCCGTCCATACGGCGGCCAGCATGCCCAGCACCAGCAGGGCCAGCCGGCCTTGCAGGGAATACGGCTTGCGCGTCATGCCGGTCCGGTGGGGCGCATCAGCACATAACCGACGCCGCGCACGGTCTGGATCAGTGTGGCGCCGAGCTTGCGCCGCAGCCGGTGCACATGCACCTCGACCGCGTTGCTTTCAATCTCCTGGCCCCAGCTGTAGAGCTGCTGCTCCAGCTGCTCGCGCGACAGCACCCGGCCCATGTTGAGCAGCAGTGTGTGCAGCAGGTCGAATTCCCGCACCGAGAGCATGACCTGCTGGCCGTGCTGGTGCACGCAGCGCGCAGCCGGGTCGAGCACGATGCCATGCGCCGTGAGACATTCCTGCGGCTGGCCATGGGATCGCCGCACCAGGGCGCGCAGCCGTGCCGCCAGCTCCAGCAGGTCCACCGGCTTGACGACATAGTCGTCGGCGCCCTGGTCCAGGCCGCGCACCCGGTCATCGATGGCGTCGCGCGCGGTCAACACCAGTACGGGAAGCTTCACGCCGGCTTTGCGGATGGCAGCCAGCACCGACAGGCCGTCCTTGCCCGGCAGGCTGAGGTCCAGCACCGCAGCGGCATAGGGTTCCGTGCGCAGGGCCTGCTCTGCGGAAGGGCCGTCGCGCACCCAGTCCACGGCGAAAGCGGATTGCTGGAGCCCGGCACGCAGGCCGTCTCCTAGCAGCGCATCATCTTCGACGAGCAGGATACGCATCAGCCCAGGTTGCTCCAGCGGTACCACCAGAAGCCGGCGACGACCGCCAGCACCAGCCAGGCAACGCCGGGCTTTGCGCTTTCGATGCCTTCGCCGGGCCTGCCCCACTGGGTTCCCGTGACCATGGCCAGCGGCAGGTTCTCACCCGCCCGCCAGCTGCTGAAAACGACCGCTGCCGCATGGAGGCCGAGGGCCCCCAGCACGGCATGGCCTAGCCCTTCGTGCAGGCGGACCGCAGTATCGGTGGCTGTCGCGGCCTGGGCTGCCCAGCCGGACACCCCCAGCGCCAGGATGAGCAGCCACAACAGCAGCACCAGCATGGCGCCCACAGGGCTGTGCCCTGCGTAACGCCGGCTCCAGCCATAGGGGAGGTGTGCCAGGTGGTGGGCGATGGCCGCCGGTCCTGCCATGGCAGTGGAAAACCGCGCATAACGGGTGCCTGCGAATCCCCAGAAAACACGGAACAGCACCAGGCCGATGGTGGTGTCGCCCAGCATCTCGTGCACCGGCTGCCACGCGTCCCAGCCGGCGGTCGCATAGGCCCCGGCCAGGCAGGTCGCCAGCAGCCCATGGCATAGCCTGGTAGGTGCATCCCAGATCAGCACTCTTGCAAAGGATGAAGGTGCTGCGGCTGGGGTGGTCTCCGTCATCATCGGTGCTCTGAGGGGGTGAATACAAGGGCCATACTGGGGTGGATTGATTCTTGCACCCCCTCCTTATCGAATGCTTAACAGAGACCGGAAGTGCTTTTATTTTGATAGCGCCATGCCTAGGCAAAAAGGGCGCATCAGCCCTGATGGATGCAAAAATCAATCCTTCACCAGCACCACCCGGTTGCGCCCCTGCTCCTTGGCCAGGTAGAGGCCCCGGTCGGCACGCAGGAACACCGCGGTGGGATGCGTGTCGGAAGCGTCCGACAGGCCCAGTCCGATGCTGACCGTCACGTTCAGCACCGTCTGGAAGATGCTGCCCTCCACCGTGGAGCGGATCTTCTCGGCCACCCGCAGGCCTTCGTGGGCCAGGGACACATCGGGCAGCAGCACCACGAATTCCTCGCCACCGAAGCGGGCCACGAAGTCGGTGGCGCGCACCGATTGCAGCAGCAGGCGCGCCAGCTGCCGCAGCACCGCGTCGCCCACGCCATGGCCGTGGGTGTCATTGATGCGCTTGAAATAGTCGGCGTCGATCACCAGCAGCGCAAAGGGCCGGCCCTGGCGCAGCAGGCTGCCGTGGTGCTCGTGCAGTTTTTCGTCGAACCAGCGGCGGTTGTGCAGGCCGGTGAGGGCGTCGATGGTGGCCAGCCGGGCCAGTTCCTGGTTGGCCTGGTGCAGGGCCTGGGTGCGCTCGGCCACCTGGCCTTCGAGGGTGGCGTTCAGTTCAGAAAGTTCTTTTTCACGCTGCAGCAGCGACGCGGTCATGGATTGGAACGAGCGACTCAGGAGGCGGATTTCTTTGGCATGTTCATCCCCCGGATACACCGGCGTGCCGTCGCGCTGCTCGATGCGACGGGCCGCACGCACCAGCTGCTCGATGGGGCGGCTGACCCGGGTGGCAAAGTAGTAGGCCATGGCGGTGAACAGCAGGGCAGCCCCCAGGCCCAGCAGCAGCAACCGGTTGCGCAGGGCCTCCACGGGCGCCAGGGATACCTCTACTGGCTGGCGCAGCACGATGCGCCAGCCCAGGTCCTGGTTGGTGACGGAATGGACGGCCACCGTGCTGGTGAGGTAGTCGCCGCCGTCGCGCCAGCGCAGCCGCTCGAAATGGGCCAGGGGCTGGCGGCGTTCGGGCAGCTGCAGTTGCCCGGCATGGTGGTAGGGGTAGAGGATGTTGCCGCTCTTGTCTGCGATCAGCACCTCGATCTGTTGGCGGATGGCATGGTCGGCCATGACCGACTCGACGGTATCGGTCACCCAGGACCAGTGTGCATGGGCGCCCAGCACCCCTTTGAGCTGCCCGTTGTCATCCAGCACCGGGGCTGCGAAGTCGATGAAACGCAGGGGCTGGTTCGCCGTAGGAGATGGCAGCCGTTTGGCCAGCAGTACCGCCTCATGTATGTCCCCCATGAACGGCCTGTGCCGGCCCGCCTGGAACCAGGGCCTCTGCGTTACCTGCTCGTTCAGCAGCAGTCCGCTGGTGGCCTGGATGATGCGACCCGACGGCTCGGCAATGCCCAGCCAGGCGTATTCCTTGTGCGCGCCCTTGCGCAGTTCCAGGGCCCGGCGCACGTTCTCGGCGTTCAGCCGCCCCTGCGTCAGCAGGGCAGAGCGGGCGAGCAGCTCGATTTCTTGCTCGCGCTCGCGCAGGTTGGTGGTCAGCAGTGCCGCCGCCGATTGGGCACTGACATAGAGCGACACGCCACCAAACTGGGCCAGCTCACCCGTGGCAATACGGCCTACATAAGCCCCCACACCCAGCAAGATGGCTAGTGAAAGGCCGCCAAACCACAGCGTCAGCTGTCCTCTGAGGCTGTTCTTGAGTTTCCAGATCTGGCGCATGCGCTCTAAAAATGTAGCGTTTCGTAACGTTGCCAAAACTGGACTTTACCCAAAGCCGCGAGCACAGGGTGTTTGCACCGCAGAAGATGCAGAGGGCGCCAAGGGCTATCGGCGCAGCAGTGCCTGCAGGCGCCGCAGGATACGTCGCACATCGGCCTTGAGCCGGCGCACGGTGCGCCAGGGCATCGACTGGCGCACCTGGGCCAGCAGTTCGTCCTTCCAGGTTTTCCAGCGGGGGTACCAGCGGGCGAACCAGCCGAACTGCATCAGCGCCGGCTGGGTGAGCTGAAACAGCCGCGCCGCGATCGCCGTGCCCGCCACCTTGGCACCCACCAGCACGCCCAGAGACAGCCACACATGCCCATGTCCCAGCAGGTACAAGCCCAGCAGCTTCACCGGCAGCAAGCCCAGCACCGGCACCCCGAACACCAGCAGGGCGCCCCAGCGAGGCAGGGCCCTGATCTGGCGCTCCAGCCAGGCCCAGAAAGGCAGTCTCGCCAGCCGGGCAAGGAGGGCGGCCAGCGGCTCCCAGCCCCATTCTTCGAACACCAGCGCCAGCGCCAGCAGCGGCATGAAGAGCAGACGCAGCAGGTAAAACAGCAGTTGCAACAGAAGTTGGAGGAGCAGCGGCATCAGAAGGGCGTAATGTGAGCCCTCAAGACTACCGCCATTTCAGCCTTGGCGGGCCTCAGAACGTGTTTACGATTTCACACAGTGGCCCCACCCCTGCAAAGAGCACACGTCAAGGCTTGTCGGAGCGTGTCAGTGGCTTGGGCCCGGCAGGCTGCATCAGGTCGTACAGAGGGGTTGGCTCCCGCTGCAGCAGGACCGGCGCAGCGGTCGCCATGGGCACCACGCGCCCGTCCTGTGACACGTCCATCTGCGCCAGCTGCTGCATCCATGCGATGTCCACCCCACCGTCGGGCGCCGGGCGAGAGTAGATCAGGGCCAGCATGCGCCGGGCCGTCGCGCTGCCGCCTGCGGCCGCAATCTGGTACAGGCGGATGGCTTCGGCGTAGTTGGCGGGTACGCCATTTCCCTGGTGGTACCGGCGTGCTTCCAGGTACCACTCGTCGGGCGTGCGGCTGCGCGGGGGAGTCACGGTGCTGGATTCCCGGCGGCTTGCCAGCAACTGGGCGTTGGCTGCCGCCGCGGCTGAGCGGGGCGCGAGTGCCTGGAATTGTTTTTCGGCTTCCAGCAGGCGTCCGGCAGCCACATGCTCAAAGCCCAGTTCGATCAAGGCATGAATGTCTCCTGCATGGGCGGCGCGTTGCAGCAACGCGCGGTGGGGCGCTGGCGTGGGTTCCCGGGGGTACATGCCGGGTTGCGCGAGCGCCAGGGGAGCCATGCGGTTTTCCAGCAGCCATTCAAGGTAGTCGGCACGTCCGGGCGCCACCGCATGCAATTTGGCAATCCAGGGGCGGGCTGTGGCAGGCCGGGCCGCCCCCGTGCAACCGTCAATAGCGCACCAGGCCAGGCCGGCGTTGGCCAGGGGCTCTCCCAGGGCCACGGCACGTTCGAACCACTGCTGTGCCTGGGATCGGTCTTGCATACCGCCCGCACCGTGCAGGTACATCAGCCCCAGCTGCCATGACGCGGTGGCCGCCATTTTTTCAGCCCGGCTGCCACGCCGGGCCTGCTGGCTGGCCAGTGTCAGAAGCCGAACCCGCTCGGCCTCGGCCGCCGTATTGCTTGCACGGGGCATTTCAAACGGTGCTGTCAGGGGCAGGCCAGAGGGCTCCAGTGGGGGGGCTGTGGGGCTGCCGCTGAGCTGCAAAGGTTCGTTCCATGGTGGTTCGGTGTGCAGCGGTGTCTGCTCCAGCGGGGCTGCTTGCAGGCGGGGGGCGGGTTGTGCGTCCAGCCGCGCATGTAGTCCGATGGGCAAAGCAGCGGCGAGCAGCCAGCATGCGGCACGGAGCCGGGGTAGTGCCAGATGCCTCCCGGTGCAGCGACCGGTATCTGTGCTGTGCCGCTTGGGGGGCGCAGAGCAGCCTGGCATGGTGCTGCACAGGCATGTCATGGCTTGGCCCGTCCGGCGCTCGGGGTTGAGGCTGGCGTGGTAGCCGCCGCAGCCGGAGTGGCTGCAGCGCGCTTGGGAGACACCTTCCACTGGACACTGCCCCGGGCAAATCCCTGGCTCCCCAATGCCTTGACAAACTCGTCATGGACCTCATCGAGCGAGTGGTGGTCTGCCAATGCAGCCAGGGCAGGGCCTTGCAGGGACGCAGGCAGCTTCTTCAATGGGTCTGTGTCCACGGCGAAGCAGCTGACCCCTTCTATCCCCGGCTTGCCGGCATCCATGATGAAGGCGGGGAAAGGTGTCATCCAGTCAGGTATCCGCAACGCCATGTTGGCCGGCAGCTGTGCATGGGGGGTGACTGCGTTCGGCAGCAGGCGCATCACACTGCCAGAGGCGTCGGCAAAGTAGCAGTACAGATAGGAGGTGCGCGTGACGGTGGCCGAGAGGAACACCTGTTCACCCTCTTCGAAAGCCGGGCGTTCACCTGCGGGTAGGGGGTTTTCAATCTGGATGTCCACCCGGGTCGGTGCAGCGGCTGCGGCCATGGCTATCGGGGCTGGTACAGCAGGCTCCTGGCCCGGTGTGGCGGCAGCGGTCACGGTGGTGGTCTCGGGTGCGCCGTTCACGCCCCAGCCGATACGCGCCAGCGTGCCATCGGGGGCCAGCGTCACGAAGTTGCGCAGGGCGCGCTCGTAGGTGCTGAAGTCCACGATGCCGGTGGCCACGATGCCGTTGTCGGCCTGGAACCGGCCCAAGGCACTGCGCAGCTCCATGCTGTCGCCTGGCAGGGGTTCTGGCGTGGCGCGCAGATAACCCTGGTTGACCAGCGAGCGTTGCACCAGGCTGGCCTGGGCCTGCGGCCCGCCTTCGTCGAACCACTCGCGCATCTGGCGCTGAAAGTTCGGGTGGGTCTGGTCCAGCGTCAGGCACTGCCAGTAGGGCACATGTGCCCATTTGCCGACCAACTCGATGGTGGCCAGGTCGATCAGTGTGCGCACGGCACCGCCTGCGCCCAGCGCATAGTCCCGCCCGACGTTGAACTTCACGCCGTAGCTGCCGATCCGGCCGGCCAGGTCGAGCCCCTGGCCAGCGCCGCCGATGATGACCTCGTTGGCCGAGTCCATGCCGGGGATCAAGGTGCGGGTGCGGAAGTCACCCAGGTGCAGTTCCAGCGCAATGACCGTGGCATTACGGCTTTGGCTGTAGCCGGTATCGAGTCGGCTGGCGGAGGTGCCGGCATCAAAGCGGTTGCTGATGACGTTCTGATCCACATAGGAAATGGCACCCGAAAAATAGAGCGCCGGGCGCTGCAATTGCATCTGGTTATTGTTGAGCAGGATGGTGGTCAGGTTCTGCACCGTGTCCTGGCGCGCGATATCGACTTCGTAGTCCACAAAACGAAACGCGTTGCTGCGCCGGGACATCTGTGACAGCGCAGTGATGATCATGTCTTTGGTCGCCACAGGTACCCGGCTGGAGTAGTCGGGTAGCTGTTTGCTGGTGATGAGGGTGGGGGCCAGCTGGGCTTCACGCAGCATGTGGTCCATACACATCAGGGAGTCCGAGAAGCTCGAGATGGAGCGGGAAGGGCGCACCACCGGTCGGTCTGACGTGGAGGCATAGGACTGGAACGCCGCATCCTTGCGGGCATCCAGGGGGGTGCTGCAACCAGCCAGCAAGGCCAGGGCTGCCGCCAGCAGGCTGCCCGCACCTCGGTGAAGGCGGGCCCGCCGCACGTGGCATGGGGTAGGGTTGGCGTTCATGATCTTCCCTCCGAAGCAGACGCCTTGCCTGTGGGCACGGCACCCGTAAAAACTAGCGTCAGTTGCAGATGTTCACGAGGTCTCCCCGCAGCACCACAATCTGCTCCTTGGGAGAGCCCGCTGCAGTGGTCAGGCCGGCTGCGCTTCCGATCGTTTGCGTACAGGTGGTCTTGTAGCCATCCGAGGTGGCCGTAGAGATCACATCCTTGTTGGTCAGGATGTCGCCAGGGTTACCCGAAAAGGCCTTGGCCTCATAGCGCGCAATGCGTGCCTTTTGCCAGGTTGGCATGTCTTCCGAGGGATTCATGTAGCCCGAGCGCGGGGCGGCGCCGTTGGGAATCATTTGGAGCGTGACCTTCTTTTCCAGCACGACCGGATCTTCCCCCGGGCCATGTTGCGCCCATGCCGGGGCACAAGCGCTCAGCACTCCAAGCCCCAGTGCCGCCCAGATTAATGTGTGTGTGACCATGGTATGGCCTCCAATCTTTCACGGGTTAAGGAGCCAGGCCGTCACACCAGGGTGTGCGGCCCGGCAGTCTCATGCGTTTGCCATGAGACCAGGCTCCTCAGCGGCACCGACCGTCTGGGCAGGGGTCACGCGGCTCGTTGCAGGCATCGTTCGATGCGATGTTCTGCGCAGCATGGCTGTTGGCACCATTCGCCAGATTGAGGATATTGGCGCTGGCCAGGTAGGTTGTCTGCGTCGAAGCGCCACCGATCGTCACATGCCCGAAGTTGGACGAAAGGTTTTGCGTGGCCAGGGCATTGCTGCCGGCTGCGTCGTTGCGTACCGTGCTGTCACGCGAGCCGACCATCTGGTACGAGGCACCGGTGATCTTGATTTCGCCATTGTTGCTGGCCAGATTCTGGAGTGCGTCGGCGCCGCCACCTTGCGCCTTGTTCATCACATTGGTGTTGACCATATTGCTGTTTTGAACCGAGATACCACCCCGGGCAACTTCCACATCTCCCGCGTTGGACGAGATGTTCTGGTTGGCAAAGTCGTCGCGGCTGACGGCTTCGTTTTTCACCTGGCCGCCGACGGTGGTGGCCGTTTGGCTGGAGTAGCCGGCGATGGTGATATGCCCAGCATTGCTGGCCATGTTTTGCAGGGCCATGTTGCTGCTGTTGGACGTGTTGGAGACGGTAGTCCCCGCGATCGAGGCCAGCTGCACGGAGGTGCCCGTGATGCTGATGGAGGTCGGGCTGGTGGGCTGCACCGCCATGGCTGCAGTTGCAAGGGTGCCGAGTGCAAAAAGTGCGAGGTTTCTCATGATAGTTCCTTGTGTTACAGCCAAACTCAGCGTCCGCGGCCCATCCGCGGGAAGGTTTGACTGGACGGAGCGGCGGTGTTTTTCTGTCTTAAAGAAAAAGAAGCACTTGTCGCCTCGCCTGGAACTAGTTTGGATTTTTTATGGTTTTTTGTTATCGCATATTTTTGCTACTGTCGCGGGGCTAGCATGCATGTACATTTTTTTGTTTTTTGTTTTTTTGTAGCAATCCTCCTCTTAAATTCAAACATTTCTTCAGAACAGCAAGGGTAAGAAACGACCGCAGTACGCGGTAGTTAAATTTCGTAACTTATGAGGCAATAATATATTTTTGATATTTTTCTGGATGTTTTCTTTTGTTTGATTTAGTGTCGACCTTGGAATTTCTAGCTAAAGACAATGGAACGAGATGATGTTTCTTGAAAAAACATGGGGTCACCACTGGAGGATTTATGGTTTCAGCACCTTCGACGATCCCGGACGGCATTGCCGGATCACTGCGTGAACTCGCTCCCCCACAGCCGGGGAGCAGTCACTTGGATACCTACGACAATCCCCCTAGCATGTGGCCCGATTTTTTGGTTGGGCAGATCAACCAACCGGTTCGGGTTCTGCTGGTAGACAACGATGCCCATATGCACCGTGTCATTGCCCAGGAGCTGATGCGAGACGGCCGAACACTGCTGGTGGCCCAGGCCGGTAGCGTGCGGGAGGGCCGCAAAGCCATGAAACAGGTCGAGTTCGATGTCATGCTGGTGGATCTGCACCTGCCTGATGGCGAAGGCTATGAGTTGCTGGATTACCGCAAGACGGTGCGCCCCTCTGCAGAAGCCGTTGTGCTGTCGTTGGTGGATGCGGAAGACCAGGCGATACGTGCCTTCGAGCTGGGGGCCTCCGGTTACCTGGTCAAGAACTCCTGGTTCGGCAACTATACCCAGGCCGTTTTGCAGGTGGCCAATGGCGGGGCTTGTATCTCCCCCAACGTGGCGCGTCAGCTGCTGCATCGCTTTGAGCAAGACCAGTCCCCTATGGAAAAACACCGACAGCACGCGTCTGAAAGGCTGTCTACGCGCGAAAGGGAAGTGCTGCGGATGGTGGCCAGCGGCTTGACCAGTGCAGAGATCGGCGGGCGGCTGCTGATTAGCAGCATGACCGTCAACACGCATGTCCGCAACATTTACCGCAAGCTCCAGGTGCACACCCGTGCGCAGGCTGTGCGTTTTGCATCGGTTCGCGGGCTGTTCTGAACGGGTGCTGATCTGTGCCGCTGCTGTGGCACACTCGCCGCCTTTGGAATTGCGCTGCCGCGAAACATGCAAAAAATCATTCGACAGATCGCCTCGGAAATCAAGGTCTCAGAGCAGCAGGTGCAGGCTGCCGTGGATCTGCTGGACGGTGGGGCCACAGTGCCTTTCATCGCCCGCTACCGCAAGGAGGTCACCAACGGCCTGGATGATGTGCAGCTGCGCGAGCTGGAAGCCCGCCTGGCCTATCTGCGCGAGCTGGAGGACCGTCGCCTGGTGGTGATGAAGGCCATCGACGAGCAGGGCAAGCTGACCGATGCGCTGCGGGTGGCCATTGCCACCGCGCCGACCAAGCAGGAGCTGGAAGACATTTACCTGCCGTTCAAACAGAAACGCCGCACCAAGGGCCAGATCGCCCGCGAATTCGGCATCGAGCCGCTGGCCGATGCGCTGTTTGCAGATCCCACACTGAACCCGGCAACGGAGGCCCAGGCCTACCTGAAACCGCCCGAGGTGCTGGACGACGGCAAGCCGGGTGCTGACTTTTCCACCGTGCCGGCGGTGCTGGACGGTGTGCGCGACATCCTGTCCGAGCGCTGGGCCGAAGACGCTGCGCTGGTGCAGAAGCTGCGCGAATGGCTGTGGGCCGAGGGCCTGCTGCGCAGCAGCCTGGTGGCGGGCAAGGACGAGAACAACGCCGACGTGGCCAAGTTCCGCGACTATTTCGACTACGACGAGCCGATTGGCCGGGTGCCTTCACACCGCGCGCTGGCGGTGTTCCGGGGCCGTGCGCTGGAGATCCTCGACGCCAAGTTGGTGCTGCCGGTGGAGCCGGAACCCGGCAAACCCAGCGTGGCCGAAGGCCGCATTGCCCTGCACCTGGGCTGGAGCCATGCCGCCCGCGCCGCCGACGACCTGATCCGTAAATGCGTGGCCTGGACCTGGCGCGTGAAGCTGTCCATGTCCACCGAGCGCGACCTGTTCACCCGGCTGCGTGAGGATGCAGAAAAAGTGGCCATCAAGGTGTTTGCCGACAACCTGCGCGACCTGCTGCTGGCTGCACCGGCCGGCCCCCGAGTGGTGCTGGGCCTGGACCCGGGCATCCGCACCGGCGTGAAGGTGGCCGTGGTGGACGCCACGGGCAAGCTGGTCGAGACGGCCACCGTGTTCCCGCACGAGCCAAAGCGTGACTGGGAAGGCTCCCTGCACACCCTGGGCAAGCTGTGCGCCAAACATGGCGTGAACCTGATCGCCATCGGCAACGGCACCGCCAGCCGCGAGACCGACAAGCTGGCCGGCGACCTCATCAAGCTGCTGGCCAAGATGGCCGCCCAGGCCGGTGCCCCCGAAATCAAGGTGGACAAGGTGGTGGTGAGCGAGGCGGGGGCCTCGGTCTACAGCGCCAGCGAATTCGCTTCCCAGGAGATGCCCGACGTGGACGTGAGCCTGCGCGGCGCAGCCAGCATCGCCCGCCGGCTGCAGGACCCGCTGGCCGAGCTGGTGAAGATCGACCCCAAATCCATCGGCGTGGGCCAGTACCAGCACGACGTGAACCAGAGCGAGCTGGCCCGTAGCCTCGATGCCGTGGTGGAAGACTGCGTGAACTCGGTGGGGGTGGACCTGAACACCGCCAGTGCGCCACTGCTCAGCCGCGTGTCGGGCCTGTCGGGCAGCGTGGCCAAGGCGGTGGTGCGCTGGCGCGAAGCCAACGGTGCCTTCAGAACCCGCAAGCAGCTACTGGAGGTGAGCGGCCTTGGCGCCAAGACCTTCGAGCAAAGCGCCGGCTTTTTGCGCATCCGGGGCGGTGACAACCCGCTGGACATGACCGGCGTGCACCCCGAAACCTACCCGGTGGTGGAAACCATCATCGAAAAAACCGGCAAGCCCGTGACCGAGCTCATGGGTCGTGCCGACATGCTCAAAACGCTCAAGCCGGAACTGTTCGCCAACGACCAGTTTGGCGTCATCACCGTCAAGGATATCCTGGGCGAGCTGGAAAAGCCTGGCCGCGACCCGCGCCCCGACTTCAAGGTGGCCCGCTTCAACGATGGCGTGGAAGACATCGCTGACCTGAAGGAGGGCATGGTGCTGGAGGGCACGGTGAGCAACGTGGCCCAGTTCGGTGCCTTCATTGACCTGGGGGTGCACCAGGACGGCCTGGTGCATGTGAGCCAGCTGAGCCACAAGTTCGTCGAAGACGCCCGCGAGATCGTCAAGACCGGCGACATCGTCAAGGTGAAAGTCATGGAAGTGGATGTGGCCCGCAAGCGCATCAGCCTGACCATGAAACTCGACGCCGCGCCAGCCCGCAGGCAGGGCGACGCACCGCGCGACAACCGCTTCGAAGGGGCAGGGCGGGGCGCTTCCGCGCCGCGCCGCCAGACCGACCCGGCACCCGCCAGCGCCATGGCCTCGGCCTTCGCCAAGTTGCAGAATCGCAAGGGTTGAGCCATGGTGAAATGGTGGCTGCAACCTGCATACCCCTGTGGTATGCGGGTGTACCGGCTGCATCAGTATGTATGCCGCAGCACAGTCGCATAATCGTCGCAACATTTTGTGCTTTTCCGTGTCCGTGCGCTACCGCATGGATGTGTGGTCCGCCGTTACCTGTTTTTTGCCCTGATCGTTTTCCATGGAACTGAATGCCCTGCTGGATGTTCCGATGGCGCTGCCCAGTGCCCCCCGGGTGGTGGCGCTGCTGCAGACGGAACTTCTCTCCATTGAGCCAGACCTGCGCAAGCTGTGCCAACTGGTGAGCACCGACCCCGCGCTGGCTGCGGATGTGCTGCGGGTGGCCAATACCCCGGGCATGGCCTTGCCTGATCCAGTGGGCACGGTGTCCGAAGCCCTGGCGCTGCTGGGCATGAACCAGCTCCGTTCGGTGGTGTCCTGCGCATCGGTGGGCAGCAGCACCACTGCCTTGCCGGGCGTGAATCTGCAGCATTTCTGGCGCTACAGCCTGGGCACGGCCCGGGTGGCGCGTTCGCTGGCGGTGGGCCTCAAGCTCCACCAGGGCATGGGCTACACCGCCGGGCTGCTGCACGCGCTGGGTGAACTGGCCATGCACCACGCCATGCCCCAGGCCATGGTCGCCCTCAACAGTACCGTGCCGCCGTTGGACCGCGCCCGGGTCGAGGCGGAGCGGCGCGCCTTGGGCTACACCTATGCCGAGGTGAGCGCCGGGCTGGCACGGCGCTGGGGCCTGCCGCAGCCACTGGTGGACGCCCTGGCTGCCCAGAACAAGCCTTTCGAGGGCGATGCCTTCGAGCCCCTGGCCGGTGTGGTGCATCTGGCCGCCTGGCGTGCCCGCGCGCGCGAGGCCGGCCTCACCGAACGCCAGCTGGCGGTGAGTTTCCCCGACGTGGTGGGGGTGACGCTGGGCCTGGACATCGACATGGTGCTGCAGCAAACACCTTTCGACTGGATAGTGGCGCAGGAAGAAGAACAGCCATTGGTGGTATAGCAAAATCCGCAGCATGACCGCGCTGCGCATCTATGCGGGCCCCGTGGCCCGCCAGCATATCGAACAACACGGGTTGCAAGCTGCGGATGTAGGTGTGGTCCCGGCCGCAGCGGGAGGGCCGAAGGGCTTGATCCTGGGGCCGCTGGACCGCCACATCTTCGGCCACTGGTTGCCTGCAGCCCCGCATCGGCGCCCCGTGCACCTGGTGGGTGCCTCCATTGGTGCCTGGCGCATGGCCACGGCCTGCCTGGACCAGCCGGTGGCGGCCTTCGAGCGGCTGGAACACGACTACATCCACCAGGACTTCGCACTGCCACCGGGCTGCAGCCGGCCCAAGCCCCAGGCCATCAGTGAACAGTTCGGTGCCAACCTGCAGGCTTTCTACGGTCCCCGCGCCACCGAAGTGCTGGGCCAGCGGCGCTACCACCTGCATATCGTGACCACCCGGGGCCGCCATGTGCTGGGCCGCGAAGGCCCATGGCGCACCCCGCTGGGCTATGCCGGCGCCTTTGTCACCAACATCCTGCACCGCAAGGCCATGGGCGCCTGGCTGGAACGGGTGGTGTTTTCCAGCCCGCAGGCGGCGCTGCCCTTTGCCACCACCGACTACCGCACCCGCCAGGTGCCGCTGGACGCCAGCAACTTCCACCCGGCGCTACAGGCCAGTTGCTCCATCCCGTTTGTGCTGCGCTCAGTGCAGGGCATTCCCCATGCACCGCCAGGCGCCTACTGGGACGGCGGCATCACCGATTACCACATGCACCTGCCCTACAGCCCGGACGCCGGGCTGGTGCTCTACCCCCATTTCCAGAAGGCCGTGGTGCCGGGCTGGCTGGACAAAAGCCTGAAATGGCGGCACCGGCCCACCCATTTCCTCGACCGCATGGTGGTGCTGGCCCCCGACCCTGCCTGGGTGCGCAGCCTGCCCAACGCCAAGCTGCCCGACCGCCAGGACTTCACCCACTATGGCCGCGACCTGCAGGCCCGGGTGCGCGCCTGGACTACCGCCGTGCGGATGGGCCAGCAGCTGGCTGACGAATGGGCCGCCTGGCTGCAGCGGCCCGACCCGAAACGGGTGGAATCGCTGTAGCCGCTGTAGGATGCCCACTCCTTTATTCCAAAAATCAACAGGAGACATCTATGCCGCTGAAATGGACCCCTCTGGCAGGGCTGCTGTGCCTGGCGACTCCCTGGCTTGCCCAGGCCGAATGCCTGACCGACGCCCAGGCCAGCGCGCTGGTGGACAACTACATCGCCCGCAAGCCTGCCGACAACCCGCAGAACCAGAGCGAGGCCGACGGCGCCTGCAGCCGCGCCAAGGTCAACGCCCTGCTGGCCCGTCACTACGGCCCGGTGATCGGCTACAAGGCCGGGCTGACCAATCCGGCGGTGCAAAAGCGCTTCAACTACGACAAGCCGGTGTGGGGCAAGCTCTACCAGGGCATGCTGCTGCCCAACAACGCCACGGTGGACGCAGCCTTCGGCGCACGCGCCCTGTTCGAGGCCGACATGCTGGTGCGGGTGAAAAGCGCCGCCATCAACCAGGCCAAAACCCCCATGGACGTGCTCGAGTCCATCGACCAGGTGATTCCGTTCATGGAACTGCCCGACCTGATGGTGCAGGCGCCGCCGCAGCTGGGGGGCCCGGGGGTCAGCGCCATCAACGTGGGCGCCCGCCACGGCGTCACCGGCAAGCCGATTGCCGTTCCCGTCACCCGGGGCGAACGTTACGCCCTGCTGGACGCGCTGCGCGACATGACCGTGGTGGTCACCGACAGCACTGGCGCCCAGCGCGGGTATGGCAAGGGCAGCGACATCCTGGACCACCCGCTGAACGCGGTGGTCTGGCTGGCCGGCGCGCTGCAGCAAGAAAACATCAGCATGCAGCCCGGCGACCTGATCAGCCTGGGTTCCTTCTCGCCCCTGTTGCCGCCCAAGGCCGGGGTGAATGCCACCGTGACCTACTATGGCCTGCCCGGCGCCGAGCCGGTGAACGTCAACTTCAAGTGAAACCATGCCGCCTGCGCTCCCCGATGCGAAACACACGCTCCCGCACACCCTCACACCCCAGATGCGCTATGTGCTGGAACGGATAGCCAAGGCCGGGCGGCCCTCTTTTCAAACACTGACCCCTGCCGAAGCACGCGAGGCCTATGAAGCCGGTGCCGAGGTGCTGGAAGAGACGAAGGAAGTCCTGGCGCGGGTGGAAGACTTCCATATTCCCGCGCGGGACGGTTGTGCACTGCCGGCGCGCCTCTATGCACCGTCGGCAGAGCAGCTGCCCGTGCTGCTGTACTTCCATGGCGGCGGCTTCACCATCGGCAGCATCGCCACCCATGACGGCCTGTGCCGCGCATTGAGCGCGCTGGCTGGCTGTGCGGTGGTGTCGCTGGACTACCGGCTGGCGCCCGAGCACCGGTTTCCAGTGGCTGTGCACGACGCCCAGGACGCCATGCACTGGCTGGCCGCGCAGGGCCACACGCTGGGACTGGACGGCAGCCGCCTGGCGGTGGGCGGCGACAGCGCGGGCGGCACCCTGGCCGCCGTGTGTGCACTACTGGCGCGCGATGCCGGTCTGCCGCTGGCGCTGCAACTGCTGGTCTACCCCGGCTGCACCGCCCATGCGGACACGCCTTCGCACCAGACCTATGCCCACGGGCTGGTGCTGGAGGCCGCCCAGGTGGAGTGGTTCTTCGGCCACTACATCGCCGTGGCCGACCGTGACGACTGGCGCTTTGCCCCCCTCAACGCCCCCGACCACGATGGCCTGGCCCCGGCCTGGATCGGCCTCGCGGAACTGGACCCGCTGGTGGACGAAGGCGTGCTGTACGCCGACACGCTGCGCCACGCCGGCGTGGCCGTGGACCTGGAGATCTACCGGGGCGTGACCCACGAGTTCATCAAGATGGGTCGGGCCGTGCCCGAAGCCCGCAACGCGCGCCAGCATGCCGCCCGAGCCCTGCAAGCCGCATTTGCCGAAGGATGCCAGCCATGAAACGCGCCGATTTCCGCTTTTTCCACCGCCTGCGCGTGCGCTGGGCTGAGGTGGACATGCAGAAGATCGTCTTCAACGCCCACTACCTGATGTACATCGACACGGCGGTGAGCGACTACTGGCGCGCCCTGGCGCTGCCGTATGAAGAGGCTTTCGCCCAGCTCGGTGGCGAGCTGTATGTAAAAAAGGCCACAGTGGAGTTCCACGCTTCAGCCCGCCTGGACGATGCGCTGGAGATCGGCATGCGCTGCGAGCGGGTGGGCACTTCGTCCATGCTGTTTCGCGCCGGCATCTTCCGGGGCGACCAGTTGCTGATCACCGGCGAGCTGGTCTATGTGTTTGCCGACCCCGCCAGCCAGACCGCCCAGCCGGTG